>Ga0179593_1660229_pt1 | contig 14176 bp, 25 predicted proteins | sample CZODoug2_1_08_16_FD_185931 | JGI IMG/M metagenome (GOLD analysis project Ga0179593, IMG submission 185931) | Vadose zone soil fungal communities from Angelo Coast Range Reserve, California, USA - CZODoug2_1_08_16fungal (PacBio error correction) | ecosystem: Environmental > Terrestrial > Soil >...
CCCAAAGGGAAGGGAGGTCAATCATAAGGGGGGGGAGAAGGAGGGAACTACCGTGGAGAAAAAAGGGCCACCTCAATTAAGATAGGAGCGTGATGTACTGTAGAAGTCGGGCCTTGGCGAGAGGGCAAAGAAGGGAAATAAAGTCAAAAGGAAAAAGAAGGAGTAAAACCCCTCTCCGGAAATACAAGGAAAGGGCTCTGTAAAGGAAGGCAGCTCACGTGGGGGGGAAAGGTCTTTCAGGGAAAAGGGTCTTGAGAAGAAGGGAGATCGCACCGCAAGAAGTAGAGTCCGGAATCAGAAAGAGAAGGAAGCAGCGTGATTGGAAGGTCGTGCCCAAGTGGGACACTCGGACAGAGTCTGGAAGAAGAGGAAAGAAAAAAAGAAGAGGAAGACAGTTCTCTAGGAAACAAGAAGAAGGGCATAGTCCTTAAGCGGAGAGAGAAGACACCGAAAAAAGGATCAAAAGGAGTACATGGATGGGGGGGGAGGAACCGAGGGTCTACTTCAGTGGGGGGGAAGAAATCTAGGGAGATCTCAAAAGAGTGGGTGAACGGGGGGGTGTGTGGAGTCTCAAAGTACATCCGATTGTGAAGAAAAAGATTGAGGGAAAGGAGGTGCAAAGAGACTTGTATCAAGGGGGGGGCGTCCGTAGAGGGGGAAAACCTCCGGGGACAAAAAGACTCCCTACTGAAAAAAGATAAATTCTTTTTCAGCGGGAATGGGAGGATTGTGACTAATAGACCTTGACCCGGAGAAAAGGGCTTGAGTTAGAAAGGTGAGGGGAAGGGAGGGGACGTCCTGTTGAAAAAAAAGGAGGTCATTCTGTCGAGAAAGGGGGGGTCATAAAGGATGGACTAGGGGGAGAGTCAAGGTAAAACAATGGGGGAGGGGAAGAGGAGGGCCAAAGAAGGGGGGGTGACCGGCCGAAAGGAAAATCAAAAAATGAAGGGGAGGCCTGTACGGAAAAAGGGAAAAACTAGGAAGGGGATTTCTGGGAGGGGGAAACATAAAAAGGGGAGGGCGCAAAAGGGGGGGGATCAAGCGATAAAAGTAGGGGGGGACATTTTGGGGGGAATCAAGAGGAAGCGAAAAGGAACAGAGGGGAAGGAAAGAAAAAGAAAGAAAAATATAGAAATGCTCAGGGTGCGTTCATCTACCAGAAGTAAGTGGCGGTGGATGGGGGAAAGCGGAAGGCCTCAAGGGAGAGGAGGTAATCTCAGAGAAAGTGTTCACCTAATAAAAAATCGGTCTGGAAAAGTCTGTGAATAAAGCAAAAACAGGTAAGGGGGGTGAGGAAAACAAGCCTGCTCGGGAAAAAAAAAAAGAAAAAGGGGGTGGGAAAGGTACAAAAAAGAGAAAAAAAGTCGCGTCAGCAAGGAATACTATGTAATATAAAGGAAACGTACGCCAAGAATGGGGGGGGGGTAGGGCGTGGAAGAGGAGGAGCAAACAAGGGATCAGAATCAAGGGGGGGAAGCCCCCGAAAGGGGAGGAAAAGGGCTCCTCGAGGAAAAAAAAAGAAAGTATCTCGAGGTGGGGCAAAGATCTTTTCTGGCGAGGATAGAGTAGGAAAAAGTGGTCATTGCAAAAGACAAGGGTGGTCTAGGAGGGGAGAGAAACTGGCGCAAGGAGAAAAAAAATGGTTGAATGAAGAGGTTCAGCAAAGGAAAAGCGTATCATGTATGCGGTCAATTACTAAAAAATAACACAGACGACGTAAAAAGGAAGGGGGTAAAAAAGCTCTTAACGGGGAGGGGGGGGAAGTAGGGGGAAAGGAAAAACAAAAGGCAAAGGTCTCACAAAAACATCCCCGAAGGGGAAAATCCCGGGCATAGGGAAAGGGGTCTTATATCCGAATTGATGGGATTACACAGGGACGTGGAAAGGGAAGCTTATGTTGGAGGGGGGTTCGGGGGATAGTGCGAAAACACATACTTCAATCCTCAAAAAAAAAAAAGGGCGGGAAGAGACCGGGGAACGGGAGAGGGGCGCGAGGGGGAAAACTGGCGAAGGAAAAGCCTACAAAAGTGGATGAAGAGGTCTCTGGAGCGGGGCCTGCTCAGGAAGACCCTGGGGGGCGGCTGGCAAAGGATTAAAGAGGGAAGAATCTGTCAAGGAGGGGGGGGAAGCCAAGGGAAAAGCACAAGGGGAGCGTCGTCATCTCTGTCGGAGAGGGGCCTATTGATCCTTAACGCGCTTGAGTAACAAAGTGGAAGGGCTACGTAAAAATAACGGAAAGGGGGGGGCTGGATAAGGAGAAAGACTTTCGACTGGGAGGATTGCCGTTTATCGCTGGGCAGTCTGTCAGAAGGGAGAGAAAAAGGGGGAGGGGGGGCGAAATCCGAGGTACAGAAACTTACACAATGTGATAACAGGTGCAAAGGATAAAGAACAATCTTGTGTCTGTATCAGCCAATGACGGATGAGGATGAGGGGGATTTCTATGGACGTCATTAACAGCTGGGGAAATCCCCAACAAGGCAAAGGTGGCGTCAGAGAGGAATCATGAAAAAAAAAAAAAAAGAAAAGAAGGGGAAGAAAAAAAAAAAAAAAAAAAAAGTAGAAAAGAAGGCGTTAAAAAAGTGCAGCTAAACAACGAAATCTAACTTTGCTGCGAAAAGTATCTCTCCGAAGAAAAGCAAAGGGCCGGCTCGTGGGAGGAAGGGCTATGGCTAATGCGATAATATGGGCTTGACTAAAAGGGGGGTAGAGTGTGTATCGGTAAGAAGGGGGAACAAGAGGAACACGTAACTGTGGTCCCCTCTATCTAAGTTGAAACAAAGCTAACGACCCGGAAAAAAACAACAGAGGAGGAAAAAGAAATAACGATTGGGAAAAAAAGGACCATAGGTTGTCCACAATAAAAGGGTGAGAAGGGACATTCAGAGGTGGAACTCCGACTAAAAAGGAGGTGCGAAAAAAAATACCTGGAAACCCAGCTCTGGGTAAGATAAAACCGCCGAGGGGCTCTGCGTCTGCAAAATCGGAACAAAAACCAAAAAAACCAGACATAGCATAAGAACCAGGGCCACAGAGGCGGACGCTATGAGAAAGAGCTCTAACATCCTCAGAGAAGGTAACAGACCTCGGAAAGCGTCCGGAAGAAGAAAAGGAGGGGACAAAAACAAGCTTCACCACGATAAAAAAGAGAGGTCCGATGAAAAACACACTAAAAACAGTCAGAAGAAGATTCCTCGGAAAAAGCCAAACAGCAGTATCCATACGCCAGACTGAGAGAGAATCAAAGGGGGGGGTCATGCCTCAAAAAGAGGGACGTGGCAGGACTGGAAGAATAAAGCAATCCTAATATAAAGAAAAGCCGTGGGGAAAGAGGATTTGCGTAAAGGGCAGGCCCTTAGCCCTATGAGAGAAGGGGAGACGGGGAATCACGAAGTAGGGGGAAACAGAGTTAATAAGAGAGAAGTGCCTCTAGGGGGGGGGGGGGGGGCAAAAAAATAAAATTCTGGGGAGAGGGAGGGGGAAGAGATTTGGTCCAGTGTTAGTAAAAGCCTAGGAGAAAGCCTAGGCGTCACTTTAAAGATTGAGGGGATTAAAGAGAAGGGTCGCTTCCTGGAGGAAAAAATTAATCGTTCAGGCGGTCAGAAGGAATTAAAGAAAAATAGGATAAGAATTGTGCCGGACTCACCCAGAGAAAGGAGAAAGTTTACCTGAGGACGGGTCCGGTTAACAAAGGGGCCTAACAAAGGAAAGACCCCTACGGTTGGTACATGCTCAAACAAGGCAATGGGGGGAAAAGGAAAAAAGGTAGACTTTAAGACGAGTGTTTTAGGAAGATCAGAATAAGGGGAGGAAAGGAACAAAGAACTCTCGAAAAAGAAAAAAGAGGGAAGGTCGGGAGGTGCTACACGGGAGAAAAGAACCGTGTTGAGACTTCTAGCCATAAGGGGTAATCACTGTGCGCATTGGGAAGAAAGGGCAGAAGAAGACGGGGAGGAAAAAAGGGTATAGACGGGGAGGCACCAAGAGAATAAAAAAAAACTTTAAGAGGAATAAAGATCCTGAAGGGAGAAGAGTGGGGGAGGAACTCCAAGGAGGAAAAGGTATCGGATGAATAATCCTAGAAGGGAAACACCGGGACCTGAAAGCTTGAGATAGGAAGACCAGTCAAAGGAACCCCCAAAGGACGATGAAAATCAAAAAGACATGAAATCAAGCAAAGGGGGGGTGCCTAAGAGGGGGAAAAAGACGCGATGTTGCGAAGGAGGATGGGGATGTCGGTTAATGACTAGAGAAGGGAGGTCTTAAGAAAAGAATTGGAAAGTTCGCAAACATAACCAGCGCAAAGCACAAAGAAGCAGGGGGAAGAATCCAGGGGCGGGGGAAAGAGGAGAGGGGAAAGAAAGAATCCCCCAGAAAAAAAGAGTGGGGCAACAAGTAAAATGGAGAGGGAAAAGAGCCACTCGCATCAGTACAGGGGGGGGGGGGGGGGAAAAAAAAGAGCGCCGTAAGAGGATATGGAGGAAGACTCCTTCCACGTACAGTAAAGAGGGCACAATCAGGGGAAAAGAAAAGGACCTATGAGGGGAGAAGGATGGGAGAGGGAAAGAAAGTCCACTTAGAGAAAAAATAATGAGGGAAAACTCAAAAAAGGAGAAACAAAATAAAAGGGAACTAGACAACGGATTACCGTGCAAAGTATAGGAGGAGAGAAAAGCGAAAATGGAGGAAACAATTTAGGGAAAGGCGCTGAGGAAACTGAATATATATCAGGAGGAAACATGATAGGGATAGGGCAATGTTCGTAGAATGGAGGAACTAGGCGAGCAGAGAGGGTTCGATCAAAGAAAAAGAAAGGGAGGAACAGGGGGTCTTATAAAGATATGGACATAGTCCTTCAGTTGAACAAAGGGAGCCAAAGCGGGGTGGGTCGCCGGGGAATGAAAGAAAAGAAAAGTCAGGGGGGAAAAAATGCGGCGAAGACCCCTGCAAAAAATCTTTACTTGGAGAAATACGGAAGAGAAAGTTAGCCGAAAAATCAGACCGCGGGGTTCAGCTACGGGAAACCAAGGGGAGGGGGAGCCTCAAAAGGAAGGGGTGCCGTAGAGAAAAGGGGGGACCTAACCCGAGGAAGAAGAGGGAAGACCATGTCCAAGAAGTTAAGAAACTCCGGAGAGGGGGGGAGATGGAAAGGAAATCAAAAGAGGGGAGGGGGGAGGATTTCTTTGAAAAAGAACAGGGGGACCGCCGAGAAAAGAATTTAACACAAGAAGGGACGAAAGAAGAAAATTTGGATTGAAAGAAAAAAAGAACAACGTGGCGAAGAGTCAGGGGGGAAAAGAGCGCTATTGGGGGGAAGAGACTCAAGGAGGGGAACGGAATATCTCGCAACTGGAGAAAGGAAGGGGGAGGTTGAAAAAAAGAAAAGGAGGGAGGTTCAAAGGGGAAGATGGTAGCCTTGCAGAGTAAGGAAAACTCGGGAAAGGAGGACTCCGGTTGCTTAAGAATGAGCAAAATTAAAAAAAATTAAGGCGGCACGGCAGGAAGTCCAGGAAAAAAACGAGAAAAAAAATGAGGACACCGGAAACAATGTTCACAAGAAACCAACCCTAATTTGAAAAGGGAAAAAAGTCAGGCAATCAGAAAAAAGGGCACATCTGCATGTTCGATGGAATCTTAAGGGCACAAAGCCCCGGTAATTTAGAGAGAAAGGGACAATACCTGAGAGTCAAGCACCTGGGTAAAGAAAAAGAATCCTCGATGGTACAAGGGAAGAAGCGCGGAAAGGTGGTGTGGGAAAGACTCAAATAAATTCACAACGTGGGGGGAAAGAAAAAAATAATGCCAAGGAAGGTGGTGCCAGTGGGAAGGTGGGAAATTGGAGCATAAAAAAAAGGGGGAGAAAAGAAAAAGACCAATGAAAAAAAACCCTGAGAGATGGGAGCTGGAATAAAGGGTGGGGAAAACATATCAGGTGAAAAAACAGAGCAGAAAAAAAGCGTCGATCGCACCCTGGGGTTGGAAGAGGCAAGCCAGAGGAATCTTCCAGGCAAAAAGGCTTGGCAAAAAGTGGGGTGTGTATTTGGTTTGGTGGGGCGCTTTGAGTGGTAGAAAAAAGAAAGTCCAATAATAGCCTACATGGGTGGGGGGCCTCTCTAATTGGGGTAAGGTTGAGGGGGGGGGGAAAGGTGTGGGGGTGGTTGGTTGGTACGTAAAGTTACGTGGCCCCAATAGATTAGTTTTTAAAAAAAAAAAAAGAACTTCAGGGGGGAGAAGGAAAAAACCTTTGAACGAAAAAGGGGATAATTCGGAGGAAGGGGGGAAAGGGGCTTCGGGAAAGGCGTCGGTGTCTTTTTGTAAAAACTCTGTCAGTTTCTGTGGTTCAGTGTTGTTTCTCTAATAAGTGTGGTCTTTTGTATTTTGTAGCCGTTTGGTTGTCTAACTTTGTTTTTTCTATCTATTCTTCAATCAGATCTTCTATTGTCAATAAAATTTTTTTGTAGTCGTGCTCTCAGTGTTGTTTTGTTAGTCATTTTATGTGATGTTTGTTGCTGTTGTGTTTGTGGTTTGTGTTGTGTTTTTTGGGTTTTATTGTATTTTTTTGAGTTGTGGGGTTAGTATGTTGTGGGGGTTTGGTGAAAAGTGGTGACTCCGTGATGTTTTATATGGGGGGTGGTGGGTGGGGTTCGTTGGTGGATGGCTTTGTTTGTGTTTGTTTTGAATTTTGTTATTGTTTTGCAAATGGTTTCTGTCTTATCTTTTTGTTGGTGTGCTTTGGGGTGTGTTGTTTGTTTTAGGTTGGGTTACCTGGGGGAAAGGGGGGAAAAGCTTCCGAACTTAGTAGTAAAAATAACATGTGAGAGACAAGATGTAAAGAAGGTCGTAGTTGGGGAACCAAGTTGAGAGAGATGGAGGAGACCTTTTCTTGGGGAGAAGGGGGGGTCGGCAGGGGGGGAGGAAGCCATTAAAATTCCAAAAGAAAATGTGAGAAAAGGGGAAAGGGAAAAAAAGTTCGAGAAAAAGGTAGAGTGGAAACTGCGCCCTGGCTTTTGAAGAATGTGACGTAAAAAACTGGGGACCGGGGAAGAAAAGGGTTTGGTAAAAGAAAAGGGAAAAGATGGATGAGGAGGAAAGGGAGGCCCTATGGGGGAAAAAAAAACACCGAAGAGGAGAAAATAATAGAAGAGGGGGAAATTGATACAAATACTAGAAAATGTAACGCCTCGGCAAAGGAATCTCACTGGAAAAAGTCTTGTGTGGAGAACGCCCAAGGGGATTATGAAGCCTCGTGGGGTCTGTGAAGTCAAGTAGAGAAGAAATTTGACCAGCAAGTCGACAGAGAAAGAGGGAGGGCGCATAGGGAAGTTAGGAAAGAAAGGAGGAGGGAACACTTGAGACCGCAAGGAGAGAACTACCTGCGTCAAGAAACATGAAGGGGGAAAAGGGTAACAAAGGGGGGCAAGGGGGAAATTGGTGTTTCCAGGAGGAGAGGGAGTCAGGGAAAAAGGAAAATCAAGGCTGGGATCGCGGAAGGGGGAGATCATGCGAGAATGGGAGGGGAAATCTGGTCGGGCGGGAGTATTGGGAGATAGAGGCAAGCGCTAAAAGAAGAGGTAGGGGAGGAGAGGGTTTGTCAAAGAGGAGGGGGGGATTCCGGAGACAAAGAACCCTTTGAAAGAAAAGAAAATTGCAAGGGGGGGGAGCTGAAAACGCAAGGAAGGGGGAAAAGAAGGGTCCTGAAAGGAAAACAAAAGCAAGAGAGAAGGTAGTTGATGGGGGTGGGCCCGAGGGGAAAAAAATCATTAAAAAGTTCTCCGCCCGACCACTGAAAGGGTCTTAGAGAGGAGGGTCCGGTCTTTTAAAGAAAGATACGAAGGGAGGGGTTAACATGGGGGAGATTGTAGGTAAAGAAAAGTAAAGGAATTCATCAACCAAAACGCTGGCAAGTATGGGGGGGGAGGACGGGATGCCGGGGAGGATCAAAAAAGTAGATCAGAAGTGGGGAAGGGGTAAGCTCAAGAAAGCCGATGGTAGTTGGAAAGGGGGGTGAGTGTCTATGGGGTGTGGGAATGGGAGGAGGGGGGGCGCCGGGGAACTACGCAGAGAAAGAGAAGAGGGGGGTCTGAAACAAGAAAAAAAGCCATTGAAGGGGAAAAGTGAGTCAGGAAGGGGGGGGGGGGGGGGGGGGTTGGGGGGAGTAGGGGGGGGGGGGTCTCGTGAAAAAAGTCGGAAGCCGACAAGAGGGCGAGTTCGGAGAGGGTTGCTCGAGATCTGCCACTGGGGGGGGGGGGGAAAGGAGGATGGAAGGGGGGTAAAAGATGGAAAATGGGGATAGCGCTGGCTAAAAGACTGGACAAACTGTGGAAAATCCAAAGGGGGGGAAAGGTCGGGGAACAAGAAGAAAAAAAAAAATACGGGGAAAATGGGACAGGAAAGGGGGGGGGGGGAAAGGGGGGGGAAAGAAGGGGAGGGCCGGGGGACGGGGGAGGGGGAGTCTGGGAAGAAGGGGACTCGTCAGTGTAGCATTGAACGGCTCACATCCGGGGGGAATAAGAGGGTGATCTCAAATAGGGGAAAAGGCCCGAGGGGGAGAGGCTTATGGAACGGTCCAGGGATGGAGGGGAGGAATATCGAGAAGGGGCTACGAAGGGAGGCAATGAAGTTTGGATCAGTGAGAAGGAAAAGTAAACAGGAGGAGTTCTTAAGGGGGGTTAAGAGAAAGAAAATAACAGAATCGTGAAGGGCCTGGGAGGGGAAAAAGAAAAACCTTTTTCAGGAACAAAGGAAAAGATGAGAGCCATGGAAGTAAAACGGAAAAACGGAGACTCAGAGGTTATAAAAAGGAGGGGGTCTTCGTATCAGTAACTGTCAAGAGAAAGGGAGGGGGCTTCTGAAAAACTTCAAGGGTGGAGGACTCAAAAAAATTTGGAGGGTGGGACAAAGGACCTAGTAGCGGGACGATCCGTGGAGTGCTGGGGGGGTTGAGGGGAAGATGCAAAAGGAAGAGAAAGCGCTCGCGGGACTTGCAAAAAAGAGCTTCGGGGTCTTGGAAGGGGGGGGTACCAGAAATTTCCCCGGGAAAAGAAATGAGAAAGGGAGGTCGAACGAGAGGGAACTGCGGAAAGAAAGAATAGATTTGTAAATGCAGGGGGGGGTAGAAAGGTACCAGGGAAAAGAGCGACTAGTCAGGAAGCCATCTATAAGGGAAGCAGAAAACTTCGGGGGGGGCTCTGCGGGGATGTCAGGGAAAAAAAAGAGTTACTACCAAAAAGAAAAAGAGCCCGAAAGTGGGAAGATCCGGAAAATAGAGATCACTCAGGGTCGAGGCTCAGAAGAAGGAAAATTGTAAAAAGGACTCTTCAAAGAAAATTCACAAACCGATAGAACTCTACGTGGAAAAAAGCGGGCAAGAGGCCACACTCCTAAAAAAGGTGGTGAGGGAAAGAAATCCTGGCGGAAGAAAAAAGGAGTTTCTGGAAGAGAAGGTTCCGTCTAGAAGAAAAAATTGGGAAGCAAGAGGGAGAGAGAAGTGACATTTAAGAAAAACTCCAGAAGATCGAACGACAAAGGCATAGGGGGGGGGGGAAAAAACTTTTCCGCGGGAGAAGGGAAAGCCATTCCGTTAGAAGTGGGGAGTAAGGAGTCGGGGGGGGGTCATGAGGGGGGATGCCGTTCGAGAAAAAAGAAAGAAGACTCGCAGAAATAGATGAAAACTACCAGTCCGTGTAAAAGAGGGAGGGGCCTTGCTGAATATCAAAGGAAGGGGGAGGCAAAATCAAAAAAAGGAACAAGGGAAGACGACTGACAGAACGAGGAAGCTCGAAGAAAAAAAAGAAAAAAAAAAAAACTACGAAAAAGAGAAAAGACTAACCGTCCTGAGGGAGAGAATTCACTGACCTTGAATCTTAAAACGTGAAGGAGCAGGAGAACCAAGAAGTCGAGGGGAGAAGGGGGGGGAGAGTCAAAGAAGAAAGCACACGCAGGAAAAGGAACTTTCAGGAATGAGGAAGAGCAGGACTTTCAGGGGAAGGGAAAAAAACTCAAAAATTCGCATAAGAGAGCCTCGAAGGAGGATTTCGCTCCTAAGAGGTGGTCGAGAGAGGAGGAGGGAGGAAAGCAGTAAAAAAAAAAAAACTAAGAAAAAAACCCTCGACAGGGAATCACCTTGGAGCCTGGGGAGGGGAGATTTCTCTAGTCCTCCAGGGGGGGGGGAAACAGTGAAAGAGGTTCTCAGATGAGCCAAAGGGGGAGTTGGGGGACTCCTGTCAGCTCGATTTAATCGGTGATTATAGAGGGCGGAGCAAGGGGAAAGTCGTAGGGGGAAGACATCTAAAGAAAAAGGGGGCGGCCGGGGTATAAAAAGGAGGGGAACCGGCGCTGATGAAACTCAGCTAGGAGAGAAAAATTTAAAGTTGGGAAGGGGGAATAAAGGGGAGACATCTCTTTGGGGAAGAAGAACCTAAGGGAAAAAGGGGGCAGCTAGACCCAGAAAAGGCTATAAAGAGGGGTTTAGGGTATGGGAGGGTAAGGGGCTCATACTTACAGTGAAAGGGTCAAGGTAAGGGGTGGGTGGGGAGAAAATGGTTGCTAGGGGGTTAGGGAGCCGAAACAAAGGCGTCATACCCAAAAGGTATGAGGTGGTCCCGTGAAAAGGGGGGGGTCTTATAAATATAATTAAATATTAAGATTCAGAGGAAAGGAAGTGGAGGGTCAATTTTGTGGAGGGACGCTTGAAGGAAGGGGAAAGAAGGAAAAATCTCGCAGAGGGAAACTGCACCCTACAAACAGGTTCATTAGAAAATAAGGAAGAACTTTTTTTCTTCGGGGAAAGGAAGGAAGGAACAGCAGCAAAGGGGGAGAGGCTATTAAATAAAGTCCAGAAACGTGGAGAAGAGTGTTGCAAATTGCATTTTTGAAAAAAAGCCGCTCATCGGGGAAAAAAGGAGAAATCTCCCACACGGGGAAAAAAAGAGAAAAAAAAAAAAAAAAAAAAAAAAAAAAAGGACAAGAAAAAAAGGAGAACAAAAAATAAAACAACAAAAAAAAAAAAAACCCAACAAACAAAAAAGAGGGAGACACCAAAAAAGAACAAAAAGGAAAAGTAACCAGAAGAAACAAAAGAACCTCCCTTCAGGTGGGTCTTTTTTAATTCGGGAAAATCTGCTCCTCGAAGAAGGACCGGGGGGAAGAAACTTATGTTTCATCAGGGTGAACGGAAGATGCAGTAAGCCGTTTACAAATGGAACAAAGAGACAAAAAAAGAGGGGGGGGGTATATTATGGGCCGTAAAAGGGTCAAGAGGAGGGGGGTGATGACATGCCTCAGGAGGAACTAAGAGGAAAACAAAAAGGATAATGAAGGGGGAGGAGGAGGGAGGCATCCAGGGGGGAAAAGAACATCAAAACGTAAAATGTAGTTAAAGAGAAAAAAAAAACCTCTACCGGTAGGAGAGTAACGGCAATAATTGCCAAGAGGGAGGAAAACGGAGGGTGTAAGAGAAGAGGGAAAAAGAAAAAATTTCCGTGCAAAAGAAAAAGTACGGGCTACTAAGGAAGAAAGTCTACGGAAGAAAAAAAAAGGTCCGAAAGATCTCCTGCAATGAACGACGGGAGGGCACAGGTGGTGAGAAAAGAAAGAGAAAGGATCTGCCAGGGGAAAAAAAATTTAAAGAAAAAAAAGGGCGGGAGAAAAGGGGTTCTGGTAGAGGGAAAATGGAGGAATGATTGCTACGAAAAGGGAGGGGGATACGCACAGTCTACTGTCCCAGATCATGATCTTGGAAGGAAAAGGGTCGTGGATGGGGCACAACGTAAAAAGGTAGGGAAAGTCTGGAAGGGGGAATGGGGAAGGGGGAAGAAGGACCCTTAGGTTGCCGAGAACTCCCTCATACTAAAAGGGACACATAGGAGGAAGTTTGAGTGGGAAAAATTGGGGGCTACTCGAGGGACCGTGAGGTAATCGGGATCTTGCGCAGCCTTATAAAGGGAGAAATGTTGTCAGGAGTTGCTAGTCAGCACCGAAGGTAGGGAATCGGGGGAAAACTTCGAAGGAAGAAGCGGAGGTGGGGGACCTCGTAAGGGGAAATTCCAAGAGAAAAAAATCTTATTCGCCGATTCAAAGGGAAATCAGAAATAGAGAAGGGTCTGGGGAGGATTCGCAAGAAAAAAGCCTGTTGGAGTCGCGAAAGAAAAAGAGCCGCGAAAAATTGAGGGGGAGACCAGTTTAGGACGATGGGCTGAAAAAAGTATCGAAATGGAGGGTTATCAAGAATTAAAAAGGGAATTCAAGGGGGTTTGCACCTTCGGGAAAAACCGGGAAGGCGAAAAAAGATTTTCGGAAAGGAACGGGGGGGAAGCCTGCGGGGTAACGAGTACAAAAGGAATAGGGGGGGCGGACCAAGGGGATTCGAGGCGAAAGATAAGAAAGGAGCGAAGGGGGAAGATGGTAAATTTGCGCGTGGAAATCGGCACGGTCAGCTTAGAGGATGTTAGTGAAACACCAGACAATGAAAAGGGACCTCGGAAGGATTAGGGGAAAGGGGGAGGACCAGGGAGGAGAAAGTTTGGCCTAAACAAAAAAGTCCTGGGAAGAATAGCTAGGGGGGGGAAGAAAAGATAAGGGGGCGGTAGAAGAAGGCAGCGAAAACCTGCGGTTAAAAAAGGCGGGGAAAAACGAAGTTTTTCATGAAAAGAAGACTGGCGATTCCGAAAGCAGCGGAAAGGAATCAAAGGTCATCAGAGAAAAAAAAGTGACAGAGGCGCCAGGGGGGGTTCCATTGGATATCCGGGACACAGGAGCATTCATGGTGGTAAAAGAGGAATGAAAGATTGTCGGGGAAAGGGGACTGGTTTGGACGGGAAGAGGGGTCAACCTTGAAATTAGGGGTGATCGGAAAAAGACTCACCTAATCGTCAGGAACAAACTACTTGTCCTGACCTGAATGAGAAAACAAAAAAAATCAGAGGAGAAAAAAAAAGCAACTGGCAAAAGAATCCCAGAAAACACAATGGGAAGAGGGCTGAAGGTGGGAGAAACAATTCGCACTAGAGAAAAAGGTAGAAAGGTGTGCAAAAGGGGGGAAGGAGGAAACAGAGAAAGGGAGAGTTCTATAAGAAGGGGGAATGAAAAAAGAAAAAGGCAAAAAAAAAAGGGAGCACGAAGGGCAGAGATCCGAGGGGGAGCCTCAAGAAAGATCAAAAAAAAACCGCCGCCGCCCAAACTATGAGGTCCCAAGAAGCTAGCAATTGAGAGTCTCAGAAAGATTGCCCCTGGAAGAAATTTCCGCAGAAGAGATGCTCTTGTGCAAAGCTTAAAGAAAGAAGGGGATAGGAGGGCGAAAGGGGGGGGGGAAGGGGGGGACACAAAAGTAAAGAATAAATAACCGCTGAGAAAAAAGACTATAGACAAAAAAGGAAAATCAAACAAAAAAGATGAACTAGGTACAGTCTGGGTAAAAAAAAACCAGACTGAGGGGAAAACCTGTGAAAACGTTATACGAAAAATAGGAATCAAGGGAGGAGGGGGACTACACTCCGGAAAGGAACTGCATTACAGGATGACGACGGGGAGGATGAAAGGGGCAAAGGAGAGAAGAAATAGTCTGGTTCGAAAAGAAAGGGAAAAATTCTGAGGGAAAAGGGCTCAAAAAAGAGGAGTTTAAGTGTGGTGGGGAGAGTTAAGAACGATATTTTTCTCAAAGAAAAGGAGTAACCGAAGAAAAAAATCAGGGATAAAAAAGGAAATGAAAGAGAGACCACAAAAGTGGAAAAGGGGAATAGAATGGGAAAAAAATCGGACTGAAGAGAGAATGACGGTCTGGAAAAAAAAATCACTCACTGGAAGTGTCATGACAGGCATAAATAAACCAGTACAGAGCTGGAAAAAGGGACGAATAACAATCTTATGGAGCCGAGAGGAATGCGGGAAAAGAAATGAACTATGATCAACTAGCCAATTAACCAAAGGGCATAAAGAGAAAAGAGCTACGCGAGAGGAGAGAAAAGGTAAAGAGGGCAAAAAAAAAGTCCGCGGTAATGGGAAAAGGGGGGGGAAGTGAACAATTGGAAGAGAACTTGTCTTCTTGGAGAAAAGATTAAAGAGCGGGCGTGAGAAGTAAAAAGTCGAATCACTTCCTGGGAAAGAAAAAGCTTTGAAGGAAAAGGGGTATCGCCAAAAAATAAAAGCTCGGACAGGGGGAAGTGCAACTAGTGAAAAAGGA
>Ga0179593_1647988_pt1 | contig 14174 bp, 11 predicted proteins | sample CZODoug2_1_08_16_FD_185931 | JGI IMG/M metagenome (GOLD analysis project Ga0179593, IMG submission 185931) | Vadose zone soil fungal communities from Angelo Coast Range Reserve, California, USA - CZODoug2_1_08_16fungal (PacBio error correction) | ecosystem: Environmental > Terrestrial > Soil >...
GCTTTGCCCACGGGTGAATCGCCACTCCCAATGAAGGCGGATCCCTAACGGGAGAGAGAATCGGGTAATTGATAAGTTAAAAAAAATCAGAAGGAGTGAGGCTAGACTTTCCAGGCGTAGGGAGAGAGGAGGGGCGCCCTGCGATGGCAGGGATGGACAAGCTGTGTAGCGAAAGAAAACGAAAATCGAGCGACAAACCTTTGCGGAACTGATCCCCGGGTCGCAAAAAACTCGAATTCGTCGCTCGATCGGCGGGTCGGAGGAATCGGAGGATTCCCGCGGAGGGGGCCGCCCGTTCGTGGGAAAATGTGGACCCCAAGGTGCGTCGCGAAGAAGGTGATCGGAGGCCGAGCGAAAAGCCCGCAAACGCCGACTGGGGGGGGGGATCGTCAAAAGGTAAGTAAGGAGCCAAAGCCTCACGAAAAAACATTGAGCCGGGCGCCGAAAAAACAGCGAAATGCGGGTCCACTACAGGGAAAACAAGGGACCAGGGGCTCGACGGCGCCCATTCCGTCCGCGTCGAATCTTGCCCCGACTGTGGGGGACCACCCGATAGTAAAAGGGAAATGGGTACCGACGTGCCGAGGGAGACCTTGTAACCGTCGAGGTCGGTGAGCGAAGCATCAGACAAAGAGAAGGAACGCGACGAACCGTTTGGGGGGCAGGCTCGGGAGTACTGACAGGCGTACTTGGGTGGGGAGAGGAAGGGAGCATTGAAGAAGCCTAGGCTAGGGGAATTTCACCCGGCCCGGGGGGGGGAAGAGTGAAAAAAACGTGTGTTGACCCAGAAACCTAGGGAACAACCAGGTTGTGGACTCGCGATCTCGCCGAAGACCAGTCACATGGAGGGGTGTACAACTGCGGGAAGCCACGCCGAAGGTCCCCGGGACCGCCGCAATGCATCGTGTCGGGAATTGGTCCGGCCAAAAAAGGGGGGGTTTCAGGGATCGGAGGATGAAGGGATCTGAGGGGAAAAAACCCCAGAAAGGGGTAGCGAAGGAAGTGGGCCACGCGGTGGGGCGGTGGCGCCGGGTTGGTCACCGGGCAAAGGGTCCGGGGTGCAGAAAAGCGCTTGCGTAGACGGTGGCATCAAAAGAAATGGAAAGGATCAGGTGCCGAGCCGTTCAAATCGGTCAGAATCGCGTCTCGCGCGGGACCCTGAATAGGGACGAAAACACGCACGCCGGCACTACAGAGAGGGTCACGGGGAAATAGGTAGGGCTTTCTTCTGGGGGGGGGGGGTCGATAGAAGGACCGGACCCTGAAATGCGTCACGGGAGAAAAAATTTGGGCTGTTTAAAAGTGCTGCAGTGAAGTGAAACCCTGGGAACGAAACTTCTCTACTTAAGGGGTTCAACTCGGGGATCTGTGCGTCGCTTCACAAATTGGGCGAAGCAAAAGACACGGGGGGGGGTCAAGTGGCCATGACTTCAGGGGCGTTGTTGAAAGGGAGGTTCTTCAGATTGGAGGGAGGGAGGTATCGCAGGGAGCAGACAAAATGGCGACGCGGGGAAACAAGCCAAAAGGCTCGCTCACGAATCTGGTGGGATCATAAACCGCTCTCCTAAAGAGAAAACATGGCAGCCCCGGTGGTGCCAGGACAGACGAAGAAAGACAACTAGTCAGCAAAAACCGAGAGCTCCGCGCCACGGGGGATGGCCCTGTCAATTTCGTAACTGATGGGGGTTGAACTCGACGCGCCCCATACAGCAACCTCTCCGCCGGGAAAAGACTGCCAAAGGGTCGACACAAAGAAAAGGGTCAAGAGGTGGTCAAACGAGACAGTACCGGATTAAGGGAAAGGGGGATGGAAGGTCCTGCTCAACGGCTTCTCACGTCGTACGTGGGGGGGGGAAAGAATCCACCTTGGGTCCGACCGGGAGAAGAGAGAAGTGCGGAGGCGGGTTAGGCGGGGGAGCGAATTCTTGCCACCTTTCAAAGCTCTACAATTACCCGGAGGGGGAGTCCCTCGGCAGAGGTACTACCAGGGTTTGACGAGGGAAGATTGAGAGGAGGGGAGATGTATGGGCTGAACGGGACCGAATTGGGTGGCAAAAAACGCTGTAACGTGGAAAAGAGGGGCAAGTCCGTCTACTGGGCCGCAAAGCTGAACTTTAGTCATGTGTATCATCGAGGGGCTCGCTCGCGGGCGGCGGGTCTGATCAGGAGGGGAAAAACCGCTGAGGGAGGGAAGGGACAACTGGGAGGGATGACTCCGCAGGTCGGGCCGAAGATCCCTGCCGACCATCGACTAGAAGCGAAGTATCGTGCGAGGATAACCGGAAGAAAGCTTTCCAGCCTAGGGGAGAACGCTGGACAAGGGAAAGGACACGGGTCACCCTTCCGTTTTCCCGGCTCTGTGATCCCGCCCCCTTAAGGCGGGATCAACCGCCCTCGCACCGCGCCAAGAGCGGTAAAAACACGCCCCGTCGCCGCCAGCCCGTCACCGACCTGTCGTTGGTCGAAGCAGGCCAGGCCCGGAAGAGAGTCGGAAAAAGGTCTGGTCACCGCCGGCCAGAGAGCGGGAGAGGGGGAGCACAGGTGGAAGCTTCAAAAAAGCCGCAGCTTGGAGAACCGCATGCCGAAAAGTCCACTGCAAAAAAACCCTAAAAAGAAAAACCGGTCGACAGGTGCTGGACTCGGCCCCTCTCTTGGGCTAAGAACAATCCGGGCCTTCAGAACCGTCGTCAGAAGGGGGATGTAGGGGGGGAAATCGAGGTAACAAACCATCAGGGAGAAGAGCGAGGGCAAACCGTGGAGGGCGGAAGCAAGTCTTAAGACTGAGAGGAGTGTGAGCAGGAGTGGATGTGCGACGTAATGTAGACTAACCTGGCCACCCAAAAGGCGCATTCAAGTGGACGCCTGAAGAAAGGAAGTCTCGCAAAAATAAAAGGAGCCGCGTTCGGAAGGGCCTTTTCGTATGGGCACCAGCGCGGAGATAGGTTGCCTGGAGGGGTAGTTGTGCCAAGGAGGGGATCCGCGGCAAGAAATCAGGGAAAAGACCAACCGACAACGCCGTTCCTGTAAGACCACAAACTCCCTCCAGTAAGGCCGTGAACGTACTTGGAAATCCTTGGGTGAAAAAGAAGGGGCAAGATCGACGGGACACTAAAACGTTTCTTATCGAGGGTCTAAAGTCCAAAAGAAAAGCGGCAGCCGGGCCCAAGGGTACCGCAACTGTCGCCCACCCCAAGTGAGCCCGGACGAGCCGGTCATGGTCCGTGGATAGGGACAAAAAAAAGCCCCCGGGACGTCCAGGGGTGTTCCTTAGCCTTTCCTCGCGGGGCGTGCGTTGGGAAAAAAGAGTACCCGGAGCGATCCTAACGGAGGGACGGAACGGTGGGAACGCCGGCCCGGATCACGCTATCAGTCAAAACTTCCTTCATGACACCGCGTTACTGACCAAAAAACACCCGACGGGAGGCCAAAAGCGGCCCACCGAGTCAGCCCACTTCTTATGGCGCAAAGTCCGGGATAAAAGTCAACTAGGGACAAGGGGTGCGAAGAATACATCACTATCCCCTTACCGGAAGGGACTGACCAATGGGCCCTGACAACCGATGCCTTGCGGCGGCACTGGAACGTAGGAAGGGGGAAAGGGCAGCATTGCCGTACTTAGCTGTATGACGGAAAAAGATCATGAGTCCGGGTAGGGGGTTGGTAATATACCCTGTTAGGGTCAAACACAGCCGAACCTCCCGGGATGAGCGTCCCCTCGCCAAGAGCCTTGGTCCACATGCGATCTTAGAAAATCACAGTAGAAAAGGAGAAAAAGGAAGAAAGAAACATCAAAGGGTGGTCTGGTCTTCGGCGTTCCAAGGGGCTGGATGGCCTTCTAGACCGACGCGGGGACTGTCGACAAGGGAAAAACCTGGAAAGCAAAGGGAGGGGAAGGTGGTAAAACCGCGGGTTATGAACACCAACGGGGCAAGAGCTGCGGGACGCAGGCGGAACTGTGCGCGCGTCGAGCGAAGGGGCTGAAATAAAAGAAATCGCCAGTCGGGAAAAAACAAAAAAGGGGCACGCGCTGGTTGTGTAGGCCTCAAGGCTCAAGGGGGTTTTTTCGGGAGGCGGGGGAGATTTTTGGCGAAGAAACGAAAAAAACAGAGGCGCGCTTAGGGCCAGATTCTACTACGATCACAAACGCCGTAGGACGACCGCCAAAAGGTCAGGGGGGCAACACGGGGAAGAAAGAACGTGCGGAAAAAACATCGTCGCTAACCTCCTGAAGTCCTGTCCTACCCGACGGGAGCCGACGAACAAGGTCGGAGAGTGCGGTTGCCCCGGCGGGGTCGGCCGAAGTAGAGTGAAAGGAAAAGGAAACCTGGTCGGGGGGAAAGGTTTCGCGCGTACCATCGTGGGGAAAAGACGCTGTACAAATTCGACTACGGGGGACTAAGCCACGGAGCAGTCATTCCCGCACAGACCGTAAGCGACCGTCAACCCGCTAATACCCAGATACATTCGTGGGATCGAAAAAAATGGGCAGGGCGCGGCTGGGGGCATGATCAAAACAACAACTTAGGAGGAGGAACAGAAAAAGGTGCTTTGCCCACGCCTTGTGGGAGTCGCACGCCCACGGCGCCGGCGCGAGAAGAACGTGATAGCGATCTGCGGTAGATTAGCGGTAGCGCATCGAGTGGCGGAGAAGAGAGAGGAGAGGGGGAAGATCGACAGCGTCTTGGGGACCACGCGGGAACGCCGAACTCCTCGGAAACGCCCCATGTCAAGGGCGACACTCGGCAGATCAACGAATTGAAAAAAGAGAGGGGGTACGTTCTCGTATCGTCGGTTCGGACAGTAAAGGATCTATTCTCCTCTATATGTTGGCCGCCATGTCTGGGAGGGAACCTTGTGTTGAACCGTTTAAGCAGGTGAGGGGAGGAGGAAGGAAGATCGCAGGGCCGAGCCAGGGGGGTATCTTGCCTGAGACGGTATTCAAGGAAACAACGCCACCTCCCTCCCTCAACCCCTGAGACGGGCGAACCAGCGAGACCTTGAAAAGAGGAACACGACGGAAGAGCGGAATGGAGTGTAAAAGAAAGGGACTTTCTTCTCAGGAAGCCCATTCCGCCGCGTCAAGCAATCTTTGCCCCTCGTTGGTCATCACACCGAAGGGAACGGCCGGGACCCCTCAGACCTCATCGTTGCTGTGCCGGCGTCGGAGGGAGAAAGACTCCAAGAAGGTTATCGAAAGGACAATAAATCAAGCAGCACGCCTCCTGAAAACTCCACCCCTTGTAGTCTTTCTGCAATGCTCGTGTCCGAATTTGACCAAAGTACTTGATAGACTGTGTGGAACAGGAGTAAACTCATGAGACTCGATGGCTTGAGGCTCATCCGGAGGTTTTCGGGGGGTGTGGACCGACGACAGAGTGTAGAGTGGGGAAAAAAAGAAACCAAAAACCAGGGGGGGGGGAAAAAAAAAAAAATCTACGAGAGAAAAGTAGAAACGATGCTGTTACTCCACTCCGACTTTCATCGCGGCCACTCCTCAATGGGACATCGTGGGGGGCCCCTTGGGGGAAAAACAGTGCTAGGAGGGAAAGAAAAGGGTGCTTACCGGAAAAAAAGGGCAGGATAGGCGGAAGTGGGGGCTACGCTTTGTGAGAGTCCGAATTTTTCCGGGGGCACCAGGTCCGTGTGCGCCGGAGGAGGGTCGTCTTCAAACAAAGGGGAAGTTAAAAGAGACAAGGGGAAAAATAGTGGATCCGGCGCACAGCGTTCCATATACGCCTCGTAGGGACAGCGCGACAAGGAAAGCCCCCGTCATCCAGGCCAGGCACTGTCCGAGGCAATGAAAGGACACCCCCGGCTCTATCTCCTCTGGGGGAGACGGGAAGTGCTATAGAAAGAAAAAATCTTGCAAGGAGGAAAAAATTTTGGGTGGAGGAAACCGGGTACCTTGACGCAAGACACCTGTTCAATCCTCGAAGGACCCTCGCTCCGCAATAATCTACTGCCGTGTAACCACTCCGTAGGGAGAAAGTCTCTTCCGGGGAATACCAAGAGATTCACGGCTAGGCGACTGGAGGGGGTGGGATTGGTCAATTACCTGAAAAGGCGTTGTTGCACGGCTTAAGGCGGATTGGATAGGGCTTATTCCATAGAAAATAAGGAAAGGGAGAAAAACGCGAAGGGGGGGGCCATAAAATAAACGGCGTGCTTAGGAACTACCTGGGGGGGTGGATCATAATTCTCTCCTCCCTCAAGGCTACACTAATGGGGGCCAGGGTGGGAAGGGACGGGGAACTCGGAGAAAATCAAAACCCAAAAGGAGTCACAGTCTTCCGCCTGGACCGCGCCAACAAGGTTTTTTCCGGGAATCTTACGACTGATTGGACCTCGAACCAAAGCCCAAGCACCCTCGAATGGCGATACTTCCCCTGAGTCGCCCAGAACTCCGAGGCCGGGGGCACCACCTGGTCCTCAGAGTTACCGGATTAAGGGGGAAAAACAGGGAGGGAATGGTCGGAAATCCTAAAGACCGCTGACTGTTTTAATCTCACTTGGGGTGAGGAAGACAGACTCCAGATATCCGGTGCGAGTTACATTCGGGGGTAAAAGACGGAGAGGGACTGCTCGGAAAAACTGCAAAATCTACTCGTTTAGGTTTAACTGAAGCGGAAAGGGGAAAATAAGCCAGCGAGGGACGGGGGAAGTCTTCTTTTTCGTCTTGTGACCCGAAGCTATTTTTCTTGTGAAAGATGTCCACTGGAAAAACACTAAGGGGGACCGAAAAAGGAGGGTTAACCGGTCATTCATACGAAGGAAATCTTTATTCCTTTGAAGACGTCCGCTCGCGAGAACTCGATTGGGTCAAGTGGGATATTACGCTCAAAAAAACTGCGGGAGGGTCAAACTCAACAACAACAAAGGGGGGGGATAGATGAAGGAAAGAGGCCCGAGAGAAACCTTAATACGCCTTCTCCTCGTCGATCGTCATAACCTTACTCCGCTTCCAGCCTGCGGCCCAGTTCTGACGGACGAATCTTAGGTTCACGTCCGCGGGCAAACGGGCCCAAGGGTTCCCGGGGGGGACGCTTGAGAAAACAGAAAATAAATTGGGGAGTCCACACACTCTGACCGCTCACCCGAAACGCATTCAAAAAATCCGTACTCCCTTCGTCGACAAAGACCTTCCAGACGGCCGGGGGGTACTCAAAGGCCGCCTCTCCGTAAAACCCCACAGATCGGAAAACGTCCACGAAAAGGAGATTCTTCAACACGACCCCCATGTGGTAGAGCAACCCAAAGGGAAAAACGCCGCTTTGAGAAAGAGGCGGCCGGAAAAGGAAAGCACCTCCAAGAGACCAAGGACCGGAAACTGGGGAGATTAGTGCAACGACCGCTCGGACGTCTTGGGGAGAGCCGATCCTGCCGTCGAGGGCAAAGGAATAGGTGTGCTGTAGTGGGGAGACGTCGCTGTCCAACCCCATAAGGTCAGGGCCAGAACCAGGGGGAAAAAGGAGCGGGGGAACGGGGGGAGCATAGAGACGGTCGCTGGGGGGATACCTTGGCCCACAAGCGGGCGGTTCGGGGTGCCTGGAGCGAAAAGACTTCTCACACCAGGGTTGAGCGAGAAGAAGGGGAAAGGGGGAAACTCTAGGACGAGTGCCTTCTGCGGTTGGCCTTCTCGGAATACGCTAACGCATCAGCCGAATCCACTAAGTGAAAAAACGCCGTTCAGGACCACGACAAAGCAAGGAGAGGAGGCGAAAAAAGCAAAGACTTGTTCCGGCGTAAGAGACTGGAAAAATCTCCGAGTGAAATCGAGAAGGAGAATGGTGAGAGTCCCCCCCTTGAAGGCGAAATTTCAGGCAGTCCCTTGCTCCAATGGACCCTGAATACAACAAAAGATACAAACGCAGAGTTTCATGGTCAGTTCTCTACCTCAAGAGTCACGGAAGAGGGTCACGGGAAGGTGCCGTTTTTCCTAGCGTCCTGGCGTGAGGTTGGGAAGAAGGAAAAAAAGGCGGCAGACGAGGGGGAAAGGAAACCGAGGGGACAAGGCCCAGGCGGATGGGGCCAAACACTGTATCAGGTCTCTCCTGCCCGAATGCACCGCTGGTGTCCGAACACCAGAGGATCACCCGAAAGACAATTCGACGCAAGCCCACCTCAGTCGGCCCACCTGGATGGTGGGTCCTGCTCAACCTGATGAAAAACTCGGCCTGACGGTCAAAGAGAAAAAGGCCAGACTCACCCAAAGAGGGGCCTTTACAGAAAGGGGCCAGTACCGCCTTTGCGGCGGGCCGGCCGGTAACCAAGATTGATGAAAAGTGTGCGTACTTCACGGGGGAATTATCTAGAGCGCATGAGTCAACACACCTTTGTTCGCCCGGGGGAGGCTGTTCAAAAAGGGGAAATACCCTGGTGGTGAAGACGTCACATCGAAAACCGGGATGAGGACCTAAAATTACGTTCATAGGCTTCATGAAAACATGTATCTTCCTAATAAGAACAGTGAGAAAGTCACACGCAGGTCAAGGACTGCAAGCATACCGACAAAACGGGGGGAAGGGCGGGCGGGCGAGAAACGAACAACAGACGGTCTACCATGTCCGCTAACCCACCGGCACGATTGGGAGGGAGGTTCACGGAGACAGTGCACAATTTTCAATATCTGGTCACTCGTTCTGACTTTGGGTCCGCAGTCCTTCGATCATAATACTGGCGCACGGCATAGTAAAGGGGTAGAAGGTCGGGACTCCAAGCATTTAAAATCTCTCTGACGCGTCTCACGGTAACAAGGGGTGTTGGGTGGAGGCTTGGGGGTAATGATTCTCGTAAGAGAAACCAGCTGTCGCACTGGCGGTCCATCTGGGTCTTGACTAAGATCAAAAGGCTCCAAGGAACGCAACCCTGTCTCGAACAAAGGGGCTGAACAATAACTTTTTCTTACACCATCCTCGTCGACGCGCTCCGCTTCCTGGCCCGAACTATCGGGACCAAACCGAAAATCGGGCGAGCGTTGAGTCCTCTCTTTTAGGGGTCCGCAAGGTTCTCAGGGTCAATCGGACGGTCGGAAAAGTATGGGTGCCGGTTCACAAAGAGTTTTGTTGCTCCTCCTTGATACTCTATCATCTGAACGCCGGTGGTCTTCGCCTCAAAAAGAAACAGACCGTCTGACAGCAATCACCCAATCATGACAAGGCGCGAGAGTTAGGGATCCAGGCGCCAGTGGGCGTGTTCTCTGAGAGTGGTGCAAATATCTCCAACAACAACAAAGGATGAGGTGAATATTCTTGGGGACAAACGCAGGGGACGACCAGCACTCTGCCGGCATGAGGGAAGAGGATAGGAAACTCTTTTATTGTCTCAGCGGGTTTCACGGTCTACTCAGACGGCTGTGGGAGAATTAAGCGTCTCTTAGCTCTCTCACCCCGTTGGACAAAAAGCGTCTGGCCCCGGGGCACGCTGGTGACCGCACGAACGCTCAAGGCCAAACGCCCGGTGAGATCACTGCGACAACCCGTGGAGCGAAACCAAAAAAGGGCGCAAACCAGCCGCCCGATTCTTGGCTCAACTAAAGCTGAAGGAGAAGCGGCTCTCAATCTTGTTTTCCGCACCCAGGGTAATTAGCACAGGGGGTCCAAAACAAGTGTGGTTCGCGAAGAGGGTGATAGCTTCCGAGATCGTCCCTCCCCCGCCGACGAAAGGCTTTGCCGAGGGGCTTTACTTCCCTAGGGAACCCGAAAAAAATGTCCTCACCGTCCATCCCCCCCCCCCCAGGGGGGGGAAGACTTCTTCAGCTAAGCGTATCGCCTTGCCAATTGGCGTCAACGACGGCCTGAGAGAAGATCGCTGGATGGCGCCAGATTCAAGAACTCGAAGCAGTAAGACGCGTCGCAGCTCTTGCCCAATGTTCATCATCAAACCCAAGAGTGCGGCAAAACAAAAAGCCCTTTCGGTGCCGCAGTCTTACGTGGGGAAAAAAAAGTATAACCGGGGGCGAGTTCTCTACAAGCCACTCCGGAACAGGGACCTCTGCTCACCCAAGCTCCTCCAGGTCCCCCCCCCAGACCCGAGCGGGATAGAGGAAAGGAGGGCAAGGCACGGCGTCCGGGACCTGCGTAGTCTAAACTTGACGGAGACGATCGCTGGGGAACGTTAAGAAGGGTGCCAGATTGAGTTTCTTAATAAGGCTTTGGGGTAGTTTTTAGATACAGGGGGGGGTTGAAAAAGCTCTACCAGGGTTTTGAATCTGGCGTCGCGTAATATAATAATAAGTCACAGTAGAAGATAACGCACTCATGTTAAGCCAGCCGACGTTCCAGGCTTAAAAACCGGCATCAGAAGCCCCTTGGGTCAACTTCCTGTCTAAAATGGCCGGGAATCTTGCAAAGGCACAAACGTCCGTATTGAGCATGGGGGGAGCGGAAGTCCACGACGTGGGGGTCCTACTCTTGTTTGTCTTTCTACGAGGTTGTCATGCATTTCCACGGGGGCTCCCCGCGCTGGCGTCTGGCCACCAAGGGTGCAATCATACGGAAAAGGAACCCACTCGTGATCAGGGGGGGCCGCGTCGGAAAAACTCAAAAGAACTCGGCCCAAACGCTCCGTGACTAGCGGCCCAACCGCACAAATGCACTCCGGCAATGAAAACAACAAAACAACCGTCTCGACGCCGCTTTTTAGGGCGGTTGCGTGCTCGGGGCTGAACGGAAACCCTGACCGTGCTTGCCGGAACGGGCGCAAAAGGGGTGGAGAAGGAACCCAAGCGGCATGCCGTAGTCCCCGGGTCAAGAAGCTCGACCTAGATCCGCAAAGTCAAATCGACGGCCGGGTCAAAACTCGGAAAGGCTGGCGTCGGCGACAATGACAAGGCGATCACTTCGTCACTGAGCAGGCGACGGAGTGGCGTGTCTTTTTGGCATTACCGTGACCCTTGCGTTGTTGGGAAAAGTGTCTTCGGAAAGTTAATGTCTTCTTTCTGTATCTCCAGGAAACCAGGAACTAACGAGGTCTCTCCTTCCCTAATCTCTGACCTCTCCTGTTCCCCTACTACAGGACAAATCTCAGTCGGGTTAGTCTCGCCCACCTGGTTGGATCGGGCGAAGAAATCCAGGACGGCAAGCCCACGCTGGGACATTTTTCAGTCTCAACACGATCTGGTCCGCCGCCCACCTCATGAAGAAACCACTCCGCGCAACTTCCACAAGCCGCTTCCGGCGCCACACGGGGATGGGCCCGGGCGATCAGAGGAATGATGGGGGGGAAATCAAGAAAAAACCATAAAGGGGGACTAACAGCCGGCCGACTGTGTCCCGTAGCCGGAGGGAACGGGGGCCCAAAGAAGAGGTGGACTACTCTTTTCCGACAGTGGCCGGGATGAAGGTAACGGGGAGTGGGAGTGTCCGCAGAAAGGCTTCTCCAAGCGGCGTGGTGAAATCTCCCTGGACTGACGCCGAAGGCACGTCGGGCGGCGGAAAGTGGCCGGAGGTCCCCGAGGCAAAGTCAGTGCCCTGGTCGACCAAGTAAGGTATGTGAAGCCGTCGGCTGGCGACAAAGATACACAAGAGGGGTGACGATGAAGTGGCGAAGGGACGGTGCGAGGGCGGGGGTATAAACCGCCGCGGCAGGGGGAAGTTTCAAGGAAACTAAAGGTGCCCGACCCTCTTTACAAGTGAACCTCCTCGGTTGGGTCCGTCGACCTGGGAACGGATGGGCGGGAAGTTATCATCTCAAGCGTCGCGGGATGCGATGGTCGAGAGTATCTTAGGCGGGAAAAAAGTCGGAACAGCTCTCTCACAACACTTAGAGGGAGAGAGAATTACTCCGCGGGAGCCTATACCACTTGATCCGAAAACCGTCGCCGGAGTCGAGCGGGTGATAAGAAAAGGCTTCCAGCATTGGGAGGAGGAGACGTAAGCCGCTTATGTTCAATGGACCGCGGACGTTACACCGAAAAACGTGCCGCTTTATCCCAGCCCCGCTTCTCTTAAAAGGTGCAACTCAGAAAATCACCGAGCGGGGACTTAAAAAAAGCTGTTCATTACTCCCAGTCCGCCGGCCCTTCCACCTCCCCTTTAGACTTGGTGGTCATTCAAAGGGGGGGCCTCCTCGGGAAGGAGTGAGAAAACCACGGCTTTCCCCTCCTTCCGTAAATCTCTTGTCTCGGACTTCCTGAAAAGGTTTGATTCCCACGTTCCGAATTTTGAGAAAAGGGGCCTGAATGAGCAACCTCCCCTATAAGGACCCGGTACTTGTGAGACAATTTGTACTCGTCCCCTCAGACGTCTTGGGCGACTCGATGAAGTGCCGTCTGAAGAACGGAGGAGGGGGAAGGTTGGTAAGGTCGAGGTGGAGTAACCAGCCTGGTTCTCAGGGAAAGACCCGTGTTTCGCGGATAGGGGCAGGCTGAATACGTCGAGATGGTTAGCAGGATTGGATGGGCGACGTGGACGTGTATAAAACAACCTTGAACCCATCGGGGCGCAAGGGTCGCAGGGGAGGCGAGCGAGTCGGACCCAAGACTTGGAGCGAGCGAGGTCGATCAATGGAAGGGTCGTTTGGGCACAGTCAGGACTATAGGGAAATTCAGTAGTGGGAAAAGGGTCATGGGCGATAGAGAGAAATACAACTAATCAAAGGGAACAACAACGCCCGTTCATCATGAACACTCCTCACGATCCATTCCGCTGAGCAGGGACGACTTGAGAACTGGTCAAAGCTGCACGAAAATCTGGATAAGACGTCGAGACATTTCGGAGAGTAGATCGGGGCTGACACTGGACGGACGGCCAGGCCGCCCCGTTCTAAAGTAAAAAAGACACGGGGGGGAAACCACCACAGTCCCAAAAGGACTGGTCCGTTCCGAAGCACACCGCCAGCCCCAGGCGAGAACGGACCGGTGGGGGGAGACCTGGTCGTGGGAGCTCGGCGGAGTTCTTGGACGCTCTTCCAGTATCGAGTCTACGCTGCTTTTACCTAGTTCCCGTTCTTATACCACGGTATCATTTCAGAAGTCTGAAGGGAGGGGGGCACCGCGGTGGGGCCAACGCCATAGAAACGGGAGAAAAGGTCCTGGCACGGAATGCCAATGCATCTGCGACCACGTCTGATGGGACTCCGCTCACCTGCCTATCGGCCCCGTTGCCGGGACAGAAAGTCCTCGGCCATTAAGAAATCAGACCGGCCGTGGGTACACAATTGCCCTACCCACGATAGGGAGTCGGGGAACCCCCCCTCCGGAAAGTCGGCGGGGCTACACCCATAGGGGGCGTACTGCTAAAGGGATTAGCAGAGAGAAGACACCCCCACCAGTGGGGGGGGAAGATTTTCCTGTGAGACTAACCCTGTTGTCGGCTTCACTCTCCCGACAACCGGGAGGAGAAAAATCGGGAGGGCGGGGAAAAAAGGAGATCAGAAGGAAAAGTACGTCCTTTCAGGGCCCGCGCCGTGAACCCGACGACACGGGGGGGCGGGTCGGGGCGTGCCGGTGTCTTGATGGGGACAGAAAACGCGGGAGCGGTAAAGGGGTCCGAAAAGAGGTCAAGGGCGAGGTGTGTCCGTAAAAGTTACGCGGGTGATGAACCCAGACCGGGGCAAGAAGCTGAGACGGAGGGAAAGGGGACAGGAGAGAGAAAGCACAAGCCGAGATCGCTCTCAAAACGTGACTAGGGACACGGCGATCTTGTTTCCGTCAAAAGGCTCAAGGGGTTGTTGAGGGAGGCGGTGGCGTTGTGCAGAGACTACCCGGGCTCCTTCAAGACGAACAGCCCGTCTTGTCTGGAAGGAGTTTAGTGTGTGGGAAACTCTCTCTCCTCTCAACCCTCGGCATTCCGAGCGGGATGACCAAGTGGAGGGCCTGTGTGATTACAGACCGGGAACCAATGAAACTAACTGGACACCACGGAGACGTGCGACTCGCCGATGAAAGGTCCGGGAAAAAAGTCGAAAAAAAGACAAACAAAGCGGGGGGGGGGTTCTCCCGGGGGATACGCGCGTGTGCAGTGCAGAGAGACTGGGGCGGGGCAGCGTTGAAACGGCGTCAACAAAAAAGGGGGTCCAGACGAGGGCAACAAAGGGAGAAGGATCAATCGACGCCAAGTGCAAGTCGTTCCGAAACTACCCATCACAGAACATGATGCGACCGGCCAACCTAATAAAAGGGACCCAGCGTATCAAGAGGGAGACATCCGCCGGGAAAAGGATGCGCGGGGGGGGGC
>Ga0179593_1691202_pt1 | contig 14174 bp, 13 predicted proteins | sample CZODoug2_1_08_16_FD_185931 | JGI IMG/M metagenome (GOLD analysis project Ga0179593, IMG submission 185931) | Vadose zone soil fungal communities from Angelo Coast Range Reserve, California, USA - CZODoug2_1_08_16fungal (PacBio error correction) | ecosystem: Environmental > Terrestrial > Soil >...
AGGAATAGGGGAGGGTCGGGGAGAGCAAGTGGGTGACTGCTATCCCCTCCCTGGTCAGGCGGCCTGGGGATTGAGGCCTTCCCTCCCTGGATGAGGGGTGTGGTCTGGCGGGAGGTTGGGTCTCTTGCCAAGTCTGTTCCTCGTACCACTTCCTCGGACGTTCATCCACTCTCCCTCAAGGAAAAGACCGCCCGGTAGTCTAAGATTCTTACCATTCCTCCTTGAAATAAACAAGGAGAGTAAAGGCTCCTTTGGAAAACTTCCGCGGCTTCAAACGTTGCTGGAAGAGGACCGGACATCAAAACGTGGATAAAAAGGTAGGAATCCTCAGGAGTCTAAACGGGGACAAGGACCAAATCAAGTCTCCCGCGGAACCGTCCTCTTGGGGTCCGAACGTAAAGATCGACTCCCAAGGGAAAGAAAAAACAACCCTTCAAAACCCAAACCGCCAAAGGGATTCAAAAGAGTTGCCTTCAACAGTCAGGTTGGGAGATTAAGGGGGCAAAACTCTCGAAAAAAAAAAGAAAAAAAACCTAAAAATGGAAATCTTGCATGGGGGAGGCTAAAACAAAGAACCGGTTCCCGGGCTGCACATACTTAAATCCAGACCGGAATATGAAAGGGCAGAGGGGGGTCCATGATTGCTCGGGGGTTGATCCAGAGAGGGCGGGTCAAAAAAAGGTTCCCAAAGAGGGGAACAAAAACGGTGGGGGGGGGGTTTGAAATGCCGTAAAAGGAAAAGTACGTTGGAGGGGGGGGCTGGTGAACTTCACAAAAAGGGAGTAGGGGGCCAAATAAGCCTTCGTAAAGAAAACCGGACTAGAAGAGGGGGTCTTTGGGAGGATCAGAAAAAAAGAAACTGCTCCAAATCCAAAAAACCAGGGCCAGTAATGGAGGGGCCGCCGTTTTCGCAACGAAATCTCCCACTCTCTAGGAAAGGGCCTTTCCCTCACCCCTCATATGTAAGAAGCGCCCCAAAGGCAAGGGCGTGGCTTCCAAACCGATCACCTAATCGTGGCAGGACCTCTGGGGCCCGAGGGCCTGGAGGGAGGTTGCTAGTGAGGGGGATCCATTGTACCTATGGGGATTCGATGACCCATCCGGGAGTATCCCTGCCCCCATCCACGGGTAGGAGCCGGGTACGTAGAAAAACTCGAACCTTACGGAAGATGACGTCGGGGAAAACAGTTCGCCCGTGAGTCCTCCGGCACATAAAAAAGGTGGGAATCGGTGTGCTGGAAAAAACTTGCGCTGGAGGAGGCAGCGACGGGCGAAGCTGGGCGGGTTCCTCCCGTGTCCTGGCGACGAAGTGGCTGGAGAGTATCTCCACGGCACTAGGGACGTGTGGACTCGTCAGAATGTAGGGGTGGATTTACCGAGCCATCGAGAACTTCCGCAGGGGGGCCCCTGAACGCGGCGGACGGGGGCAAAAGGGGGGCCTCGACCGTCTCTATTAAAAAAATCCGTAGCAGAATTTGGTGTTATATAAAAGATAATGACTAACTTCACAAAAAAAAAACTTGCTCAGTGAAATGGCTTCTGCAGGCCCACGCACGGGTTCAAAAAAAATAAAAAGGGTTACTCTTCCCGAGGTGGGGCACCCGTAGTAAAGCCACGGCAAGGTGAATTAATAAAACCGCGGCGCTAGGGTCATCGCTAAGGGAGGAAAAAGGGGGGGCCGAGTCCGTGACCAAGTCCGCAGCAGCAAAGATACGTCACGAGGCCCATAATAGGCCCTTGGCAAAAGCGCGACGGACTGGGCGTGGGGGAAAGACGAAAAAAAGATCTTGCGCAGGATTTGGATCGACGGGCGGTGGGTAACTTATGTGTGGGAAATCTGAACGGGATCCAGTTCAACGGTCGTCGGCATTAAAGAAAAGAATGGAGGAGAAAAGGTGTGAAACCCCTATGGACCGGGAAAAAAAAGGTGAAAAAGGAAACGAAAAGCCACTTCCCGGTGCTGTCGCTGTTTGGTTGTAGGGGGGTCAAGCCTAACTCCTCCAGATGATGAACGAGACCCTGAAACCACACAAGAGTTTTGCACAAAAAAAATTGAAGAAGAGGTAAAAACAACAGGGGGTATCAAGTACCCAGACCCAAAACTCATTGAGAGTGAAGTATATTTGCTGGACTCCCACGTGGCTGGGGGCCTTAGGAAAAACGTGGGGCGGTGGGAATGATGAGGTGACATTTGTAAACCCTTAAAAAAAAAAAAAAGGCATCCTCCATCAGCAACCAGAAGGTCTTGGGGGGTAAACAAGAAAAAGTGCCTATAATGATCTTAGGGGGAGCGTACCTTAAAGGGTAAGAAAACCTCTGCTAAAGGGGGAAGGTTGTGGGTCGATGTTTAGGGATGAGAGGGTGGAGGACGGAGGGGGGAGTAGAGTCGACGGGGGGAGAGGGGGTGGAGGGCGAGGTGAGGGGGGAGGGGAGGCTGGGAGGGGGGAGCGAAGATAGAGAAGGGGGTGAAAGGGGGGGGGGACGAATAAAAGGGAAATGAGGGAGGAAGGATCTCTGGGGTCCAACGGGGGGGGGGTGAATGTGGACAGTCTGTGTTCCCTAAAAAGAAACCAGTACGCGGAAAAAAGAATTATATCCATCTAGGACCTTCTAAACTCTGCTCACATATCGGATAGCATAAAAAAAGGGGAAAACTCTAGCGGAAAAAATCTGGGGGTCCAGAGGGCTACAAGAGAGCAAAAGTCAAAGGGTCTGATGCGAGGGTCACAGGAACTAAGGAAAAGGTCTCTAAAGTAAGAAACGCGGGGAAAGAAAAAAAACAGGCAAACCAGTGGTGAAGGGTCCGAGGTATAAGGGGAAAAAAAGAAGGCAGGGGAGAAGACGCCGGACCTTGAGGGGGGAAAAAATCAGCCGGGGCGTCAAGAGCAACGGCAAAGGGTGGATTAGCCTAAAAACATCACCACAAAGGCAGGCTACAACAGAAGGGATCCCCGCGGAAAAAAAAAAAAGAAAAAAAGGAAGGAAAATCAAGGACCCTTGTCCAGCAGGAAAAAAAGAAAGGGACCTGATCTTGAAGGAAGGAAAAAAAGAGAATTAAAGTCAAGCGGAGAAGGGGAAGAAAGGAAAAAGGGCGAAGACAAACAAAAAAAAGAAACGGGAACAAACAAGGGGGGATTCCCCCAGGGGGGATCCGGGGACAAAAACCAAAACGAGGGAAAAAAAAGATAAATGAAGTCTGGCCGGGGGGGGCAAGAAGTTGCCAGACCAGGACCAAGGAATGGACAAAAGGTCCAACATCAGTGAAAAAAAAAATCGACGTAAGGGAAGGGAAAGAGAAGAATCGTAAGGGACGAGGTCGCTGGGGAAAGGGCAGTAACACAGGTCGGTCAGGAGCACGAAAAAGAGCAACACTACCGCTCGAGAGGGGGGACAGGACAGTACTTGCCCAGTAGAGGTAGAGGGCCAACAAAGGAAAAGTTCAACCGGAACTCAGGGTAATACCATGCAGAGGTGAAGAACCTCGAAAAGGCCTTGGTGCTAGAGGGAAAAAAAATGAAAAAAAAAGAAGACGAGATCAGCTACAGGGAGGTTGTTTGGGAGGAAAGGGGAAAACAACGAAGGGGGGGGGTAAATAACCTCACATCAACAGCCCAAAGGTAGAAAATAGGAAGTCCCGTCTCACAGCAAGAATACCGAACTCACGACGAAACGTCAAAAGGGGAAAAAACTTCAAAAAAGAGACTGAAGCCACTTGACTTAAAAATCGGGAGTTGGGTGAAAGGCAGGAAACAAACCAAGGGGGGGAAAGGTTGTTAAAAAAAAATGAGAAAAAATCGGTAGAGACAGCCGAAAATCAAATAGAAAAAAGGTCGCAATTAGTAAAAGACCCATGGAGAGGGTGCAAGCGAAGCGAATTCAAAAAAGCGTCTGGTACATCAGGGGTTTAATCAGGGAGGGAGAGCGTGGAAAACGGCAAAAAGAAAAAAAAAAACGGTGAAAGAATAGGAAAGTGCCAGGGGGACAAAGAAGTTTTTCAAGGTGTAAAAGGCGGTAATTCGACGGGATAGGGAAACCCAGCAGACTGAGTGTAAGTGCGCCAAAGAGGAGAATTTGACTACACGGGGGAAAGAAACAGGTAAAAAGCTTATAGGCGGGGGGGGACTCTGGACAAAAAAAAAACGATCAAAGGGGAAAAAGGACTAAAAGGTGGGAAGAAGGGAGGGTGGAAACGAGAAAACTATCAGAAGGAAAACGTGGGGGGTTCAAAAAAACCTGCAGAAGGAAAAAGGCCCTCAAGGACAAAGCTCTAGTTGTGGTTAGTCGTAAAAAAGGAGGGTCCAAGAGTGGCTAACTGTGGATGCGGAGTGAAACCTTCAGAAAGTGAAAATATCTTTAATCAAAAGTGAAAAAATTGCAAAAGAAGAAGGGCAGAACGCAAAATAAAAAACCAAGGAAATGGGAAGGTCCCAAAACGCCAAAATAAAGGGGTCAGAGAGGGGTGGGGGGAAACTCTTTCCAAGGAACGCTGGGGGGAAAAAAACTAAAGAAAGGGGCGGCAAACAAAACACTCCTTCAAAAAAGCCCAGTATGGGGGGGAAAAGGGGGGATTTCCAGGGGGGGGAAGTTAATTATAAAACTAAAATAAAGAAGCAAATCCGAGGGGCCAAAGGGGAAGCTGAAGTAAGTAGAACGGAAAAGGTGAGAAACAGCTTATATACAGGGTGGAGTTTTGTTAGAAAGCCAAAAAAAAAAAGAAAGGGGGAGAGGTGACAAAAAGAGAGACCTAAAAGGGGAAGGAGGAAGTCAAAAAGATCCCACCCCCGTGTCCAAAGGGCCCGTACACGGGGTGGGATGGGGGGGCAGGCATCAACCAACAAGATGAGACTGGGAGGAAGTCCCCCAGTCAAAAGGACATCCTCAAAGGAAAACTGGAGGGGGACATTCCTGTGGTAAGAAAGAGGAACAGTAAGGCTCAAAGGAAACAAGGGGAGAGCCGTTTAACCATAGGAGGAAGGTGGGAGGGTGGGAAATGGGGGGGATCAAACAAAAAAAGAAGATTCAAATGAGAAGGGATGAAAGATCTGGCACAGAACCGGGCCAGGGGTGAAAAGGAAGAAAAAGGTAAAAGACCCGAGAAACCGAGAAGGGGAAAAAAAAAGAGGAGAAGAACCGCGAGGGGGGGGGAGGGAAACTGGGGACCATCTACACGGTCGAAGAATGGAGGCAGGTATTCCGTCAAAGGGGTTGCTCAAAAAAAAAAGATCGATGTTCTCTGGCCAGGGAAAAAAAAAAAAAAAAGAAAAAAGCCGTCCGGGAAGGGGAGGGTTGGTGAACGACAGGCAAACCATGTAGAGGCAGGGAGCAAACAAAAAAAAATATTAAGGGGAAAGTCGCCCAGCCCAGGAGGAAAAGGTGAGGGGGAAGTCCAGGTCCTCAACTCGGACGCAAAGGAAAAAAAAAGGTCGAAAAATTTCCTCCATTCAAAGACTATAAAGACAGGGAAAAAAGGGGACGGCGACGCATTCTTGACTGGGGGGGGGGGAATAAGCATCTCTACCGTGGGAGAAAGGGGAAAGAAAGGTCCTCCAGAAACGCGGGGAAGGGGAAGAAAAGGGGCCTGGTATGGGAAAGGATCTTGAACGGTCAGGTGCGAGGGGGGGAGGAGTTGTACAGGGAGGTTCAGGGGTCGGGTCCCCGACAGAAAGGGCAAAACATCCCCGTCGGGCAAGGAATCCTCTGGCAGGGGAAAAAAATCTAAAACCGCCTGGCAGCCTCAACCAGGGGCCGTACTGAGTGAGGCAAATTAATGAAAAAAAATAAATCGTTCTTAAAGGAACGGCCCCTCGGGGAAGAAAAAAAAGGGGTATGGAGGGTCCCATCGCGGCAAAAAGATCCGGAAGGCAAAAAGAAGGATTTGCGAAGGTGGGTATGGAGGACCAACTCCAACCGCCCGGGAAATGGCCACGGTGGGTGGAGACTCCCGAGATTGGGGAAGAACTTGGAACGAATTAAAAAGAGGAAGATGGGGGGACCATTAAAATAGAGAAGGGGGAAGAAAACCCGACCTAGGGAAGAGAAAGAGGGGAGTCTCACAAGGTTTTCTAAAAAAAAAAACTATCACGGGAAAAAAAGGGAACTCCTGAAGAGCAGCTCGGGGGTTCGAGTTCCCGGGTTTCAGGAGAAACTTAAAAAGTCCCAAAACGCTTTCCAAAGGACTTCAAAAAACATACTAAGGCAGACGGGGCAAGGGTGCCCAGGGGAGGCAAAAGTTCCTCTTATTTTTGACAAGCGGGACACTACCATTGTTCCCCCTAAAAACAACTAGAAAAAAAAAGGGCCGGCATGCTACAACGAAATTAAAGGAGTGGACGTCGGGCCGGATTAGTAAGAAAACGGGGGAAGAACAGTAGCAGCGCTGTTGCCACACCGGATCGCAGCTGTCGTCCGGCGAAGGGTGGAGGGACCGCAAGGCTCAAACTCGATCAACATCCTCTGAAACGTGTGGACGACTGACGGGAAAAGAGGAGGTCCGGGAACTAGTACGAACCTGAAACATGACCCTCAGTACTGTCGCCGCTGAGACGAAGCAATTTTTAGCGGGAAAAAAAAAAAAAAGGGTTAAAGCCACAGGCAAGAATCCAGGCCGAGGAGCCAAAGGCGACGGGAAGGACTAGTCTCTACGACGAAAGGAAGAGAAAAAGCCAAAACACACAGGGACAAGAAGGACCTCTGCGAGCACCCCAAAAACAAGGCCGGGTAGAGAAAATCAGGGGGGTAAGGCCAAACGGTCGAAAAGGAATGACTGGCGAAAAAAAAAGGAAAAAAACCAAAAGCACGCTGGTGTGGGGTTTCGAGTTGCAAAAAAAGGGCGGAAAAAATCTCGGTGGCTGCAGGGGGAAATGGATTACTAGTCGACTAAAAAATAACGTGCAACGGGGAAAAAAAACTGAATGAATACTCTTAGAAAATTGCGAAAAAGAGGCAAGGCCTACAAAGACGGAAAAAAAAACTAAGGCGGCGGGTGCCAACAAACCGAAAAGGAAGTCATCGCGCTTTGAGTCAAAATGGCGCGAGGAATCCGAATCGGGACTATGGCGACGAGCACGGCATAAGTCCATCGTGAACCCCCAGCTTAAAGACTCAAAAACCGGTGTGGGGGGGGGGGGAAAGGGAAGAAAGAAAAAAAAAAATCCAAAGCGGGGAGGGCCGGGGGAGGAATGGAGGCACCCCTAATTCGGGGTGGGAGTGCCGAGCGAGTAAAGCGGGAAAACGGGACCTATACTCTAGGGGGAGGGTGGCACGGATATGCACAGAGAAAAAAGAAAACACCCTCACAGAATGAGAAAGGGCTATTCACTGTTTAAAAGGGGCAAAAAAAAGGTCCCCTCTCCACACTCATGCCTCACCGGGCTGAAAAAAAAGCACACGAGAATGGTAGGCCGAAAAAAACCTCAGGGTGATCGGGGGGGCCAAGCACGGTCATGGGGGGAAATTTGTCAAAGTGACCAGCGATCGGGAGGGGAGGGGAGTTAGGCTGCATCATTGGATCTCCGGGACCACTCCTATCGACTGCCGGGGGAAAGGACAAGTACTTACTTTGGAAAAAAAAAACAAAAAAAAAACATCCCCCGTCTTCGGGGACCAATGAAAAATGTTCGGGGGGAGAAGAGACTCCGTCAAGGGCCAAACCGGCTATCCAAACATAGGAAGCGTCTGTTTCTACCAAATCTTGCGGGGGGAGACTTCTTGTAAAAGGAGCGCTGGGGTGGCCCTTTTCCAAACAGGGGGGAAACTGGCAGGGGCTAGGCTCGGAGAGGCGGACGCATCTTATGGGCTGGCTGTGGACCGGTAGCCTGCGGGCAGAGAGGGTAGGGAAACCGGCCGCGCTAACGGGTGGACGTCCGGGGGGTGTAAAAAAGGAGGGGGCATAGGTTATCGGGTAGGCCAGACAGGGGTGGAGAGTCTGCAAGAGTCCATGGGTAGTGGAGGAATGGCCTCCGGAGGGTTGGGGGAAGAATCCTGGGCAAACCCCCAGTCGCGTACGATGGCGAGGAAGGGCACATAAGCGGAGATCCAAAAAATGGGGAAGGAAAATCGGCGTGGGTAAGGATAAGCATACCGGACACTGGAGACAGGCCGGCGCTTGAGGGGCACAACGGTAAATTTTGACCCGGGGAAAAGTCTGTGTAGGGGGGTCCCGAGCCAGAAAAAAAAACCGAAGTTTAGCGAGGGCGAAAAGTATGGGAAAGGAAGACCACACTTCAAGCGATCCCGGGTCCCTAAAGACTAAAAAAAGATCGCCGGCCTTTGAGGGGGGGGAAGAAGGGGACGAAGCGTTGGGGCCGCCATCGGGTAGCCAAGCGGGGAAAAAAACGGACGCTTGCTAGAAAGTCTGGGAAAAAACAACGTGCAATAACGGACGCTGGAGAAGCAGGGGAGGGGCCAAGTGCGAAAACGAGCCGGGGGTCGTTAAAGGGCCAGAACAGATCCAAGCCTTGGGGTCCCCTTGGGAGGACCTTGTAGGTGCAATTACCGTACGGAATGCTGGGTTGAAGAAAGGATCATACTCGATCCAACAGAAAATTTACGCCTGCGGGGGAAACTCCCCACTTAAAGGGGCCATCGAACAACAACAACGGATTAATGTATGAAAGGGGAGTAGATGGGGGGTCTTATCCGTTTCGCTCAAGCTACGTTTTGGAAGAAGTGTCTATTTTGTCATTTGCAACCGTCCGCGAACCAAAAAGGCACATCTCCAGCTCGGGAGGTGGGGTCAACCTTCAAAAGTCGAGAGTACGAGCAATAGATGAATACATCTCTAGGCTGGTCCTAATCGCTACTTCAAAGAGAGCACCGTACCCAGAAATCATCAACAACTAGAAAAAAAATCCGTACACGCCAAAAAAAAAAACAAGCCGGAGGGTGCTGTAAAAGATGTCAATCTGAGGAAGTCTCAATGTGTGGGCTCAGAAGCCACTACTCGGCCCTGCCGGGGGAAAGGCTCCACTCAAACCCGCGGTCTCACATCGAAAAAAGCGGATCCGCGGGTTTTGGTGAAAAAAAAAAAAAAGAAAAGGGGAGGGACGGATCCTCGAACGGGGGCAACTCGGCCCCGGCTAGAAAGAGCGAGCCGGGGGTGGGAGTTGACCCTCTAGCAACCGGAGAACTCTCAACGCGAACTAACTAATGCTCGCGGGGGAAAAGGGTCGCGGCGCCCGGGCATGAAGCACACACTAAACGACAAGGGGGAGTAGCCCAGCGACAGGCAAAGCTAAAACGCTCAGCAAGAAATAACAATCGAAGGCAAGGAAGGACTGTCACGAGGAGACATCCAGCTCTCGTAGGGGGACCCTGGGACCTTCAGCACTCAAAGGTCTCAGATCCACGAATCTTCTGGCCCGGATCGAGCAAAAAAACGAAAAGGAGAGACATGGGACCGGTGCTTGCCCACCGAAAGTCTTCTAACGACAGACTGGGGGGCCATCCGCGCGACGGGGGAAGGATGTCTGCACGAAGATAAACAACGGGTCGGGGGAGTCGCACCCCGGCCGCCCAAAAAAGCTCCAACCGAAACGCCACCCTGAAAAGTGCCCGGAGCGGGGGACGACTGATAACGCCAACGGACACAACCAAACGGCGACGGCGACTGGCGTCGCGTGTGGTTGGCGGGGGGGAGGGAAAGAAAAACCGAATACAGCGCGTGAGGCAGCGCCGCGATCAAATACGGCGGGGGGGGGTGGTGATTATGGCCGAGAGGTGCAGAAGAAGTACAGCCCAGCAGAATCCCGGGGGGATGTACTCGCCGGCAATAAAAACTTCCCGGTGCCGTCCAGACCAGATAAAGGGAAGCGTACGATGCGTCCATGTACACCCCCACGGGTGGTGACGGTTCAAAGGAGCGGGGGGGAGGGAAATAAACATCCGACGAGCTCAAAAAGGGGATCCCATCCGCGAACTCGGACGTCCTTGAATTAAACGCGGCGCCGTAGGAAATTTAATGCGGGGCACGGGAGGATCGGGGGACTCCAAACGGCATCCCCGACGCGGGTGCAGGATAGGGGGGGGGAACTTTTACGCGCCAGTTGTTTCCAGGGGAAACTAGTGAACGACCGACAAGGAAAGGGGAACTGTGGGGGTTCAGGGCGGTAAAAAAAGAAAAACAGAGAAATATCTGTACGCAAAGGGGAATGGGGGCTCTCGTCTGAAAGAAAAAAAAAAAAAACAACCCGCGGTAGAAAAGGCCGAGAACCGAGATGTGCCGAGCCGAGCTAGGAAGGAGGACAGGTGGCGCCCCCGACCCTAGCGCACGGGGGCGGCGGGGTGGGACGACAGGGATGCAGGGAGATCCCCGAAAAACCCCCCGGCTCGAAGGGGGGGAGTTTCACCACCAGGAGAAAGGACGAGAGCCTACTCGAAGGTGAAGGGGGAAAACCGTCCGAGACAGAGTGGAATCCGGTTGAACAGGCGGCACAGAACTAAGCCGGAGTTCAAGAAAAAAGCCAGAGCCAGCCATGGGCAGCGTGTAGGAACGCTGCAGAAAGCACTCTAAACACTGCAGAAGAGCCCGAAAAAAGGAAACTCATTGAAACTGTGGGGAAGAGGGGAAAGTAGGGGAGGAGGGAGAAAAAGACCGAGAATAGCCGAGCCAGGGGGGGGGTCCGGCCAATTGAGTTGTGGCAGGGAGAAGCTGGGAGCAGGAGATCCCCCGGGGTTAAAAAGCGTTAAATCAGGCCCCGAGGATGGAAGGGGGAAGCTGAAGACGGCCAGGGGGGGACAGGCTAAGAATAATCCCTAACTTGGGCCAGTCAGGTTGATGGGGCAAGAAAGACCCGCGCAGAATCTGGAAGACAGAAGTCTAGCAAGGGGGATGCATCTCCACTTCCGACCGGCAGGGGAGGAATAACACGTCAATATTTTTCCCGAAAGGACAATAACAGGGTACTGCCCGAATGGGTGCAGCGGCGGTTTATTGAACACAGACAATGCGGAGATTAAGGCAGGAGCGAGCTGAGCGGGGAGAGAAACGTACAAGTACGAGTTCCTGGAAAAACTCTCCCCCAAAGCGGAGACCGGCCCATAACGTAGAAGGGAAAGATCACGCGAATGGAGTTGATGAAATTGACAAGAAAAAAGGAGGGAGAAAAAAGTTTCCAGTTAGAGGGGGCGGCCGAAAAAGGGGGGCACTCAGAATTCTCTCAGTTCATCGGGAGGAGGGGGGGAAGCACAACCTTTAAGAGGGATTTTTACCAGGGAAAAAGAACAAGCCGATTAGAGTGACGGCATCCCCTCCTCTCAAAAAAAAAAAGAAAAAGGGATTGGGAAGAAAAAATAGAAATGCCCACGGCCCTCCTTACAAGGGGGGAATCTGCATGGAGAACTCTCGAACTTGCCGAGGGCCGGGCAACCCCTCCCATCCATAGGAAAAACTAGGAACGACCCTGGTCGCGAGCAACAGCATAGGAACAGGCACTGTACATGTCTACCTGTCATGGGGCTCACGTCGCCAAAACTAAGGGGCGAGGCCGGCTTAAGGGGAAGGGGTGCCGTATCCGGAAAAAAGGGGGGATAAGAGTGGAAGGGTTCTTGTTACGGGATCGTAATGGCCTGGACATCCAACTCAACAAAAAAAAGCACAATCCAGCAAAAAAAAAAAAAGAATTAATCAAGCCTGGGGCTTCAACGACGGGGGGGCGGATAAGCTGGCGCCTCAGAGGCCGGCACTTCGTTCGAAACACCGGCCGACATGACGGGCTTCTTCAAAAGAACGGAAGGACACGCCCGAGCTGGGATGCAGCGCCGGGGCGGAAAAGTGAACTAAACCTCACAGGCTTCGAAAAGGGGGTGAGCCCCCCAACCGCCCGGAACTGGACAAGGGGTCCGTCCGTTCCTGAAAGGGAACGAGGTTCCCATCACTCGAGTGACATCATCCCGAGGAAAGGGTATGCGAGGAGCAACCCTAACGTTCTCAAATCCTACATGTGACTACTCTGCATAACGATGGTGCTTTCACTATCCGATATTTCAACAGGGTATCTTTCACTGCTCGCGTGTTGACTGAGCCGCGCTCACACCTCTACTTCACGAGTCCCCAATTTTCATCAGGGGGGGGGACCCTGGTGCCCCAGAGGAAGAAGGGTGAGGGAGGGTACGTTTTGAGACAAGCGGTCAGGATCCACATCCTGCATGGCGAAGGGGGGGGCGAGGGGGGTCGGTTGGGGGGGGCCAGTGGAAAACGTTAAGCTGCGCGAAAAGTTTGAGAAAATACAAGGCCAAGTTAACAACTCGCCTCGTCTTGGTTCTCGCGGGTCGCCTTCAAATTCCTACCCGTTCTATTGGTGAATCCCAAACTCCCAAACTCTTTGTGAAGGCTGGAAAAAAAAAAAATCAAAAAGGGGCGGGAAAAAAGCTGTCCTTAAAAAAAGGGGCGAGAACCGAAGGGGACTCCGTCTACTGGACACGACTCCACGCCATGGGCCTCGCCTCGGCGAGGGGGACCAGGAAAACATCCCACCTCGAGGCATTCCCAAAGGCTCGGGAGCAAGAGGAGGGAACGGAGAAGAATGACGAGAGAAAAGAAACAAGGGAAAAACGTACAAGATCGCAATGCGCGCGAACTGCCCGCACGAAAGGTCCTTATTCGCCCCCCTTCGCTCTCCCTACATCGAAACTCCAGCCCTCTGTTAAAAGAAAAACGGAAAACGAGCTCAACAGTCAAGAACCAAGACGCTGGGTGCCGTGGGTGATCGTCACTCTCGCGAAGGGGGGGAAATCCACCCAAGAATGAATACGCTGATGCAAGACTAAGGGGGCCGAATGACCTTCGCGGGGCCAACCCTACAGCCCACGAGTCGAGGCGGTCCCATGCCGCAGAGGGCAGGGATCGTTCAGGCTGGGGTAGCGACAGCCTTCCATAGGCCCCCCCAGGACACCAAAAAAAAGGATCACCGTGGGTGTGGGGGAAGCTAAAACGCGGGAAGGAATGGATATGGATCTTGCTGGGGGAACGGGCACCAAGAACGTGTCTTGACGTCGCGACGAAAGCTACGAGGGAGTCTGGAAGGGGGGGATTTTGACGTATCGGCACAATGAGGGCCTCACAAAACAAAAAACACAGAAGAGCAGGATGCGGCCCGAGGCCTTTCAGGGGAACAGCACCACCGATCGAAAAAGGAAAGTTGCCGGCCTTGCACTCAAAGAAAAGTTTCGACTCTAATTTACAACCCATGGATTTTCTCACGTCCAAAGAAAAATACTGGCAACGTGGGGCCACGGGAACTGGCACTCTCTCTCTCAGGTAGTCGGAGGGGCGTGCCCGGACCTGACAAGGGGTATCGTAGTATTCCAATCTGGTAGACGCGCGGGGGGCGATGAGGCCTACGGGTCGAAGGAAATCGGACGGCGGCAGACCGAGAAAAGGGTCTGGAAAGGGATCCCGAGGAGAAAGTACCTCTAGAAATACCCGCCAGAAGGGAAATCGTGCTACAGCGGAGGGCCCTGAAAGTTGAAATGGTGGCAGGAAAAGGTTCCCCCCCACCACGTGGGGGGAAGTCTCAAAGGTAGACCTACGATCTCTGGAGCCTTATGCACCTCAATCGTATGGACTGGGGGCTTGGCCGATAAGCCTCATCGGTAGAGGGAGGTCAGGGGAAATTCACAACCTCCGCGACTTTCCTGAGAATTGCTTAGCGCGCGGGTTCGGCCGCCCTTGTGGGGGGGTTGATCGAGCTACCGAAAAAAACCAACTCTTTAAGGCGGCGGCGAGCCCGGTCAAACGAGCGCAGTCAAAGAATGCCACAAGTCGCTGGATCAGAATGGGGGGGGAGATGCGAGACCTGCTGACGCTTTGGGCGGCAAGAATATGACAGGGGAGAGTGCTGGGGTGGGGGGGGAAAGCGAGAAAACAATGGAGGAAAGGAGATATTCCAATGACCGCTCCGCCTCGCAAGGCTTGAGTAAGGCCCGTCGAATCTCGAACGGCCAAAGCGGACATGAGCCGCGTGAGTAAAGCGGGCCGAAAATTCCTCCCGTGCACGACGTACCCTGCGACAAAAAGCCGGCGGGGAACGTGCCCCGACAAGGATCGGTGGAAGGGCCCAAGCCACGATGGTGTTGTTTGTCTGCCTGCCTTCTTGTCCTCCTACTGCTTCCTTCACCACATCACCCGAAAACCCCACCGGCGCCGCGGCGCCACGGAAGGGCCGTCCTCCGCACAA
>Ga0179593_1390483_pt1 | contig 14173 bp, 12 predicted proteins | sample CZODoug2_1_08_16_FD_185931 | JGI IMG/M metagenome (GOLD analysis project Ga0179593, IMG submission 185931) | Vadose zone soil fungal communities from Angelo Coast Range Reserve, California, USA - CZODoug2_1_08_16fungal (PacBio error correction) | ecosystem: Environmental > Terrestrial > Soil >...
TCACATCGGGGGGAAAACAACAACTCGGTTTCATGGGAGCACACACATGTTTGCTAAGGTGCTTCGAAGCATCAAAGAGAAAATCACGGTAGAAGGTTTTCTGGGGGGGTGTGATGGCATTGGGGTAGTCCAGAAGGTGGTGGCCGATGCACAAAAACACGTGGAAGAACGAAAATGAGGAGGAAGGTTTTGCACACTGAGATGTCAGGACTTGAAAAGTCACGTCCTGAATGGAGGCATGTCCGCGGGATAGAGAGCTCAAAGTGTAGGAGGAGAAATGTGCGTATTTGCAATGAAGTGGAGGGCAGGAGATCAGAAGAGGGGAAAGGACTGGATGCTCAAGAAAGTCTGTTTTAGACAAAAAATTAGCAGGGGGCAACCGTAGGACGGTAGTTTTCCGGCTCTGATCTAACCGTGAAAGAACAAGGTGCAGAGTGAAAAATGTGGAAGTTGAGCCAAATGTCTTATTACGAATTGAGAAAGCTAATATATGAAGGAGGAGAGACTGATGGTATGAGCAGTCGGAATCTCAGCGAAATTTGGGTTAGCCTACATGTTGAAGAAGGTCAAGGGGGGATGGTTCCGGGACCTCTGGGAGGGCTCTAAGTGGCATGAAATGATAAAAAACAGAATTTCAAGGCAGATGGTATGTTTTGAAGGACCATCAAATCAGACTTTCCGTTAGGTGTGGTGGGCACGGGGGAACCGAGGGCAGTGGCTGGGGAGAAACAAAAGAACGCTGGGAAATGAGTGTGATGAAGGACAATTCCGACAGATAAATAAGAGGGCGGAGAACGAAGAAGGCGCACGCTGGGCGGCTCACAAAGGTGGACGCTACATTATGGAGAAAACAACGTGGTACATTGACAGAGGAGAGAGAACCGATGGAAAGTAGTTTTCGATCAACGGAGACTGTCCGGTCGGAGAGAAAAGAGCAACGGCTGCACCAGTTAACCCATAGATGGGGGCGAGCAGAATTTAAAGACTGAACATGGTCTTGGGACATCAGGGACAGTAGCAATAATAACAAGCGGCGAGACGTCCTCCCTGAGGGATGAAGAGCGAGCCGCAATACTGCCGAGCATAATTGAAAGAAATGTACGACGACAAAAATCGTCCCGGTCTAAACGACGCTCGGGGGGAGCACTACAAGATAGCCCCAGGGTGCCGGCATCTAACGGGTGACGTTTTGGTCAGGCTGAAGCATAAGGGAACAGCTTCCCAGAGAGGAGGTGTCTGGGACCACGAATTCAACTGAACGCCCATCGTCAATAGAGTCAGACAGCCGGAAGGATTTGGTAGGGGAACGACATCCCGTCAAAGGTCTCCCAGTAATGTTACCCCCTAACGGTCTGAACCCCACAGAATAAGCAAACTAATTCCTCCTCTAGAGATGGATTTAGCATCAACGATGGCGAACGGATACGGGCGACAGTACGATCGACTTGTTTACGAACGAATAAACCAACCTTCGTAAGAGAAGTGGTGAGTGATAAAAACGGGCTTGATGTCGCTCAGCGTGTCCAAATGGAGAGGGGATACGGAGGTAGTGAAAAGATCTCCTCTAGTTCCTCAAGACTAGACGACGAGCGTTACTCGGATGGGGGCCGGGGAAAAAAGCTACTAAGGATCAGGCCGTCGCGGCGAAAAAGTAATCCCAGCGCAGTCGCATCAAGGAAACAAACCTTAAACGTCAGACAGAACAGGCGAAGCGAAGGACCAAAAATAAAACACTCCCTGCAAGAGAACAGGCAGAAAGGCACTATTTCAGGGTAAGGAACAAGCGGAAGAGTAGTAAAACATTCTTCGTGTGAACACCGGCTTTTCCCTGGACGGTGACCGTGAACAACAGTTGAAGGAAAAAAATTTGGAGGAAGAGCCGAAAGAGCAAGGAAAGGTCTGGGGAACTAGAAAGGGAAAGAAATATCAGTGATTATGACGGCAATTCCTGTTGTCTGCCTCTGAACAAGGGAGGTTTACTTGTGAACAGAAACATTAAATGAATCAGGAAAACGGAAGGAGGAAGGAAGGGGTGTGTTCGGTCAGTGGTTAGTCTTTCAGGACCAGGCAGTAGGGAGATAGAAGGAAGGCATGCAGATAAAATAAAATGATTTAGGGACTCACAGCTTCCTCAGGAAGCCAGGCGCGTCTCCTGAATTACGCGCAAGGGTTTGTAGTTGCGAGGTGAATACCCGTCTGATGTTTGTACTAGTAAGGGAGGGGGGTATCTCTGGTGACAATTATAGTCAATGCGCTGGGAGTATTGAGGAGCCACGAAAGGGGTACCTTAGAAGTATGTGGGTCGAGGAAAGGTTTCCACCGCGGCGCCGTTGGAGACGGGTGCCGAAATGACTAACGCAAGGCAGTGCTTCGGAACCCGAGGACAGTATAAACGGAAGGGGAAGAAGAGAGGCCAGGTGGAAAAGAGTTCGAAAACATTCCCGGAGGAGGAGGGGATCTCGAATGTATGGGGGAAAAAAGCATGAAAAGGAGCAGGGAAAGAACAAGCGCAAGAAAGACGAGATTCACCGTCAAGGGGGGATAGATATAAGACAATTGGGAGCTCGGCCCAACAGGCGGCGGATGTGGGCACGGAAGAGGATACGGTCGACGGAAGTAAATCCTATACTGCTGAGCTGGATGAGCAGGAAGGAGGAGGAGAACGAAACAGAGGAAAGCTGCTCCGCTGGTTCGAGAGGCGTGCCAACACTACAAGCCGAGAAATCTACTGGGGACTGCGCTCCCGTTCCAGGCAAGGGAAAAACAAGAGAGCGGGGGCGAGGAAACACCCGTGGCTCGCGGCATCGTCTGCAAAAAGAACCACGAAGAAGCGCGCTAGGGGGGCACGAGCGGCACACAAGGGTTCGCGTCTGGGATCGGGTTTTTGAGTCGAAGAAGGGATTCAGCGTACGTCTCACCTAACGTTGAGTCGACCCCCGTGCAGAGGCGAGAACGACTCGGGACGAGGAATATCCCACCGGGCAGGACAAACAACCACACACCCTTTACTCCGAAACACCTGTAGAGAAAGGGGCGTCAAAGAGTGCATCGGAGGCGCTTGTACAGCAAAACCGGACCTTTAGCTAAAGTGGTGAATAACCTTACTCTTGGGTAGCGGGAAACGAATTGGGTGAATCAGGGGAGGAAACAATGTGTACGTCGGGATACCGGGGGGAGGGGGGGGAGAGTAGAGCGGAGTTAATTTTGTGGAATTCACGAGTGGGAGCTAGGAGGGATGAGAGGACGTACACGGGGAAACAGCAGCTAGCATGCTCGGACTTGTTATTTGGGATGAATATAATAAGACAATCATCGCAAACCTTCAGAATACGGGGTTGATTGGCTAAAGAAAGATAAAGCAGGCGGTGAGTCGGCTGCATCTCAGAGGCACCAGCGTAACTGATACACAGCCAACGCGGGATTACTGATCGCATAACAATCCCACTTGCTCAGGCTGAAATGTACCCGAACTGTGCCATCCACCACGGTGAACAAATCAGGAGAAAGGGACTCGGCCGTGGTCATGGCGTCAATAAAATAAAGGGGACTAACTCACAAGGGAAAGGTGGACAAGGGAGAGGGTGGTTTGAGTGGGAGAGCGAGAAAAAAGAAATCCGGGCTGGACCGTCAGTCGTGTGTGGAACCCCACAGCAAGTGGTAAGGGGTCCCCTTCTTTGAATTTGGAAGGAAGCATAAGAAAGCCGCAATACCACAAACATTCCTCCACGTTGTATCGAGCGGCAAGTCCGAGGATGAAGCAATAACTCACGCAGCCGAACAGGCAGCATCCAGAGGGCTTAAACCCCACTCCATCCTCATGGTTCGCGGGGGCGCATACGTACTTTCAGGAGATAAGGAAAAAACCAAAGAAGAAACCCCACACATCATAAACAACCCAAAGCACAACACTGCTAGTCGAAGGATAGTGTGACGAAACATTGACATTACTGTCAAGAAGCCTCCGAATATGCGATGGTTTGAAGTCAAAATCAGCGGAGGGAAGGCGCCAAAGAGAACATATTGCTCTTATAAAACGAAATCGCAATCGGAAGGGGGGACAGGAGGAAAGAAGCGAGTTATTACAGTTCTCTATCCCAGGGGAAGGTCGATCGAAACACCAGGAGGGGGAAGACTGATCTCACCGGGTGTGGAGGTCCTACGTGCAGGTAGGACGGGAAGCCGCAAGGTGATTGAAAAGTCACGTCCCATAAGATAATCCAAGTGCGGGAAAACGGCGGCGGCGTCGGGAAGGACAGAGACCCCGCCTTGGGGGGGCACTAACCGATCGTTCATTTCGGGGCAGTGACTGGGTTGCACTGTCTTGTGAGAGCACGCTCCATGGCAAATAAACGTACTGCATGCTTTGTGGTTGTTCAGGGAAGGAGGGGGCTGGACCGTTTGGTGGGGGGGGGGGGGACTCTGGATCGACGACTACCGCATAACCACTGAGGGAGACAAGGGTTTTGTGAAAGAGCAGGAGTTTCGATGCGGTCTGGCGGAGGGATAGGGAGTCGACAAGAGAAATTGGCGTCGAGAACTTTTGGCTCGGGCGGGTGTCCGCTGCTTGAGAATGAAGAAGCAGTAGCTGGATAGGAGGAAAACGTACAAAATCTGTGGGGGGGCAGACGGACAAAAAAGAGGCTGAAAAAAAGTGAGACGATTTCTCCACCGGGAGAAAAGACCTCAACCAACACGCGCTCTACCTAAGCTCTGCGCAAGGAGGAAAAGGTGCACGGGAAACTCACATTTATTGTACCGGCCGCGACTGCTCCATATGAAGTACCTGCATAGATTTCTAGTGAGTTAATAAGGAATGAAAAAGCTGGGGGAATGTAGTGAGGCGATGAAGTTGACTCAGCCGTCTGGCGTGTGTAAGTTCATGAGGTGGTGCTGGGCTGGTGCGACATGCTTCCGCCGGGGAAAACTCGACGCATGGGTGTGGACGGAAAAGCGCAGTTCGGTTGGGAAGGGACTCAGGTAGGGCTTAATTGCAGGGAAACAGAAACCAGGATCGCGTGAGGCATGGTATTGGCATTGACGCAGCTAGGAAGTAAGAGTCAAGCCACGTGCACGAAAAAGACTTCGCCACGCTGTCCTCGACAGACACGGGGAGACACCATACGGCCTTAGTATGCGGGAGTCACGTATCCACTTACTCTCAAGAGAAAATGGCAACACAGGGAGGGTGCATCCTATAAAAAACGTGAGCCGCACTCGCCGTCAACCTGAGCACGAGACGTTCCACCATTTGGGGATAGACGGGGAGGGGGGGTACAGGCGTGGTGTATTGGGGGGGGTGACTTCAGACAGAAAGCACGGCTACTAAAGACGGGATGCTGGTAGTGCCTTGCCGCGCGTAACCGAGCAGGTATGTATCGTACGACTGGTAAGGAAGGGAGCCTTTCAAACCTCCCTTGAGGAAGAACATGTGCAAGAAGGCAATAAGAGACGTCCGTTCGGACTAGCTCGCAGCCCAGGAAAGGCTGAATACGCTTCGGTTTGTGGTAATTTAAAAAGACGAAGCTGAATAAGAAGGGGTCTGTGGTAGTGATGGCCAAGAGGAAAAAGAGAACGCTTAAAATTCAGGGTGCGGAGCCGCCTACCACGAAGATTACGACATCAGAGGCAAATCAAGAATCAACGAGACTCTCGATAACGACAAGCGGAACCCCGAAAGGCACGAGAAATTGACACAGCAAGGATCAGTAAAGCATGGAAGGATGATCCAGCTATAGGCATCGCTGATGTCTCGCGGAGATCTCCCTAACGGATCCCAATTTGCAGAATGCCTTTCTTAAGATAAAAAGACCAGCTCCGCGGGGAACTCACTCATTGCCCCTCCGACTCGGGTCTACAATATGGCCTTTTCCACCGAATGAAGAGACTGCAAGGGGGTACCACCCCTGGCCAGCAGCCGGAGGCCTGCGGTTTGAGACAAGAATTGGGACAACCGGGGACAAAACTCAGAACGACGCAGAAACCGAGGGAGAGAAATGCAACGTCCACCAGGTCGGCCGCTGAAGACACAAGGCGGAAAGCACCCTAAGCACGGCAAAAAAACAATTACTAGGGTAGCACCAGCGCTAAATCACGCACCGTCCTTCCAAACAAAATCAAGGGGACAGCGTAGTTGAGGAAACAAAGCAAAGACGCCAGAGGACTAGGAATGTAGCACGCCAAAATCGAAAAAATCTCCGTTAGGGGAGTACTTACAAAGATTTGTACTGCGTGGGTTTTAACTGTGGGGGGAATAAAGTGAATGGAAAGAAAGATCTCACTCACAAAATGAGGAACCAGCAAAACGGGTGAATTTCCACAAGCGGGAGGGAGTAAACACGACTCGCATACTAAAATCATTCCTTGTCGAAGACGCTACACGGGATTGTTAGGCGAGTCTCAAATCCTCGGTAAGGGGCGCGGGAAAAAACCCTCTACAATTTGACGAGGAAAGCCACGGGTTTATGGCAGGAGAATTGAGGAGAGGTAAAGCGTGAAGGGAGAGGAACTCCTACACGCGGGGCGGCAAGTATTAACAAACTGTAGTAATAGTCCAGGTGCCTCATGGGTTTCGACTGAAAGCCGGATGGTAGGGCTCTGGTTTAGCGCGGAATCCAGGGTTAATAGGAGAAGCTTGTAGAGACAAGGACATGACTCTCCCTGCTCTTCCAGTGAGGAAAGTCCCTTTGAACGTGCGAGAGGAGTCGCGTCAATCACGTGCCGTGGGGCGGAACGGGCAAAGGGGAGAACATCCCGTAGGAGAGAAAGCTTTCAACTCGGCTCCGCACAACTGGACGTGGAAAAGAGTACCGGCAGCGAGGGATACCACCCGAGTCCATAAAAGCACACAGGATAACGAGTCAACGCAATGACAGCTACGCTACCTAGGGCTCGCTTCGTGACTGATGCACGGGTCCCCACACACAAGCTTTGAGGAAGAGGAATGGAGATCAGAGAGGTAGAGGGGATCCGTCTAGGTATTAAACTCCGCACCCCTCAAAGACTGAAAGGGATGCGGAGAAGCAACTGGACGAAACAGGAAGCGGATCCCTTTGACGTACTAATGGCTTGAAGGACACATCAGAGACGATCGTATTATAGACGGGAATCTAAATAGAAAAGAGGAGAGGAAACGGATCGGGAGAAGGGATTACCAGCTTCGGGAGATTGAGGCCCACAAACAGAAGCTGTCAAGTGAATATTTTGCAGTCGAGCGTTCAAACTTGGGGGGGACCGGTTGAAGACAGGGTCTTAAGAGATGGGACGAAACGCAGTACGCGGGGAGCGTCAACCGCGAGAAAGAACTTATATAAACCACGAGGTCCAAACGAGGGGCAGGAAGGGGGAATGATGGTATAAAAAACCCATGTCAGGGAAGACCGGTACAGGCCAGGGGAGGACAGTAGTGAAGAGTCAACGAGATGCAGTCTCGAACCGAATGCGGAAAAGAACTTGTTGGGATAAACCATGCTTGGAGGGAGGACGTTGAGGGGACAAGGTGGAGGGAAAATACGACACGTGACAGACTGGACGCAAACGGGATCGGGGTGGACGTGAGACGCGTGTACCCAAGAATGAATTATAAAAAAATTAGCTCGACAAAAGGAAAAGGGGGGGGGAAGGAAGTACAAATGAAACTCAGAGGCGATGAGCGGTGAACTCGAAAGTGGTTATTGGTTAATCTTACCAACGCACAGAGAGAATCTCTCGACAAAAATAAAGCGATAGGTGGAGGGGACTGCCAAGACAACACCCGAACTTAAATCTTCAGCAAGATAAGTAACGCAAGCACCAAGAAATGAAAACACACAGCGAAACCATCGCTGGGACCATAAACATGATCGAATCAACTGGGAAGGGAAGAAAGGCTACAACTGAATGGTACAACAGAAAAATCGATTTTCGAAACGTAGGGAAAAGGAAATGGCGGCACGACACTGAAAGTGCCCGCTCAGCAGGAAACAGTTCAACTTAGGGCAGGGGTGGTTAGGGGAAGGAAAATATACAGACACACATGACCAGCGAAGTAGGTTGGGGTAATAGTGATGTATGGACAGTAACATGAAGCTAGCACCCGGAGTTAGTAAATAGATACAAAAAGAGAGAAATAGGGGAAAAAAGACGACAGACAAAAAATGTCTCAGCCACAAACTGGGGGGAAGGGACGGGCGTAAGCAGATCAAAACAAGCACTACTAAGAAAAGAACGGCAGCAGAAAAACGGTAAAAAAAAAGGAGCAGTTGTAAATTGCGGGAGTGCTCTGAGAGCGTTCAAGTGTCCACCAAAGACGGGTAGACGAAAAAAAAGCATCAACCCTCAATGCAAATTCTCACAGAGAGCCGAGGTGCCATGGAAAATCGCATTGCGAGCACCAGAAAATTGGCAAGCAGACACTGAGTCACAATACACAAAAGGGTCTGGAGTCAAACCGCCCGCGCCCACACGCCCACTTTCCTTGCAACCGCCCCCCTGGGGACTCTAAGAAAGTATGCAAGAAATGGGGGGGATAACAATGCGGGACAGCCCCCAGGAGGGGACCGCAAGCCCGCCAGAACATCACTAGAAAGAGGGCCGGGCCTATAGCAACAAAGAGGAGGACGAGGGGAGCCGAGAAAAGCTTGGGGCGGGAGGGAGGACTACGTCACCGCCGAAACAGACTACGGATCGTGAGGGTGAGAAACATAAACCGAGAAGGACAGAGTTTACCCCAATAGAGGTCATGGAAGAGGCAGAGGACGCAAGTGGTGGTGCGAGCACAACAACGTGGCGAACCCCATTACGGAAGGAAGGTCATGTGCAAAAACTGGGTGGAGGATCAGACAAAGGGAGAAGGATAAAGGAGTCGCAGTCTTTGTGGGGGGGGGCTGGGCTTATTGGGGGGACCTACTCGGTGTTGAAAGATAGGAGGGGCGACAAATTATGGAATGAAATGAAACGTGGGGTGTTCAACTTAGAATGTGTAGAACGTCGCTCCGGAGGGCGGATCTTCCAGAGACGATACGGAATGCGCCTCAATCGCACCCCAAGTGGAGGAAAGGTGGGCTGCAGGGTGCAGGCTTTTCCGGCATGATCTTAAATAGGAGGCAGATGAGCCTGGGAGCGTAAAACGGAAAAACTGATGGGTCACGGAAAACAGAGAAAAGAAAAGGTTAATTAGAGTTTTCAAAACGAAGAAACGGAAAAAAAAATTACCTATGACTGTGACGTATTGACTGCAATTGGGGAGGGGGAGCATTGCAAAAAAAGGAGATATGTGAAGAAGGATTTCTGTATTTAGGAGAGGAACAGGCTGAAATTCAAGTGGGGGTCGGATTTTAAAAAAGGAAGAGAGGGTCTGGTTGCTTAGCCTGATGATGACGTGAGGCGGGCGACCAAAGAACCGCGGGGGGGGTTTTGGTGGACACAAAAAGAGCTTCTGAAGGGGTTGGGGGATAGGGGCACGCGGGGCAGGAAAGGTTAGAAAAAGAAGGACGCATCGCGGAGAAATGAAAGGCATGAAGAAGCCTCTTCAGAAAAGTTCCCGAAAAGGAGTATACAGAAAAAGAAAAAAGCTTCCCTGCCACGCGGGAAAAATGGCATTTCGATAGAGGGACGCCAACTTGATCCGGTAATAGAAATAAATAGGGGGAAACGTTCTTAGAGTCTCACTTAAGGTGAAAGAGAAGGAGGGGGAATGGGGGAGCGCACGCTTGGGGCAATGACGCAGGTGAGAAGTTCGATTACCGAGTGTGGGTTTTCGTCTAAAAGAAGAAGAGACGAAAAGGGGGGGCGACAGTTAAGATCTTGCACGAAAACGAAGAAGCTAATGGGAACTATAAGGAGAATAACCGACATTCACTTGGGAAGAAAACACAAAACCGGTCAAGTTCTACCAGAGAAGTCGATGCAATAGGCGTAAGTCATTGACTGTTTGTCGAGCTTGAAAGGAAGCGGTCACGATTCGTTTTGTGAGAGGGGGACGAAGGGGGGAGTACTTATACTTCTGGGAGGGGGATGAACCTCTGCTAAAAGGAGCCAGGAAGGGGGTATCCTCCCGTGGAAGGGGGAGGAGCACTCCCAACATCGGGCGCGAGGGGAAAAGGTACTCCATAAAACAGGGCGAACTAGCGATCGAAAGAGGAAAACGAGCAGTTTGGATCAGCAAAAGAGCCAATTAGGTAAGGATTGAATGGAATACTAGAAGGTCTGGATGCGCAAGGGGACGACTGCCCGGCGGGAGGAGTTTCGTCCAAAGAGAGGAGGTTACTCACTTCTCCGAAGGGAGGATTGCGTAATGGGAAGTTTGACCAAAAACGGGGCGATGCGCAGACCTCAAGAAATCCGAAAAGGGAGGAAAGGGCAGAAGGTCTTGCACGATGTACGGGAAACCTGCAGGAGATAATAAAACCATCCTGCAGGAAGGAGGAGAAAAGACTGGAAACGCGGAAACAGTTCACTATTCCAGTGTAAAGATACAACAGAGAAAGTCCACATGCGATGTTCAAACGCTAATTAAGTACCAGGCCTGCAAAACGTGGACTGATGAACCCATCAGAAAGGCAACAGGACTGAAGGGGAGAGAATGACACCCGGTAGGGGGGGAGGAGCTAAGGAGAAGTGGGGAAAAGAGAATGTGTTTATTTTTGAACGAATAAAGGGAATTTAAATACAAAAAAAGACGGAAGAGAACGGAGAGAGACATCCTGGATTCTGTTTCAAAAAGTAACACTTGAAGAGGGGAAGAGCGGATGGACAGTGACCCACCGGGAGGGGGGTGCATGGCAGAGACAGAATTCAGAGCTGCCAGGATCTGGTTCTAATTCTATGGAGAACACGGTGGGGGGGAAGGGAAAAATTTAGCGGGGGTGCCCCTCGATGTTTTGGGCTCTCGCTGGTGTCTTGGACCCTGGGTAGCGGTGGCCATGTTTGGACGTGTCTTGACGCCGAAGAGCAGGTGCTTACAAAATGTATCTTATCGGAGGGGCCCGCAAGAGGAGAGTTGGACATAGGTTGGGGCCGAAAGCTGGGCAAGCCGGTGGAAAAAAAACGCGGAAAAGGATCGGGCCGGAGTCGATGCATAGCCTGTACTTCCATTATCGATGCCAAGGGCGGCGATGGGTAAGGAGTAGGGTGAACAATCTTACTCAAAGGACTCTGGGCAGACATCGGTACATGAGCCCGAGAGAGGAGCACTGATGTAAGGAAGGAGGGCTGTTCCCTAGGGGATCTTACAACCTGCGGGAGTGACTGCGAGCGAATGACGAGGTGGAGGAGAATGTAATCCTATCTGATCTAGAGGGGGAGGGGGAGTCAAGTCCACGGACCGAGGAACAGGAAAGCTGGAAATGCTTGGTTAGCCATCTTCAAACGAAAACACAAAAGGGCAAAAAGGATAGTAGGAGGCTTTTTATGATCGCAAAACGGAGAGGAGAGAGGAGGGAGGAAATTCTGCAAAACTGCACTGAAATGGGAAAAGACATCCGAGTCACAAGAAGGTGTTGGGGGAGCAAAGGAGATTGGTAAGTCTAGTAGGATCATTAGCTAGAGGTTTAGAGCGAGGCAAGATCTGGAAGGGGACGAGAAAGGGGATAGGATAGGAAGTGAGGAAGAAAAAAGCCAAAAGGACGAAGGAAGAAAGGTGGAAACGGGACTCGTGAGAAAGAACGAATAGAGAACAGCAAATTTATCGTGGAAAGTTGCGGTGATGACAACCATGTTTATAAGTTAAAAGATAACGGCGCGAGTCAATCTTGATAATTGTGGCATAAAGGCCGTAGGCCTCCATTGCAGGAGTTGTTCCGGGTTCCGACGAAATTGAGAAGCGGGAGCAGCTAGCGCTGATGCAGAGGCCATGTTGTAGTGTTGGGTGAAGAAAAACGCAACAGCGCAATCGTCGCACTCCCTGTCAGAGACTTTTAAAGGCAACCTCCGACGTGACGTCTGGATACATGTGGACGTAACAGGCATCCATCAGAACGCACGCCGACAGCTGACAAAGTATCTGTCGGATACAGGTCATATTAAAAGGGCCATCCTGAAAAAAATTAACGATGTAAGGGCACAACAATGATGGGGAAGGGGCAAGGCAAATCTACTCAGAAGTGAGTCCAGGGAATTCCAGGGGGTAAAGGGTTTGAGGGGGCCGTCCGCGAGACTACCGCGGGATGACCTGAGTGAGTTTTTCCCTTGTTACGAGGGATGGAAGCATATCCCAGCAGAGGATTAAGGGGAAGCAAAGCAAAGACTGACAACAATAAAGAGCTACAAGAGAGATAAAATGGGTATAGCGGAGAGACTCGGACAAGGGAGAAAACTAATAAGATTACTAGCGAACGGTCATCTGTGTGACATGGCCGATGACTCAGTTACAAGTTTATTTCTCGGAGAGCACGAAAATACAAGGATGCCTATAAGTCCTCAAGAAAAATGCGAACGGCGCCGTCTTGTAAGAAAGATGAGCAAAGAAAAGCAAACGCCGAAATGAAGAATGGTTGGCTTCAAAAGAGTCAGGTTCCTTCTCAACTGAGTGAAACTCGGATACGAAAAAAAAACTTACAACGTCAAAATTCGGGAGACTTAGGGCTCGCAACAAAGGGAGAGATACTAGAAAACAGTCTGATAACATATAAGAGATCGCCGCGCTGGTATATTATTAAGGGAGGAAGGCCAGATCGTGAATGCGTTTAGGATCATGCTCAATTCTGGAACATACAGGGTGGCGCGGCAACGAGTTTGTTACTCCCAACCAGGGTTGGAGGGAAATAAGGTGGTAGGGGTAAGGTGGCTTCCTTCACGCCGGGACACATTCGCGTATCGTCCAGGAATTGTTTTTGCGGGGGGCGAGTTGGTGTCTACACTGTGGTGGAAAGGAGTATTCAGTAACAATCAAAGCTTGGTCGATTGGTTGGTTCGCTGCCGGCCGGAGTAGTTATGCTGAGAGACCGGCAGGGCCAAAGAGCTCCCCGGTTTTAGACCGGGTTGGGGAGTCTGTGTCTTCAGGTTAGGCAGCTTCATCGAGGACTAAAGTAGATCCTTACCACGTTCTCTAGGCCGGAAAAGAAATAGTCCGCCCCTTGGGAAGGAAGGTTGTTAACATAAGGAAAATCCAGAAACACAGTTCCTAGGTGTAAAACCGGTGACCAAAATCGGGATTCAACAGGGTCTTAAGGCAGACCAATGAGTTGCCGTCGGTGACTGTATTAATTGAGACCTGGAAAAAGCTGAAACCAAAGTCCCGACCAGGGGGGGGGGGCGAGCCTTTTATACAGGGTCTGTCGGTGTAGGGGAGGGCTGGGGATATGGAGCAAGGCTTGAACGACGATGGAACGTCGGGGAGTGGGCATGCTAAAAAGAGACCTAAGAAGGGGTGGGACGAGGCAATTTAGGGATGGGGGCACTCAAACATCACCAAAAAGAGACAAGCAGATCTTTGTGTATATTGACTCATATCGGTCCCGGGTCAAGCGTCATCTCATATTACGCACTGCGGGAGGCAACCCGCAGAAATGAACGTTGAGGCGGGGATCATTGCCATGGAAGAATTAAAAATCGTAGATTAACCTAGTGATAACCACGGACCAAAGGACTCCGGGCCGTTGACGATAGAAACGAATCAGTCGAAGTTCTCCCATTGGAGTCGGAGGGGAATGACCTTGGGGTGGGGGTTGTCTGAAGAGAAAGGAAAAAAATCTGAACACGCAGGGAACGGCATTTAGAGGAAGTCGCGAACGCGAGCTACTGATCTCTAGATTAAGAAACGGAAATTCAGTTATCAAAACCTGAAAGGCGAACCAGGACGCTATGAGATTAAAAACGGGAAAATTATTGGAAGAGAGTCGACGCATCCGATCGAATGACTCGATGGTTGTTGGGAAGGTAGGCTATAAAGATATCGTCTCGGGGTATTTGGGGGATGAGACCTCGCGAAAGACTCGTCAAGTGAAGTTATACGTAAATGGGGAAGCGTAAGCACCCAGCTCAACCTTCGTAAGGGGAGAACGCGAAACGTCTAAGTGTTCACAGCCGTCCTCGGGGGCCAAGAAATTACAGCCGAGGGAGTAAAGAAGGAGGGAGATAGCTAAGGTCGTGAATGGAGCGTCTACGCATTCTACCTTTGGGGGTACTGCGGTGTCCGTCAATACAGCTCCCTGTCCTCAAAATTAGACGCGAAGGGGGGTCGATAATGTCGGGGAAAACA
>Ga0179593_1404582_pt1 | contig 14173 bp, 9 predicted proteins | sample CZODoug2_1_08_16_FD_185931 | JGI IMG/M metagenome (GOLD analysis project Ga0179593, IMG submission 185931) | Vadose zone soil fungal communities from Angelo Coast Range Reserve, California, USA - CZODoug2_1_08_16fungal (PacBio error correction) | ecosystem: Environmental > Terrestrial > Soil >...
GGGCACCATATGATCTAGGGGTTCATAGGCCGGCGCCGGGGGGGCCAACCAGGGACTTTTTTTGTCACGAAGAGACGGAGGAAAGAGCAAAAAAAAAAGCTTGTAGGGGCGGATTTTTAAAGAAGCCGACGACGAAAGCGACCGGCGGGGTAGGGGGCGGGGCGGAGAAAGCGAGCGAGCTGAGTCTAATTTCTCTCTTTAAACTCTTCTAGGCGGAAGCTTTTGACTGGATGCTGGGGTAAAAGTGGGACGAGAGCGATCAGAGAGAAGTACTGAAATCGAAGCGTCCGGGGCCGGCACAAGACAAAAACTCAAGGATCGAAATAGCAGGCTCAGTCTTAGGGTTTGATCAGTGTCCGACGACCGACTGCAGAAGGAGAAGGACTATCAATTGAAAGCGACCGAGGAAGGGGGGTGTCATTTCTGGGGCCGAACAGGGCGAAGAAAGAGGGGGACGAGCGATACTAACTGCGCCGAATAGCTACAAGCGAGTAGCAGGAAAACGAAGCGTGAAGCTAATCTATGCCGTCCGCGGGCTAATGTAGGGGAAGATGAAAAAATGGAAATGACAGCGCAGCTGGAATCTTACTCTTCAAAAACGGTAAAGTAAACAATCCGGTCAGAGCCTAAGAAGGGTAGGGAAACGAGACCATGAAAAGGGGTCTACAACACGCAAGGCCCCAGCCGGGGTCAACGAAGGGGAGAGGGAACCCAAATCAAGGACTCGTGAACTGTCGTACTCGCGAGAGGACACCGTCAAAAACTCCGAAGAAGCGGGGGGGAGGGAAGGGAGCGGGAAAAAAAATACGGAAGAAAACATCGGCAGTTATTAAACTTGAAGGCTAGAAAAGCCGAGAGGTCTATTATGGAATGCGTGTAAGGGAAGGGGCGAAGGGAAGGTTTGAACATCCAACTAGTCTTGGAGAAAACGAACTCGATCCGCTTGGGTACCAGCTTCCTTGGATCGCGTCTTGCAGTAGCGAAAACGTAATGTCGAAAGAGAAGGCTCGAACAAATCAGGAAGGGGGGATGATTTTATTATACTGAAATAAAGATAGGGGGGAAAAACAGAAAAACCACAGACTCGAAGCGCTCTCTACAGACGCATACAACGTAGAATCTCAAAAATCGTAGACCGGGGCGATACTTGGAGGAAGCCTAGCGTCGATGGTGGAAAGATGCGTCGCAGGTGAGGAATTCCTTATTCAAGGTGCTTCGGCTAAAAAAACGGAGAGGAAGAAACACTATCGCGGGAAACTTAGACATCAGAAAAAAAGCCGTGGCAGTGGCTAGGTGGGGACACGGCCTAAACAATCTACGTCTCGAGGCAGAGCAAGACGTTCAGTGACGCTAGCACAAGTGATGACACTAAAGGGAAAACCCTTGAAAAGAAGTTAGGACTCAGGGGGGACGTCACCCTTCTCTCTCTAAAGGGGTCTATGAGAGTGGGAGAGTGAGGGGCGCTGGAAGTAACGTATCGAGAGTCTTCCTGCGGCGTTCAATTGCTTTCCAGAGAAAAAAAGTAAGTCAAGGCAGAGAGGAAGAGCTCCCTCGGCGGAAAAAACATCCAGTTCGTAGAGCCTCCTAAGAGAGGTCGGGGGCGTAGGGGAGGGTTCTCGACACAACTGATGGTTCCGGCGAAAACCACGCAAGATTCCTCGCCGAGTTGCTTTGAGTAGGAGGAAGATCAGGTCCTTATCTCGAAATTCAGAAGCTTCTTTGATTGCTACGAAAGGAGGGGAGATCGGGAGGCCGGAAGACGATTCAGGAAGAGAAAAAAAGTTTTTCTAGAGAGAAACGATGTCTGCGGGTTTCGTATGGGACCACGGTGAGTTGCAGAATGGATGATATAGCACGAATGTATCGAAAGGGGGCGGACCGTAGCTGCGACTTCGGACGGGAAGGGGGGTCGGGGGGGGATGTGAGTCCTGGTAATGCCGGGCGTTCAGCACGGAACTGACGGGGGAAACGCTCACGAAAGAAAAAAAGGGGGAAAGAGGGATTGGGTTTGTGAAGAAAATCACTCGACGGCGGAACGATGCGTAGCTCTGACGACCGGATGGGGGACAGGTCGATCAACAACAAGTGAAGGAGAAAGAAGGAGCGCCTTCAAAACGCGGGCTCATCACTCTTGAGTTCTCGGAAACCTACACACAATATAGATTCGCGCGAACGGTGACTGTCCAGGCATCAAAACGGGACTGTGGAAATGTGAAAGACAGGCGCACTACGGCAGCCCAAAAGACCCGCGATGACAGGCTGCAGGAGGGATCTCGCAAACGTTGATAGGAGGACAAGCAGGGGAGGGGGAAAAGATAGGGTTGAGACCGGAAGGCCAAAAACCTAGATTCACCCACAGGCGGGTGATCCTCGGCAATGATATTCAAACTGCTAACTAGATCAAGATTCAGGGACAAGAAAACGCTACTAAATTGCACGAGAGAAGGCCAGATCTTTCTAAGTCCTAAGAAACAGGTAATCAGTTCTTTTTCAAGCCAGAGGGGGGGGACGCGCCCAAGAAGGGAAACTAACAACGATACCGTCAGAGGGCGAGAGAGAAACTGCTGGTATGGGAATCGGAAGGATAGATTCGCGACGATGGCAGGCGGAGTGGGGGAGAAAAATCTACCAGGAGAGGAGATGAGGGACGGTCGAAGCCAGTACGCTATGTCACCGGGAAAAAAACCTTGCTCTCTATACGAAGAAGCACGAGGGAGGGGGGAAAAGACCGGGGGAACATTGGGGTATTCACCTATTCTTGAATCATGGGGAGAGTCAAAAAACGTAGATAGCTATGAAGGGGAAGGTGCCTGCTCCTCGCAGTCATTCACTCCAAATGCCGCCGCTTCAGGCGTCGCATGACGCGGATCTCCAACATTCAGATTCGCAGGAGAAAAGCACGGAACCCCTATTAAGGGGACGACCCGTGAGAACGCAATGAGGTCCATGAAAACTATGGGTCGCAGAGGCGTAAAAATCAATACACCGGGTGGTCGCGGAGCGAATCTACTGTCCTACGGTCGGCGGCACTGGGAGTCTAGTCGAGTGAAGGGGTCCTCAATCTTCTTCCTAAAAAGAAGGACGGAGGGTGGCAACATTCACTTCTAAAAAAGAAACGAAACCGTCGATTCGAGCAAACAAAGCTCATATGAGATACTACTTCAAAATGGATCTCTAACTGCCAGTTTAATACAAGGCCAAAGCGGAGAGGAATCACAGACAGCACGACGTTCGGCTAGGCGTTGAAAAAACGAAGAGCAAGTCACACAAAGAGTGAGGAAAAAGAGCCCAGAGGGGAGCTCAGAAGGAAATTGATTTCCCTCTGGGGTTTCTCCTTTGACGCGACGAGAAACTCAATTACGGCAAGCTGAACGGGAGGTGGGGGATTCGCTGGATTCGGAAACAGAGGGCGCGAGCTTACAACGAAATTCGTTGGCGCGCTCAAACGGACGGTGACCGGAGGGGGCCTGGGGCCACTGATATCGGACTACGACTTGGCAGGGTGATCAGAAAAGCCTTATGAAGAAGGGCGAAAGGAGTCCAAGCTTCAGGGACAGAATGCAGAGGCGACGGACGAGTCATATAGCGGAAGCCATAAACCCGGGGCTGGCAGAAGAGGCCCAAGCTGTCGTACTCGAGCATCAGCCGGCAGGGGGAAGTCAGAAGCCGTAGCGACTCTACTCGGGGAATGTTTGAAAGGGGGGATAAAGGGGAATCAGGGTGAAAGGTTACTCTCTCAAACGGCTTGTCTGCAGAGAGGGCGGACGGGAGGGGAAAAGGACAAAACCGTGCGGAACCGGAGCCGGTCCCGGATGTTCGCGCTCGTGTACGGCCTCCTGCTAAGGTATTCGAGATAAAGCTCGACTCCGGTTGAGGGAAATCAAGGAAATCATCGTCAGCGGCGGGCCTTCCCGAAGAGAGCACGCACTCCATACGACACGAAATCAGACTCGCGAGTTTCCCGCCGAACAGAACCAAGATGTCGGGGGGATTCTGAGAAAAAACCTGCGCAACTCTCGCTCACGAAGAGGAGAAAATTGACAGATCAGAATGTGAAGGACGTCCGAGGGTTGCCCTCGGAAAGGCCGGGTAGGGGAAAACAGATCTGCAGAAAAGTTTTCCACAAGTTAACAACAACAAAAGGAGTAGGGGGAGAAAGGGGGGGGAACAACACTAGTGGGATACCGTCCGGCTGATGGTCCCGGGCCACCGAGGATACGGCACGGCGGAAAGGGTCCGCCCATGACGTGTCTGCGAAGTGTAACGGGGCGCCGAAAGAATACCTGCGCAGGTTAGGGGCGGCGGAACTCAGAAAGGAAGCTAGCTATCGATCTTTCTATTCTTTAAGGAAGCAGAGGACTCTGGGAAAAGTGAGGCAGATCACCGTTCTATTCCTGGGGAAAGAACTGATCGAAGCCATAGAAAATTCCCTGGCCTGATTAAAGGGGGAGATCAGCTAAAATCGAACAAACAGCTTAAAGAACTCCTGGGAAAATTCTTTCATCAAAGACGAAAAAGAAGGAGCGGAAGATATTGGCAAAGACGGGGGAGTGCCTCAGAAAAAAATCGGAAACAAGAGAGGGGGAAAGAAAAAAAAATCAAGCCGAACTGTCCTTACCTAACGTGTCTGGAAATAGAAACATGGGTATGAAAAGTCAGAGTTGAGGGGGGAGCTGCGCCACGATCTTCCAGGAATCGGAAATTCTACTAAAGGAACCTACTTCTCACCTACCTCTCGGGGCGAATAACAATGAAAGAGGGAAAGGAGTAGCCACAACAAACCTTTTCACGAAGTTGGGAGCAGAGAACACCGGGGCTGGGGGTTAGAGAGAGGAAAGCGGATTCGAAAGAGGACTACCACTGACGGAGGGAGACAAGGAAAAAAAAGGTCTGATTGCATGAGACTAATCAGGAAACAAAGCGGAAAAGGCGGAAGCTAAATAACCTGCTAGGTTAGGCCTACCTGGGTGGAAGAATGGAGTCGGCATCTGGAAACCTCCGACGAAAGGGTGACTCCCGGCGACCACTACTATACGCTTAGGGCGTTCTATTCATATCGCGGCGTATTAGGCGCGGTAGAAGACCGGAATGCGAGGACGCAATCGGTGGCGGTAGTGGGAAATCTGACTGGGGCAACTCCGAAAGGAAAGGGGGGCAAGGGAAAGGTCGGGGGAAGTCACAAAGGATCTACAAAGTCTCTAAAAGGGACAAACGTCTCCGATAGAACGGATCCTGTACGATCGGGGGCGAGAGGCTGGACGTCTTCGTAAAAGAGGTGTTTGGACAGAGGGCGGTCTGGAAAACATCGTAACTCAAGGGGGCTTAATTTCTGCGGACTAAGCCGAGCCTAATTGAATCGGACGGGGGCAAAAGGAACACAAGCAGCTGGGTGAGGAGTGAAGGGGTTGCGAGTTTGGGGGGCAACTCAGAGGACCGCTCGTTCGCAGCAGAGTTTCATGCGAGATAAAACGACTACTTTACTAGAAAAAAAGTTGCAAAGCGGAAGACCCGGTCGGAAAGCGTCGTTCGTTGACGAAGGGGGGAATCGCAGGTGGAAGGGAGAGCTCTGAGGAGGGGTAACGTATCGAATCGGCGGTCGAGCTGGCCGAGAGAAAATCAAATCAAAAAAGACCGAAGAGAGAGTAAGAATGGGCGAAGAAAGAGGGAATCTCCAAGCCAGTGCCGAGCGACAGGGGGAATTGCCGGCTCGGTCAGGTTCGTACGTTGCGGGCGCGAACCCTGGACCCACAACGACCCTAGGAACTCGATGCGCTTTAGAAGAGGTCTGGAAAGTATCTAAAAGCCCAGAAGGCGATTGTTCTGCCTACGGAAGAGTGATCTCGTAAGAAAGGGTGAGAGACTGCGGATCACATTCCTGAATAAAAACAAAGGGGGCTGTCAGTAAACAAGGGGGGGGGGGAAAAGGGAAAATTGGCATCGACTCTATATAGATCACGACTCTGGGAGGGGGAAAGAAAAGCTAAGGCTAAAGGCAGCTGAGGAAAGCGATTTGTCTAAAACAAGTCCAAAGGCGATTCACGCCAATCACTTTTATGGAAACGCCAACCGAAAACGCGACTTCGAAGATGGGGGGGGAGAGCGTACGACGAATAAGAGGGAGTTTATGAACGAGGGTGGAAAAGACGCAACATACAACAAGTAGGGAAAAGAGAAAAATGTCGCAAAACAGCGGAGCCTCTCTACTCACTCGCCTAGAGGGGATCTCCAGCACAAAATCCAACCGAACTGCGGTCGGAGTTGACCAGCAGAAACGGGAACAGTGGCATGATAGCCCAGGCAACAAAGAAAAGCCACACCTCCTACTCTTGCAACTAGGAAGGGATCTAGACAAAAGAGCGGGATCTCTCCAAGTAAATATCTGCAGAAGTAGACCTACACCGAAGCAACGGAGCTCAGCCCAACAGGGAGTTGGGGACGGTCGTAGTCGGGGAACGCATCCGGAGAGAGATCAAGTTCGTAGACAACACCGCTAACTTCTGGCCTATAGCTGAAACGGCCAGAATCACCGATCGAAGACTCTAGGACTGGCCTCGGGCGGGGCTGCCGGAAAACTAAGAGTTTTTCTCTCCACGAAAAAAACGGGGAAGAACCAGGAACGGATAGTCGTTCTTTAGCCAGTCCGTCTTACGAAAACGAAGCGACGAAAAAAAAAAAGGCAGGCGGAAACTATCGGGGAAGCCTGAAAAAAACCCTCTAAGATACGGTCGTAAACCTAAGACGAAAAAGCAACACTTCGTCTAAGGGGGGCACGGATATTTTGACAATAGGGGGACCGGAAAGGGGTGGTAGCTGATTGAAAGTCAAGCATCAAAAGGGTTGGCGAGGACAGAAGGGGAAGAAATCGCGAAAACAGAACGAAGTATTATCAGTTCTCACCAACCGTCGCAACCTTCATTAAACCAACTTTGCCGCTCGCGTGCTGCAACTTAATACAGGGCATTCAAGTCAAAGAAGCACATGAGAAACTAGATTCTGACACCTTCGACGCAATCTAAAGGCCACAAATCGAGGCTGAGAAGCATTAGAGAGAGCCCCCTGGGGATCGGGATCTAAAGGGAGGAGAAAGGCAAGGGGGGCGGTCAAGGCAGAAGTTTGGTCCATCTGCTGACGGACCACGACGGTCGCGGAGTCATTCAGAGCCAAAATTTCTCGCACGACAGGCTCTAAGTCGACAGACAATCGGCCGAAAAGGGAAAAGGGAGAGGATGTATCGGGTCAAAAGGCAGCCCGACCGTGCGGCTCGGAGGGAAAACAGATCAAAGAAAAGAAAAGGCGGGCCATGCGGCCGAAGAAGAGGCTCAACTTAAAAATCATCAATTATTGAGTGGACTGTAAAAAAATGGCAAGCGCGAGGCGCAATACTTCCGCCGCTGCAACGGGGGGGCGGAGGGGAAGGGGGGGGGGGACGGGGGGCTGCAGATCTAGCTGACACGACCGTCGGTGTTCGGATAAGGAAATTCGCCGGATGTCCAGGGGGGAAAGAAGAGAAAGAAAAAGGGCATGAAACTCGCTACCAATAAGGGGCAGGCGACGTCGGCGAGGAGCCAGAAAAGAGGAACTTAAGAGATCTTACGAGACTGGGAAATCTAGCACTTACATCGGCTCCAGGAGGAGGGGGGGAGAGATTACGAAGAGGGGAATGTACTCATGAAATCGAGAAGTCTCGCAAACGGAGGCGGAGACGCTCGAGTCCTGTAAAGGCACTGGAAAACAAAGTCCAGTCCTCGAGAAGCGCTGGGAAAGGTCCTTGAGCGAACTTCGGAAAAAGCACACCCTTCTCAGAAAATAGAATGGTAAAAGCCTGTCAGAGGCTTATCCCCAATAAACGTCGCGGCGGTGAGGGGGGTCTCGAGCTCGCTCCGCTCGGGACAGAAAAAGGTTCATCAGCAGAAACCCTTAGATCCTGAGACTCCCTCTCGCAGACGCGAACTACACGCTTTCGATAAGAGATTTAACGCCGAACAGAAACAATCGCCGGGGAGGAGGCTTCTGCGAACCGTAAAACGCAAAAAAAAAAAAACAACCCCAGCCAGAACGCCCTGAGGAAAAGAAAACAGGCTGCGGAGGAAAACGATTGGCCCCTTCTCAGCCTTCTGTTAACACCTCAGCGGACGGGGAGAGGTGAAACCCCTCAGAACTAGGAAGGGGGATGGAAAATAAAGAAAAAAGAGTTTTTCGTCTTATTCTCATGGAAACACAAAAGGGGCAGACTGGAAAGCATCTGAGCTTTGACGTGCGGGAGAAGGTTTACAGCTCCTATGGGGGTGGGAAGAAAGAGACCAGGGTCTTCTGTAACTCTCATAAAATCTGGAGGTTTCCGTCGACCTGGAGGCGCGAGAACTGCGAAATCACGCCAAGGGGTGAACTGCTTATAAAAAAATATCACAGCCGAAGGAAAGGGAAAGAAAGAAAAGCAGAACGCGTCCGTAGGCGATCAAAGCTCTCTACGGCGTAAAAGGAGCAGTTTGGGAGGGTGTGCTGCGGGTAAAAAAACAAACGAATCTCTGTGGCAAGAAAATTGCTCTAACCTTGAAACCGGGGAGGGAGCCAGTCGGCAGAAAAAAACCATCTAAAGAGGGACGCCGCGACGAGCGCGACGACCTGCGCCGGAGCAACATAGGGTGCGGGGATAGCAAAAAAAATTGGCCAGGAGAGGGAGAAAGGTAAGGGAAAGGGAAAATTTCCTGAATCGCTCTTCGACTTAAGGAGGGAGGGGAGGCAGAAAGGAGTCGAAGGGAAGCATAGGGCTCTATACCATGACAGGAGGCGGAGAAAGCAAATTCAACCATCACCTAGAAAGCGTAACCCGACGGTTGTCGCTCGGGCGACGATTCGTAGAAAAATCTCGCCAAATCGTCCGAGACAGCAGCTCATAAAAAAAATATCGAATAAAAGGGAGGAGAAAGATGGACGTAATCGAGAAAAGCCCGGCTAATGGTCGGCAGTTCCCAGGTGCTGTTCGCAGGGGGATGTCCGCATTCAAAGGAACCGCCGCTCTTTCTGAAACGCAACCGGGGGCCAGAGAAGGCAGAAGGGCCCGAGCGAGGCGTAAGGAGGCGCAAGTAGGTCGAGACTGCCGTTTCGGCGCAAAGAATCGCCGGGTCGGGTCTTAGGGAGAACGAAGTCGACGTCGGGGAGCAGCTGTCGAAACTGCCATCGACGGCACGCTCGACCGCAAGGGCACTCTCCGGGCGTCTAAAAATGGAGACGAAAATCCAACTTGGGATATCTTGCGGGGAAGGGACCGAGGCATGACGGAGTTGTGAGGGGGACCGATTGATTCAACGGGGAGGAACCTCTCCGTTTAAAGTTGAGAGGCCTAATATAAGCCCCCGTCTATCGCCCAGGATAGGGCAAGGAGCAGCACCGGGCCGGGGGGCATGGAAGGTGTTCATATTTGTTGGAATAAGAAAAGAGGCCGTCACAGGGTAGAGACCTACTTTCAACTCCAGGAGGACCTCATTTGATGACCGACTCTGGGATCCGATCCCCATTTGCAGCGGAAAGTAGGACCTAGGTCCCTTACCGTGCGGAAAGAGCAAAGGTGGGGGCTCGGTCTATCGTCTTCGTATCGACGAAAGAGAAAAAGGGATAATAATGTCCATAAAACAGACAGCATGCCCCCCGGAAGCAAAGATCTACTAGTCGGAAAACCATCCAGTGGCTCGAAGGAACTGGGGAAAAAAGTTCTCGGTCATGTAAAAAAGGAGGGAGAGGCCACCCCAGGGGTCCTCCCCAAAAATCACGAGGACCTCGGAAAGTACAAAGATCGGATAATAGGGACCGGGGGCATCAAAAAAAGTTTCCTTTTGCGAGAAAGGAAGGAGGAACTCGTAAAGTTCGCTTTCCTCATCATGAAGAGTAGAAAACGCGAGGGGGTTGGGAACTTAGCGAGATGTCTCTGTTCAGAGTTGAGTGGGCATAACGATATAGAATCCTTGGAGGAAGGGAAAGATCCCTTAAAAGCAGAGCGTCATCTGAGTTCTTGGTGGCTGCGGAATGGGTCACCGACTGGCATGACCCGTCCAGTAAAGCGGAACTGATAAAAAAGTACCAGGCTAAGGCAGTATTGGGGGGGAGGGATGAAAGGGGCTCTAATTCTATCTAAGGGCTGATCGCGTGAGGTAGACGGGATTAGAAGAGAACAACAAGCGTAAGAAGAGAGATTTCTAACCATAACAGTCAGGTCCAGGAAACTAGCAGCAGAAGGAAAAAAGCTTGCTCGCGAAATATCAGGAAGTCGCTTCGGTGGGTGAAGGAGGTTGCAACTCTTGGCGGGAAGGCCAGGCGGACCACGAAAGAACTACCCTAAGCTGACTCATCGGAGAAGAAAAGGCGAATTAGTCAAGATAAGCGTCGTGGGGAGAAGACTGATATTCCCTCACGCGTAAAAACACCATCCAACATAGAGCAGCAAAGGAGGGTGACCAAGAATGTCGCGAGGACCACGACGAGATCAAAAAAAAGACGAGAGGCGGCTTAGAGCTAAAGTAAAGTCATAACGATAGCACGCCTCGAGGACGAGGGTGCCTTCGGCTGGCAGGGACCCTCATGGGGGCGCGCCAAGAAAAGGGGCAAAATAACGCAAGGTGACTCGAGACACGGGGGGGGTTTAGCGCTAATATGCACTTCGTACGAAAAAGAGTGTCTACAATGAAGACTGAGACTGTTCGTTAGAGGACAGAACGCAGACTCTTATCGGTAAGGAGATGAAGGCAGAAGAAAAGTCGTACCGGCAGAAAGCAGAGAGTAGCCGCAAGAAGAAAAAGGGGACTAATACGCGAGAAGGGGGGTCCATTCTTTCATACAAATGTTGCAGGACTAAAAGGAAACGTAGGCTCGCGGGGAAACAAGACGGGGAAAGAGGGAACCGTGGGACACGCCAACAACACTCAATTCAAAAAAAAGGCCGACGTATGATGCTGCTCCTTGCTCGCCAGACGATCGAAGGGGGGGAGGAGCTGAGACTAAATGAGAACAACTACTATCTAAGAAAGAGAAGAATCGACACATGCCACAACTAGCTTCGAATCCGCGCATCCAATCGCCAACGTGTACGAGAGCGTTCAAGACTGTCAGGGAGTAAAGGAGAGACGGAGGGGGGGGGCAATCGTCTTTCCGGAGAACAAGGCGAGAGCGCAAGTCAGAAGGCTACTAACGAACCGGCGAATGTCGAAGCAGACAGGCGCTAGGTACATAACTTTCTAAAAACGCACTGGAACGCGAGGGAAAGGGAAGCTTGAAGAAGGGAGAAGGGAGATATTATCTGGGGGAAATGCATAACGAAGTGCGGAAGATTATTGAAAGAAGCCCCTCAAGAGGTCCAAGGAAAACTCAAAAAAGGCTGCAACGTGGCCGTTCATCATTAATGAATCAAGGGTGGTGAACTTCCTTTCTTAGAACTTCACCTCTCCTGACCTCCGGATGCTCGGAAGGGGATAAATCTCCGGGACGCGCGGAAAATCGTGCAAGAGGAAAATCTTCACCTACGTCTTTGGGAACAACTGGAGTGAGAATGGGAAGTGGATGGGCTAGTAAATCCTACATCAAAAAAGTGACAATGTCCAACGCTAAACGCTAGTAAGGAAGTCAGGTTCGTAACTCGGCAGAGAAGAATGCAGAGATAAGAGAGAAGTAAGGAAATAGAAGAGGAACTTTCATCTGATTAAAGATTAACCTCAGCTTAGTGACCGAATGGGAAAGAGGGGGGAGGCCACTGGCTCAGAGGACCGACGCTCTAATGGGGGTTGGAAAACTTAAGAAAATTCAGCCGAGAGTAAAGAAGAAAAGGGGCTTGGGCAGGGCAGCGTAGTGAAGGGGCGGACAATCGGAAAAGAGGCCTTACCGCCACGATCAGATGCGCAAACCCCGGACGCCGTCGAGGGGACGGTTTATTTCTTCGCGTTATACGGGCTCAAAGGGGGTCGAAGCGGTCGCATCGTAACGCCGCTTTGCTTCGAAGAAAAGCGCCACGCAGGAACCAGGCGACTAAAACGGATAGCGAGTTCCCAGAACAGAACCCAGGTCTAGTTCGGAGGAGGAGAACCGTACAACTCGCCTAAGTCAAATAAGAAGTCCCAGATGGAAAGGAAGGAAGTTAGCAGAGGGGAAAAGGCAAAAAATCCTGCCAGGGAAACATCGTCTGCTGAAGGTTTTACCCCCTAATAGCCCGGGAGGAAAGGAAATGGGGGGGGAAGCCAAAGAGAGGTTTCATCCGGCTGGGGAAGGGGGGCCAAAGGGAGGAAAGACCGCAGCCGGCTGATCGGGGAAAGACAGGGCTTGACGTGCGTCGAGTGTAGCGGGGGGGCGCGACAGACCAGAGCGCGGCTGAGGGAAACGATCCCCGTAACGGGAGGAGAGAGGGAGGGAGCGAGGACCCCTAAACGATGATGCACTTGATTAGGGATCACCGGGAGTCGAGAGGATAAAGGCAGGGCACAGCTCGACGCGTTGCCGGGGGCTGTTAAAGAAACTCGAGAAGAAACACCCCGAACGCCTTGGGAATAGGGCTGTAAAAAGCCCGCCAGCAGAAAGGGAAAGCTGGGGTACACGGGACCGAGTACGGGAGAGTGGGGGGGGGGGAAGATCAACCAGCGGCTTCTCCGATAGATACTTCTCCTTCATTAAGAGATAGGAACCGCTGAATGGGGAAGATCAGATGCCAGGACCAGAAACTGTAAGTGTAGCACTGAAAATATCTTAACTTCGCATAACTCCTGAAAAAAGAGGAGGGGAAGAAAACCGACGGGCATCTACCTCGCGTTATCCGATACAAGAACAGACTTTATTCGATCCCTCAAGGCCCATGACCGGTCAAAGTAGGGAGCGAAACATGAGTGTGAAGCGCCGAGTCGGAAAGCGAAAAGCTTGAAGCGATAGCCACGGGCTAAGAAGGAGGGGAGAGGGGGAGGAGGCTGAAGCGAACGGGAATAAACAGCGAGAGCAGTAAGATGAAAAAAAGAAGAAGAGAAGAGACGGGATAATAGGCGGGCAGTGTTCGCCTGGGTTGATGGGGAAAAGAGATGCTCACGTCAGTGCCTGAACACGCAGGAGATACGGTCGTCTTCCGGACTTCAAAAGGGAAAAGGACATCTGCTGGGGAAACGAAGAGGAAGAGCCTGACGGTCTATACAAAAACCGGGTCGTATGACGTAAAAGCTGACTGCGCAGAGATCGGGTCATGCCAGCTGGCAGGCAACGGAGAGAAAACTCGCGGAAAACACCTTCGCGTGTGAGAAAGAATCAAGCGGGCTAATGCGGACGAAAGGGTCCAAGATGGTGGACCGAGGGGGCGTCACAGGTCTCAGGGCTAAGGAGGCGCATGCTGGCGCAAGAAAGGGCGAATCAATGCCGAAACCGGCGAAGCGCCAGGGGAGAGGCACGCGACGAGCAGCAATCCAGGGATTAAGGGGGGGCTTGTTAATGGGAAGGTTGGTTAGCGGGACTCCCTCTTCTCTCAGGGAGGACGAGCCGAATTCAGGTCGACAGAAAAAACTCGGTAGCTAGGAAAGTCGGCATGTAGGACCCTGAGGTACTCAAGAGGAGAAGAGGGGGGAGGAAGGGGTAAACCGGGCTCTCTTCGCACGCGCGACCGTACAAAAGACTGGAGGTCAACAGGAAAAAAGAGGCTGAAAGCATTCAGAAGACTGATCGTGGAAATAAAGCAAGGGAGATAGCCCGACTTGCCGGGGATCTGTCATTTCGGGACTGCGGCGCGCCCCGTGAGGGGGGTTAGGAAGAACAAGCACGAGCCATAGGACGGGACTCGTTAGGGGGATGGAAGAAGAAAAGGGCCCAAAAATCTTGGGGTGAAGAAAAAAGGAGGGGGGATCTCTTTAGCAGCGTGCCGAACCTGAATAAAGGAAGAGGGATAACCCACCGAAAAAAAGGTTGTGCTGGCTATTTCTGGGGAGGGAAGGGGTAGGGAAGGGGTCTGCGTATATCACGAAAGTTTATCTATATTCATACTGGGCTGATAGACCTAACCTTCGCACAAGGGCTGGCAGAGAGGTTTTCTTGAGGAAGGTCAAGCAATGTCTATTGAAAAATGACGCCCTGTGCAGGGTAGGCACAACAAGTAGGAGAGGATTGGTGATTATAAATCTCTACAGGGAGCGTTAGGAGAGGTGAAAGGAACTAAGGGAGGTATTTT
>Ga0179593_1562197_pt1 | contig 14173 bp, 12 predicted proteins | sample CZODoug2_1_08_16_FD_185931 | JGI IMG/M metagenome (GOLD analysis project Ga0179593, IMG submission 185931) | Vadose zone soil fungal communities from Angelo Coast Range Reserve, California, USA - CZODoug2_1_08_16fungal (PacBio error correction) | ecosystem: Environmental > Terrestrial > Soil >...
TACTGCAGGCGGGTCAAAATGCCCGGACGGACGAACTCTTGCGCTTACACGTTCCCATCTTTGCTAGGGTAGATGGACGGGCCTCATCAAAAACCCAAAACGTCATACGAAAAAGGAGACCAAGATTATCGTCGAGAGCTGGGGAACACTCGCGGAGCGCGTCGCAAAACTAAAAAGAATGAAGATCAGGAGTACGCGATCTCAATAAAAACTCGGCAGGGGTACTAAGAGGGACCTATCAATCCGCATCCGTCAAAAGGAGGGTCGGTGCCCGCAAAGACGAGGAAGCGTACGGCAGCGGAAGGGTTTCAAACCGCGTCGTCTGAAGGTGACGATTAGAAAATGAACGTTGTTCGGAGGCGAGGAGGAAAGAGGCTGCTTGGAGGGATTGGGAAAGCCGGGCGGGCTTTGTTCTTATTAACGTCAGGAACGGGGTCAACAATGCGAAAAGAAAGGCAGCTGGTTTTCTTACATTGCAGACTCAAGCAACACTTAAAGAACTAGAAGCCTAACCCTGAAAACGTCACTGAGGAATGACCCGAGGTTGTGTCTTCAATGGTCAGGCGGAAGGCAGGGAAATTGGAGAGGCTTCCCTTCGGTATGAAGGAGCGTTGGCCTCGATCTGAGCAAGGCGAGGCCAGGAGTTCACTCAGAAGGGAACTTCGTTGCCGTAGGAATAGGCTCAGAAAGCTTAGCTACTTGGGACGACAGTGCCGCCTGGGCCGGCCAAGACCGCGAGGGGGACAAAGCACGAAAAAGGGATGACGAGAGGTCGCGATAGGCGGACGACTGCCTTTAACACAAGAGGAGTTCACATAAAAGCCGAAGCTCTTTCTCAACAACAAAAAAAGGAGAGAAAGAAATTCGGCGCTGAAAACTAGTAACTCAAAGGAAAAAAGGAGAGGAGCCGTATCGGGCGGACCGGAAGAAGAAAGTCGGCTTGGTGGTGACCAAGAGGGCACTTGCGGCATCGATAGGGGTCGGTAACCATCGATAACGAGAGCTAGCCTCAAAGGGGGAGCCACAATTCCGGGGGGGAGGTAGGGAAGCTAGGTGAAGAGATGGGGGAAAAAGGCAAATCTCTTGGGGGCCCAACGCTGCATCCCGATCAGGCATGCGGGGAAAAAAACCTGTGATGGAAGAAAAGGGCCCAATTTAAGAAAAAAGGGGCTAAAGACCAGGAAAAGCAGGTTTTTTCACAGCAAGGATCTTTCAGTCCGGGGGGAGGGGCTTGAGAAATTGAACCGCCATCATAAATGCGGGATCGGCGCCGAGGGGGATCTCGAAGACTGCCTTTGAAAAGGGCACAAATGCGGGACACAAAGCAAGGGGAAGCCCAGCTGCTCTCGACAGCGGAAGCACAACGCTATGATCGAGAAAGAGTCAGAAGGAGGACGCCGATAAAACGAAAGAGGTCTCAAGGAGAGGGCCAGACTTCCGGTGACCCACCCCTTAGAGGAAAAGAAGGATGGAAGAAATTGGAATGTCAACGGATTGTTAGGACTTAAACTCGGAGGAAAGACGAACTTACCGAAGGGGTTAGGCCTATGCTCCTCCCATTATTCATGAAGAGGAAGTTGAGATTGGAGGAGCCTCTACTAGAGATACTCAAAAGGACCGATAAAGCTCGCATAGGGGTTCTTCAAACTGTCGGAAGGGGAGGGGTGTATAAGAAAGACATCAATCTCACCTCTACACCGGAGGGGGAAAGATTCGGTCTTCAGCCACACCGCTGTCGGGGGGACTCTTTGACATGCGAAGCGCTTATATAATCTGGGGGGGAACAAAATCCGCCGAGGAGAGGAAGTCCCGGTTGCGGGGCCGCGCATTCGTTTGTCCTCAAAAAAAACGGAGAAAGTCAGCGGTGAGGTAAAGGGGATTTGAGGATGCCGAAAGACGCGTCGCTATGGTGGCTAGCGGCCGGGTCAGGGGATCATGGGTAAAAGGAGAAACGCCATGTAGGAGGGCGTCGGGGAAGGGGGGGCGGTGGCGGTGCTCCCTGCGAGCTGAGAGAGATGTCGCGGAAAGTGCCGGCCCTGGCACAACAGCTAGTGAGCACAGCCGCCGCGCGGGGTGACCAAAAAGACAACTCAGGAGGGGACCAAAATTGACGAAGGCTTGAACGTAGCGGAGAGTGTGGCACAAAAATGAAGAAGCGATTGGCGGGAAGCGTAAGGGAAGTCAAGTAACTCTTGGGGAAAAAAAAAAGCGGAAGGGCCAACAGCGGATGTAGTCTCGGAGGAAACCTCCAAAGGAAAGGTCGCCATCAGATCCGCCACGAGAGAGACCTTTAGGGAAAGGGACCCTAACCGCAACGCGGGACAGGCAACACCCCTGTGGGTTTGGATTGGTATGAAGTGGTCTCGACTCGAAGATTGTCGAAGGAGGAAAAGGCCTGTCTAAAAAGAGTGAAAAAAAAGTGGAGACTTTGAACTCACAAGAGAGTCATCAGACATCAAGAAATTCATTGAAACGGATTCTAAACTCCATCAGCCAATCATTTAGGAATCTCGCCGAGGACATAAACTGGGAAGAAAAGAAAGGAAAACATGAAAAAAAAACAAAAGGTTGAGAAAGAGAGCCAAAGGGAAGAAGACCCGCATTAATATAGTTATTGGGGGGCTAACCAGGCCGGATTCTGGAGAGATGCTACACAATCAACCCGAGGGGTAGGGGTAGTCGAACCCCACCGGCCCCAGGGGGGGGGGAATCAAAGTTTTGAAATCAGAAAACCTGGTTCTGTGAACCTGGGAAAAAGGATGGGCCTTTCCAGTTACATGGAAGGGTAGCCAAAGGGAAAACAAAAAGGCTCCTACTAACCCATGACTATGCGGGGGCCTTCGCAGGGGGGCCCAGCAGGGAAAAGCCCCTAATCCAGGCAATCCTATCAAAAAAAAAATCCGTTCTAGAAAATGGGATCGGAAAAAGATCATCACAGGGGAGGGAAGAAGAGGTGGAAGGGTGAAAGAAAAACGGGGGCCGCATCTTGGCGAAATCAGGGAAAGAGGACTCGGCTCGGACTGGATCATCGAAAATAGAAACAACAACGTATGAGATAGTAAAAGGGGGACGAGAATGGAGATCGTATGCCGAGAATAAGGGAAAAGACTTTGTCGAATCCTGCCTACTTGGGGGCATCTCTATTTTGGGGGAAAGAAGCGCAGCGCCCGAATGGGCGAGCATACGAGGGGTCAATGCTTGATTACGGAGGAAGAAGGGGGCTTAAAGATGGTAATCAAAAAAAGCAGAAGCGGGTCGGTCGGATCGGTGGGGACAAGTTCAGCGGAAATCCGGACCGGCGGGAGGCACAACTTCTTTAACTAAAAAGAAACCGGGGGGGGAGGGACGGCGAAGTACTGTCTCACACATGATGACAGAGTATATTTTTACTGAAAGGGTTCGTAGACGGTCGGAGTGGGAAAGGGATCATCAGATCCACTAGCGATTCTGGATCCAAAGAAAAAAAAAGAATCTGAAAGAGATGAGGCGAAGCCTCGATTCCGGACAATGGGGTCCTCCATAGGGGGGGGTGCCTGTGAAAAAAAAAGCCTTGCTCTCTCCGTTGGTGTGGAAGCAAGCCCGGAAGGACGAAGGGCAGGACAGGATTTCCTTGGAGTTCCTCGTACCTGGCTGGTGTAGATAGGTTGGAAAAAAAAGCCGACAGTCGGTGACCGTTTCGGGGGATACCAGGAAAATGTGTTCAGTATGCAGGAGAAAAGCGTGAAAGAGAACAATTTTCTATTCAGAGAGAGATGTAAGTGCCAGAAAACATCCAAAGAACTTTCTAAATAAGCTCGGGTATTCCTGGTCAAAAAAGGGGCTAAGAGGGGGGGAGGTGATATCTGATGGCGGTAAGGGGAGTGGCCGCTAGCCCGACATTTTTCTTGAGGGGGACTTTTCCCCAAAGACGCGATTTCTACCGAAACTCAGGGGGGAAAAAAATTCCAGCTCCGCCGGTTAAAAGACCTCGATCCTGTCTAAAAAAGTGAGAAAAAGACAGCGCAGATTGTGGGAAAAAAAGGGAGAGGGGGAAGGGGGTCACCAAACGGGCCCTCGGGCTGGCGGGCAGAGGCGCATCGTAGGCGAGGAGTGAAAGGTGATTGCTAATTGGCCGAAAAGAAAAAGAGGGAAGGATCAGGTTCATCCGCGGCAGGAAAGGAAGACACAGTCAGAACCCGATAAGATCATGGATCTACAGAAATGAACCAGGAGAGGTCCAACCTTGACTGGCATGCCCGGCGCCAAGAAAGAAGGAAGGAAAAAGAAAAAAACCTCCAAACATTCTACTAGTGAAGGAGATCGACCAGGGAGGCGGGCATTGAGGGAAGAGCGAAGCGAGCCCCTTGGGCATCAAGGAGAGGGAGTCTGGAAAAAAAACAGAGAGAGTCAAGCATGGTCGGCTCGAGGAAACGAGTCCAAAAAGTAACGCGTTGGAAGCATCTGCCGTGAATAAGAAAAAACAGAAGGGGGTTCGTTTTGACGATTGGGGTTTCAGAAAACCTTGAGAAGAAGGGAGAACCAATAGCCGCGAGTAGAGATGGAGCAATCTCTATACTAAGCAATCGCAAGTAATTATATCATTTATCGACAACGTCCATACGAGTAGGGAGCGGAAAGGGGAACTGGAAATCATCAATCTAAGGAAAAAATCGCTTTCTTTTGCGCGGCAGGAGGGCTGGAGATTCTAAAGGATCGAAAAGTGCAGAGCGTCATGACGTTTACGCGGGCAGTGAAGTCATCGCGTTGTGAAGAGGGGTGCAGGGGAAGAACGGGAGTGGGTGAGCAGAAGGGGGGTGAGTGGTCAAAAAGAGCGGCCTATTCGCTACCAGGGGGTCCAGGAAAAAAAGAGCTGGGGGAGTTAATTTCTGTTTCCCTGAGAAAGAATGAAGAAACAAAGAATAAGTGCTGATGAAAGTACTGGACTTCTGCTGGGGGGGAAAGCGTTTTACTTCAAAAGGGAGGGAAGTCAAAAAGGATAAAAGGGCCGAGGCCTGAAAGGAGGTACAAATGACTTCTTTTCCTGAGGCTCCAGGGTCTCTCCGAACATCGCTTTCGAGGGGCCGTCTGCTTAGGGCCGTGCAGGAAAAAAAGGGAAGTAAGAGGGTATCGTTCCTCGACCTAGGTCTGCTATACCAGAGAAGGAAGCTGGGGGACACGTCGTGGTCAACAACCCACTAAGGGAAGAACGGGGGGGGGGCTAGAGGTCTATCGGACTATGAGTGCAACCGCGCTAGTTCATAAATAAGAAATCTCTAAACAAACAACTTATAAACATCGGCATTGGATGAAACTAAGGAAGGGGTGCCAAGAAAAGAAATGCAAGGAGAAACTCCTGAAAAACACTTCGGGGTTACAGGTGGGGAACAGTTCTTTCGGCATTCTTCTCTATAAGGTTCAGCCTACCCAAATAGAAAGAAGAGACGAGAGAGGACAATGGAGAGGCATAAATCAGGCATCTAGTCTAAGTCAAAAGATGGAAAAAGAGAGTTTCTTGAGGGGGAATTGATCCTGCCAACGTCCTCTTCGAGAAAAAAACGGGCAAATCGACACCGTGAGGCGGCAAGCATGAAGAGAAAGAACTGGTTTCGTCACAGACAAGCAGAAAAACATTAGCTTTCGGGCAGTTGGGGGGGCTATGATAAAATGGGGTAACAAAAAAAACACAAATAAAAACCAGAGACCTTGATCGGGGGGGGCGAAGTGGAAAAGGCCGTTAAGAGAAGGGAAAATGAACTTCTCTGAAAAATCCCAGTGGGGGGGGGGGGAAGGACGCCAGACATCTTCAAAAAAAAGCTTCCTTCAAAAAGAGAAAAGGAAGCAGAACTAAAGGAAGCGAATGAAACTGACAAAAAGCCACCCGATAGAACCTCACACCAGAGGAGGCCCCCCCCAGAAAATGTGGAAGGGGGATGGTATGGTTTCATCTAAATCGCCGAAGTAAAAGGGAATTTTAGTCTCAATGGACGACCTTATATTCATTAGGACTTTATCAGGAAATTCTCAAGGACTCTCCGAGACGGAAAATAGAAAGGGAAAAAATGCTGGGAAGGAGGCGGACTTTGTGAATTCGACATCCCGACTCGGCACCCTATTTTCGAAATGACAAAATCAGAAAGGGGAGGAACCAAACACCTCTTTGCTCAGTGGAGGGGTGAGGAACGTCCAAAAGGGTAATGGGTTACAGAAGAAAAGAAGCAAGGGAGTGCGTCCCAGGGCCGCACGATTCTCTAAGAGCAGCTTTCTATCTCTCTATAGAAGGAGGGGGGGAGGGGAAGGTTGCTTTCCTTGCACCAGGACGGAGTGCGCCCATGGGAGGTAAGGGAAAGAGAGTAAATGGTGCGCGAGACCCCATGATCAGACTCGCAGCCGGTGCTGGCTTTGCGTGGGGGGAAAAACGGAGGAAACTCGAGGGGGGGGGGCACCGAGAAAGGGAGGAAGTCGATTTCTCTTGGGGAACGACAAGGGACCGGGGGACCGGGAGCCGGTCAAAGCCATAGTCTCCGGTACCAGCGACGCCATCCGCGAGAGAGTGGGGGTGACTCACAAAAAAAGAAAAAACGGTTAAAGAGAGGAAGGGGAGGGGATCCACTCTAATAATCTGAGTAGGTACTGTGATGCAATATTACTCTTTACCTCCGGGTATGAGAGAACCGTAAAGACCTCTCCTACACACCTGCTTTGCCGGGAGGTCGGCCCGAAAGAATTCTCAACAGGAGGCAAAGCAGGGAAGGAATGGGAAATTCCGCCTACAGAACTAGGATCGCAGAACCCCGTTTTTTTTGATTGGAAGAAAGTGGGGGGCTGTCCTATCTCTAAAGTTTTCCGCGGCCGTTCCAGTCCTTTAACAATTGTTAAGGGGAAACTAGGACGAGTTTCTCACCTAGCTGACTGGAAAACGAAAAATCACAGACTCAATTACATATTGGAGGGGAGAATTAACTCCAGAGGAAAAGGCTTGTCGTCAGAGCCGGGGGAGAGATGCAGGGACGCCTAACTCTCATCATTACGGAAACCGAAATCGGAAAAACGCAATTCATAAAAAAAAATAAAAAAAAAAAAAACCAACAACACCCCCCCAAACAAACAACCACACGCCCAAACCCCAACAAAAAAACCAGCCAAAAACCCCCCACACCCAAAAAAACAAAAATGCACTGGACTGGAAAAAAAACCCAAAACAAAATATAAAAAACATACTCTCGTCTCTTAAACTCCTCTTCATCAGGGCTTATATCTCTCTTGATTTATTGACAAAACTATTCTCTGGTTTCGTCTTGAAAGTCCGCACCGACTGTCAAAGGGATTGTCTAAAAAAAAAAAGCCTCTCCTCGCCAGCAAACAAAAGGGTTGAGCACGGGACGCCTTCCAGCCGGTGGCTTGGGGTAAAATGGTCGGGGCCTGCCGCCGCAGGATTTAGAAACTTGACCCACCTCAATCCTCTAAACTCAAGAAGGATTGGCTGGCGAGACCAGCTGTCCGACCCGCAAAAACTGTGCAGTCAAGAAAGAACAAAGAAGAGAGCGCCCAAAGGGCCTGAGAGAGAGAAGAAATTGGCTTTGCACTTATAAGGCGGGGCGGGAGGGGGATCTGTGCGAGGGGAGAAATTCTCAAAAGGATATCGGAAATCCACGAATCTCTCTAAAAAAAAAAAAAACGGAGGGTGAAGAGAAGATTATGCATCGTGTGAAAGGGATTCATCTATCGAGTCTAGCATGATGGAAAATGGGAAAATCCGACAGTCAGGAGATTACTCAAAAAAAGGAAGGGGTAAACGAGAAGCTCACGAGCACTGGGACTAAAGGAAAAGGGGGAGGGATGACTGCGTTGTCGTCTGAAAGAAGGACATTCATTGAGCTTGAGGAGAGGTGGACGAAAAATCCTTACAGGAAGAGACACGCTGTGACCCGAGGCTAAAAGCCCCTCCAAGGGTTGACTGCTTCCCGGAAGGCGAATGCCAGGGGTAGATTTGGCGGAAGAGAAAAGTCCAGTCGAGGCGAGTTGATCAATCGCGCAAGAAAAAAACCGAATAGGAAAAGGTAGAATAAACCTCTACACGCAGCGAGAAAAGGTGTTCAATCATCTGAGAGGGCAGGGGGTGGGGAAGCCTGTTTGAATCCGGAAAAGGCGCCGTCAAAAGCGGAAGGTAAGCAGAAGGTAAGCGGAGTTTCTCTCATGAGGGCCAAGAGACTCAATGGTGGAAAAACTTGGGAAGGGGAAAAGAGGGGCTGATAAGGAAAGCAAAAGGGACCTATGGCACGATCACCTGTTATGGGAAAGAAGACAAGGATGAATCCCAACCCACGAGGACTAGTACTACCACCAAACTTTTTTGCAGGGGCCGTTGCGTCTGGGCCGTCCGCAGAAAATTCGTTGCGGATCTAAGGGGGGACTAGAGGGGGGGCCGCCTCTAAAGAAAGGAATAACTGAAAAGGGGAACTGCGGCCAAAAAACCCGCAGGTTGCGCCCGCAGCCTGACTGTTCAGCGAAGCGCTTCAGCCGTGCCACAATCAGGGACGAGTTTCGCACAAAAAAAGTGCGCAAGGGGAAAAAAGAGGAGCGGGAAGGTGTGGTCAAAAACGAATGGAAGAGGTCAGATCCGTCGATTCTATGGGAGAATCAATCCGGTCCCCCAGGACGAGAGGAAAGCTAATCGACGCTTAGGTTGGAGGGAGAAACACCGAAAAGACCATACCTGGAGGGGCAGGGGAAAGCCGATCAAGAATCATTTATCACCAAAAATCACAGAGTACGGAAGAGCACCATCGCGACGCGCAAAAATGGGAAAAGACCATCCACATTGCTACCTCACCAACGGGAGGGAAAAAAAAAAAGCGCCTTTCGGACAGAAGCGCAAGGTTCGGAAAAAAAAGGAAAGGGCGGCATTCCCGCTCTCTTCGGTGCGGTCACAGAGCAAGGAAGAGCTGCCTTCAACTCGTCCGAAGTCACGTGGGAGCCGAGGCTTTGCGCTTCCTGCATGAAACTAGGTCGGGAGGAATTGAGGCGGGCCTCATCACACCTTCATCAAGGAAAAATAGAGGAAGCGCATCTCGAGAGATGAGTCAGCTCACTCTCCATCCAAGCGAAAAAAAAACAGAGGGGCGATACTCATCTCTTCAAGGAAAAGGAAAAAAAAAAAAAAAGCTCGCTGCCATCATCAATACGCCATCAGGCAAAGTGGGGACTGTCGGTTCCGGCAGAGGCGGTCTATAGTGGAAGAGGAGCTACTAGCGTGAATGAAGGGGGAAAAAGACTGGCGATCCGAGTTGTTGAAATGAGTTTTCATCAAGGGACTGGCGAAAATTTCCTATCAACGTGCGGGGGGAAAGGACGCATATGCCGCGAATTGGGGAAAGGACGAAGGACCGGGCACTAGCACCGAGGGGGGGAGGTGTTACCAATTGGATAATCTGGACTCCGTGGCATGGCTAGAAAAGAAAAAGAACGGCTATGCAAGGGGGTTTGTCGAACAATGCCGACTTCCGAAGTGATACGGCCATATGGGTTCAGAAGAGTTGCCCGTGCGCCGGGGAGTTAAAAAAGACAGGGCACCTCTGTTACCGTTAACCGGAGTTGATGTCGCTCCGTTCAAGAGATGAGGGGCGAGATTCAGGTTTCTTCCCAGAGAAAGGAACGACTTTGGCATGCAATCAGACACCAAAAGGGGCCCGAAGTGCTTACCGTAGGTAAATGCGATAGGAAAATCTTGATTGGGAACAGGGGGCTCTTCTCTCAAAAAAAAAAACCTAGAAGGAGGGAGAGAGATGGCTTGTGATGACCCAGACTCTGGGAAAAATCCGTCTCCGTGAGTCGATCAGCGAGAAAGAGGAGGTTTGGTTTACCACTGATGAAGTGCTGGGAAAAAAAAAAGAGAAATTTTCTTGTAAGAAACTAAATTCTAAAAAGGAAAACTAGCAGAGCATCAATCCGGCATCGACAGCGATCGTAAAAGGGGTAAAAACTCTATGTGCGTAAAAGCAAAGGCGAACACGCCGCTCTAGCCAAGGCTACTTGAAGGCAAGTGAAAGGAAGGATGGGGGGGGGACGACAACCGCCTGGGTTCCAGACAACAGGAGGCAGGTTTTTCATCATGAGTCGGGCCGTGTTTCTGTCTAAGATGTCAAATGGAGCCAGAATACGTGATAGGCGAGAGGGAAAAATTGGGAGAGCATCTGCCGTTGAAAAAAAAACAAGTGAAAACGGGGGGGCTGCTCGACAATACGGAAAGCCAGCGCTGAAAGGGAGCCAAGGGCTAAGGACAACAACGCGATAAAAGCATGACCGAATGAAAAAAAGAAGCTAAAACGCGCTAGGAAAAAAAGCAAATCCTGAGAGGGAAAGTCAAAAGAATGGGGGCCTGCGCGGATTGAGGAGCCAGAACGCAAAAAGGAGTAACATGCCTGAAATTGGGGATCGCCGAAAGAAGTCTTCTGGATGGAACGCGGAAAAAAGAGAAATCATCGCGTGCTCTGAAGGCAGCTTGTCTCGGCCTGGCAGGGAGGACCGTGGGGGGACAAAAATAATCGCAACCGAACCGTATGGCAAAAAAAGGGAGGTTCTTCCGCAAACAAAAAAAAGGAAGGGACGTTGTAAGAGAAAGGAAACCCAGGGGGGGAAGGGTGAGTAAAAGCCGCAGCGCCGGTTGCATCCCTTCAAGGGGGGGACTCGGAAAGTCTGTCCTCAGGCCATCATCTGTCGTCTCCAGACGAAGGGGGAGAAGGGTGAAGGTTCTTCTTTCCTTCACCCTTAAAAGTAAAAAGAAAGCCAATTTTGAAGTAAGAGAAAAGAAGGAGGAGGGGAGGATAGAAGCATGATGATGGGGGACATTGCTTTCTAGGGCCTTGATCTGAACATCAGAAAAGGGTCGATGTAAAGGGGAGACAGATTAAAGGGTACCTGAGAAGGTTAAAGGCTCCTATCTGCCTGGAAACCGATCTAATCGCAAAAGAGTGGTTTTTGAAACTTCCGTCCATCCTGTAGACAAGTAAAAAAAGGACTGGGGAATTTGGACTCACCTCTAATAACTTATATAGCTTGTGGCATGTCAAGACTTACTCTTGGTTAAAAAAGAAGAACTCTTAAAGAGGGAAGGGGAAGAAAAGACAACAGGATTTCGTTCTCTTCTTAGGGGGAAAAACCCAGTCGGACTTAGTCCAATCTGACCGGGGAAAAAATCTTTTCAGAAATAGGAAAAGCCGAAACGATTAGTTCCTGACATCAAAAAAAAAGGGGGGTGGCACTTCTCAGATACCATTTGTTCGTCAGCGATCAAAGGAGCGGCCTTCACTCTTCACTTCCTAGAGGGGGATTCCCTCGGAAAAAGGGAGCCCCAGGGGAAGGGAGGAAAAATCAACTCCATCAGGCTCACAAGCTCATGGGAAAAAGGTTGAATATCGATTAACTACCATAAAAGGAGACGCATGCTTCCCAAAACTCTAAAAAAAGGGAAACGGAAAGCTCACATGATAAACCAGAAATAGAACCCACCATTCCGAAATCTGACTGAGAAAAAGGATGCGATCTAGGAGATTGGTATAGTTATGCAAAAGGCAATTCACGGGGGGTCAAATGATCACCTCCCCCACGACTGGGGAAGTAAGGGGGGAGCGGAAAAGACCCTTACCCTAAAATCTCCATCGCAAGGGGGTGGGGGGGTGCGACTGGAGAAAAAAGGTGGTGGTATAAAAAAGAAGGGGACTTCGGGAGAATCAAGAGTTTCGCTCCCGTGCCCAAAGATCTCGCCAAAGAAAGGCTTCGGAATTGGCCCTCTCATTAAACAAAGAAGGGGAAAAACAGGGCCCGTTTGCCCATCCTGCTACGCGGAAGGGGGGCTTGGAAAAACTCTCGAATGCAAATGGGGGTGGGGGGGGGAGAAATACGAAAGAAAATTGGCGGAGTGATGCTAGCCCTTGGCAGGAGGGGGGCTGGGAGTGGAGCCTGTCGATCGTCTAGAACGTATATCGCATCAAGAGAAAACACAACGGAAGTCTTAGAAAAAACGGAAGAGTCGAGAGAGAGAAGTATCGGAAGGAAAAAACCAATAGAAACTGGGCGAAGCCTCACCGAAAATAAAATACGTGGGAAAAAATTGGAACGAGAGGTTGCCGATAAGACGCATGTTTGAGAAAATCGTTGGGAAAACGGTGCTGGTGACTGGATTTTGAGGGAGGGCCAGGCGCAGCCAAGCAGAAGGGGAGTGGAGTGTTCGGGGGAGGTTGGAGGCTCGAAAAGAAGGGAAACTGCAAGGCAAAGACACTTCTTTTTTCTAAAAAACAAAAAAAGGGGCTGGAAAGTCCGGAAAGAGGAAATTCTTGCTAAACCAGTGTGGGCGATCCATACCGGGAAGGAAAAAGAAATTATTTTACAGCGCGAACTCTTTCTTTTCGAAACCTCAAAAAGAAAAAAAAATCAATCAGGCGGTTTTCCGAGACCTAGGAGAGGAGGGGAGAAGAGAGCCTTGTTTCCAGATCCGGGATGAAAGGGAAGGGCTGGGATACTAAGTCATCTGCCGGGGGAGGGCGCGGGGATGAAGGGGGGGAGTTCCCTCTAAAATCCTTTGGGGAGGCGAATGGAAAGGATATATCATTGCTCTTTGAATGGAAGTAAAAAAACCATGGTTCAGTCTGACGGCGACGGAGGGAACCAATCTTTTCTGATATCAGACCAAAAAGGGAAGAAACGCAACCACCAACAGGGAAGACCTCGACGGCGGGACGTCGCAAAAACCGTTCCGGAAGATGGGAGGGGTTTGGGAGGGCGCCTCTCTTCGGTTGCCGGGGAGAAATCCATCCGCGGGTTTTAGAAGGGAAAGGCAGGTCCCCTGACCCAGAGGTGAAAAAAGACATAAGGGAGGTCACCGTCTAACTCAGGTTCGGCCGGGGAAGAAAGGCAAGGCCGGTCTTCGAGTTTCGCAAAATCGCAAGTTGGGGACATGATGGAGCGTCTGTTTTTTCACAAAAAAAAAGCGGAGGGGCAGGCATCTATAGGCGAGAGGGGAAAATCACTAAAAAAAGGGACGAATGTCGAAGAGACACGAAGGGAGAAGGATTTCCGTATTTTCAGCGTCGAAATCAAAAGAAAAACCATCCTTCCTAAATCGGGAAAAAAGGCTAGAAGACGACTCAAAGGAGGAAAAAAGAAAGGCATGCGGCGCCACCAGCGAGAGAATCAGAAAAGAAAAATAAAGTTCTACCTCACCTTTGATATTGAGATCGAAACGGAAAAAAGGAGGGACCCTGGTACTAATCTAATGAGTCAGCAAAAAAGGGGAAGGGCAGACTTCCTCGCGGAGGATCGGGACGGCTCATCATAGGGAGAGGGATTCTCGCGGGTAGGACAACGAGGGCGGATACCTCATGGCCTCGGGTCGCCTCAGAAGAACGGGGGGACGCGGGTTGCGAGGGATACCCTTATACGCCAATCGAGACAAGATAAAGTGATCTAGAGAAGTCAAGGGAATTGAGCTATCTCTCTTAGCTCAGGCGACGCACCGCGAATAAGGAGAGACATGTCTTCTCAGCGGCGGAAAAAAGAGGACGGATGGTACGGCGTGCAGAGATGGGGGATCAACGAAGACAGGCCACCCTTCCTTGCTCTGGGAAGAATCAAAAGTCATGGTATCTTACTTAGTCTCGGGGGGAAAGAGCTTAAATGACGGTGGAAATATGTCAAAGAAAGAAGAGAGGGGTTGACGGATGTCGAGGCAATGGGGGGGGAACCTTCCGGATGGTTCAGTGGGGTTCTATGGGTTAAAAAAGGGGGCGATAAGGTTCCATGACTCAAGGGAAAAAGGAGAGGGGCCTGAATGGATTTTCCAAATGTGTCAAGAATGCAAGAAAAAAACGGAAAAAATCAGGCTGGATGAAAAACCTGACGTCCGTAGGAAAAGGGGCCAAGGGTTGTCGTCACGGGGAGGTCGGGGAACGGTGCATCTCAGTGCCCAGAGAAGGGGGGAGGCCTGGAAAGGGCGTTGTGCCTCGGTCGCGGGAATCGCTTTCACCGAGAATCAGCTATTACTACATGAGGGGAGGTAAAAGCCTGCCAAAGGCGATCGGGAGACCCTTCGGTGTCGGGGGACCGAGGGTCCCTCACTTCAGGAGGGTTCAAAAAAAAAACGTCACAGAGTATTCCGCCGATACGAGATCGTACAAAGGATGGGACATCAAGTGTACATCCA
>Ga0179593_1366116_pt1 | contig 14172 bp, 27 predicted proteins | sample CZODoug2_1_08_16_FD_185931 | JGI IMG/M metagenome (GOLD analysis project Ga0179593, IMG submission 185931) | Vadose zone soil fungal communities from Angelo Coast Range Reserve, California, USA - CZODoug2_1_08_16fungal (PacBio error correction) | ecosystem: Environmental > Terrestrial > Soil >...
AATATACAAAGTGGACAGGTAACGAGGAAACAGAAGGAAAAAAGGAAGAAAAGAGAAGAAGGTCCCTATCAGATGTGTTATGACTAGTCAGAACCCAAAAATGTAAAGGGGAGAGGTCATGAGGAAAAAGGGTGGTGTTTGTCAAAAGAACGCAGCACCATGAAGGGGGAACAAGTGAATGTGCGTTTTGGTGTTGACCTGGAACAGGACAGAAGAGTGGAGAGACACTAAGTCTGATGGTGAAGGCGGTGTAAAGAACATCAGGAGGGAGTAAGAGGAAAAGAGTTCGTGCAAAACGCTCATCCCAAAGGAGGGAAGGTCGACCTAGCGAAAAATGTATATGTAAGGGCCCAGGCGGAGGGGATACAGGGCAACGGTTGACATGGCAAAGCGGTAATCGGGGTGTGGTTTGTGTGGTGGGGGGGTGAGAATACGCGACGAACGCGGTATGAAGGAAGGGAAAATCGAGTACAGACGCGGAGGCGCATAAAAGCCCCGGAGGCGGGGCGTTAACCACGGGAGGAGACAGGGGGCGGGTTTTACCAAGGGAGGAAAAGAGATGGAGGCAGCCAGGAGGGAAGTAGGTTTAGGAAAGTAATGGGGGAGTAAAAACCGAAATGTTTTACGGCTGTGGAATACGTAGGGTCCACAAACGTACAACAAGGTGAGCAAAAAAAGGGCCTGGTGGTGGGGGAAAGTAAAAAAGACGGGGGAACAAACCGCAAACCAGGGGTCAGCGAGGCGGGTTGTGCAACGGGGAATATACGGAATGCAAGAACGGGGAGAAATGAAAAAAAAGAAGGGAAAAGGGCGAGAGAATTCACCAAAGGAACGTAAAAAACGGAGGTGGTGTGGAGAGAGAACTAAAACACCGGAGAAGGGGTCCGGGTCCGATCGCCCAAAGGGGCCCCCGTGACCATAGGGGCACCAAGGAACAAAACGAAATCGAACAGGGGGGGAAAACAGCACGGTTATTTGGGGAATGGGGTGACTGTGAGGGGAGGAAGAACAAATAGTAATATGGAGCGGAGGACAAACGAGAAACCGGGAAGTGTTGGGTGTGGTGTGGAAAAGGGTGAAACATTTTGGCGAGTGGAATGGAACAAAACAGAATTGGAAGGATACATATAAAATGAACCTGAAAAAGCTGAAAGTGAGCCAAAAGGGACCGGGTGGACGCGATGAGGGGGGAAACAGGATCATTGCAACAGGGTGGGGAAAAAAGATATATCAGCAACACAAAATAGTTGGAATGGGCAGTGGAAAAAGGTTACGGGGTCCAAAGAAAAGAAAAGGACCCAGAAAAGGGAGCTTGTGGGGGGGGAAAGCAGCGAAGGGGAGAAAAAAAAAGGTTACTGACGGGGGAAAGGGGAGAGGGGGGAAAGTGTGAGAAAGGGGTGGAAGGACGGGTAGAAAAGGCCGAAATTAGGAGGGGTTTTGGAAGCGAAAAAATTAAAATCCGACATTGGAAAGAATCAACACAAGCAGGGAAAGAGAGGGAGAAAAAAACAAAAAAAAAAAAAAGTGTTGAGCGGAAAGGGGGGGGAAAAAAAATAGGGTAACTGCCGGGGATGATTTTAACACCGTACAAGTCACTAGTGAAAATACAAAAAAGACAGAGAGACGATCCAAATGGGGAAAAAAAAAAGATCAAAAAAAAGGAGGTGGCTTGGGTGAAAAACAAAGAAAGATCACAACTCTTGGAACAAAGGGAAAACAAGAAACGTCGTCTATATTTACAAAAATCAGAAAAAATGGGGAAGGTCGGGCAAAAAGGAGCAAAACCAGAGATTGACGTTAAGGCCTATAAGACAATCAAAGCAATGACAGGGGGAGAGCCAAAAAAGGAGTAAAAATCACAGCACAGGGAGGGGGGACAAGAACGCGGGGGATAGGAAAAGGAGCAGGCACATAAAGACAAAACGGGAAAAAGGAAAAAGGATAAAAAATGGACTGAGGTGGAATATAAAAAAAAATCACACAAAGTGGAGATGGGGAACATACATAACGAGAATTTTGGGGGAAAACAACGAAAACTTAAACAGCAAGGTGGAAAGAAAAATCGGTGTTAAGAAGGGGGAAAAGGAAGAGGAGCGGCGGGGTAAAGGATTAGGGGAGAAGAAAACAGGGCAATTAAGAGGGGCTGTATCAAAGACATGTTAAAAGATTTTAAAGGGAGGGGAGCCCATCAAAAAAACCGGTAAAATGTGGGGGGGATGGGGGCCAAAAAAGGAGAGAAAAAGAGCAGGAAAACGAAAAAAAAAGCAAGACAAAAGAGGGTGAGGAATGGAAAAAAAAGAAAAGAGTGTCAAGCGAAGAACCAATCCGGTGAGGAAAACCACAGGACAAATCTGGGGGGGCTGGAAAATCAGGAAAGGTTCGACATAAAATGGCCGAGTGACCAGGGGAAGCGGCAATCCAGGACGGAAAAAAAAATGAACAGAATGGTGGTAGAAATCGGAAAATCTATGCAAATATTGTCCAAAAAAAAGGTACAAACTAGAATGGAAAAAGAAAAGAAAAAAGGTGGTAACAAGGGAATGGAGGAGGGAGGGAGAGTGAGGGGAAAAAAAGGGGATGTAAAGGCGCTTCAAAACGAGAAAGTAAAAGCAATTCTGATTAACGAAGGGGGAGCAGACAGGGGAAAAAACAGAGAATTCGACATAACAACCTTGTTGGCTGGAAACACGGGGAGGTCAACATAAAACAGAGGGGAAGGACGTAGATTCGGCAGTTAAGAAAAAAGTGGATTCTGGGCTGTCGGGCTAAGACAGGGACCAAAGGGAATAAAGGGAATACAACGGGGGGCAAAGGGACAAGAAAAATTGTAAAAAAAGAAAGTACGTGGGGGGAAACAAAGCAACGGGTGGTGGAAAGCTGGTGTTAAAAAAGTGAAGATCGACGAAAAAGGACGCCACTGAACAGCTAAATCTAGGAGAAAGAAGAAAAATCAAGTTTTCCATAAGAGATGGACACGGACAGAAGGGGGGAAATGCGGGAAGGATCAAAGGAAAAATGAGGGACTTCGTCGGACCCAAAATGGCATTCTGAATAACCGGTAAGCAGAAAAGTGCTCGGAAGAAAGGAAACCGCGAGCGGGAAAAAAAAAACCGCGGGGTCCTCTCCCGGGGAGGAGAAAAAAAAAAAAAATTGACCCCAAATCACTGTGAAGTAAAAAGTGTGAAAGCTGTATTTCACCAATGGTTGAAGAGCCGGGGGAAACGAGGCAGCACGCGCCACTGGGGGGGAATGTCAAGAAAAGTGAAACACGGGTGAACCCTTAGTGTTCACTGGGGCTTCAGATAGCAAAAGGAAGAGGCTGTCCAAAAAGGACAATAAACAAAAAAAATCCACAGTGTCCGGGCACAGGAACTACGAAGGGGAGAAGGGGTCCATAAAAGGGAAAAAGGAAGGTCGCATAAAAAAAGTGTTGAAGTGTCAACACAACGGCCTTGCGATTTCGGCCGTTGAAGGGACGATCACCTGGGATGTCAAGATGTGCCGTTTGGGGGCGGGCAGGACTACAGGGACAAAAATATGACTGGAGAAAAGACCAAAAAAAAAGCACCACGCCGAGGTTTGGAGCAAGGGACAAATTCCGAAGCGCCACCCGGGAACAATGTAGGGACCAGTGCAGGGGGAGCGTTCAACCAATTCAGCGGGTTGTGAAGTGTGACCCGCTTTGAATAAGACACAACAAAACAAGAGAAGAAAAAAAAAAAAAAAAGAGAAGAAAAAAAGAAAAAAATAAAAAAACAAAAAAAAAAAAAAACCGCAGCCAATGCAAGGGGGGTGTTTGGCCACTTTTGTACGTTGTGTGGAAACGTAAAACAGCGGACCGCCAAGACATCCAGGAACCAAAGGGAATACGTTAAGGGACACCAAAGAAACAGACACGGAATTTGGCAAACAGCAGGGGGGGTCCGGGCACAGAAAGAAAAATTCCGGTGATATGGTATGTGTGCGAGGGGAAGCAATATGCTCAAGCGGATCAAAAAAAAAGCGGAAAGAAGCACGAGAAGCCAACAAGGGAGGCGGCAACGTGCACGGGCACGTCCATTAACCGAAAAACTGCGACTCCCCGGATGCCAGGTAGAAGCTTCAGAAAAAACAACGCCACGTGCATCAACTAATACGAAAAAAATATGGTGTCCCCGGGAGACGGGGTACTTCAAACAAAGAGAGAGATTGACACAGCAAGAAAAAAGAATGGAATTTCCCTCGCATGCCCAAGAAAGGGGGGGACTGGGGGCCAGCCAACCCACTAAACCCCCCATCGCAAAAAAAGTCAAGCCTAGGCAACAGGAAAAAAATGCGGGAAGGAAAGTCGAGTAAGAGGGGAGGGGGGGACCCGGACGAGGTGAGGGCAGAAAACTTCTACCAGCCAAGAAAAAAACCAAGGCGGACATTAGAATTAACCAAAAGTGGGTGGGGGTAGTAAAACATATCCTGAAAAAAAAAAATGGAAGGAAAGAGATGGGGAGGGTGTTAAGGGGCACGGGGAGGAGGCAAAAAGAATTGTTTGACGGGGGAGGAACAAAGTTGAGGAGAAAGCCAACAACGACACACTCAAATCACAGACAGTGGGGTGGAACAAGGCCACGGAATGGAAACCAAACCCCCCAAACCCCCCCAAAAGCAAGGGGAATAGTATTTGATGTGGGGTCAAACGCGCAAGGAAGAAAATAAGGGCAATATAAAGGGATTAAAAAAAATCAAGCACTAAGGCACCAAAAAGCGTACAAAACGGAGGGCACAACGAAGGCCATGAGCGGGACCGGGAGGAGCATGTGCCGAATTGGGTGAAAGGTGCGGAAAGATACTCTTTCAAAAGGAATACGCAGATGGAACTGAGAAAGGGGACTCTTAAAAAAAGGTCGGCAAAGAGCAAGTGAAGCAAAGGGTCTGGGGGGAGGTCCAGGGGAAATCAGACGGCAGAGAAGAAGAAAGAAAAAAAAAGAATGTACAAGTGAAAGGTTAACAAAGGCGTGAAACTTCAGAAGGGTAGGCGCCGGAAAAAAAATATAAATAGCCAAAAGAGACAAAACGGGTAGGGGTGAAAAACAAGGCCGTAATAAAAGGCCTACTAAAAATTTTCCGGTTGCGATCGGAAAAGAAAAGACACGGCGGAGAAATGGACCAGATGGGCAGCCGGAAGCCGAAAAATCAAACATTAAGTGAAACCTGTTTTGGGTTGTAGAGAAAGACTGAACCCTAAGTCATTAAAAGGGGAAAAGAAGGGCGTATAGTTGGGGTAGGGGCGGGGGGGAAAAAAGAAACCAAGAAGGAGAGAAAAAAATACAGGGAAAAGCGGAACGCCACCGACCATCCAACATTGGAAGCCGAATGCAAAGGCCTGGCAATGGAGGAAACGGCTAAAAATAAGCAGACAGAGAAAAAGAGTTTGTGAAGGAGGGGAAAGTACAGGGGCAGTAACCGGAGCGAGAGGTGTCGAGTGTTGTGGAAGAAAGACAAAGACAAAGGCAGGCGAAAAAAGTCAGACGTGGGTAAAGCCTTCGGTACAGGGAGACAATTCGAAAAAGGTGGGAACAGGGGGCAGCAGATAACTGGACAAAACGGGGCAGGTCGGTAGCGGGGAAAGAAGGGTAGTAAAAACGAAAGTAATTGGAAAAAAAATAAAGGGAAGACAAGGATTATTTCAGGGCCAGAATGGGGACAGGGAAAAATCAACAGCATTGAAAAAATCACGGCTGGTTTAAAAACAAGAAGAAAAAGCTAGCAAGCACGAAAATCAAGGGTTTGTGTTAACAAACAACAAGACCCGAAGGGGGGGACTGGACACAACAAGAAGAACAAAGCACTAAGAAGGAGGGGCAAACAACTGTACGAAAGAATACGAAGTAAGAAACGCATCACAAAAAAAAAGGTCGGTGGGAAAAAATCGAAGAAGAGCCATCGGGGGTGGATTTTAAAGATCTTGATTTGGGGGGGTGTGGAAGAGCCCGGCACAGTGAGAACGGATCACCTGTCTTTGGAAACGGACGCAAGGGGACACTGACAATAAAAGGGAAGGTGAAAAGAGGTGATGTGGGGCGAAAAAAAACGCACAAGTCACGGGGAAATATAATGTGAGTTATAGCCCGAAGGGGAGGCCAAAAACGAAAAGGGTGTGAGAGCGGGTTGGGGCAAACCCTGATGGGGGCTTTGTGGTACCGCGAAAAGCAGATGCTTTGGGAATCAAAAACGTCATTAATACAGGAAAGGGGGTGCAATTGAGAACTATGCGGGGGGTTACTTTGGGAAAAGGGAACCGGAAAAAACAGTGTTGCAGGAGAAAAGCAGGGAGGGCTGTAATCTAACAGAAAACAACCCAAACAAACGGAAAACAAAGAGGGACATTCTGCAACCAGAGATAGGGACCAGGACCACTGCCCAGTATCAGGAAAAACAAGATAAAAAGACGGGGCCCCAGAAAGTAAGAGGTGGGGTGGGAAAGGTGACCGGGTAACGAAAGAATAACGGGGAGCGCTTTTAGACCAATCCATAGTTCTGAAACAAGTTAAAGCGACAAAGAAGGGGTCACAAAACATCACGTACAAATATCTGGGGGGGCCCAGGGAAGTATAACAAAATAAAGCAAAGTGGAGTCAAATGTAAAAGGAATCCATACAAATGGATGAAAGAATCAAAGAAAAAGGGAGTCACCACAAACAACGAAGCACAGGGGGGGGGAGGGGTACAAAAAAGGGAGAGAGAAAGGATGATTGGAGGAGAAGTCAAAATCACGAAAAAAAGTGGAAACTGTGGATGAGCAACGAGAAAAATAGAAAGTGAAGGGTAGTACCGAAGAAATGGAATGAGAGTAAAAAAAAAGTAAAAAAAAGAGGAAAATGGAAGGGGAAGGGAAGAGAAATGACTGAACTAGTGTAACAGGATAGTATCAAGACAAAAGGGACAAACCACATGTAAAAAGTGCCAAATGTCAAAAGGGAAACACATAAAAACACGAAAGGTCGGGGACAAAGGGGGAAAAGAAAGAAAAAAAGAGAAGAAATAAAAGAGCCTGCAGAGGGAAAGAAAGCAGTTGTTGGTCTTCATGTTGAGAAAGAAAAATGGAGCAACAAGACGAGCGCTCTAAGGGGGGTGAAAATTAATTAGGTAGTGGAAAGTAAGAAACAACAATGAAGAAGAACGTGTGACTGCACAACGCTCAATCCTTCAGTCAAGAAATGCAGAAGGGACTTAAAAAAGATTCACAGGGGGGCAGAACACAGACGGAGAAGAACGGCATGGGAAACAACAGCGGGAAACGGAAGGACGGACGGTAGGGTGGCAAAGCAAAAAAAAAAACATTGGAGAATGAGTAGTCACCGATGATGCAGAGACGGGTGCCAGCGAAGGGACCAAAAAGAAGGAAAAATGCAGATTTTCGGGGGTGAGGAGGAAAGGCACACGACGCGGCGATGAAAAAAAAGAAAAAAATCCCCAAAATCAAAGCCTAAAATACAGGGGGGGATATCAAATAAGGAAAAAAGTCAGGAAAACAGCGGAGAAAGGGGAAAAGAAGAGTATTAAAATACGGGGAATAGTAGGTGCCAGGGGTGGGCCAAAGTTGGTGAGCCAGAGAAAAAAAAAAAAAAAGTTAAAATCAAGTGGCAAACAAGAAAGGCGGAAGGGCCAACGAGAAGATAGGAGAGGGCAAGGGAGAAGGGAAGAAGAAGGGGAAAAAGAAAAAAAAATAAAGGTCCTGTCGGGCTTGGAAAAAGGCTTCAGAGTCAGCAGTGGATCACAAAAAAACTTGTTCAGAACCAAAAGCTCAGGTCACGGCCGAAAAAAAAGGGAGAGGGTCAAAGGAAAACAGAGGTGAAGGTGTATTCTAGAACCCAACCTGTGTCAACAAACTTTCTGAGGTCGAAAAACTTCGGGGGGAGGAAAGGTCACCGGGGCCGGGGAGAAAACGATAGGGGAAGAAATAGAAACGTGTCGCGAACCCACAGCCCGGGGGGGTGGTGTGGAAAATCATAATTCTCAGCGAAAGAAGAAAACTTTGGGATCCTTGTGAAGTGTGGCAAGGAAAACCAAAGAAAAAAAGAAGTTACACGTGGGGAGGGGGTTTGGCCCGCCCGGTAAATCCAGAAAAAAGAAACCCTCTTTCAGGTGGAATCCAGCCAGGGGCAAACGGTTGGGGGGAAAGGGGACACGAAACCGAGGCCAAAAAAAAGGAAAAGGAGCGCCAGCAAAACCTGAAAAACACACGTATTGGGCAACAGTTCCGGCACGGGCAGGGGGGAACCGCCCTGACCTTGGCGCGAAAGGGGGGGTAGCTGGTGGCAAAGAGGCGGGAAGCGAAACAGGAACAGAGAAAAAGCTACTGAAACTCTGGCATAGGAAAAGGAAAAGTGGGCGGAAACAACAAAACGGCAAGACGGGACCAACAATGCGCGGGAAGGGCCAGGTGAGCCGCCGCGGATCTCCAAGGAGCGTCACGGGCGCTAAAGACGTAAACATAGGTGTCGGGTAAATCCCATCAGTCAAGCAAAAAAAGCTCAGAAAAAAAAGAATCCATGGGGGTCAGAAGGAGAAAAGAGGGGGTAAGGGTCATGGTGTCCAAAGCCAAGTGGGAAGCTGAGGGCGTGAGCGTCGGAAAAACCCGCAGGGTAAAAAGTGGGGGGAGGAAATGACATCAGTCAAAAACAAAAGGGGGGAAAAAAAAAGAGAGGAAGAGAAGACACTGGGGGGGGGAGGGAGGAAGAGGGTTCTGTACCGCCGCGGTAGTGGGGGACGAAGCTCGGCAAGCAAAAGTCGGGGCCAATGAAGTTAACAGGTTTGGTGAGTCAAGCACTGGGAGGAGAAAAAGGGAGGGAAGTCATTATGGGAATGGCGCGGAGGCAGGAAAAGAGGGTAGGAACAAAGATGGGGGTACGGGTGAGGGCAACTTCTTCCACGGAAAGGACAAAAACGACAGTCAGGTGACGAAAACCGGACAGAACCAATAAGTGAAGAAGGCGAAAACGGACGTGGTGATGACAGAAAGGGAAACCAAAACGTAATCGGTATTTGGGATTCAGGCGGGGACAGAACGGAACCATATGGAAGGTCAGAGGGCGCAAAGGAAAAGAAGAATCAAGACCAGGGTAAAGGCAGGCGTTGAAAATCAGTAACCAGGTTTGAAGAACGAGGGGGAGGTAAACGTGAAACCTAAATGATATTCAAAAAGCCATATGGTATGAGGTAGTTTGTACGGGCGGTGGGGGAAAGGGGGTCACGAAATGAAACAAAATGTGGTCAACAAACAAGAATGCTGGGTTAAATCAAAAAAAAAAAGGGAAGGGGAGAGAAAAAGGAGAAAGCCATGGATAGGTGGGTGAAAGGAATAACGGGAAGCTGCAACAATAAAAGTGCCGTAGACGAGATCCATTAAACAACAACACCGTTGTGGGGGGGGTGAACGAAATCGCTGAAGGGTAAATGTGCGAGGGGCTCACCAGGCCCAACGGACACCTATGTTGGGGCGCTACAAAAAAGGGGAACGGGACGGACAACATCTAGGGAACGTACAGGGGGTTTAGGAATAAACAGACGGAAGCGGAGAGATGTAACAACGGGAGAAGGGAAAGAGGGGCAGATTAAATAGAAGAATAAAAAGAATGGTTTTGGAAGAAAAAGGGTGGGATAGGAGGAGAAAGAGGAGAATGGGGATAGAGAAAAATAAGGTATGGAGGAAAAGGATGGTGAAATTTTTTATGGTAGTAAGGATTGTGTAATGGATGTGTACAAAAGGGTGAACGCAGCGTCGTCGCCTGTTCATTATATAGGGTAAGGGTGGGGTGGAGGGCGAAAAGAAGGGGAGGGTGCCGTGATACAAAACTTACGGGGAATCCTGAAAGAAACCGGCCAAAAAAAAGCAAGGGGGCCCATGGAGGGCGGCAGGGAGAAAAACACGGGGCCGGCGTTTTGCAAGGGGGGAACCAAGAGGCAATGAACAGACAACAGGGAGGTGTTGGTCAAGGGAAAATAGTAAAAAAACCAGAAGAGACTGACAAGGGAAGTGGAGTGAAGAATGACAAATAAGAGTGGCAGGGGTTTTAACGAGCGAGAAAGCAGAAGTAAGAGCACAAAGGGGAAAGCCGGGTGTATGAATGTGAAAAAAGGCGGGCGAGCGGAAAAATTCGAGTAGAAAGTGGACTTGAACTGTCGGAAAGGGGGGGGTATGGGAAAAGGATTTGGAAGAAGCAATGGGAAAATATGCGGGGCTGAAGGGGGGAGGAGTGGGGCAACGAGGAAAGACGTGAAAAAATAACGGGACTACACTGTGGGGCGCGTAGTTGTAAAGGTGGTAGTGCTTGTAAAAATTGGTCGTTTTTACTGAAAAACATAATGAAAAGAAAAAAAAATGAGGATAAAAAACAGAAGGGAAAAAGAAAAGTGACCCCGCAGGGGGAAAAACAGATATAATGATAAAGAAAGACAGAGGAAGGAAATCCAGATAACACTTAGCAAAATCAGACTGAAACGTAAGGGGGGGGGGAAAGTTAAAAAGGGGGCCAAGGAACAAGGGGAGAACAGCAAACAAAAGAAAGAAGTGGCGGTTGACAGTGAGACAGAAAAAGCACTCCAACAATAAAAGAAAAAAAAGGGACAAGGGAAAGCAAAGGGCAACAGAAGGTATAAAGAGGTCAGTTGAAAGGGGGTGGAAAGGAAAAAAGGGTTGCACCCGGGTCTGGTATGAAGATCGGATACGAGTGGGACCGACGGAAACATGGGGGCTAAAATACCTAAGGTCCGATGTTTCCCCCAAAACGGCAGTAACCACTAGTCAACATAAAATGTGTAAAGAACCGTAAAACAGGAGAGAAGGGAAGAGTAACGCTTGAGAATGAGGTAAGACGAATGGACAAGTGGGAAGGGGGGGGCCGGAAAGAAGCGCCAATTGATCAGGGAGCAATGAATAAGGACAAAAAGAATAGGAAAAAAGGAGGGTGTTAGCGAGGGGGGATGGACAGCACAGGAAGTTGGGGAAGACGAAAAAGAAAAAGGAAAAGGAGAAAGATAAAGGGGAAATAGATAAAAAAAGACGAAGAAAAATCGGAAAGGGGGGAGGGAAAGAAAAGGAAGAGGAAAGAGGGGCAGGAAGGGTCACTGGGAAAGTCTAGAGAGAAAAAGCAAGAAAAAAAAGGGTGGGGGAGGAGGAGGAGAAAAGGCAAGAGAGAAAGGAAGAAGAGAGGGTAGGAGGGCGAGAATATAAAGGATATAAAGGTGTGGAAAAGAGAGAATATAAAGATAGAAATACGGAGGGAAAGGAGGTATAGGAGGGCAGGAAGGGGAGAGAAGGAAGAGAGAGGGGGAAGAAGAGAGAGGGGGGTTGGGAGAAAGGGGGATGGAAAAAGGAGGGGAAAAGCAGAGGGAAGATGGAAAGTAATAGAAGAATAGAGGGAGAAGAAGAGGGAGAGAAACAGGAAAAAGCGGGAAAAGTAGAAGAAGGGAATAAAGGAGAAAAGAGAAAAAGAGAAGAGAGGAAATGGAAATGAGAGATAAGGTAGCAAAGGGGAGGGGAAGGAGGGAGGATAGAAAGAAGAAGTGAAGTAACACGCTTTTGCCTACTTACGACATTCTGAACGAAAACCGCGAGAGTTTGCTAATATGTCCCCTCCTTAACTTAGAAGATTAGTGTTTAGCCTAAGAGTTGATAAAACGATTATAGATGGGGTAAATAGAGACTACCCTGCTTTGTGGGTCATTAGCCATGGTTGTGATCGAAAAGTCTACGTCTAGACTTGACTGATACGCTACTCAATTCAACGCAACTATCTAGTATGTGGATTGCACACAAGAAGTAAACTAAAAAACAACCTTAAACATCAGAATTCTGGGACAGTACGGTGAAAAGGAGAGAAGTCCACCCTCCTGCTTCCAACATCACATACAATATAAGGTTCTAGATGTCATAGAACCTCCTATGACAAAAAACTGCGAGTGTCCCCGATCCTGGGACAATAGGCGTTAAAAGGCACGGGACAATGATAAAACAAATGCACCAAAATCCCATGGCGGAAAGGAGTAACTAAAGGGAAAGGCAGCATTTAAACAACCACACGGCACAACAGCGTACCAAGCTAAAAAAAACCGGAAAAAAGAAAGGAGGGGGGGGGAGAAAAAAGTAAAATCGTAGGGGGACGTGTGCGCAGCCAAAGGGGCTGTGTCCATTGCAGCGACGCGCTAGGTAGAAGGGGAGAGGTTAGTAAAAGGAAAAAAGAAAGGACGAAGGAATCCAAGTTGACAGGGTAATCACACCCTAGGAGGAAAAAAAAAATAAGGTCAGAGGATTAAATACAACACCAGAAATTATAATGGAGGCGTGGGTTATCAAGGGGCGTTAAGGGAAAAGATACGGGGGATGCGTGTCAGACACAAAAAAGGAAGAGGATTGACAACAGGGAAAAAGAGAAGGTGCATATGGTGGGAGGGGGGGAGTAGGGGTCCGAAAGAAAGGAAAATAGTCACGGAAGATGAGTATGATCAACCAGTCCGAATTGGAAAATGTTGAAAAAATGGAAAGCACAAAAAGGAGGAAAGGAAAGAAGTAATCTCGGGGAGCGAGGGTACCTGGTTCACATGCACGGGCCCTCACACAAAGAAGAGGAGGGGGGGGAGGGAGAAGGGGGGGAGGGACAATAAGGGGGAAAAAAAAGGGAAAGAGAGGGAAGAGAGGGGAGAAAAACATGCAAAAAAGTCAACGTGTGGGGACAGTGGTACGACCGATGATACAAAACCGAAAACCGAGCACCTTTCAGAGGTGGAAAGGGAGGAAACACACTGTCAATTGCAAACCAGAAAAAGGGGGGAAGAGGAGAGAAAGGGGAAGAGGGAGAAAGAAAAAAAGGAAAACGGGAACGCAAGGAGAAACAAGGAGGAGCAACAGAAATGCGCAGAAAGTTCACAAGGAAAGAGGGGGACAGGGGAAAGGGAGTAAAAAAGGGTATTTGGGTGGAAACAAGCGGTGGTAAAAAAGGGGAGTCAAAAAACACCCGAAAGTATTGGAACAAAGAAGTGGGGGGGGGTCGTGGGTGTAAAACGGCAAGGAAGGGGGCAGAAAAAGAGTGTGGAGGCGCAAAAGGGAAAAGGAAGGACTTGGTGGAAAAAGGGACAAAATGTTTGCAACGGACAGAAAAAAAAACAGCAAAGAAGTGTTCCAAACCGCAATGTGTGGAAGCTCCGAGAAGGGAAAAGGAAACGTACAGGTGCAACTCAAAAGCAGGGAAAGTGACTGAAGAACGGTGTAACCAAAGGGCCGGAGGGGGATGCTCGGAAAAAGGTGGAACACTGGAGCACATTTCATCTAAATCAAGGGGTAGTGAAAAGAGCACCGAAGGGAAGCGTGGATGGCGACATCGAAAGGTAGAACGGGTGGTATCAAAGACAAACAGGGAAAAAACAAACCAAGGGGGAAGAAGTGGAAGGGACGAAGAAAAGGAGGGGCAAGGTTCAAACCAAAAGAGGGGGTGCGATAGATGAAGTGGGGAAAAACAAGCAGAAAGAAAGCCGAGAAAAAAAACCCCGAAAAATGGTGGGGAAACTGAAAGAGGAGGGAGAAAAAAAAAAAGGGGGGGAACAGAAGGAGGGGCGGTGTGGGTTTTGCCCTCGGTGAAGAAGTAAAAAAATGTAGTAATGCCGCAGTGAGAGCGGGGAATGTAGTAAGGAGGGAAATCGGAAAAAAAGAGGGACGGACAAGAAACTTACTCCTTCAAAGGCAGACTAAACAACAAAAGGAGAAAAAAAAATTTTGGTCGAAAGCGGGGTCCGGACACCGCCTTCAAGGGGGGGAGAGGTATAAAAGCGAGGAATGAAGAAAAAAGAGAGTGGAAGAAAGGGGGGGAACGCAAAGCAAAAAAAGAGGGGCGAAATCAAAAATAATAAAACTAGGGAGGCATGACCAAAGAGTGTAGGAGAGAGTCAAGAAAGGCAACAGTCCGGGAGACGCAATAACGGAGGGGTGCTAGAAAGGGATGCCAGTTACCAACTTTCGGCACAGAGGGAAGACGTCCAGAGTGGAACGCCGGCTCCACGAAGTCGGTGGGGGCTTTCCCATCGTATCCCTGGAAAAATACCGGGGTCAGGTAAAAAAGGTTGCCAGCAAGGATAAAAAATGGGAAAGGGGTATAAAATCCCGCAGGCAGGAAAAAAAGGACAAAAGGGTGGCAAGCGGGGACGAGG
>Ga0179593_1424978_pt1 | contig 14171 bp, 22 predicted proteins | sample CZODoug2_1_08_16_FD_185931 | JGI IMG/M metagenome (GOLD analysis project Ga0179593, IMG submission 185931) | Vadose zone soil fungal communities from Angelo Coast Range Reserve, California, USA - CZODoug2_1_08_16fungal (PacBio error correction) | ecosystem: Environmental > Terrestrial > Soil >...
AGCGGGAAGGAAGAAAAAGGGGGAGGAATATGGAGACTGGCAGGTTGGATTTTTAGAGGGGAGGAGAAATCTGAAAGGGGAAAAGGGTTCTAAAAAAGGCAAGGGCTGAGAAAGGTAGACGTAAACCGCAGGAGGTGAAGGTTTGTAAGGGAATAGGAAAGAACGACATCTTAGGGGAATGAGCAGGACTACGGAAGGTCAAGGTGTAGTATATCCTTAAGTAGGGGGGGGAGAGGAAGAGTGAGTGGGGGTCAATAACTGGGGGAAGGGAAGAAAAATAGTTGAGGGGGCCGTGGCGAGGATCATGCTGGTTTGGGATGGGGGTGGGGGGCGCTGGGCTGTACTGGTGAATGGGGAGGGGTACTTGGGAGTGGGACCGGGTGCCTTATGAATGAGGAGGGAAATGGGTGATTGACTAATTGGGGGGAGCGGGCAGGAACCTGCATTGAATCCGTATGGAGAAATAAAAAGGGGCCATCTCATAAGTGGGAAAAAAGGCTATCTGCTCCAGATACATTTTGGTGATCTTTTTGGAGGTCAGGGACGGAAGGAGAATTGTTACGTGGGGTGAGTGTAGCTGGGGGGAAAAAAAAAGGTAATAAGGGAAAGGCGACCGGAGAGAACCTCTGTGACGGTTAGAATGACGGTTTAAAGTTTGGTAGCGCCTGGGCTGTGGGAGGAACTGCCATACTTGTTCCTCAATTTGAGAAAGTAAGGATTTAATGGTGTGCTTTACTCATGTGTTGTTGTCTTTTGAGGAAGAAAGGGGGCGTCCAGAACAGGGAGGATGAGTGAAAGAGTGGTGAAGACGAGACCGTTGGTGGATGTTATTCTTTACAGTCTGGGGAAAGGAAAGCTCAAGACTAGCAAAACGGGGAAGCAGAGTGAATAACCTGAAATATCGCAAAAAGGGAGAGGTGAATTAACGCATAGTGGAAAAAAATGGATCAAGCAATTAACCGAATACCTGTACTTTGAAGGAGGTGGATCAGTTACTGAATTCGAAGATTTATGGGTGGATGGGTTCCCAGGGAGGGGCTTATGAAGGAAAGCAAAGAATTGGCTTGCAAGTGTTAATACTGAGGGGAATGTTGCGGAGGGGACTGGGGGGGGACCCTAAAAAAGCTTAAGGCTATGCGGGGAGGAGAAGCGTTAAGGGCCTATTGTTGTCAAGATAAAAAGTCGTACATATTAATATCTGGACGACTGTTCAAAAATCTGCATGCGGGAGGGGGGGTCTCTTAAGAGAACTTCACCGACAAGGAAGAAGACAGGGATTGTAGTGAGAAAAGTAAATAGTCCAGAAAGGTCTAGATCTTTTCAGGCTAAGAAGCACTTGTTCACAAGGGAGGGGAATATGGGCGGAATTTACTTAAAGAGGGTCTCGGTCGGAAAAGGCGATAGGCGGTTTAACCTTGGTCCCTTGGAGTGTATGGGGCAAGCTTCGTCACGCCCTTGATGCCTCGGATTCTTTCGGATAAGGGTCAAACTTGTCGAGCTGGCGCCGGGTTGGGTCAGGGGGAAGGGGAGATTCCTTCCGTGAGCATTGATCTGGCGGCAAAACACAGAGTTTAGGATCGTACTTTGGTGGCAAAAACCAGGCCCTCTGGCGGGACAAGTCATTCGGGATCTGTGCTTGGGAGGGGGGTAAACGGAACAGGGGAAACAAAGCTGACCGCATTCTGGGTCATGTAGGAGTTTCAAGCAGAGTTGTAGGGAAGGGGGGCTAAATGGGGAGGCGCTGTGTGAATAAGCTTGGTGTGTAAGGAAAAGCTGGTTTTGTTTCCAGGTGGGATCTCTAATTGAGGAATTTTAGCAAGTGCCATGGGATATATCTTCAGCTTTTTGAAAAAGGCATTAAAACGGGTGAAAGGTTACCATGGGGGAAAGTGTGAATGGGGCTTAGAAACACATATAAGGGGGGGCAGGAGCAGATCCGGGCGGAAAAGGAAGCTAAGGGAAAGCCGGGGGTGGAGTTGGAGACTAAAAAGGGTTGCTACAATGAAGTCAATAAGTGTGCAGTGGCCTGGAAATTCTTGGGAGGTTAGGGACGCATTCTGGTCCTAGGCAATATCCAGGCAAGAGAGGGAGAATTTAGACCGACATATAGAGGTTGATGGGTATTCATCATGAGTCGGTATAAATTGGGTCAAAACAAAAGTGGTGCAAGGATTGGACTCGGGGTGGGACGGAAGGAGCTTCGTGAGGGGAGGATTTGTGGTTTAAGAACGTGGGTGAAAGTCGTCTGGGGGGGGGGGAATACAAACTCATCGAATGATCTATTGTGTTTTGTTCTTAAAGGACCGGTAATTTCGAGGTAAGGGAAAAAAGGTGTGGACTCACAGGGGTAGTTTCTTGAGACATTGAAAGGAAAGAAGGAAGGCTTTATAGGACAGGGATTAAAGACTGGGGTGGCGCAGTAGAAGGGGAGTTTAGGGATGCCGTGAACAGTTCAGAGATTTATTTAATGATAGATGAGTTTTAATGGAAATTTATAAATCAGAAGAAAGCAGGGATGGGGGAATAGGGGTCGTGAGCGTTGCGGGGAAGGGGATTGCCTGTGATGGTCTTGTGTTTGTCTGGCGGATGGATTAGTTAGGAATAACGAGGATCGGCATTCCTGAAAGGTAATGGTGACACGGTGACTAAGAACTGGTTCTGGAAGGGGAGGCCGGGGGGGGAAGGGGCGGTTGTGGACGGCTGTGATACCGGGAAACCTTTCCGTGGTTAGGGAGAGGGCTAAGGCAAAAGGATTTAGAAGAAGTCCATGAGGGACTCGAGGAGCTGGAGGCGGGCGTGGCTGTAGGGGATAGGGACCAATGGTGAATGTCTCCTTCCAATTGAGTGCTTCCCTTTCGGGACGGAGGTGAAGAGAAGGAGGACTTTAGGGTGGGGTGAGAGTCAGGGATTGTCATGAATCTTCCAGATTTGTAATAAGGGGGGAGGAAAGAAACACTGCTCTAAAAAACAAACAACAAATGAAAAAAGAGATAATAGTGGAGTAGTTCTACCCTTGGCTGAAAAAGACAAATCCAATATATCAGACAAGAAAGCATCTCACACAAAAGCAGCGTCTCTTGGAAAAAAGACAGTATAACTTCACTTAGGTATCAAGGGGGAGCAAAGGGGGAAACGTGAGGAGAAGGAAAACAGGGGCTTACACTACCCTGAAAAAACGTCACAGCGCAAAGATATCCAAGACAAGGTTGGGAGAGTATAAGGAGACAATGGGGAGAGGCACAGGGCCACAGTGAAGTGAAGAAAAACCTAGGGCACAACAAAACTTAAGAAATAAGTAGACAATAAACTTACGATCCCGCCGTTCAACAGAGGGGTCCGAAGCTAACTCGGTTGCGGGAACTCCGAGAATTGCCGCACAGGAAAAGAAATACCCAAGAAGCAAAGAAATATGACAGCAAAAAAGCTAAAACCTCAAGCCTGCTCGGTTTAGAATGGAATTAAACGCAGCAAAGAGACATAGCTTGACGGGATGCAAAAGCATGGGTGTAATTCCAGGCAGAGAGAAAGGTCGCCAACCCACTTTCGGGAGTAGGGAATAAAGCTCCCCTTGATCGCACTTCATTAAAAGGCCAGGATCAACCAACGGCACTCAGAGAAATGAGTTTGGAAGAGGAGAAAACCACAATAGGAGGACGGATTAGTTGTGGGGGGACTTGAAAACAATCAAATCCAGCATATACAGCGGGTCGTCCCTCAGATCAAAACCCAAAACCATACACTAAGAAGATTCAAGCCATCCACGCGGATGGCCGGAGAATCTTGTGAAAAAAAATTAAATTCACGAAAGACAGACATCAAATCAGAAAGGGGGCTCGGAGCATTACAGGTCTGCAGTTATTGCCGATTAAGGAAATCAGACATGAAAAGAAGTGGGATCCGAAAGCCACCCCCACCAAAACAGAGTCTTAGAAAAAGCAGGGTAGAGTAAACAATACACCCCCGGCAGGGACAAACCGGAAGGGTACTAAGAGCCAAAACTGGTTGTATGTACGAGGAACTGCGCAAGGGAAAGGACCAGGGACGTGGGATGGATATAACCCAAGAGATTACGAAGAAAGGTACAAATAAAGATATAGATCCCACAACTGGAAAAACCAACAGCGAATTGCAAGCGCAAAACAGCCAACCTGTAACAGACCTGAAGATTCATAACCACGTGGGCTAAAAGGCAGAAATAAGGGAATGGAGGGATATCGGAATGCAAAGTAAAAAAGGGGCCCCCCAAAACGCAACATAAAATGGGACAGCAGGCGGAAAAAAAGTACTATACGACTAGGGGGGGTGGGAAATCCAAGATCACATGAATACAGGAATAAAGAGACAGCAAGAAAAAACCACGAAACGCTGTAAAACTGAATTGAAGCGGGGACATCGATCAGATGTTAAGTGAGGAAGATGCCCCAAAAGGAAAACCCAGCCACCTTTTAGGTAAACCCACCTAACGCGTTTTGGCAAATCTCAGTCCATTTCATAAGGGGGTAAGAAGAAGTGCGAGAAAAAGTATTACAAGGGGACGCCCATCGATTTTTCGCAATCCTCCGACGTATAGCGGTGCAGTCATAGTGGGGGGGGGGAACGAGGGATCGAAATCCCCCAATAGCCTGCCGCTGTTTGAAAAAGTAGGAAATTTGAAGGGGGCAGGAGACATAGGACAATATAGGCCCAGAGAATTGAAGATAATCCCATGGTGGACGACGCAGCGGGTCTTTCGTCAAAGACGTATTAAAGTAAGGGATCAGCACTTAGATGAAGGAGGGCTGACATAACTCCGCCAGGGAAACGAAAAAAATCAAAGGGGGGGAGTGAGACTTCGCGCGGCCATACAGGAGGAAGGCATGTCACGGGGGAGTAAGTGAATGATAGGTACTGGCCACAAAAGATCCGTCACTTATTGTAACACTGTGCGATCTTTCGGGGGAATATTTGTATGCTGTTGAAGAAGGGCCGTGTTAATAACACAGAAAGGCAGGGTAAAGGAACGCAAACAATTGTTCGATATGGGATGAATAAGTAAGCACACTCGATCATAACAAGTCTATTACTTACCCGGCTACGGTAAACCAAGCCAACACCGAAAAAACCACCTCCTTCTAAACCACCGATAATCCTCAACGTAGACCCCATCACGGTCAGGCCACAGTCCATGATAAATGGACAAAGACCAGGGGTAAGACAAAGGAACGAGGGGGGGAAGGTCGATGTGTACAGTAGGAAAACTGGGGAAGTAAAACCACCATTCGTAAATAAGATCAGCATACATGACTAAGACCAATAGCTTAAAAGTGAAAGATTAATCATAATACCCTTGTTCTGCCAAAGGCTAGAAGGGGACGTTTTTATGGGTTAGAAAGGTGAAAGGGGGGGGGCTCCCAGTAAACGACACTAGCCGAAAAAGGGACAGCGAAGTTTAGATCCCCGAAAACCGGCGCAATGAAAAAGACCCTCGTTCCCGTATTCCGACACAGCCGAAAAGAAAAAGGATTGTAGCTTTGCCCTTCAGAACTCTAAGATAAAAAGGTACTCATGAGACACCGCAATCAGGCCAGCCCTCTAAAGATAGAACCTTGACCTTCACAGGGGGCAGGCGCACTGGAAAACATCAGCTGCGTACAAGTTCTAGAATACTTCTTTACCCAACAAGGTTTTAAAAAAAGCGACTTCGACAAGAGGGGGGCCAGATTCGCAATCGGGGAAGGGGGGTAGGAATGACTCAAGATATTAAAAATCCATAAACTCCTGCCAGGGTGAGATATACTATACCCCGGGGAGAAAGAGGCTCTCAGCCCCAAAAAAGTTCTTAGGGGAAGGGCCGTGGAAATGGAGTGGGGGAGACCTGGCATAAGGTTGTGGATTTGGGTGAGATAGGTCAGTGAAATAAATGCAATGAATCTGGAGAATCAGGTCAACTCGTTGTCGGGAGAAAGTCAGGTTCCGAGGAGGGGTACTGGAGGGGAAGGGGAAACTGTGAACCAAGCTGATTTGGAAGGCAACTTCAAAGCGAAGGTCAAGGGGTTATATACCTGATCAGGAGACGACGAGTGCGGGGAAGGAATAAGATCTTTACTAAGGGATCAGGAAGGTGACTTACCGTTCTAAAAGGAAAATAATTTTGCGGGGTTTGGCGGGAAGGGGGATGGTGCGTAGAAAACGGGGGAAAGATGGCTGGTTTAAATGCCGGGTAAAGTAACCTTTTGGGGGCTTGGTCTTCTAGGGATAAAATTAAGGTATGAGAAGGGTTATCTCAATAGGCACTACGGCAGAACGGGGGGAAACAAGCTATGAGAATCATAGGGAACATTGGGGGAGCTATGGGGTGTCGCAGGGACCTGGGAAAACTCAGGTACTTAATGTATGAGCAGGGACACCTGTTGATGTCAGGACGACCGGAAATCTACGATCGTGAAATGGTGAATCCCAGGGGGGGTATTGGGTCCTTGGGGGGAGCCGAAAAAAGACGGGCCTGCCTGTTTGAAAAAAAAAAAGGGGATTAGAACGAGTTGAAGAAAAAGTATGGTAATGGGCTACAGGGAGAGGGGACCAGAAGAGACGGGAGATGCGGGATCTAAAACTCGACCGTGGGGATGTATGGAACTTGGCCCGTGCTGGACTGAAGAAAAAGCCCATGAATTCACCGGAGGGATCACGAAACATATCAACGCAAGAATATTTGAAAGGAAGAAGGTAGTTGGGGGAAAACCATTATGAGTGAAAAGAATGCCTTATAAGGTGACGGGCGGTAGAAAACGAGGCCGAAGTCGCACATTGGAAATTGGTATTTTGGATGTGGGTCCCTGAGGGATGTCGACAGAAGAAGCTGAGAAGTGTCTTCTCAATGTTTTAATGAAGGATTTCAGGGGTAGAAATGTAACTGTAACCCTCATAAGAAGGGTATGGAGAATGGATAAAAAATAGGAAAGTATATCGTTAACTATGTTGCATAGCATCTTAATCACTTAAGGAGGGTCAGAAAGTTGTGGGGGGAGGGAGAGGAGCAGCAGGCCACTATAAAATGCTGCACAGTATAAGAAAGCGGAATTGGAGGCTAACGGAAATGGCAGAAGGGACTCCTTTTTGATCGGGAGGTTTCATAAGAGGAAGAGCCTGGGGCGTCACTTGTGAATCTTGTCGACTTTAGCAGTCGGCCCAAAGGGAGAAGAGGTGTGTGGGGCAGCCGGGACGTTGGCTGTGAGAGGGAAAAACGTTTAGGCGGTGCGGTGCTGTCAAGTTTGATTGCTGTGCCGGGGCTGGTGTTGGGTTGGCTGAATCTACTGGACGGTCTTCAAGGGAAAAAGAGGGGCGGTGTAAAAACAGATTGTTCTGCTAGGACTTGTTGTCTGTTCAGGAAGAAAGTTCTGGCAGATTAAAGAGTAAGTAGGCAATAGGCGGGGGATGGGGAACTGACGGGCGGCAGCTATTAAAAGCTGGAGAAGTTAGTGTGGGGGAGTGTACAGAAGGGGGGGGGAGAAATCGGCAGGGGGGAGAATATGGGGCGAAATTCGCTGTTGTGAAAGTTTGGGGGATCATCTATTCTTGATATGGTCGTCAAGATGTCTCAGATAGAAAAAATGGGTTACGGAACCTGTACCTGGTGGGTAACAGAATTGCTGATCGTACAGAAATCGCATTGGCAGAAGAGCCGTCGAAGGGGGGGATTTATTGAATGGGGGATGTTGTGTAATGTAAGGCCGGTGGGGGAAAAACTCGCTTGGGGGATAATATCTTGTTGAAGGGAAAAGGTCCCAGTCTTGAGAAGAAGATTCACTAGTCAATGCAGGAACTTTGGTCTATAAAAATTCCGTCTTGGAAGGGCAGAAGAGGGGGGTGGAGGTCGGGATTGGGGGGTGAAGAAATTTACCCAAGGGAAAGAACTGAGAGGGCGTGATGTTCTTAATGAGGAGTCGTTTTCTCGGGTGGGGGGCTATGGAAGTAAGCTGTATAGATGGGGGGATGTAGGGCGACAACATCTCTAAAAAGTAGCATCTTGGGTAGGTGTTCGGAAAGGTCAACTTGTGACGCCGGGTTAAAAATCCTAGTTTAGGACCCTGAGGAAATAGAAGGGTAATAAGAGCAAGGAAGGGACATCTCTTTATCGGGGATTTAATAGCAAAAGGATTAAGGCAAAGAAGGTAAGGCGGAGGGGAGGGTTATTTATTATTGATGTTTAATTCCAGTAGGACAGACATCTTATTGGGTAACTATCGTTTGGCGTTTGGGAGGGACCAATGTTATGTTCATGGTCTGGGTTTTTTGGGGGGTCTGGTACTGGATATGACGGAATTATCAGAGAACGGGTAGATCCGCAGCTTAGGGGTGCAATGGGGTGCACTCGGTGACAGGATCCGTAAGGGGTTTAATTGGCCTGAAATTTGGCATTTGGGTGTTTGGGATAAAAACAGGGGAAAATCCCATGTACGTGGCGATGTAACATTGGAGTGCATGTTTCGCTAAACAGGATCACTTGGCGTTGATGAGCTGCTGGTTGATTATAAAAAAAAAGTGGACTGCAGAATCTCGGATGGGCTTTCGGCCTGGCTAATCAGGGAAAAATTTTGAGAGAGATGAAAAAGAGCCGGATTGGGAATTAGTTTCTTTCTACGAGGAGGATTTTGAAAAAATAGGGCAATAAAGAGATCAAGCACACCACAGGGGAAGAGAGCAGATTGGCCTTCTTTCTAAAAGGGAGACAAGAAAGAACGAGATCAGAATACCGGCACGAACACAAACAAACTGCTCTTTTATCAATCTCAAACTCGGTCACGATTAGACCATGAGAAAGAGCAGGAGGAAGACCGTCACCGGGGGGGGCCGTATCCCTAAAGACAAGAAGCAGCCAGAGCAAAGATATCCAGCCTGTTTTATAGCTAATATTAAAGCCAAAAATAAAAACCAACCATGGGGGGGGGGGGGTGGGGGGGGGGGGGGGTTAATAGGTGTCAACCGCCGACCAAAAAACAGATGAAAGAGGAGCAATAAGACCTGACATCCCTAGGACCTGGATTCAAACACCGGTGGGTTCTCTACCTCAGTGCGCTGATCAGCTCGCCATCCCAGAAAAACCCATACGAAAAAATAGGTTGCCAGAAAGAAATGATGATGTTCCGCCCATAAGTGCTCGGTTTATAAAGGAAATTAAAATAATACCCACAGATCTTACCGGAGAACCCAATGGAAAGTGAAAGCTGCAGGACCTTCTAAACCCCAGCTTTACGCCTATGAGGGGGCGGATCTTCCAAAAAGGGGCCATTCAGGAAGCAGCAACAAAGGAAGAAGAGGGAGGGAAATGAATAAATTAAAAAAAGAAAAGATGAGAGGATGGAGATGGTTTTGGGAAGAAAATCATCCAGCATATACAGGCATTTTTGGACCAGGCGGGAAAAGAAAAAAAACCCCAAAATCACCCAGGAAAAGGGGGGGAAAAATCCCGCTCGGAGGAAAAGCTTGGTGAAAAAAAGGAAGGGACGCGCCATCTTCAGAACCACGAATATAGTCAGAGGGGAGAAGACAGTTCTGGGGAAGGAATTTGTCATTCGTAAGAGGCATCATCAATTTAATAAAAAGGGAAAGTCGCAAGGAGGGGAAAAAACCAGGAAGGTCGCCCTCCACATAATTCAATAAAGTCCTTGTAAGCCTGATCAGAAGGCCCAGCCTGTGTTTGGAGAGAAGTAAACGCTAATTACCCAGGGAAAGTTGGCCTAAGCCTTAGGCAAGGGGGAAGAAAAGAGAAATAGTAAACCAAACTGGAAAAAGACGATTAGCAAACCAGCTTCTCTTAAAAACCTGCAAGGCAAGGGGAGAGAAATGAAAGAAACCACTATGGGCTGAAGAGAAGAACTAGGCTTCTCCGTTCCATAAAAAAAAAGAATACAACACGCGCCAAGGGAAAAGGGGAAAAGGGGGAAAAAAGTCAAAAGGGACTCTTTTTTGGGGGGACAAAAGAAATCAATTGCAGAAAGGGAGGAAGAAGAAAGCCAGGCCCAGACAAAAAGAAAGAAAGAAAAAAACAATTACTGATATCCCCTAGAAGAGGGAGGTTATCAGATGGGACGCCATGAAAAAGAATGGGTAAAAACAAACATCCGGCTCAATGGTCACCGCGCCTTCTCAAGGCATAAGAGTGGACGCGGCGATCGATTAAGAGAAGAATGATACATCCTTAATAGTGGCAGGGCGACTCAAAAGGACACGAAAGGCAGTTATGAAGGGTGGCAGGTGTATGGTTGTGGCCCTGAAGACTCGATTTGAAAAATGAGGGGGGGCCAGCGCATTTCGAACCTACTGCAACATACAGAAGAATTGACGATCATCACCATGGAAATTTCGCTCCGTAGGTTCCGTAAGGGAAAAAATAATATGGTAGGGGCCAATTGTCACCATCCTTCGCTTAACATAAAGACGCCTGGAATAAAACAAAGTGAAAGGGCGACTGGGGGGAGTCATATAAAAGCTAAGTCACCTAAGGTATGCTGGGGAAGGAAGGAAATGGTTTCAAACCTTACCGGCTATCCATTAAAATATGAGGGGCTGAGGGTTCGGTTATAAATAGGTAATGATTTCCCCGTAAATAGGAACGGTCCAGCCGGGGAAAGGTAATACTCAACAAGTCGGAGGCAAAGTATAAAAGAACCCTCCAGGGAATATTCGGGAAGCCCTTCTACTGGACCCCTAAGACACAAAATCCTTGCTCACAAAGGAGAAGAACATGGCAAGAAACCTCTAAAGAAGGAGGCCACCGAAGAGAATTTCCCACCGGAAAATGGGGAGCTCAACGTCAAAGCGTAGATCCGTGATTAAACATTTGACATTATAACCTTTCTGGGAAACTGTCAGTAGGCGAAGGTCGCACGGAAAGAAACCAATGATATGGAGAGCAACAAACTGGGGGGCGTACAAAGGCTGGGCCGTCGGTGGAGATATAGGAGCATAATTGAATTTGGTAGGCCCAGCTTAGACGAAGACATGACCAGTCCGGAGTTAAAAAAAGAACAAGACCCATCCCGGTCAACCGTCTACTAAACAGGCAAAAGGCAAAATGGAATTGCGAAAGAGGGCACACGAGACATCCGGATCAGTCGTAAGAACTTCAATTCCCACACTCAAGGACGTCTCCGAAAAAGGGAGACAACGCTAAGCCACGTGGAGGCGCTTAGCCTCAGCGTCCCGTTAAAGATGAAAAAATGCAAAGGCGAAGGGGAAGGGGGGGTTTACCCTGCCAGGAGTGAAATAAAAATTTTGCCATATGAACTCGCTGAAGTGGGCTTACGAAAATGATGAGAAAACATAACTCTATATCGACATAATAACTACCCCTTTAGCACTCGAAATAGCCAACAAAGGGGGGAGGGAGCGGAGAGAAGGGGCCGAATTCTCCCTGTGCGTCTCGAGACCTGCAGAGGGGGATTGATGTTTAAAAGCGCTCGAAGAAGGCCTTCCGGGACTAAATTGCCAAGTCTTTCGTACTCCTTTTAAACCCGTCATTGTCAGGGGGGGGTAATATCTGACTAAGAAAGCTAGGGGGGGGCTCCGTCCTCAGGGGGTTCAGGTGGGGGTCACTGATGCGTGATGTACAAACGATTCTGTTGGCAGAACTTTACGAAGCGGGAAGGGGGAAGGGCACAAGAGTCGGAAGGAGAGGCTGGGGGGGCGGTGCAGGATTTGCTTGAGATGGTACCAGGGTTAGGAACGTCACGGGGGGAAAGAAAGAAAGAGTACCTGGGGGGGAGGATGTCGTCTAAGAGGGAAAATAAACTTCAATTATTCTCATAATTATCTCATGACGGACCATTCAAGCAAAGGGAACAATTCTAATGCTGCTCTCATAGTAAGGTGGTTTGAGGAGGAATATTGTGTTGCTTAATGCAATACTTGATTGAATAATTATGAGACTGGGGCGAACTTTACTAAATGTCAATGTACTGCGGGAATGAAGTTGAGAGTCCCATTCTTTGAGAAATCATTGGATCTTCAGGGGGGATTCTCCTGGCGCCTCCGGCCAGGGTTTTAAGTGTGCTTCAGTAGGGGGCATAAGGTGTGTCGTTACGTTGGGTTTTGGCGGGGTTACAGGGGGAGAGGGCGGGACGGAATAGAATTGGAGGGTTCTTGGATATAGAAAGAAGTCGACTTGGTGAGGTATTTAAAGTACCCTCAGGTTCAAAAGGGATCCCTGATCAACTAGGGGAACCGAAGACGAAAGGGTTCAATAACAGGGTAGGTGGGAAAAAACCTTAGCATCAATGACAGCAAACCGTATCGTTAGAACGGCCGTTGATGAAAAAGAAACACACGTTCACTTTTGGTGGGGAATTAGTTCCCGGGGTAAGGTTTAAAACGTGGCGAGTCGGATGAAGCGAAGAAAGTGAAAACCAAAGTAATTACTATGGAAGGTGACGGGAGATGACACGCTAAGGACTGGGGAAGTCCATGGGAAAGGAAATAGGAGGATAGAAGGGCCTATGTGGCAGAGAGTCACGTACATGCCGCAGGGAAACGGCAAAATCTGAGAGGTTGTCTGTAGATGGTACTCCTGAGGACAAGAGGGCCTGCAGGAGACGGCGTATTGTAGGCGAAGGAAATATTCAGGGTAAAAGGGAAGATATATTTGTGCCCCGCGATAAAGAAGTTTTTAGTCCTTCGGGGCCGAAGACTTAATGATTCGGGGGACGAAAAAAAAGGGCTAAGGGATTGGTGTCAGAAAGTTTCTGGGGTCATTGCGGGGAAGAGTGGGAAGCCGAGTAATCGTGGGTGGCGGATCGTTCATTGGCGATGGAGGGAGGGGATGGGGTCGGGCCTGTCTGGGTCCTTTGAGAACAACAGGAAATATGGAACGGGTGTTCCCGGACGGCGGGAAGCCGGATGCTGAAGGGTGGGGGTCGTTGTATACGGGGGAAGACGAATCCCTCATCTGAGTATACCCGTGGATGTTAAAGCCATAGTTTTGGACTGGAATTGCGGGGCGTCCGGGGGGGATTATAAGATGTTGAGAAATGGAGGAGTTTGGTTTTCCAGTTTGGGAGAGACTACTTTGGGGGGGGGGTACTGCTGTGATCTATCGGTAAAGTTGGGGACGGCCCACTGAAAGGGGGGGGTGGGTTTTAAAACGGAATAGTGCTTATAAGGACGAAAAATCGTGCAGGGGTGCAGGAAGGGAAGAAGGTAGTACAATTGTCTTAATAAAGTCCTGTTTAGGGCTTACGGTGTCTCCCTAAGGGTCGGGGGTGAGTAATGACATTCTTTTGTTGATGTTAGAACCGCTTTGAAGGTCCATAAAGGCAATATCACTAGAACTGTAATTGAGACGGACTTTATAGTAAGGGTGTTGTTATAAAAAAAAAAAGGCTAAGGGGGGGGTTTGTAAAGAGTCATATCGGAAACCGGGATTGTTTCATATGAGAGTCGGGGAGCTGATGGTGTCCGGAGGGGAACGAGCGGTCTCAGAGGGAAGGAAGACAAAAGTAATCGCATCAAGAGCCTCTTTCGTGGAAAGCTGGGTCCCGGGTGAAAGGCATGCTGGCCTTAGGAGGACGAGCTATGGGAATTCAGTTTTCCCCTTCGAGCAATTGGAAATAGAAATCAATCCTACCATGATCAGGGGGTGTTCTCCTTTCAAAGACATGCCTGGGGGAAAGAAAGAGGACTGGGAAGCAGTCAGCTAGTTCTGGTTCGAACGGTTTCTAAAATTTATAATTCGAACGAGATGTACGTTGTCGTTCGATTGTAGGGGTCACTTTTGGTGAAAAAAGGTCGTGGATCTTTTTGGGGAGTTTCGTCATATGCTTCAGGTGCAAGACGGGGGGGGACGGGCAAGGAGGTTGGGCATAAAAGGGGAAACCCAAAATTGGGATAGATTGGAGTTGGTAAGTTTCGGGGTGGGGGGTGTCGGCGGGTGAGAGGTTAAAAAAAACCGGGGGGGCTCACAATTGGCTTGCAGAATTGACAGCATAAAGGATCAAACCATGGGGGTCCTCTTTTAGGGGCGAGGGGTGCGTAGAAAGGACTGGGGGTGAAGGCGGTCTCAAAAGGTTCCATGAGGTTCAAATCCTAGAAGAAATTCAAAAAGGAGTTTGAAGGGGGCGGGAAAAGAAGAGGATTGTGTGAGGAAAGTTGGGGGGGGTCTGAGATAGGATCTGCTGAGGGGTGCAATGAAAATGAACACT
>Ga0179593_1362201_pt1 | contig 14170 bp, 13 predicted proteins | sample CZODoug2_1_08_16_FD_185931 | JGI IMG/M metagenome (GOLD analysis project Ga0179593, IMG submission 185931) | Vadose zone soil fungal communities from Angelo Coast Range Reserve, California, USA - CZODoug2_1_08_16fungal (PacBio error correction) | ecosystem: Environmental > Terrestrial > Soil >...
GTATAGATCTCGGGTTCAGAAAACAATCCGGTTCCCTCACAATGGGGATGGAGAAAAGAAGCTAAAAAAGAAAATCTCACGATCAAGGCTACGAAACCGTCGAGGGATGAGGGTGGTACGGGGTTCACCATTGTCGATTTGGAGACGATTCCGGGAAAAGTCCTAGGAATCATTAAAGGGGTAGAGAGAAACGCCAGGCGAACCATCAGACGATTCTACCTGAGGGCGGAGGGGGAGGGCGTCAAGGGAGCACTTTTTTTTGGAACAATGGATGCAGGCGAGAGTATTAAAAGTTTATGAAAAGTACCTGTATCTGCGAAGTCACATCGAGGAGAAAAGAAAATTTCTCTAAAAAATCACTGATTAAACGAAATGCAGAGCTTAAGAAAGGGTTGGAAGGGATCGACGGCCTCGCGTGTGCTAAAGAAGGGGGAAAAAACATAGCCTAGCGTCGATGGTCGGTGCCGGCAGATATGAATCGAGGGGACGGAAAGAAACCCTTGGCTACGTGCGCCAAATACGCGTAATATATCCTGAAGGAGGATCGGGGGGGGATAGGGCGAGGGTTAATGAAAGGAATCTGAAGAAGGGAGGAGTTTAAGAAGAATAAAACGCTAATCTAATCCTGCGACAGACCTTCGTTTGAAGCAGTCGCGCAGAAGTGCAAAGAATCTATGACCAAATGCATGTGCGCATAAACTCGCGTCCGCCGCGAGACGCAGAAACACGTCACTATGACAAGTCCACTGCAGGGGACCTGATGAGGGGGAAGAAGGGGAGAGTTGACTCGATGAAAAACGGCGGCGACGATCGAAGGTGGAACATTTCAGGTTAAAACTCGACATGAGACGAGTAGCTCATTAGATCGGACTTCTGCATAGTAAAGATCGAGTGTTAGATACAGAAACCCAAGGGAGGAAATATAAAAAAAAAAAAAATAGGCCAGGGATCATATATCTGTCAGGTGCTGACTACTAAATGAAAAAGAAAAGGCACCTTAAAAAGGGTAAATCTTCTAGGGTATCCGCGAAGGAGGAGAGGAAGTGGAAAAACGTATTGAACCCAAAAATGTTCACTCAAGGTAGAAGAGTTCTTTTGTTGCACTGAGAGGTTAGTCAGAAAAATAGAGAAAGGAAGGGGCGATCTGGAAAGGAAAGAAAAAAGGTAAATAGAACGGCGAAAAAGGTAAATTGGGCCTCGGTAAGGGAGGACGGAGAATGAAAAGAGGGACGGAAGGGAGGGCGGCCCGTCCGGATCCTGACAGAGCAAAGGTTGACCACAAGAAGAACGGGGGGGAGTTCAAGGCTTCTCGTCTGTAAGGGGGAAAGAGGTTTTAGGAAGGATTCACGGGGAGGAATAAGGATAAAGTTCTCTGCGCGACGCGTCGATACTCGCCCTCAAGAGGAAGCTGGGACGAGGGAAGACGATTGGGAATGGGAAGGTGAGGGGCTCGAATAACGATGAGAAAAAACTCCAGGGCAAGGAATTGAAGAAGTCCCATCGAGGAAAAGATGTCTTGGGGGAAGGAAAGTAGGTCAGCTGGGAGATCAAACTGCCTAAAGGATATCTGTCGCGTCGGATCTCCAAAAGGCCATGAGCGTCAAACTTGCCTCTGCCTCGTATTCCAGGTGCTTCCACAAAGGTGGAAAAAAAAGGGGGGAGGCGTCGTCGTCATGGAACAATATCGAGTAGGGGGTCGGGGAGGTAGAGGCGAGGGGTCATTCTACTAGGGTCCTAGTGATCGCGAAGACTATCACCCCACTCGCCCGTCACTTCACAGTGACCGCGTAAAAAACAAAGGGGGGGGAAGTGAGGGGGGGAAAAAGAAATGAGCAGGCTTTGGACCTTATAGGTTCGCCATCACTACTGAGAGTCCGTGATTCAAAGGTCGTCGGTGCACACGCGTTCGGCCAACTTCTCCTCCGGATTCCCCAACAGTCTTGAGGCAGAAAAAAAGAAGGTCCATTTCCGTGGCGTTCACTCGCTCGGGAGGAAAGAAAGGAAAAAAAAAAGCAACGATCCAGATCACCAAGAGAAACCTGAAACACCTAAGTTCACCCTAACCTCCTCATCTTTCGCGTGAAAAAAAAAACTCACACACAAGATTAGTAGTAAACGCGAGATTTTCAGAGAACGCGAAGGGTATGAAGGAATTGGTTACTGGGAGGAATTTTCTAGTCAGGATCGGCGGTCAAGGAACCGCAACGACGCGGCACGCAGACTTGTAACCGTACTGTTATCGAACCATTGAGGCGGAATAAACGGGAAAAGGCGAAACTCTATTCCCAAGTGCATAAGACTTACGGAAGGAGGGCTGTTCGAAAGGGAGAGCCAAAGCACATGGCAGAGCGCGAACCTAACTGCAAGACCATCCCGAGCACTCGTGTCAGGTTGTAAAGGAGAGATGGGAAGTGGGGAGGGTCGAGAAATAATTACTGTATGGAAATGGAAGGAGAGCTCATACTCTAAAGAAGTAGGGGAAAGGGACTCTGATACGACTCTAAAAAAGGCACTGGTTGTGGAAAAACATGACATAGAAAAAGAGGTCATAAGGAACTACATGCCTTATGGGAAGTCCAAAGACTACCGGGGAAAATCCTAGGAGGCGGTTTCTTCGAACCTACTACCAGCAGATAGGCAGGAACATACAGTCATCGGGAACTAAGTGGAGATAAAGCGACGGCCGCGTCGCCACGGAGGTCGTCGGGGAAAGAAAAGAAGCGAGACTCAGAAAAAAAGGGTACAAAGAGACTCACATCTGGAGAGGTGTTTAGTCTTTGGGATCACTGACTAGAGCGGCACGCGCACAAAGTATGAATCCACGAAAACGCCACCAAGACGCGCCGAGGAGAAAGAAGAAGGAAAGGACCTATAAACCAGAAAGGAATAAAGGGAAAGGGAGAAAACCACCGGAGATATTCATTAGAAGATTGTGTGAAAAAAAGGGAAGGCCCGGGCAAGGAAGGAGGAATGCAAGAGAACGAGGGAACATGGTACGTAGCAAGCCTTTCAGGGAAGAAGGATGAAAATCACGGGTCGCAAAAGGGCAAGACTAAAAGGTCGACTAGAGTCAACATCCCCTAGAAAGGAGTTCCAACAGAGTGGGAGCTGGGGGAAAAGGCGTGAACCTGCGCCCATCCTTACCGTAGACGAAACCACCAGCCCGTTGGGTCGAAGGGCACTGAGGACGTGACGCCTGCAATCATAAAAAATATAAGATTCGATGTGCTCGGGCAAGGTTACTTTGAACTAAAGAAATGCTCGCCTAGACCGCAGGATGCGCGACATAGGGACACCGCCCGTCGAGCCGCACCGAAAGGAAAAAGCGAGAGTTCAAAAAAGGAGGCTATTCCATCTCGTTTAACTACGAGAGAGTAAATTGGTTATCGAAAGGAGGGAGAATCCGCAGGCACGCGTCGTCGTACGCAGGTGCTCAACTGAATGATGGAGAAGAAAAAAGCTTGAAAAGAAGCAAAAAAAAAAGAACAAGAAGTAAAAAGGTCGATGACTTTCGATGAGCGTAGGTGTGAAGGGCGGCTGAACGCCAGCAGTTGCCGCAAGACCTCGCCGAGAGCAGGGACTAAGGGAAAAGGGTAGAGGACAATCATTCGAGCACTACGTTATAGTGAACGGGCTGAGGCCATGGAGCAATCTGCACATAATAAACCGAGGAGGGATGTGGTGAAAAGAAGTCGTTGACAGAACAAAATCTATAAAAACCTTCCTGGACGCATTACATATTCAAGAGCATGCGAGCTTCCTCGAGCGCGCGCTTAACCTGGTTATGTAAGAAGAGAAAGGGAAGAGCTAATAAGAACGTTCGAAGTCTACGTGAAAGAGAGGGGTCAAGAAAAGGAACAAAATCTGACCGGAAGTGCGCTCGCCAATCTTGCGAAAGAAATGATGATTGGGAGGGAAGTTATGTCAGAGCAGAAAACGGCAGGATTGCAAAGGAATAAGGACGTGGGACATCTAGGGACACGATCTCCTCGACGGTCGTAGAAGGAGAGTTTCGAGGCAACGGGTATGAGACTAGGGAGTCGCCATCAACATGGGTGAGGTGAGAGTTAAAGGCCGCGCCCGGAATCGTCGATACCGCGCGGGATTGCCGCATCTGGAGAGGACGGGGGGGTAAACGTCAGGTGAAAAGGGTTACTCGTTTCGATCTCTGCAAGAAGGAGAAAGTCGCTCCGTGAAAAACAAGGATGGGAAAAGACAAGATACTTGCAGGAACGAATTGGTCACAGGGAAGGCGGAAATCAACAGGTAAGTACGTCGGGAGTGGCCGTCCATCACTAGTCGCATATGATAATAGGACGCTTTCTGGGTTTCAATTAGGAAAGGGAGGGATTTTCCTGCAGACAATGCCAGTTGCTACAGTAGATATCAATCACGTCGTCTTTCGGGTACAGGATTTTAATAGGAAGTGGGAGCATTGAAAAAAACGTGAAGGGAGATTGGGAGATACTAAAAAGGGGGGAAGCATGAGCTATTAGATGAGAAAGCCTTCTCTGCCGCCCTATCTGTGACGTCCGTTTTTACTGAAGATGGAGAAGGGGGGAAAAGGCTCTTCTAAAGTTGAGCAGGGGATAAAAGGAATCAGAAAGGGGCTAAATAAATCCTGAATGTGCCGAGGCGGGACAATCGCCTGCAAAACAGACGCATTTAAGCACTCTAACCCCTCTGTGGGAGTAAGGATGGAAAGAGGCAGGTGAATCATAAAAGAGATCTGAGTCAAATAAATGAAGCAGAAAAAGGGTACCATAGATAATGACCGCAAAAATCAGCTAGCAAAAAAGGCCGTACGCGTTTCCATGGTACTTCGTCGGCGCTGTGCTGGACATGACCTTAAGAGGGGGGTAAATAGGTGCGGTGAGTTTGGAAGGGAAGGCTAGAAATTGTTTATTTTAGAAATTACTCCTAAGAAAACTATAAGGCGATTCAAAGGTGCACTGTACCTGCCAGCCGTAGGCCCTCGCTTTTAACAGTGGAAGAGGAGAAAAGGGAAATGGTTAAAAGGAATCAGGAGCAAACAAAACAAAACAGTCATTATGAGGAATAGATCTCAAAAATACTGAGAGATAGAAGATGAATGTAAACGCGCGAGCTCGCGTGCGCGACCGCACCTGAAGGAGGACCTAAGGACTGCGGGGCTTCTCCGGGGAAAGAACAAGTACCGGACAAGAAAGAGCCTAGAAGAAAAAACCAAGAAGCCCAGACATAACGCTTTCATTGGAAGGGGAAAAAGGAGCAGCCTGGGCAAAAGCTGGAAAGTCGTAGGACAAGAAATTCAAAACGAGGTTAGAGAAAATCGGAACGGCTCAATACTATCTCGAGGAACCGGCGGGACGAAGCGCGGTAGAGAAGAAAAAGGGGAAACCACTATGAAATCTTACGCACAGGTGGGTCATATCCGATGAAGGAGTTTCCTCCGGCGGAAGGTGGCAGGCCTGTGCCGGCACAGGAGAATCATGGCAAAGGCGAAGGGAGGAAAAGGGGACCGCGTGAAAAAGGGTTTCCAGAGGGGCGAAAGCACTCGTGAAACTACCGTACTTCAACCGATGTCGAGGCCGAGGAAAGAGCCGCGCAGCGATAAAAAAGGAAAAACTGCAAAGAAGGATCACAATACACCTGAAATTTTACTTTAGGAAAAAAGAAACCAAGGACGATTCACCTGCCCGAACCGCGCGCGGATTGAGTCGAGAGAATGGGTGGGAGGGCCCAAGACTGAGAATCCTCAAGCAGGGGAAATAATTCACCAGAAAGGAGAAGAAGGGTGAAGCTGAGGAGGACGGAAACGAAAAAAAACGGACCGGTGAAAAACTTCGGTGACCAAAGCAGGGAAAAAGAGAGGGGTCTTACAGACGGCAACTGGGGGGTCAAAGGGAATAAAGAGGGACCGGGTGCTTGCACTACGATCGACCGCATCACGGCGAAAAGAAGAAATCGAAGAGGCACTGCGGAGGCGAAGCGCGGGATAGAGATGCTGATTAAAGGAGACTTCAGAAGTCAGAAGAACAGACCAAGGGGGATTGTCTAAAAACTCTACGCGATCCCGCGAAAAGATCATGCTCGGCTACCTTCGATTATCTCCCTTTTAACAGGGATGTGAGGGGGATACCGTTCGAGGTCCGGGATCAGCATTCCAATTCGCCTAGCCGACAGACAGAACCATAACTCTTCTACCGATGGTCAAGCAAGGAAGGAGAGAAGAATTGTGTCGGGAGGAAAAAGGGAGAGAGGAGAAAACCTTAGGAGAAAGGAAGTCTGACCTAGAATGCTCCAGGAATACAGGGACTGAAAGCTGAAAATCATGAAGTCATTAGCTTAGAATGGAACGATCAGGCCAGGCGCGCGGGTGTGAACTTACAAAAAACATCCTCTCTGAGAGGAGGGGGGGGAAGGGAAAAGGATCATCAAGGAAAATGCTCCTAAAAGAAAGTAAAGCAAGAGGGGAAGTAAAGGACGAAGCCGGAAGGCGACCGCGCGCACGCTACTACGTCAGGAGGGGAGCTTGGCAAAAATATATGAAAAGATCTAAAGATGCCTCGACCACGCGTGTCAGATCATGCGAACTAAGGAGGAAAAAGTACTAGGAATTCTACAATGAAGGGCGCATTCCCTCTTCACTCCACGCACAAAGGAGGAAGTGTTGAAATGAAAATCTCATATGTCAGAACGGAAACTCGTCAGTGAAGCGTGAGAGAAGGTCAGGAAGGGGGGAAGGGGCAACAGAGTGGGGATTACCGGGGACCTTTAAGCATAGAATGGGAGCGGCGCATTAGAGCATTCCGGAGGGAGTAGGCAGGGCTATAGCAGGGGAGTGAGGGAAACCGTTCAAAGGGAATAGATCCCAAGATTAGGAAAATAGCTTCTACGGGGAGTAAAACAAAGGAAGGGCCGTTCCGAAGAACAGTGCTGGGGGTGGGGTAGATCAGGTCTGACGGTATAAACAAGAGAAAGGGCGTAGGGGAACATTTAAAGGAAGGAAAAACACCGCGCCCAATCGGACAAACGTTCGAGGTGCGGTTGAAAAAAAGGCCTGGAGTTATTCAAAACCACCGGAGCGGGAAAAGAGTTAGAAGCCGGTAGGCCCGCTCCCGAAAGGCTCGCGATCAGTGGACAGGGAAGAGGGAAAGAGGGGGACACGTCTCAGGGGATAAGGAGGGGGGGGCGGTGAAGTCCTTTAGGGGGGGTTATACCAAACGGCTCCGGATAAAAACTTTAAGAGACGGGGAAGAGAGAAAAGAAATTCTCGGAAAAAGTTTCGAAATACTGGCACTTAACGATCTTAGAGGGAGGGAGAGGGCAATGGGTCTGGAAAGGAAGGGGCGTGAAGAAGGGGGAGCAGAACCGTTCTTAGGGGCGCGAATGCAAAGCGCGTCGAACGCCCAGAAATCGGGCCCGTCGGCGGGTACAAGATGAGCGCGAGAGCCTGCAGTGCAGGAAAGGGATAAGGGAAGGCTCCGGGAGGGAGAGGGACTAAATCAAAAAGCGATCCTATGAAGGGGGCTTGGGCACTGAAATGTCTTCCGAGGAGCGCACAAAAGCTTAAAATGAGGGAGAGGAGAGAGGAACAAGAATAGTGAGAGGGGAACTTCTCCTCGGAGTCGGATGTAGGAAGTCCCACAACAAGTGCAGCGTATCGGAAGGGTTCCAATTAGGATAGGGGGTTAGGGGGGGAGGGCGCATTGAGGGAAAGGGGAGACTTACTTCAGACTGGGGGGGAGCGGAGAAGACGATCACCATTCCCATACTCGACGTCCTGACAAAAGGAGGGGGAAAAAGGGATCCAAACTTTCTTGTAAATTGAGTTTGAGCATAGCTTCCGGAATTTTGCGCCGTAATCTTGAAACCAGAAAGTGCGTCCGTCCTGATAAATTCAAGGCGGAAAGCGAGTTCTAGGAAAGGAGACGTAAGGGGGATGACAAAAGGGGGGGGTCAGGGAGGGGCTCTGAAAAGTCGGAAAAAGGGAAGGGGTGAGTGCCCGCGATCGTGCGAAGATCGATCGCGCATATAACAAAAGGGCTAAGAAAGAAAACAAATCAGAGGGTTCACTCTCCTCATCTTAGCGAGGAAAAAAAAGAGATATCACAAACAACTTAGGGGGAAAGATGTATAGGGAGTCTACTCTAAAAAAAAATGGGGAAAAAGGAGTTAACGAGTTGGTATGGAAAACGGGGGGTGGGTCTGCCGAGTCTGGCAGGGGGGCCGAGCCTCATAAGGCTGGACTCACATAAAAGTAAAGGCAGGGATTCCGGGAAAACCAGGGAAGGCGGGAATAACGGTTGCGCGAAGAGAAAGAACGAAGGGACAAGAATTGAAAGGGTAATGTCCTTAAGGAATGAGAACGGAGGGAGCAAAAAATAATAACGGAAAGCTAGACCAGAACTTTCCATAGTTTGAGCACGCGGGTCTGAGGGTGACGGAATTTATTGGGGAGAGGGGACTTCTACACTCTAAAAAGGACGGTGGATCCTTGCCTCTCTAGACAACCGAAAAGCGATCATTGGAAGAATGCCGACGTACCCCTTCAAATTTGTGGAAGCAACTGACGAAGAAAAGAAGAAGGAGTAAAGGATCGTCCAGGAGTTTAATAAATAAACAAGATAATACAGACAAGGGAAAGAGGGACGGTGTGCTCATAAAACCAGGAATAGTAAGGCCCAAACGTCCGGCCTCTGATTGTCTTAAGGAATCAGGGGAGCGGATAGGATAATCGAGTCCAAGAAAGAATGACAAGGATGAGACTCAGGTCGAATAGTGGAACACCGAGAAGCAAAAAGCCTTGAGGGCGAGTGGGGGGAAAGCGCGCTAGGCAATAGCGCATCGAGAACTCTCCTATTACTCCGTAAGACTACAATATTACGCAGGGAAGAAGAGAAAAAATAGCATCCCGACCGACAGAGGGGAGGGAAGTGATTTAGATCGAAACAAATTCATATTTCAAGGAGGAGAAAGTGTAGGCAAACCCTCAATACGCCCGAATAAGGGAGAGGCGGAAAGGCAGGGAACGGGGCCACATTTTACTGAGGCGCTAGTACTTTAAGCGAAGCTGAAGGAAGAGACGGCTCCCTTGGCGAAGGTTCTTACGAAAAGGAGGAAAAGTCGTAAAAACGAACTGAGAGTCGGAAACTATTGGGCGGGGGATACGTAAAGGTAAGAAAGCCTCCTTCGGCATAAACCTTATAGGGGAAAAACAACATGCAAAGGGGATTGTCGAGGGGCCAACGTCTTCAGGGGAAGAACGGCTCGGGGCGATGAAAAAGGCTAGAGACCCAGGGGGACGGGGGGGGGGGGGAAAGAAGATGCACCAGGGAGACTCTCCAATCCGGAGGCTCTAAGAAAAGGCATCTCTCATAATCAGTCTAAGACCGTCAAAAACTGACCTGCAACACACCTCGAAGAGGGAAGGGGAAGGGCCGAATGGGGGGAGGGGAAAGGATCTGTGACGAAATGGGAATTAGCATGACCTTATCTGTATGGGCACTGGCTACCCGCAGTGGAAATCGGCGTAAAACCCCCAAAAAAAGGTCGAGGAGAGAAGGCGGAAAGGCATGCTTTCGAAGAGCCAACTGCCATCAATCTGGCGGTAGGGGGGGGAGATTCTTCAAAGCCGGGATCGAGGACTTCGATTCGAGCTTGGAGAGAAAAATATAGGGAAGGAGACAAACAAAAGAGAAGGAGAAGACTCCTGAAGGAAGTGGAATAATTCCGCGTAGGCTCCAAAGATACGGCTGGATTCTCGGGAGGAAAAGCAGAGTGTAAAAAGAAAATAAGTCCTCTGAGGGTGTTGAATCAAACTGAGAGGGAAAACGCGCTCAAAATTCAGGAGATGAAGCTTAACCTTCAAGGAGATTTTCCGGAAGCGCGTCTGAAAGGGTATGTCCTCAAGGGAAAGGAAGGAGTTCAGCAGTCGGAATGGTCTTAGAAGGGTCTACGGAGCCGAGCTTTAAAGAAAGTAAACACAAGCAGCGCCGTCCCGCGAAGAAAGACGATCGGAAACTTAGGTTGTTCTGGAAGGGGAGGGGCAGGCTGGAGACACTTCCTAGGAGAGGGGGACGAAGCTTTAGAAAAAATCTACATGTTGACGCCGCAGCCATAGGGTTAAATCTTTGAAGATGGGGGAGAGGGGGAAGGAGGGGGTACCCTGGGGGATGAGGGGGTCTAAATCCACCGGTGGTTACTGAGCCTGCCGAGAAATGAACCGTCTAGACCGAATCTGTCTTATGGTGAAGGGGGAAGAGGAAGAGGCTAGGGTGAGAGGGGGACAGGAAGTGAGGTCGGGGACGAATCGCGGCGAGCAGCAATCATTCAAAAGCCGTAGCCATCAGGTGACGTACTACCCAGAGAGGGGAGCCTCTATGGGGGTAAAGAAAAAGCTGTTCAGACCATGAAGGATGAGAAAAAATTGCCCGGAAATCAGCTGTGAATAGAACCTAAACTCGTGACGGGGACGGGGAGCGGAGATGTGAGGAAGAAAGGATGTTCTAGTCTATCGACATCACTAACGCGGCGGTCGGTTTCCTAGGTTGCTGTGGAAGACATGTAAAGAAGGAAGGGAGAGGTACGGGAAGAAGTGAGAGAGGCCTTTTACTAAGCTCTTCACACCATCGCCCGCCGGATCGGGACGTCCCGTATTGCGCGATGGCACCGTGCCGTCTAGAGAAAGCGGTTAATCGCGAGCAAGACGGTTCAGAAACGTCTTCCCCTGCCGCTGCAAGAAGAGGAAGGAAACAAAGGAAAAGTGATTAAACTGATCTAACCCCGAGGGGTGGAGTCAGATGGAATTCGTAGGGGTTCGAAATCAACTAGAGGAGCCCGAAGGGATCGAGAGGTACCTTACCACAAAGGAGCGTGCAAGAAGGAGAGAGGGAAAAGTAGTGCCGGAAGGCATGAAAGGGGAAACTGGGATTCTGTCTCTGGGGGGGTCTAAAACGGAAAAAATAGAGAGACAGAAGGGAATTAAAGAAAGTGAAGACATGGGGGGGGGTGAAGAGGAGGAGGGCAGAGGGGAGGGGAGGGGATCTGATTGTAAGTATACAGGCTTCTTTGGCGTGTATGGGAGTCGGCGGAGATTGGGTAATTGGAGTGACAGGAGAGAAAGAGAGTCATGAGGGAATCAGGTGCTTTGAAAACCGCAAGCCCCGTGCCGGAGGAGCGAGGAGAAGTGGAGAAAAAACTCTGAGATCACTTATCTGTTGGGAAGAGATCATCAAAAAAAAAAACGTAGTAGGAAGGAAAGAGATAACAAACGGAGAAAGGCGGAGCTGATAAGTACCAGCGAGCCGCACGGGCTGCGCGGGAAAAAGGAAAGGAGAGGAGAATTAAGACGATACTCAAATGGGAAAGACAATTACCTCAGAGCCAGCAGGGCCTCCACGGCCCTCGAGACATTGCAACACTCTGAAGGGAAAGGGAAAAAAAAAAAAGGACGAATGGGCAAGGCGTAACTATTAACTTCACTATGGAGGAGGGGAGAAGCGAAGAGCTAGTCAGTCCTCGGTAATAGGATCGCTAGATGAAAGTAGGGGAAGAAGCGCGTTCAGGAGGAAAACCAATAAAAGAAGGAAGGAGAAGACTGAAAAGAGTGGGTCATCTATTGCCTTCGGGTCGCCCAATGGAAGTTGCATGAAGAAGGAAAAGGGAGTAAAAGGGGGAAACTTAGCGTTTGCTAAAGGTAGATGGGATTCAAATTAAACTGCTTCTACTAGAAAAGGGAAGAGCGCAATCGCGTCAACAGACGGACGGACCGATCTTCGGGGTCGGATTATCTGCGGAAACGAAAACCGAGAGAGAGCGCAGGACACAGCGTCGAGCACGCAGGACCAATTTACTACTAAGAAAAAGGAGCGAAACACGGGGAGCAAAGGGAAAAATATTGGTAAAACCTACCTGCTCGCTAGTGATGGTCAGAAGAGCAAGAGTGTTGGGTTTAGACACGGATCCTCAGCATAAGGCCCTATCAAAGGAAGGCGGACCTCCTGTTCATCTAAAGAGCCAGACTGATGGACGACGGAAAGTACTCCAGGGGGAAGTGTTCCCTGAAGGTTTGGGTGAAAAACCAAGAGAGAGCTCCTGTCGTCGTAAAAAAACGGGAAAGAGGGTTAAGGGGACTGATAGAAGACGTACAGCGGCAAGGGATCAGCAAGAAAAACGCCATAGACAATCTAAAGAGAAAGGCAAGACAGATCGAGGGCTCATCAGCTTATGAGGGGGACTCTCTAGAGGAAATATACGAACAAGTGGGGATGCCATCCGCGAATAGAAAGGAGGATCATAAACATGACTCTATACGAAGCACGTCGCTGGATTCTGCAAGGGATTAGGGGATACCGTGAGTCGAGCATCAGGGGTGAGACAAGAAGGAACCAAAGTACAGAAAACCTAAAAAACTCGAAATATTTCGTCTTGAGGGGGGGGCGAGTACGTCGAAAAACAGGATTGTGGTCAGCTGACCAGAGTCGCGTCGTCCGCTTTGAGAAAGAAGGGAAAGGGAAATGCAATATAAAAAAAGACGGGAGGACAAGAACTTTAAACAACTGCGCGCTTGAGAGGAACACAGTAAGTCGCTGAGGGACGCAGGACAGGGGGTAGCAGGGTTTTCTAGAACGAGGGAACAAAAGAAGCGCGGCGATTCTGCGCAGAGACTGCATCAAATCATGCTCCCAAGACTCTATCAAGAGGGCGAAATACGAGAAGAAAGCATGAATTCAGGGGAGGGAGCCTCTTCCGGCGCTGAAGCGGAAGCTGACTGGCGTCAGCCCAGTCAAAAACTCTAACGGAAGAGAAAGAAAGGAGGGGGGGAAAAGATAGACGAGAAAGAAATTAGGACAGAGTGGGCTCTCAAGAAATCAATAAAGTTGCGCATCCTGCGAATCAATCCTACCTACGAGAGGTCTGGAGGGGGGGAAATCCCATGAGGAAATTGGAAGCTTGAAACCTAGTACGGTAACGGCGTGAAGCACAAGAGGCACTAATTTTTAGAAGGAAAGGGGAAAATAAAAAGGAGAGCAGGGAAGAGAGGAGATTTTACAGAATTCCGTCGCGGTGAGTAATCAAGGGCGGGGTTCTCGTACATAAAAAAACGGGAAAAGGGGTCAAAAGGAAAGAAGGAGAAGGGTAGGGGATAAAGGGGTAGGCAACTACAGGAAAAGTCGAAAGGCACCAGGGAGCTGGGGGTGTCGGGGAATAGTCTACGGTATCTCGAAGGAGGTCTTGCAAAAGGCAAGGGGGGAAGTGGGGAAAAACACGCCCAATCGGGTAAAAGTTATGTGCTGGGAAGCAGGACGTCAGGAAGGGGGGGAAATACAACAGGTCGGGACCAAAAAGGAAAAAGGAGGACGGCCATATCGCCTAAGATAGGAGCTTAAAAGTAATGTTCAACGTTAAAGGAGAAAGGCGCCTGATCAACCTGCAGTTGCGGAAGTCTTGAGGCCCCAAGAGACAGTAGAACGGAAGAGGAAAGAGGGGGGGAATATAAGCAGACTTCCGCTAAGTGAATTGAGTCAAAAAAGAGAATCTTAGAGGCGGCCGGATCTTGTGGGTCCGTCTCAATAACTAATGGATAATAAAAAGGGGGAGGAGTGAGAGGGGGAAAGCGCGTCTATAACAAAAAGGAAGTTCCACTGGACTAGGGGGGAAAAGAATGAGCGAGGAGCGGCGGAGAGCTGGTCTGGCCAGAAAAAATCCGAGCAAGACTCCAGTGCCAGACGCTTTAACTATCAAAAATAGGGAAGGATGCGTGACGGGGGTCGCGTACAGTCGTCTTCTGGGAGAGTGAGCGCCCGCCTGAAGAAGGAGGAGGTCGAGTAGGAAGAGGAAAGGGATGAGACTGCCTTCAGAGAGCTTCTTGAAAAGGGGCGTGCAAAAAAGTGGTCGACGTCGTAATCGGTCACGGTCCAGTATAGAACAGTGTGGAAACGGGAGGCGAAAATTCCGGAGGGAAGAGGAATCAAGGGTCGGGAGGAAAGAGCTGTAACACACTTTACCATCTCCGAAGCATTCACAGTAATGACCGGATCCAACAGGGCTGGTCTGGTTAATAAACAAAGTTGGCGAAGGAATAGGATTAGGAAATAAAGGGGAAGCATGGAAGGGGACTTTCAGGGTCAATAATGGTAGGGCCCTCGCTTTGGACTTAAAATTAGGAAGACCGTATGGGGGGGGT
>Ga0179593_1309157_pt1 | contig 14169 bp, 11 predicted proteins | sample CZODoug2_1_08_16_FD_185931 | JGI IMG/M metagenome (GOLD analysis project Ga0179593, IMG submission 185931) | Vadose zone soil fungal communities from Angelo Coast Range Reserve, California, USA - CZODoug2_1_08_16fungal (PacBio error correction) | ecosystem: Environmental > Terrestrial > Soil >...
TAAGCTGAAATGTGAGCCCGGAGCTGTCTTTCCTGGTCACGGAAGTCGTAAAAAGACCCTGCACCACGAAAGGAAGTCGCGACGCGGTCAGAATAGGTGAAAGTGGAAAGGGGGGTTCGCGAGTACCAGATGTGGACGCTCGGTGAGCGACGCCGGTCATCGAAGAGGAGGTACTATTCTCACGGAAGTTAAACGATTTTCATTATGTGGGGGTGAAAGCTGGACTAATGTTTTTAGATCAGGGACAGCTTAAGGGCTAAATAAGAGAATAGAATGCTCGTACAGGAAACGAAGGGTAGCGACATCAGGGTTAAGGCAAAAAAGGGAGGCCATCTAGTCCCAGAAGCTATTCCTAACTTCTCGAGCCGCAAAGAGCAGGGGAGGTTCAGTTATGGGGAGGGGGTGTTTACCGACATTTAAGATTTATCTACTTCATTGAAAAAAGGGGGCAATGAGGCGGCGCAGGGCGTCTGGAAAAAGGGGCACCAAACCCTTGGCGCGCATGGATCCTCAGAACCATCGGGGAATAACTCAGAAGATTTGATGATGCGAGGGGGGGTGAATACGGAGAGCCTACCGTCAACGAGTCATCTACAGGAATTCTTTTTACTAAGGGGGGGGAGATCGGAAAGCTGGTTCGGGCTCGCTTCTTCCTCCTCAGACGGGCGACATGTTGGGATAGGGGTAGAGTCCTATTCAGTCTATCGGAGGATGAAGTACCGGGGAGTTTTTTTGGCTGAGTGGGGCATCAAACGAAGGTCGGAGGGTTCTCAGGTGAGAGAGTTTGGGATGAGAAAAGGATGCGACCATTGAGACGAGTCAGCTTAAAGGTCGGGGAAAAGCCGCCGACTTCGGAAGAATGCGGAAAAATGCTTTGACCAAACTAAGTGATAATTCATCATCATGATTGGGGGGGGGGAGAAGGGGGTCCCATTAGAATTCATCTGAAAGACTTTGGAGGAAGAAGATCACGAGGGTGGGTCCGAGGAAGGAGCGAATTGCCCAGGCTGAGCACGAAAGAAGCTGGATGAAGCTTGAAGCGGGGAGTCAAACCTGCTGAAGACGGCACCCCCTTTCTATTCTAGTGATCGAGAATAGAGAAAGATATTTACACACTTGATCAAGATCTCCCAGCTTTCAGCTGGAGCCCAATAGGATAGCACGAAAGGGGAGGATTATCGATAAGGGAAATGGAGATCTCCGGGCTTCATGGGATAAAGCGATAATTGGCGGAGAGAGCCACGGGCGGGGGTGTGGGTGAGGGGTAAAAGAATCTTCGATCTAATCTAAGCCCGTTCAGCAAAAAGAGATGGAGACAGGGAAGGAAAGGACGGTTTCTGGGAAGAAATCCCTTCACGCCAAGGAACGTGAAATTTACTTACTTCCAAGAAAGGGACGATGGGACGATGGAAAAATAGAGAAAGTTCAAGTGTCTAGGGCGCCATCAAGCCGTCCCTGTTGAGACCAGGATCAACGAAAAACCGAAAATCGCCGCTCCGGAAGTCTGACAACAGGGGAATCCTCTTCTGAAAAATGATGGGAAAATGGAAAAGGTTGCCAGGGTTGAGTGGGGGTGATTTCGTAGGGCGGTTTTGAAGGGGGGGGGCAGGGGGGGGGGAAAGGAAGAAAATGTTGGGGGTGTTCAACTATTCTTGAAGAGAAAGGACCCTGGTCACCTTCCATGGGGCCCCAGAAAAAAAGCAAGAGGTATGTTGGGGTCTTTCAATGAAAAAGGAACAAGTTTCTCGGACACAAAAAAAGTCAAGTGATGACGCAGTGTGAGGGAGAGAGAATTTAAATAATAACTTCGAAAATCAAAGGAAAGATAAAAAAAGGTGACGTCATACCGGACGAAATGTCGAGGGGAAAGGAAAAAGGGAGAGAACGGGGGCCAAATCGGCACTCTAAGTCTCCACTTGTGATCATTTCCGGGGATTTTGGGGGGGAGGGAAAAAAGGGAAACCTGTCCGCGCGGGAAGCGTCTATCACCTCACCGGGGGAAATAGAAGGTGTCGGAGAATAGAGCAAAAAACGTATCTCTTCAGAGAGAATCTTCTCAAAAAAGGGCATATTGTACACAAAAGGGGAGGGAACCTGAATAAGGCGAGAACAAGGGAAAGTATAAAGGGGAAGGAAACCAAAACCCGATCAGGAAGGGGCCTTTTAGAATGCAGTGAGGAATTTGTAAGACCGGATATACCTTTTTAATGAGGAGGGAGGAAGGAGGACTGAACGTGGTGACCTTCGTATCTCCTATTATGTCCTTCGGCACTTCTTCCATCTGGTTGACGTTTCAGAGACCTGGAGGGAAGGGAAAAGAGACAAAAAAATGGGGAGTCAGTTGGAAAAGTTTCAGGATCCCAGCGGATTGGCCTGGTTCAAGGGATTGGGGTACAAGAAAGCGCCATTACGGAGGTCCAACCCGGCCCCCATGGGCAAATCTACCCTACAACAAAAAAAAAAGAAAACCCTACCTTGACATGTAAGACAGAGTAATTAAGCGAAAATGGGGAGGTTTGAACTGGGAGCGTCTTTCAAGGTGGAATCGTCTGCGACGCAGGTCAGGGGGGGTAAATCTTTCGGGGAGGCAGTGGGGACAATCCTAGCAGGGATAGAGGGGTAACGGTGGCTCAGTTTCCGGAGGAAGGAGCTATCTAAGGAACGACGGACCAGAAGGGGGGAGTCTTCCGAGACGGAGATCGGCTGAGGTCCTTACCTCGAAAAGGAGATTTAAAAATCTTCTTCTAACTTCTATTGGGAATAAGAAGAGGTATTAGGTTTGAGGGCCCAAAACTGACTAGCTACGCCGGATAAAAACATTCATCGATAAAAGGCGAGCGAGGGGACCATTTTTCATTAGAGTCAAAGCCGGATGGGGTCGCCTAGTAAGATGATTCACTTTCATAAACTCTGGATATATAAACAGGGAGGGCATGAAAGATAGGAGTAAGGCGGCCCAGTAAACGTGGAAAAGGGGGGAGCTTTCTAAGTCTAGGGCTAAGATCACGACCTTCTTTGACGCGACGACGCTATGAAGGGCGAGAGCAAGAGCCAGCTTAAACTTGGCAAATTTCGACCGTCCGCCAGAGGAAGTGATGGGGGCGCGGACCGCGACCAGAGGGTTTGAACGAACGAGGAGTTCCTGGTGCCCAGGACGAAGGGCTTGTTGCCGATGATCTCGGGGAGAGCGAAGAAAAAGGGAGCGTTAAGGAGAGAGCTGGGCCCAAAATGTCTGGAAACTCACGAAAATCAGCAGAAGGCGGGAACCTAAGAACAAGGGAAGCTCATAACAGACAGCTCCTCTCTCAGGACGCTCCAGATAAGAAAAATCAAAAAGGTCTGATAGAAGATCAGCTAAAAAATTGTAGAGGGGTGGACTATATATCTATGATGAGCGTATACGAGACTGGACCTGTCGGAGGGTCTGGAGGGGCTGGGGGGGAAGAGTCGAGAAGACTGGAACCTTTTTAGCCAATGTAAGAATCTGCTGCAGGGCTCGAGAGATGTCTTCTCATATGTAGATGCTCTGAAAAAGGGCCGTTACTTGGAGACATTTAAGGACGGTGAAAAAGTCGAGAGTTCTGAAGAAGATTTTGCAGAGCAAGACAATCTTTTTAAGCACAACATGTCGCGCCGGGGCAACCTCATGGAAAGGGACTGGGCTTAAAAGCGAGCCAGGGGCCTAGGAGAAGTCGAAAGAATAGGGAAATCCATGCTGGATCAGGTGTCTGAGGGGAGGGGTATCATGGAGGAGCGGCTTCGCCTTCCGTAGTCTACAACCTTCAGCGTCTACGCAGTGAAAAATCGTACGATTGAAAGGCATCTATGTTGGGCTAAGGGAGGAGAGGTCCAGAGTCAGGTGGCGTGTTGGTCATCCGCTGGAAGTTACCGGCCTGCGGGGCGCGACGATACTACAGTGTGGCAGGGGAGAAGATGAAAAACTCAGGGTCGCCCTGGAAGGCGCGCAAAAGTTCAGGGCCTGAGGGTTTCAGGGTCCGTGGTACTAAAAAGCCTAAAGCCTTATCCTTCACTCGAAGATCATCGCGGTACAGACTAAAACAACTTTAGGTAAAATAGGGATCCGTCAGTCTGAGGCCGGCGAGACGAAAGTTCAAAGACGGAAAGATCAACGGAACGGAAAGTCTAAGCTGCTTTAAAGGAAGAGGGACCTCGGACCTTTTCCAGGGGGTCAGGGCCACGGCTGGGACTGGAACGAGAGAGGGTGCAGAGAGTTTTGAGCGGCCGAGGAAGAGAATCTATGACCAGGGCGGTAGAAAGGCCTCTCGGAAGGTCACAGGTAAGTTGTCAGGGAGTTTCAGGGATCCCGCGAAGAAGGGGGACCTGCGGGACAGGTCCTAGAGCTCATCCGTCGGAAAAAATGACAACGTCACTAGTAAATCCTATCGACAATAGTGTCCGATCAAAACTGTGGGATCTATGAGGAGAGACGAAGAAAGGTCAGCGGGAATGACGTCACCAAAAATTGGGGTCGGTTATAAAAGGAGATTACATTGGAGGGAGCCCGCAATCTCGGGCGAGCATAAAATAGAACTGGGCTTTTGACGAAAGGTGCTGACTTCGTCTAAAAGTTCAACACAACCACGTGGGATATAACAGCCGAAATCTGCTCCGTCGAAGAGGCTAAAGATGACAAGGGATCTCGGGCTTCACATTAAAAATAGGGGGGGAGCGACAAAGATAAGGCTTCATCTCTCAAACCCGGCAAGCCTACCTTAGAAGGTTAGGGGGTTAATAAGAGAGAGGGATTGGACGAGAGCTCACATCTTCCATTTTAAACAGTAGCAGCTTCGCCATCTTGGCTAAAGAAGAAAAGGTGTAAGTATAGAAAAAGAGGGGTGGTCTATTTCAGCAGCTGAATTCAGCTTTCATAGTCGGGGCGGTTGGGAAGTAGGTAAAGAACCTAGGGAGGGGGGGGGTTGCCTTCTATGAAACGGTTGTCAATGAGATGAAGAAGAAAAAGTGTCTCAAAAAAACCAAGAAGCTAGGAAAAAAAAAAGCGGACCTAAAAAGAACTGGAAAAAAAGAAAGCAGGGGCCGTACCTCGCATTTCTGGAGGGACTAGTTCTAGTTGGAAGGAATCCGAGAGGGGGAGGGTGGGTTGTGAGTGCCGGACGGAAAAATAATGGAAAAGTGCCGAGGGGGCTGATGTAGGAAATACCTTCATTCCTTATCTTGGCAAGCAAATAGAAAGAGCTTAGGGATGCAGTCCGTACGCGGGACCATCGCCAAGGGCACTCCGTGTCTTTCTAAAAAGCAACGGGGGGGGCCATGACAGTAATTGAAAAAAAGGATATTTTTCTTACATGGTGAAGGGTGAGGGCACTCAGTAGGAGACGACGCCGTGGAGTAGGTAAGAGAAAATGGAACAACCGTGGGACGAGGGCTTAAAGGGGGGGATCAGGACAGGGCTAAGGAATTGCTTCCATGCTTAGGGGGACAAGGGGGGAGGACGCGTGGTGCTTGAGGGGGGCGATCTGAACCTCGGCGATCTCCCAGAAAACAAAACGGCAGATCTAAATTCAGCATAGGACGAAAAAGGGGGGGGCAGTCACAGGGGGGGGGGGGGGGGGGGGACCCTCAGCTAGAGGAACGGGAGAATAAAGGAGCCGTCTCTGTCAAGGTGGGGGGGGGCGCGTTATTCGAGGGTGGGCTAAATGTGTGAGAGAAAGTGGAGCTTCTAGAAAAGGTGGTTGGAGGCTAAGAACACTCAACTCTTCCGGTTAAAAAAAAACGATCCGATGAAAAAAGAAGAAAACAGAATCAAGGCAGGAGGAAGTAATTTTTCATCGGGAAATTAAATAGGAAAGTCCGGGGGGGGGGGGGGTAGAAAGGTGAAATTACCGGGTGTGAAAAAAGAAGCGGTGTAAACGGGCGGAAACATTCAGCTAAAGAGAGAGGGCGTCACCCTGACCAAGAAAAAGGGGGGGTTTTTTAGGGCGAAGTCCCAGAAAGGGGGAGAGGACACGTTAACCGTTCCTGATTTGACGAGGAAGTGTGGCTGGGGCCTAATACTCGCAGAGAGATGGAAACCTTCCTCATCACAAACATAAGTCAGGGAAAAAAAAATGGAGAAGGCAGGTACCGATCCCGAAGCAGGAGGTAACACTCGCTTCAGTATACTGGATTAAAGTAGAAATATCCGCTCGGCTTGAGGAGGAGAGAAGGGGAAACGATTTTCCACGAGGAAGAATGCCGCCGTAAAGAAAGCTAAAGAAAGGGGGGGAGATCTCTCGGGACCACCAAGTGAAAATAAGTATCGGCGAAATTATTGACACCAGGGTTGTATGGAAGCAGTGGAGGGGAGGAGCTCGGAGACCGGGGGTCAAGGCTGCCAAACAGACAATACTCAGACTGTCATAATACCGGCCTTAAGGAACTAGGGCGGGGTTGGGTGCTGTCCTGGATAGACCTTGGGTGAAAAAGAAAGGGGGGCGAATGGGAATTTAGTAGTTTCTTACGAGGGGCGGCCGGAGTACTCCGGGATATGCAAGTTCATTAGTCACTCCTTTTCCTTGGGGTGAAAATGGGACCTATACACCGTGGATAGGGAAGCGTCGGGAAATGTTGGGGCGCCGGGGGCACGGGGGACGAAAAGACAATGCGGAATTTAAAAAAAGGCTTGGAGGTGGGTGCCAAGGAGGGGAAAGCCATTTCTCGGGGGGGGAAAAAACGCAAAGGGGAACCGCTAAAAGGAAGAAAAGTCAGGAAATAAAACTGGCATTAGAAAGGACCCAATGGGGAAGGAAAGCAGACTGCAAGGTTGCCTCTCTTCTCAGACGGCCTGAATAGCAGAAAAAAGGGCCTGTTTGAGACAACGTAAGGAGAAGGTAGTGAGTGCTTTTTTTATTCGAAATCCACTGGGTCGCAGAGGGAATGGAAAAAAAAACTTCGGGCGGGGGGGAGGGCAATTTTCCCGAAAGTAAAGGGGAAGTGAAAAATAAAATTCGGTCTAAGGGGTAAGATTCATACCCCGACGCAGTCGTTAAGAGGAAAGGGGGGAGAATTTGCTGCCGATGATAGAAACACTTCTAAGGAGAATTATTGTCAAAGCATCCACAGGACCGAAGAAAAAGTTAAAGTAAAGAAAGGGGGGGGGAGCACACCATGAAACCTTCGCAACAGGGGGCAAAGATCTTAAATAAGAAAAGTACTTCGTGAGAGGAACAGGAAGGAAATCAAAGGGAAAAAGGGAAGAATTGAACCTTGGCCGGTCATTTGAAGCATCTGTATCGGCGAACCTGTAGTTAGAATGATATTGCGAAAAGAGGGCACTAAGCAAAGAACATCTCATCTACAACTGAGTGTGCAGGGGGTGGTGGGTGGGAGTGCGAACTCGCGGCCTGAATCTCCCGGGGGAGTGCCAGCTCAGGGAAGAGTTCTTTGAAAATTAGGACAAAATAGAAAGAATATAAGAAAGCACCAAGAGAAGTCGGATCAGGTTGCGAAAACGTCCATTGCATTGCGGAAAGAACATCCTTTCATCCGGGGGTAGGGCAAGGGCTTACTCATCTTACGCGGGAGAAAAATTTCGCTTTGAGGAGGAGCAGGGAGACAACGGAAAAAGGTATACTTCAACTAAGAAAATGGCGTTATTAAAAAAAAAAAAAACGCACGAAAAGAAGGAAGGAGGCCTCCAGCCTCGCACAAAAAAACCAAAACACAAAAAAAACAAACAAAAACCTGGGACGTAAGGGTAAGCAACTTGTATTTTGGAGCCTCTAGGTAATCATAATGAACGAAACTCCGCTTGAAAAGGAAACAAGACATGACTGCGGCGGAGGATGAAGTAAACAAGAAAACCTAAGGACGGCCAATCTGAAGGACACGGGGATATTGAGAAGGGAAAGGTAGTTCTATTAAAGCATGTTAAGTAGTTGATCGTTGCTTGGTGGGAACGGGAACTACTCGGTAGAAGGAGTCACTTACAGTTTGGAAAAGAATCTTTCATCATGCCGCAAGGGTTTTGGAACGGAAAAAATCCGTCTCGCAATCAGGGATCCAGGGGTCTTCATTAAGAGAGCAAACTCGCCTAGTGCAACTGGAAAAGAGGGAGCGCAAGGATCTGGCTCAGGGAGAGGTTGGGAACAATTTCTAAAGTTGGAATGCTCTTTCCCGCGGGACATAGAGGGCAAGGAGATACATCCCTATTAAATTGAGAGGGGAAATGCGATTTGTATAGGCGGAGAACGGGAATATCCTCGGACCGGGAGAAAAGCGCATAAAAGGACGGCAATTAACGCATGACTAAGATGGGAAAGAGACCTTACCTAAGGCAATCAGGTGAAAGGGAAACGCTTCGACCTGCGTTCGGGGTAGCCAGGGGGTCCCCGGAGAAGTACCAATGTCCGAGGAACAGCCGCCAAAAAACTGAGCGAGGGAAGCGATAAAAAACAAAGGAGGCTTAGAAAGAAAAGGAAATAACCTTTAACTCATTGTGATGAGAGGAGAATCAGTATTAAATATCAGGTGAACGGACAACTGCAACACAGGGGGAGGGGGAAGGGATGGGAGGAGAATGTCGGAGCAGAGGTCGTTAAGCGGGGGGGAAAAGTGGGGGGTATTATCATAGACTTCAAAAGGGCGAGGTCAAAATGTATGAGAACTGAAAGACTGAAAGGGAGTACTAGGAAAGACAGGGCACCCCTAACTAATGTGGGAAAAGACTATGTTTCGATTGCGAATGAAAAGAGGGGGGCCGCCGGACAGGAGGAAGCGAGACAAAAGAGAGAAAAGGCACTACTTTAACCTGTCCGGAGAGAAAATCTGTCCAGGGGGGGGGATGGTCCAGGAAAAGGGCGGGGGGAGAGGGAACTGTTCTCATCCTGACTCAACAACCTTTATTTTTCAAGGACCGGGGACCTGTGGGGGGGGGGTGAATGGGGGGGGACAGGATCTGTCCTCAGGTAAAGGAGTTCCTTTAAAGAAAAAAGTGGTGGGCTCTTTAGTCGTCTACGTCTTGACCTGGGGGACATGCCTCAGGGACAAACCGACCGGGGTGCAGCCATACACTTTCAGGACGACCTATCTAAAGACCAGGACCCTCCGCTCTCAGGGAAACGAGGTGACCCCGGCTTGTCGAGCCAGACCTTCACAACTCACTGCCTAAAGGGCACAGCGGTTAATACAGAAGTAGGAAAGAAGAGACCCTGGCAAAGTTTAAAAAAAAAATCTGCAGCGTCCAAGAGGGGCGTTCTACAAGGTTAGGATATGGGGGCGTCGGGGTACTTCTATTTGAGCCGTGCCTTGGGATGCTGGGAGTTTTTTTTGTTAGTGAGGGAAGAGGAAAGGGGGGGTAGTTCTATGTTCCCCAGGGAAAGGGGTCAGGGAAACGCGTAAAGGACTAAAAAAAAAGGTGGCCGCGTCTATCCGTAAAGGGGGAAAGGACCGCCGCGACCATGGATCCCTTTAAGGATAACAGGGGGGGGGGGGAGTTGCGCAAAGTAGAAGAGGGGGATGGTGAAAGAGGGGTTCCTGTCAGACGAGCAGGTTGAGATGGGGTCTACGTTTTCGGGAAAATCCATGGTTTAGGCTGAGAGGCCGCTAAGAGGCAGGAAGAGGCGGGCGGCACTGAAGAGTCAAAGAAGCAAAGGGAAATAAGGGGATTCTGACGTCTAAGCTTTAACGAGGACTAGTAGACTTGCCCAGTCATCGTTGCTTAATGAGGGGAATGGCCATGCCACATATCGCCAGCGGGAAGAAAAGGGAAAGGGGGATGGTCTCAAGAAGAGGAGGCGAACGACCTTACTTTCCTTCTAGGTCAGAGGAAACGTGTGTGTACAGTTCAAATGGGAAATGATGGGAGAGGGCAGGCTAAATGCCTCTCCCCTTGTTCTTCGCAGGGGTACGGGGGGGGGAAAAAAAGAAAAAAAACATGAATACAGAACAGCAGCGTCAGCAGCAGGCAGGAAAAGTCTGAGGGTCAAAAAGACAGTAGACTAGCTCGGTGACGAAAACCGAGAAAGACGGGATGAAATTCAGACTTTGAGAGTAAAACCGAAACATTAGATAAGGAAGGGGGACTAAAAGGAAACGACCGTTCTCGGAGTTGAGAATCAAGAGAAAGAAACGCGAAGCGGTTGCAGGGAAAGAATTCCTGAAGAAGAAAGAGAGCGATTGAAAAACACTGAATCCCAGGGAAAATGGGGGACTCTTAAATTACATGTAATTAGGGGGTGGGAGTTGACTTTGTTCTTGGTGGGGGGTGACTTGGTTTTTGACGCGACCGGGGTTAAAAGTTTCGGGAAATTCCATCAAAAGCAGGAAAATCCAGGGGGCGGCCCCCAGGAAAACGGCGCGCAACATGAGGGGGGGTCTTTACGCTGAAAGAATGCAAAAAAAGGTTTCTCGAAAGTATAAGAGTGCTAATAAGGTTAGGAATCGGCCAGCAGCCAGTTCACCACAGGCAGCAACGAGCCTCCGTTCAAGTTGGGAGATAAGGGAAAATCGCCGAGCTGGAATGAGAAAAAGGAAGGCATTAAATAGAGGGGAAAGTCGTCTTGTTAATGTGCAGGAATTGTCCGACGAGACTGCGAAAGGAGTTCAAGAAAACCTAAGTGGGAAATAATTCCGTCTAACTATCTAGGAAAAAAAAAGATATGAGGAAAAGAGAGAGAAAAGGAAGGGAGATTGGACCCACTGGTTTCGGCGGATCCTCGAAAAGACGAAAGGTCTCCTGAAGAAGCAAAAGAAAAGTACCGTGAATCATTCTGTCCTTGAGAATGAAGTACGAAGGAAAAGGACCTTGTTTATGATGCGAGGAACAGGAGAAGGACGTGTGCCGGCAGGGGGAGTACTGCAACTTTATTATTCAGAGCTCCGTGACTCCATAAAAGGGTGCAAGGGTACGAACGATGGCTTAAAATAGAAAAAACCGCAAGTTAGGATGTTGGGAAGGGCAAAGGAGTTGTCCTTCTTGGGTTTAAGAAAGATAACCCGTTGGGGGGGGGGGGTCTGGACACAAGGCCAGGCCATTTCAACTCGAGAAAAAAAACCCGACATGTACGGGCAAGGGGGAAAAGATTACCCTTAATGAACTGAAGTTGAAGGGGGCGCTCTCAGGTCTCTGGCGGAGGAGACTGATAGCGGGTCTGTGCCGGTGAGAAAATAAAATTTAACGAGGTGGCAAGAGGAAGGGAGGTGGGGAAGTAGAAAGAGATACGTAAAGAGCGGCTTTTCAGACTTCCATTTAAGGATAGGGTCGGTGAGAACCGTAATCTAAGGGGTTCTCCTGAAAAAACAGGGTAGGAGATGTAGGAGACAACGATCCTTAGAGTAGTTAGATGCCCTCGAATTTTCATTGAAGTAGATGAAGGGAGACGCTCTCTATGGCATTTTAGGAAGGGAACATGAAAAAGAGACGCCTTTTCGAGAGCGGCATGTGAAGCCGTAGAATCTCGACCATTGCTCCGCAATAGAGGAGACTAAAAAAAGGTTCTTTAGACGGAAAAGAATCAAGACTGTGAGCGTCGTCTTCCAAAAAAGGGTCAAATGTTTACGAGGATATCTTGACCTGGTCAAAGGGAAATAAGCGCGTTCAATGAGCGCCCGGGGAGCTACGGTGAGGAGGATAAAAAACGTCAGGGAAGCACGGAAGAGAAAAGCTGGGAAGGGGACTGGGCCAGCTACAGTCTCCAATTAAGGTCGAAGAGTCTTGCCTCTTATCTGGTGGCACCAGCTCAAAGCTGCAAGAAATGGAAGGGGGGAACCGCCTTAAAATCTCCGCATTCGTCTCAACTCAAGTAGAATGAGGGAAATCGAAGGGCCTAGGAACGGTGCTGCCAAGGAGAGAGGAATCTCTCGAAATTCAAGGGCGGGCTCTATTGAATTTCAAAACAAGGGAAAGTCTAATTCAAAGAAGAATAGAATTACAAACAAAAAACGAAAATCAATACTCTGGAAGCTGGACTCAAAGGCCTCCCTGATCACCAAGGCACTCCTTATAGCAAATTCGCAGTCTGCGTGAAAAGAGGTACGCGCCTACGGAACGGAACTGAGAAATAAAATCTTGTCGGGGTCGGTAGATTCGAGGATTCAGGGGTACTGGACAAAGAAAAACTTTTCACCAAGTTTTAAGGTCAGAGAGTAGGAGGGGCGGGAGGCATCTGATTCGGCAGGGGATCAAATGTTGGCGGCACTCGAAGAGGGTCGTGGGTATTCTAAAGGGGGGAGAGGGTCAGGGGAACGATGAGGGCAGAGTTCAACAGAAGGTCGGGTGGCCAAAAAATCGGCGGCAAAGATCGTTAAAGGGTGGGCAGTGCGTCCGGTTCCCCAATGGTAATCTTAGGAGGAAGGGGAAAGGATTTCTTCAAATAGAGGGAGGATGATCGATTTGAAGCCAAGGGGGAAGCGGCCATGATGTCAAGAGAAAGGGTTATTTCGATCAGGGGCGAAGGTAGGGGGGAGACTCCTTCCTAGGTAAAGTAGTCAGGACAAAATGAAAAAGCTGGAACCATCTCGGGGAAGGCGCGGAGGGTTAGAAGAAGGCCTAGTATATAAGGAGTCTTCTCTATAGCGAAATCCGAGTAGAAGAGAAAAAAGAAGAACTCAAATTTTCACCTCTGTCACGGAAGGGGGGATCCGCGCCCGTCCCAGAAGGGGCAGGTCCTTTGTGTTGACGCCCCGGAAACCGAAACCTGAGCGCGCAGAAGGGTCGGCAAAAAAAAAAGAAAGTAATCTCATCCTCAAAACAAGTAGTAAAAGAAGAGATTACCACGGATGGTTGCTTATGAAGGGAGCGGGGGACCATAAGGGAAGTTCTCGAGAGAATTTACAGGGGTGGGGAGGGAAAATAAGGCCCAAAAGAAGAAGGGCGAAAATCCTTTAGAGGATCGGCCGCTCAAGGACTTGTTCCCTTGAAGGTAGCACCGAGTTCATCCGGGGGATAGCTAAACGCCGATTTCCACGACAAGTATCCTCGGAGGTAACTATCTTAGGAAAGAGAATGGTCAGATGTGTGGGGCTAAAAGCGAGGAGGGGGTGGAACGTCCGCAAGGAAGGGACGGGTGTCAGAAACTTCTTCTAATTGAAAAGAAGATCATCCGGGAGGGAATCTCAATAGTTCCTTTAGAAGGGACTTCGCTGGTGGGATACTCATCACGGAGGGGAGGTTTCAGTGGGGGAAGGGGATTTAATCGAAGCACGAAGGGGAGGTCAAGAGGGGATTCAAAATGATGGGGAAAAAAACTTTCAAGTATAAAAGGGGGACCGAGACGCAAACCGGACCTTTTCCTATGCCATACATCTTAACCATCAATGACCGAGAACTCGCAAGTTTGGGAAGTCAGGTTTCTGCAGGTCGGGGAGCCTACCTTCAAGCAACATCCGGCCGTGAAAAGAAGCAGGGAAATATATCTTTTTAAGAAGTGATCTGAAAGAGGATCGAGAAAAGCAAGATGCTCTTGAAGAAAGGGTGAGTAGAATGTGAATACGGGGTCCTGGCGAGAGGGGAATTCAAAGGGAGAGTGGAGGGGTGTTGCGGTCATAATACATCCGAGGGTGACTGGGGGGGAACGGTGTTTGATACTGGTCTACATTGGGGGAGTCTATCTACTCGCGGGTCGGCGATTTACTATAATCGGGAGGAAAAATCCGCTTAGCAGGACGGGAAGATGAAGAACTTCCCATCCTGGTTGCAATTGGTTAGCACAGTATAAGCTTAGGGGTCTAACTCGGGGAATGCGAAATAAATAATGATGTTCGATTTTAGAAGAACGGGAAAAGGGGTGAAAAAGGAAATCAAGGTGCTGGCTCTCCTCTTCAGGCGGGCCATTATATGGTGAGGAAGAACATCCGAGCGTAGAAAAAGGGGTAATTTACAGGAGGACTGATACTCGTTATAAAGGCGTCTAACGGAAAGGCAAGAGCTAGTATCGATGGGGGAACCATGAATTGGAACTCCGAGTGGCGAAGAAGTTCCAGAGATGCTAGAAGAAAGGGGCGAAGTCGGGAAGGTGGAAAAGGGTTGTGAGAAGCGGAGGGGGGGCTCCTTTTAATCTGTGATGAAGGTCGTAAAAAGGGGGGGAAATACTCCACGGATGAGCCTTGGGAAGTGATTTGGACGCAACATAACAAGATCGACTCATCTCATCAAGGACAGAAAGAGGGGGAAGTCAAAAAAAACGGTCTACACTATGCTGACTGCAGGGTGCC
>Ga0179593_1328451_pt1 | contig 14169 bp, 12 predicted proteins | sample CZODoug2_1_08_16_FD_185931 | JGI IMG/M metagenome (GOLD analysis project Ga0179593, IMG submission 185931) | Vadose zone soil fungal communities from Angelo Coast Range Reserve, California, USA - CZODoug2_1_08_16fungal (PacBio error correction) | ecosystem: Environmental > Terrestrial > Soil >...
ACTACATAAATGCCAGGACCGGAGGTAAGTAGAAAAACGCCGCCAAGGAGAAGACGGAAGTCAAAGGGGAACGGAAGAATAAGGGGACAAAGAAGATTCACCTGTTCAAGCATGACTACCAAGGGCTAGAGGTAAGATGGGTGAACAAGGTAAAGAGTAAACAATTACAAAAATAACAATGCTCACAAACACGAAAAAAAGGAGGAAAAAAAGAGAGATGGGTTCAGGGCAACCATTTAAAACTTTTTTTAAACAGGAGCAATGCGTGATACAAGAGGAAGTATTACGGCTTTGCCAAAAACCGGGACACACCCTCATTACTATTTTGAAATTCATTCACTCCGCCTACCACGCCAAAATGAAAACCGCGCAAAACCATTCAAAATCATACAACCACTAAACAGGAAACGTCTGGAAAGCAAATCACCCTCGCGGGCAAAGGTTAGCATGTGCTAGACTGGAAAGGACGACGTAAAAGCGTTCACCTCAAAAGAGGGAGAAGAAAAATGCAGTTATGGAGAATCGACGTAGCATCAAAGGGTTCTCGAAAGGAAGAGAGGGTCGGACGAGCAAACCTTTCAACTTTCTCGTCGAGATAGAATGAAAGCTCCGCTAACGAAGGGAGGAGTCCAACTTGCGGAGTTGAAGGCCGTCACAAAAAGGTGGGGAGAGATGGAAGCATAGAGAGGGGAAAACAAGGGTCATCTCAAAATGTGAGACGCATTACCAAGCCGGCGGAAAGATGGTCAATCCAAAGCACAAAGCCCCAACAGACCAAAAAGGACACATGAAACCTGACCGATTGAAAGTTACAAAACTCCTCGAAGAAGCGACCCTCTGTTCCGGGAAGTGTCAACTTAAAACGAGTCTCCGGTGGATAACCAAGCAACAGTTACAGGGGCTCCTCCTCCGTCGTTCTTTATAGAACAGGGGAAGGTTAAAGGATTGTAACAGGGGGTTGGGGTCAACTATAGGTACATCCTTACGCCGCTTCTCTTACATAGAGGGAAGACAAGGGGGTTGGGGACCCGAAGGTCAAAGTCTTTGCCTATGGGAGAAGGCTACCAGTTGCCATCATACGGTTGCAGCAGAGAAAAAGGATCCCTGAAAAAGCGCACCAAAAAATCGCCTCTAAAGCGTGGTTCCGGAAAAAAATGAGTGGGCGCTTTGGACTCGTGGAAGACTGGGGTCTGGGGAAGCATCATTTGTTTCGACGGGTGGTGGGGTAAGCAAGACCCCAAAATCGAGTTGGAAGACCTCCGCTCCCCTTTCGGCTTTGGTGAATAAAACTCGGGTCTTCGTACAATGGCCCCCATAAAGCATTTCTATTTCCTAAGCCGTGATCTTCTCTAACTCCGGAAAAGAACGACAAGGTGGTCTCTATTCGACTTCATGTAGAGGGGAACGCGCATACTAAAACGGAGTATATACGGAAGGAGCTCGGTACTGTTATCAACTTGCAGGGGCCGGAGGGTGGTTTTACGAAAGTTTGACGATGCGGCGAAAGCAAAAACTGCGGACACGAATGGGGGGCGAAGGCCTGCTGAAAATGATGAAGCTGTTGAAAGGCGCGTAACTGTCACGGTCCGAATCAGTCCACGGGGGCAGGAAAGAAGAAAAGCTGAGGCGAGAACGTGGGTGACTGAATGGTGTCTGGGGGGCGAAATTTTCAGTGGAGCCAAGACCAGGTGGGGCGAGAATGTCTCAAGCCTCGTCAGAAAACGGCGCGGCTATCACACGGGTGGGGGGGGGGGGTGGTGTTGGGGAAAGTTCAGGTATAGACGAAAAAGCCGATTCGCGCGGGGGTCCGGAGAGACAGGGATCTCCTCGAAAACAAAAATGGGGGTATTATTAAAAAAAGAAATAAGAACGTGTATCCGGGGAAGGGAGATCAAAGGGTCGAGACCTTGTAGAGTGCTGTCCAACATTGTACAGTCAGGCAAGTTGTCATAGTATTTTCTTTATCAGAGTGCAAAAATGGCTTGGCCAAAGATAAACCGATGCCGCAAAAAAAGATCACACTTAAGGGCTGAAAGGCCGGGGTCACATCGTCCTTCCAAAGTCGTGATGGTCACTTACAAAGAACGGAGCGAAGCAGTTACTAAGCGTTAAACGAATCGGTACCATCGGAAGCAAGTGGTGGGCAGAATCCACCATATACAAAGACCGAAAGAATAAACGATTTCAAAGTCACAGTTCCGAACTTCCCGAACGAATAGTTGTTTCGGGAAATGAGAGGAAGAATGTAGTGATGAGCCTTGTCAATAATAATGAAGGGTGCCCGACTTACAAAAGGAGGGTATTGAGATCTGCCTCAAAAGCGGAGGTCAACGACCGTATGGGGCCGATGTGAAGACGCGATCGAAGGACTTAAACAGCGATTCTTGTCGTAGGGAAAGCCGCCCGGGGGGATGGCGGATGCAAAAACTTCTCACAACACTACTGGTGAGCAAATACTAAACCCCAAGGCTGAAAGAAAAAACATCAAAGAACCCGAGTTTTCAGAACTGAGGAGCGCTAAGAAATCTGCTCTTCAGGGGATGAGGAAGAGGGGGAAAAAAAATATTAGGAGGAGGAGGGTGAAGGGACCTCCAGCCTTAAAACGGACTTGACGGCGGGGCACAAACTTGGAGGACAAAAAACGAAAAGGAAGCCAAGTCCGCCGCCGTCATGGCCGATAAACCCAACGCTACATAACTTTACCATTGCAATCAAGGTGAGCAAAAGAAAAACAGGGACGCCATGAGAACGGTGTTAAGGATTCAAGAAAACGGGGGGAGCTACGCCCGCAGGGGGAGAAACGGGCGACTGGAGTAGCGAGGAGCTGGGATCCGACCATGGGCGCGGGTCTGGGGGGGGGGGCGGGGGGTGACTCAGGGAACGGCAACAGGGGAACATTTAAGCAGGGGGGATACAAAGTGACCGCACCTCTTCTGCGATGAAAAAGACGAGGGGTGTTTGAACATCCTGGAGATTGGTATGACCGCCCCTTGAAAACGTTTTCCCTTTCCTTCCCACTTCCAAGGGGAAGAAAGGAGGGAGCGACGCATGTTTGCAAGACCGAAGGATGAAGACAAACGGCGTATAAGTTACTAAGAGAAAAAAGCTCGCAAAGTTCGGATGAAAAGGAAGTCGAGGCCAGGACATGAGGGCAAGCGGGTTTACGGACGAAAAACAAGGCGGAAACGAGGTTCACATGGCAGAGCGAGGGGGGTAAATAACAAACGGACAGGGGGGAAATGTCTGGAGGGGGCAAAGAGGGTGGTTGAGCGGAATGGTGGCGTCTGGCGTAGTGGACCGGCGGTAGAAGAGTCTCGGAGAGTGGCGGCGGGAAAGAGGACTGACATCCGGGGGGGAATCTCAAGGAAATAACCCACTGCAGGCTTATGATAAAAAGGGGGGAACATTCCAAGTAAAAGAGCAGAATACAAAACAACAGGGGAGGAAAGAAGGATTATGTGGCAAGTGACCCATGGTGAAATGTAGAAGAAACCAGGAGGGTAGATCTACAGCTGAAGGGAAGGGCTTGAAAGACTTCAACCACTCTCGCAAACTTATGGAAAACGCAACGGGCCCCTCCAGGCCAGAGGGGCACCAAACGGATAAAGCATTCAGGCAGCACTAATATAACTCTAACGTGTTGGGTCACCGCTGATCAAACAGCCTAGTTGTCCTGTGCCAGTTAGAAAGGGATCCCGGGGTATATGCCTTCAACGCAATCGTCCAATCAGGGAGGGAGCATCAAAGGATAACCCTCAATACACCTCATATGGGTAGGGGTTCGTGAAAGGAAGAATGGGTAGAGCTTTTATAACTGCTTGTGAGGGTAGACCAATCGACGTTAGCGGCTCTCTTGGTATCCAGTTTAGCCGGGGGAATTGCGACCAGCCAAACACGCCTTTCCGGTTCATGCACTAATGGGACAGTTCTTTCTGACCCGGGGGAACAGTAGAGTCCGCATTAGCTTAGTATCCCCTTATAATACAGGGATAAGTCGGCGGAAACTTGAGGTGTTTGGAACGGGGGGGTTGAAGGGCTTTCCTGAGCGCCAGTCCTGTGCGGACACAAAGAATCCACCAAAAGACACCAAGAACCCCAATGTCGTTTGACAGCAGAATCAACATAAAATCTTCACGCATGGGGGGAAGAAGGAAAGATTCATCCCTCAACAGGGGGGGGGCAAAAAAAAAGACGGACCGCACACAGGCTTTTGATACAGGGACCTTTGGTAATAGTGCTGGCGAAGGTTGTTGGGGGGTAAAAACAGATAGCGGCCATCGGGGGGCCTTTCTTGGAGGGATAAGAAGCAGAAAAACTTCGACAACAACTCGATCACGTCAAAAGGGTCGGATGAAGGTCCCCGACTTCTCAGAAAATCATAGTTTCAGATTACCAAACCCTTATCAAATTGCCCTCTAATCAGGTGAATTAAAAACGAGGCGCTTTAGGGGACGTGCGCATGGTGGGGGTTTGAAAAGGGCGAAGGGTGGTCTTAAAGAAATAACCCTTCGCTGGGCAAGCCGAGAAAAAAAATAGTCTGCGTATTATCACGGGCGGCGCCCAATAGCGTTTCTATGACGCAGCGGGATCTTCGACCGCCAGAAGACGGTGGGGAAAGTTCTAGGTAAGTTGATGGGGACACGGGTATACATATAATATAGCCAGCCATCGGGTAATTGGACAGAAGGCCTGGAATCTTTAAGAGGTTACCGCACGTTAAATTGGGAAGAGAGGGTTTATCAAAAAAACCAGGCGGCCAGAGGTTTCTAAATGCGGCTCTATGCCTATGAGGGGCAAAACCGCGACTCCGAGGGGTCCTTTCCAAGTGCAAGATTCCCAGTGAATACCTGGCTGCCGAGGTAAAGAGGTGGCTGGTGCTGCATTCAGGCATCTGGGATGCCACAAAAGACAGTGTGCGGAACAAGGGTACATAAAAAGAGACTTCCCCCTAGGGAAAACATTGTGACACGGCCGACTCCACGGTCCTTAGTCAAGTTTGCAGGCGAAAGGAAAGGGGAGATCTTCAGACACAACAACTTAGGAGGAAGAGAGGTCGTCAAATGGGAGGCTAGAATAAGGCGTCGCCAACCCTGGGAGAGTCGTCAAGTGGGAGAAGGGGGGGAAATACCTTTCGTCCCCCGTCCCGGGCGTGGGTATCCCGATGACAAATGAAGCAGACCATACTCTTTGCACAACTTGAGAGAAGGGGACTGTGAAAAAACTTGCCGGCTGGGACTGACTGGTCAGGGGCACTTCACATCCTGCCGGGGCGGTGACTAAGGAATAGAATCAAACTCAGCTTACTAACATGCGGGGGGCAGAAGGGTTGGGAGAATCATTCAAATACTATCATATAAATACGGTAACTGACCTCGCACCCCGCATCTGGTGCCCGCACGAAGCTGAGATAAGGTGATCGAAAAAGTATGGGGGCCTTGTAAGAACTGGGTGCAGGTGGGACGAAGACCTGAAAGAGGGTCCTTAGTAAGCTCTCTCACGGGCCACAGTCTGCGCAAATAGAGTTAAGGCCGATTGCCGGATCCGATACTCACGCAGATGGGGCGGCGAGGATGCAGGGGGGCGACTTCAAAGGCAGAAAAGATCTGAGACACACTTGAGAGGGGAGCAAAAAAACCTACACCCAAGGATGCATAAGATGGAGAGGAATGGGTCAAGAAATGCGGAGCATAGGCTTTTGGGGGAGCTAATTGGAGGACTTCACAAGTGACAAAAAGCGGTGATCCAGGGACTTCCCATCATCAACTACTTGCTCGCGGGGGGGAGGGGTGAAGCCTTGCTCGGGCCGTGCATAAGCAGCAGAACGAACCGAATGGGCCGATATGGGGAAACAAAAGCTAACACAACTACCACTTGCCAGTTAACAAAAGCCGGATAAGGAGCTGTTGCATGATTCATGAGAGAGAAAAAGAGGGGGGACTGTAAAAACTGATTGGGCAAACGAGGACGCTTCGTCGAAGGACCTTGGAAAGTCACCGCCCTGGGCCAGGTTTCGTGTTGGTGATTGGGAGTGTTCCTTCCGTGACGTTGACCAGTTTCATCCTTGTGGATGAGAATAACAAGGACTCGATTGGAAGATGCCGGGTTTGCCATTAAAAAAATTACAAACGTGGGTTACTCGGGGAGCCACTAGAAAGTAATATACGAGGTATCCTCGATGTGTACTCACGAAGAAGCAGTATAGTTTGAAAAATAGCGCCAGACACAGGTGCTTCGTGCGGCGAAAAGTTCTGGGACTAATTGGCGGCTTATGACTGGAAAAAGTTCCGGCCTCGACCGTGCATAAAGGAGAAGCCTCTGTGCAACATAATTCTTTCGCAGCGGGTTCAGCGGGACCGAACGGGGCAGATGTTTCTGGGCATGTCCGGGGGCATGCTTGGGGGGCAGGCACTGGGGGCTGGTGGCGGGGACCTCTGGTCAACTCTACTGCGCGATTTTGGCCGGCATGGAAAACCGAAGGAAATGCAGCCGGCCATATTGATCATGCGATTCTACCACTGCTGGTCTGAGGGAAACAGGGTGAACAGGTGCCAACTGAAAGAAAGCGCCGACATCACAAAAACGGGATTAAAGAGGGAGAATGAGGTTCATTGGGCACCCTGGACACCTTTAGAGGGAAAATAGGGTCAAACCTGCGGAATGTAGTCGAGTTTCCAGCAGGGGAAAAAAACCTCGGTTTTCCGAATTCCAGGGGCACGGTACCAACGCCGCTCCCAAGAGACGGCAGAAAAACAACCCTTCGACAGCAGAACAATCACACGCCAACTAACATCAGCCAAAGTCGGTCAGTACACGCCGATCGAGCCAGAATGTTGGGACTATGGGAGCCCTTGAGCACTAGTCCAAAACAAAGTGCAAATCAAAAAGGGCGCTCGCTTCGAAAATCAGCGAAATGGCTCGAATCTTCGGAGGGTTTCTGGGAGATTAAATTGAAGGGGATTCAACGAGGAAGGGAGGATAACACATCCGTATCGCACGCGCTGAGGCAATGAGGCTTTGCATTAGGTAAAAAGTTGGGCGGGGGGCCATACATCAGGGAAAGGCGTTCCAGCGAGAAGAGAGAAACGAGGTAGGGAACGAAGCCACGAAACTTCGAAAGGAATTCTAGAAAGGGACCTAACCACCTCAAAAAAAGAGACCAGTCTTCCCCAGGGTCGGAACTTGACCTTCTCCGCAGGACAAAGAGGACGGAAGGGTCCAGTATACTCCCAGGTATGAAGAAAGCACAGTTCCGTTCTGGGTCCGAGGGTGGGGGCGGAACGGAGAATAGTGCTGTAGCCGTGGGGTTTTCCCATATCGCAATAGGGGGGAACGGAGTTGACGAGGGCGGCGAGCAGGGACTTCTGACAAAAAAACCGAACTTATGGGGAGGGAAGGGCAAGGCGCCCATACTCGACATCATACGGGTGAAGGATAAGGCTACTCGCAACAAGAAAAAATGCAGCAGGGACTCGGGGACGTGGGGGAGGGGGAAGTCGTGCAAGGTTGAGGGAGGTTGGTGGAAAGAGGGGGGGGAGGGGGTTCATTCCGAAAAACAAAACCAAAGATCAAGGAAAGCCTAGACATGTTGCGGAGTAGCTTATCGCGGGGGCTTCCGAGAGAAACAACAACGATGGTTAACGTATGAAGAGATAAATGAAAAACACAAGACGGGTATTGTTAAGGAACTCTGGGGAGTATGGAGCGCTACAGAAGAATGGAATCTGTAAAAGCCAGCCTCTCAGTGAGGGTAGCGGCAAGCTGGGTTAGGTTACCGCAAAAGGTATTGGGTATCTTTGGGGAGGTCTCAAAACCAGCTGGGTGCGTCTGCTGAGATGCCGCGAGCGGCGCGCGAAGGTCTGTGAAGGAAAGGATCCCATGAGAAAATACTACCCCGTACAATTTTAACGGTCGGGCGCAGCAGCATGAAGAGGTGCACCAAAAGAATTGGCGTCCTTGGAAAACAATGAAGGGAGGGATCCCACTTCGAAAGGACTCATGTTTGGGGGAGAAAAAAAAAGACAAGGATCGATAAACTGACCCGACAGTTGTTCCTCGAAAGACAGGGTTATCGAAAAAATCCAACACTTATGAAGACCGTGAAATAGCACGGTCGTCTGAAGATGGGGAGGAGGACCGGAGGGTTCGTATCCTTGATAGTCAGGAAAAAAGGGGGGGGAAAATTTTTTAGTCTTAGGAGAACTCCAGGGATCTACAGGGAAAGGAAAGGGACGCAAAGCAACCTAGGTTCACATATGCATAAGCCCGGGTACTTAGCAAAAATGGAATCAGATGAAAAGAATTAGCCACGCCGGTGAAGTAGGCATAGTCACCGCACTTGAGAAGCAAGGGGGTCGAATGGGTTTACGAACACACCTAGGAAAAAATACTAGTACAAAAAACAGCGAAAAGAGTCAACGTTGCCTCAGCCGCGCAGCTGGCGGAAGTATCTATCATGGAGGAGACAGTGTCCAGCATTCCTTGACTGGGAGGGGGGGGAGGGAGAGAGCCGTGCGCGAGAGGTCACATCTATCCGTTGGAAGATTAAGCGCGATGAGTCCTATCAACTTTATCCTCAGCACAATCCTGCTATGGGCAAAGCGCCGGGTGTCTTTAGTATTCCCTAGGGGTCCATTCGAAAGACCGGAGTGTTCACCAAGCGAACCCTTCTGAAGGATGACAAAGAAACGCCGAGGTTAGGCCTATGTTTTCAGAGGGGGAAGCGGTGGGGACGCGCAGGCGGCGTCATCAAACAACATGATTTCAGTGGGGCCGGGAAAAGCAGAAGGAAAGTTGGCGCACGTTGGCATCCGCCGCAATATGTCCCAAGCCGGAACGGCCAACGATGGTGGGGAAACCAAAACCTGCTAAACCTAAAATTCCATGTGATAAGAAAAAGGGGGGCATCAAAAGGCGGACGCGCACGGTTGGGGAGGGATCCAAGGGAGCAGTCGGAACCTGACGATGGCTCTTCTGGGAGAGAGGTTTCCGCAGAAAAGGCGCCTGAGATGGGTGGGGGTGGGTCTATGGGGGGTGGGAAGGCATGGAAGGGTTCCAAGGGCCCTCTTACCTCGGCGGGTGCACTGTGAATCGAGTCGAGGATTCAAAGAACTTTGCCGGGGGGGGGAAAGAAGGGGGCGGGTGTCCCTAGGAAAGGGGTTGAAACCTACGGAGCCAGCGCGTAAAAGACGGAAAAGGGGTGGCCTCCGAGAGGCGACCACGGTAATCCACGGAGAGTGGGAACGCAGGGGAAGCAACAACCGAATCTTCGGGGTCGTAGAGGGGAACATGCTGTTTTACGAGTCGAGGGGGCGCCGCCTGCTGCCTAGGGGAGAAGACAGGCAGAAGACGAGCAAGAGGGTTCAACGACGGCGCGTAGAGGAAAAACGTGACCGGGGGTAACTTTCTAGTTGATGGTTATTTTCTGAAAAGGACTAGTGAAGGAAGGGTTTTCGGGGGAGGATTTACCGTTGCTTCATCCATCCTTTCAGCTGTGGGCCGTCGGTGGAACAACAAACCAGCCTGGGATAGAAGGAAGAAAAAAGACAGTCGGTAGCACCACGGTGAAAAATGGGGACGGGGAAAGGACTAAGCTCTCCAACCCGGAAGGGAGGAGAGAGAGATTATTTAAATGGGTGAAGGGGGGGGAAGCTTGGGGGAGTCCATTTATGGGTAAAAAATAGTCTCGCCAACCCGCTGCCTGTCGGCGGCTGGGAAAAAACATCAGAAAACACTCGGACGAGGATGGGTCCGCAGCCTCCAACCTCCACCCAGTCCGAGGGGGCAACAACCCTAGAACAAAACCCGAGAATAAACGAGCTTAGGTTAAACGCGGGGCAATGATCCATCAGGTGACAGTCGAGAGCAAAGGTAGTGGGCCTTCAAAGAAGATTGCTCTCCAGAAAAGAAGTAGATCACCAATTCATCACTAAGTGTCTACAAATCGGGGGCTTAGGGGTCGGTGAAAAAATCCTCTTTGGGTAGCGAGGAACCCAGAGGTCCTTATTAAGACTGAGTAACGGATACCGGGTGTCGAAAAAAACACGTTGGCCGGGGCAGGGGAAACTCCAAATTACAGCTTCCCCTGAGATCAGATCGGGTATGTTCAAAGGAGGCCAAAGTCTGGTAGGTGGAAAGGGCCGTCCGTCCGAAACCGAACATCAACAAACCAGAGTCGGGTTCTTAATTTACCCAATCCATATCTAAGGAGGTAATAGGGGGGTACAGGCCGCCCTCGTTAGACGGCTAAAAAACGTTTCGCATTCCTAGGGGTGTCTTATTAACTTGATTGTATTCTGGTAAAGGTTTTGACACCCATATCTTCATGAGGCGTCAAGGGAGGATGGGCTGGTATATTCTCGGCCAGCTTCTAAAACCCAACCACGCTCACTGCCCTGAAGGGGGGAAAAGGGACCCATCTCGATCTAATTTGCAGGAGGAACAAACGGACGACCAAAATCTCTGTGGGCCCGCGAAAATCAGTACAGTCACGTCTCTGAGGGGGATCGAAGAGGTGTAGGGGGGTGGCAAGGAGTATTTGTGCGAGTTTGGGGAGGCGCACAAAAAAAAGACTGTGGCCTGGGAAGCCTCCCAGAAGAAAAGGAGCGGAAAGAGCGTGCACAGCTGCCCCAATAAAAAAAGCTAGAAGCCGCCTTTCGACTAAAGACTCCCCGACGAATGTATCGGGGAAGAAAGGGCATTAACGTACAATTCTCACGATTATCTATAATAAAAAGCAACGGGGAGGGCGCAGAGCAGGGGGAACGAGGTGATGGGCCTGCAATCTTAGAGATGGCTACTTCAGAAAAAACCCTTCTTCCACCTGGTGTCTAGATAGGATATATAGGATTTAAGGCTAAAGTCTGGAAGAGCCCAGTCAAATGGGCAGTGAAAGACAAGATGGAAAGGGGGTGAAATGAACAGTCTGTTGGCTTCCGATGGATGGCCCAAATCCATTTGGAGCGGGAAAAAGGCAAATCATACTGCTCCGTAACGATCCACATGGTTGCGGTTGATAAGGAGAAGGGAGCAGAAGGCGACGACAGGAGAGGAGATCAAAAACAAAAAAAAAATGAAGGAGAGCTATCAAAGGCGTCGAAAAACCAACTGGCGATCGTAGAAGGAGGATAATGGATCGGTCGCCAAAGACCATGTTGCCTGCACGGAGAAGGGGTTCAAAGGTCTCACTTGGGAGGCATTGCAAAGGGCGGGGGACAATCAAAAACCGCTGGAACGGAAAAAGGGGCGCAAACTTTCACGACGGGAAGGGGGGGGAGGTGGGTGGGCAGGCCAGGGGACAGACTTTGAGGCACTCAAACAAACAACCGAAAGGGGGGACGAGCGGAGAAGAACAGCTTCGCCCGGGGGGAAAAGGGTGTCGTAAGAAAGAGCGATAACGTGAAGGGGAAATAACCTCTGTCACGGCCCTGACAGCAGAGGATCGACTAGCAGGATGGGCGGATGGGGCTATAGGCGGGAAAGGGAGGCCCTTGAAAGATCCCTTCCGGCAAGAAAACGTATAAAAATGGTAGTGGAGTATCTGCCTATACCGGGTCGTCTCAAAATACCCGCGAAGGGGGGGTTTGGATTTAATAGGAGGAAGTTATCCTCATAAAACGAGGGAGTGGGCTCGGATGCCATCTTTTTAGTGAGTAATGGGAGCCAAGGTCGTCCCAAAAGAGTAGAGTTGCAAAAACTACTCCCGAAACTACTCAAATAAAAAGGTGGTACAGTATTTAGTGCACAGAGCGGTGGGGGGGGCGCGTCCCTGGGGGGCCGAGTCAACCAGCAAAAAAGATGGGCGTAATGGTTAACTGGGGAAAGGAAAGGCCAGGAAGGGTTTGAGGCGAGTGGTGGGTACCTGAACTTTGTCCGGGGGGAAGGGCCCAGCAGGCCTCCCTCGAAATATTGACCGGGGGAAAACCTCCAAACAGAAGAAGATTAAACATTCCATGTTATACAAATAAATCCAAAGCTCTTAACTCTCCGGAACGGGGGGTTTATCAGGGGAGAATGGAAAAGGGAACCTAGATTGAGGAAATTTGATATTAAAGGGTCGAGGACAGGGTCCGAAACAGGGCGCCGTTTTGTCTGGGGGGGGGGGGGAGATGGGTAAGTCAGGGGGGGGGCGCCAGGCAGCCTAGGTCTCCACATGTGGCTTTTTTCATTGTCGGTGACCGAAGGAGGGGGGCAGAAGGGCGGGAAGAAGACGGGCTATTAGGTGTAAAGGGAAAGACCCGTTTGGGGAAAATTGCACTGTCCAAGGTAGGATGAAGGGTAGCTAATGAGAAATGGTTAGAAGGCAAGATGATATAAAAAGAGTTTGAAGGGTATAAAAATCTCTTACGTTATCGCCATTGGTCTTTATTTCGGGAGGATGGAGGACCGCACATGCTGGAGGAAAGCGGCTTGTCCTCACTACCAGTGCATCAAGCGCGCCTCGGTTCACAATGAGGAATAAAGAGGACGGTGGAAAAAAGCGTACCACGGTAGGTTATAGCGGGCGTGGCGGACGGGGGAGAAGTTTTAGAGGGCCGGTGCGAGGCTTGAACCCTTGAGTAAGAAGAATGTCAGGCTCAGGGGGGCATGCTCAATTTATTCAGCATCCTTGCGAAAGAAAGAAAAATGTCTTAGGATACAAGGGGGGGGGAAAAGGGGGTGCCATGCATAACTCGGAATCTCAAAAAAAAAACGAGAGGAGAAAAAGAAGAGCGGGGCACCATTGGAAACCCGGAGAAAAGAAGCCTGAATTTTGCTCTTATATCCCTTCTGAAGTGTCTGTGGGGTCAAAAAGGCCAAACACGAGACTCATGAAAGGTGATATCACTCAGTCAGCCTCCCCCATACAAACACTTCACAACAAAGCATCAGAAACCGCGCCAGATAACGAGCCCTCGGGGACTAGGAGCACACCGGAGGAAAAAAAGTTTTGAACACCTGCTAAGCATTGGGTCACGTTTCCAAGAAAAGCGGAGAGAAAGCAGGGGGGCGCATCGAATTCTTAAAATCACCGAAAGGGGGGAGAAGCATATCGTGTTTAGAGAGTTCAGGGACCGCACGAGGCGCGGAGGAACCCTCTATGGATAATAGCTGTTCCCGTCTAAAATTAGGGGGGTAAAACACGTTGTGAAGGGTCCGGGCCATACCAGCAAGGCGGGAAAAACCTAGGTTCACGGCTCTGGGTAGGGGCAGGTCACCAAAACATGCGGGAAAATTTTGACACGCCTATCTAAAATGAACATACACCGCCTAACCCCCATCCGCGAAAAGGAAAAACTGGATTTCCCATTCAGTCGTCGAAAATCTAAAATCTGTAAGGAAGTTGTCCATTCCCTAAAGGGGGAAAGAACAAAAATGAATGCTGCGGGAAAAACAGCTTTTGTTTAGGAAATAAACTGGGTATATGTGCCTTGGGGGGGACATATCGTCCATAGGTAGGGAACGGCGGTCTGGGAAAGAAGAAAGGGAGGCGAAGACAAGCCGGAAAAAAAAACGCAGAAAAGTCGGGAATTGAAGTTCCCCAACCAGAAAAGACGTTTTCCGTAGCAGAACTGACGCGCAAAGCGCAAAAAAAAAAGAGGGGCCGAAAAACTCGTTACGAGTGAGTCAGACTTTAGTCGGTTGGTCAAACTGGGAAGTGGGGGCGAAAGTGGGGGAAAGTGTACGCACTCCCAACGGTGAAAAGAAGTCCAGCCATCGTTTATGATCGAGAGGTGAAAATGTCCCCATACGATGTCTTTCCGTCAGACGGGATCAATCTCTCCTGACCCACTGTGAATCCCCCCCGGGGAAAAGGATGAGGGACAAGGGGTCATACTCGGAGACCGAAGACAGGATGTGGTCTGAGGGGGCTATGTGGGCAGTTCTAAAGGGAGGGGATGGTGGGGACAGGAATTATTGCAGAATTGCTTCTCAAAACCGAAAGGAAGACCAACGCCGGTAATCTCTGAGAAGGAGTGACAAAGCGAGAGTCTGTGACTTTCCGGAAAGTCAGGAAAAGGGGGGACAGCGACCATCGTCTAATTAAAGGGGGTGAAGACGGGGTCGGTCAGGGGGATATGGGAGGGGGCCTCAAGCCAGGGGGCGCAAGATGCTCACGATCTCCGACGCCGTTTACGATACAAATGTTGTCAGAAATACATGGGCAGCCTCGCGGACTGAGAAAGACAAGTT
>Ga0179593_1494945_pt1 | contig 14169 bp, 15 predicted proteins | sample CZODoug2_1_08_16_FD_185931 | JGI IMG/M metagenome (GOLD analysis project Ga0179593, IMG submission 185931) | Vadose zone soil fungal communities from Angelo Coast Range Reserve, California, USA - CZODoug2_1_08_16fungal (PacBio error correction) | ecosystem: Environmental > Terrestrial > Soil >...
CATGATTTCCGACGAGCAATGCAGATCGGACAGAAAAAAACTGAGGAAGGGCAAGGAAGGGAAACTCTAGCTCTTAGGTTAGCCTGGATCTTAGGAGAAGTGGGAAAAGAGAGGGCCACTCTGGGAAGAAAGAGGTGCTGGATTTAGAAACTGTGAGTGTACTGGCAAAAAAAAATTTCAAGGGTCAAGAGAGAGGTACGCAAGCATAAGAAAGGGGGTGCTTTGAGGATTAAGGAAACAAGACGGGAACCAGGAAATGAGTACTTGTGCGTGAAACGCTCAGTCAAAACATTAAAAAAAATCGCAAGAAAGGGGGAAGAAGGTCAGGAAGGAATCGAAACTCGGCCTGCAGCATGAACCAGCAAACACGAAGTCAGTGCCCCGTGTCCGAGAAAAAGCAAAAGGAGAAAAAGAAAAAGGAAGGGGTCCTCTGAAAGACAAAGGGAACATTCTACGGCCGTGACAAGAAAAGAGAAATGATGACAAGGGCAAGAAAGGGCTTGAAACACTAACATAAGAGAGTACAACCCTAAAGAAGCGCGGGGGGGGAATCAAACTGCAAGTCAACAGGATCGCTATTCAAAAAAGAGGTCAAATGGGAAAGAGAATGAAGTACTGAATGCATCGTGGCAGTCTAACACGGGGAAGGAAAGAGCCGGATAGAAAAAAAAAAAAAAAAGCACGCCGAGGAAAAGAAAAAAAGACTCAGAGACATCAACGAGGAGACCAATATGGACAAGGGATTGAAGGAATGAGGACAGGAAAAGAGGGCAAAAGGAAATAGGGGAAGGAAACCAAGAAAACAGACCATGGGAGAGGTGGTGGAGACCGGCGGGAGGACACAGCAACTCAAGCAGGGGATCGCAAAATCTAAAAACTCGATACGTCAGGGGTAGGGGACTTCACAGTGAAAAAAGAAACAGTGCCACAGCCACCGAAAGTCGGAGGTGGGCGGCAACAAAAAAGGAGAAAAAGGGAAACAGAGGCAAACCGCTCGCGGTTTCGTGTCAGGGGGAGCAGGAAGGCAAGGGATTCTAGCAAAATCGTCTCAGCAAAACGCAGGAGGGGAGAGGCTGTGAGCTGACTACAAAGGATGCTGACTTTTAGAACAAAATGCCGAGACGAAAGAAGAAACCGCCAGCGATCGACCCAACTGGAAGGGGAAGCAGCAAAAAAGGGAACAGAAACCAACGGAAGAAGTGTGGCAAAAAAACAAGCCAAAAGGGGCGCAATCCGCCAATGTGTGGGAACAACGGACAGTTGGGCACTGGTGAAGATGAAAGCATTAAGGAAGGCACTGAAGATAAGTTAAAGTGGGCGTGGCGGGGAGAAGAGAGCAGTGAATGACAATGAAGGGCGCGAGTCTCAGATCTTTAGGCGAACAGAAGATGCGGGGATCTCTCTCCAGAAATTAGAGAAAAAAGTGAGAGCGGGCTCAAGGACTGCGGGGACTGCAGGGCCGGGGGAAGAAGGCTGCGAGAGAAGTAGTCACTCACGACCTGGGAGAGAAAATAAGTGCAGAGGACAGAGAAGAAAAGGTTAACTCTAAGAGATACACAACCGGTCTGACAAGGAAGTCGATTCGACTCACACAGCTTAACGCCAGAAATGACAGAAGGAACTGACGACCAAAAACCGAAAGAGACGAGGATTCATAAGAAACAGTCGAGTTGCAGAATAAGGCATGTGAAATGCAGATTCGGCGTTGCAGATTCTAAGAAGAAAGTCGTCGCAATATGCAAAAGGAATATCTTCTCTAAAAGTCAGGCTAGCGAGGAGGTGAACGAAGACCTCGGTCAAAACCGAGGGGAGACACACGAAGTAAGGGGGGGGTGGGGAAACTACAAAATGGCTTGTTTGGTCTAGATCCGACTCAGATGTAAGAGCAGCATGGGGGTAGAAAAGGAAGAGCAAAATACAGTCAGAAAGAGGTCACAGGGGAGAAAAGAGGGCTTATTACACGTCAAGGGGAAGGGCCTCACTCAGTATGGCATGGACGACGAACTGACAAAAGGGCGGGGGGATGGAGAAGGGCATGCGAAAAAGATCGTTCATTCTCAAACTGAACGCGTGCTTACCACAACGAGGGATATGTGAGGGGGGAAAATGTAATGGAACGGAAAAAAAAAACTACATCGATGATCAAGACACAGTCGAAGATGCACGGGACACAGTGGAAGGGGAAAAGACAACCAAGATGGCTGAAAACGGCTCTCGTTTCTTGGAGAAACACAACTATGGGGGGGGGGGTAAGCGACGATACATATCTCTAGCCCAATATGTACAGATTCCCTCACTCATCAGCCGCTGTGTCTATTTGGCAAATGAATGTGGAAGAATCCAGAAGAACAGGGCAATGGTCGGCAGGCGTATTGGCAATAGTTCATCTCAGAGGATACGTCATGCGCAAATGGTGCGACCTAACAGGAGCCAGAGGTGGGACTCAATCCGCAAGAGGAACGTCCGACGAGAAAGTGAGACGATGATGGAAAAAAAAGTCGTACCAGATCCTGGACAGAGCAGATGGATGAAACTCATCAGAAAATGGTTGAAAAACCCCCTGAGCGACGCACTTACATCGAACACACGAGAGTAGCGAAACGGGAAGGGGAAAAAACCCTGACGTGACTTTGACAGAGAGGCTGAAGAAGAGGAATTGGAAAGGGAAGGGGAGGGAGGTGCGCAAAGGTGGCAGTTAGGCGACTCCCTCCAGAAGGATCGGCCCCACACAGGGAGTGTGGGGCATGACATGACTTCACAACAACCTAGAAAAAATTACCGGGGGGGGGGGGGGGACTACATGAAACAAGGTCAAGAAAGACCAGAGGGGATGCTGACAGTGGAGCACTGGGGGCGCTGCCCTCAACGACGTGTGTCGGAAGAGGTCCACGGGAACACAACCAACAAAATAAAAAAAAGAAAAAAATCGAGAAGGGCAAAAACGTGTGGCAGCTGTCATAAAAATGTGCACAAAAAAGTGGGACCAGTAAGCAGGAACAGGTTCAAAGTCCGCTCCAAAGTTAAAACCCTCTTTTCATGGCTGGAATCACATAGGCGACGGCGCGGGAAAGTAAGAGAAGGGGGGAGCGGAGGGTGTATCCCGAGACCGCATCATCATAGGCATTCCTTTCACACACAGGGCAACTCGGAAAGCATGTACACCCAGTCGTCACTAGATCCCGGAGACTAAAAAAAGGGGGGATAGAGAAGGGTACCATAAAAAACCGTGGGCGGCGTGAAAAAGAGCTTTACAGTCAGAAAACCCATTGCAGACCAAAGGACTGTGGGCGGATATGGGGGGGACAAAAAAGAAAGAAAAGAGAATGAGGTTTGGGGGTGGTCCCGGGGACCGAGGGCAATAGAGGATCTAGCTAAGGGGACTTAAGAGGGGAGAGCATACACGGCCGAAAAAGAGAGACAGACGTAAATCAGAAACGGATAGGCCCTGACAAGATCGCTAACGATGGGGTGTGCGTCGAAGAGCAATGAAACGATAAACATAACGAGGGGGGGGGGCGGGAAAAAAGGGGGGGAAACACTCAGAGTATTATTGGCAACAAAAAAGGAAGTTTGGCTGGAGGGGCAAGGGGAAGACAGCAGGGGGGGGGGGGGGGTCTGGCGAAGGGGGGGGGGGGGGGGGGGTCGGGGGGGGGGGGGGGGGGGGGGGGGGGGGGGGGGGGGGGGGGGGGGAAGGGGGGGGGGGGCACAAAAAAGAAAAAAAAAAAGGCAACTCTCTGCGACGAAAAAAAGAGTGAAGGTTGACTGGGAGGGCTCGAGAAACGTCGACGGCAAAAGACAAAACCGTGTGCCAGAAATCGGCATGCCACAAACTAGGGGGGGAAACTACACTAGGAGAAGATCAAGGGGGGGCAGGGGACTAAAAGAATTTGGGGGGCTCATCCTGACTTTGCGTCGTCCTATAAGGAGAAACCAGTGCAGAAAACCGAAAAACGCATGGACCGGAAGAGAACCATTTTACCTCTTCAAAGAAGGAAAGCAGCAAGAATTACTGAGCAGAAGGAAGGAGGTCCTACCTAGACTTAGACGCGGAAGAGAGGAGTACGGGAAAAAGGAGACTACTAGGAAGTGACCGAGGACGTCTACTAAATACGTCAGTCTGCAGAAGATCATGTCTCGAGGGGGTGGGGGGAAAAAGGTGACTTGTGATGGAACTGCGAGGCATGAAAGAACTTCTGAGAGTTCCTCTAGAAAGGGGACGTAACACTCAGAATGGATTTTATGAGAAACAAGGGTTGGTTATCAAGCGCTAGGAGGCAGGGGAAATGGGGGGAGCTACACCGATGCGAGCCAAGGTCCCGTAAAGAAAAAGGAATCCTAAAAGCATCAACAGAAAGGAGTGTCTTCTCAAATGGGGGGAGGAGAAAAAGGAGAAAAATGAATTGGCACAGTCAGAATAAGGAATCGATGTGGGAAAATTAAACTTATAAGTTTGGGCATGGGTAAAACATTGTAATTTCTAAAATAGGGGAAAGAGGGCTAGATTGGCTCACCAGTTTTCAGTACATGGGGGGAAAAAGGCCGGAAGAAGATCATCCCTGGGAGATACGGCAAAGGGGGGGGGGGAAGAGTATTTTAAAAAAAACCCGGACAAGGAAGATACCGCCGGCGGATTCAATGCAAAAAGAGGCCCAAACACAAGCCTCGGAGAGAGAGGAAACGAAATTGGTAGACACCTGAGAGAGAGAGCCATCCGTCGGGGGGCCCAGTGCGTCGGTGTAGGCGGGAAAGAGGGGGCAAGGGGAAAAGGGGGGGAATTCAACTATATCTTATAGAAAAAGGCAGGGGTCCAAGTAAAGAGAGATTGATCTCAATCGTAAACGCGAATGAGCCAGAATAGCAAAAAAAAATCGGGAAAAATAACAACGTAACTCTCCTCTCTAAGGGATGGGGAGGGAAAAGATGCAAAAACGAAAAGAAAAAGAAAAAAAAAAAACAAGAAGTAGGAGAGGAAGCTGAGAAAGAAAAAAAGATTCCCTTAACCGGGGGGGGGGAAAAGTCACAATAACGGCTAAGTCAAAAGGGAAGAAAAAACATGCGGATGAAGAGCCGAGTGATACCCGCGTACCTCAGGAAAAAGTGGGTTGCGAGGAAAAAGGGAAGCAGGCAACGTAAGCCTCCGATACCTGGGGAAAGCGACATGCTGGAGAAAACATAAGTCGCCCCCGCGACAAAAGAAGGGAGGCCGTCATTCAGCACGGTAGACTGCAAAAAAAACGGCAATCCGCACGGAGAGGGGAAAAGGGGAAAAAAGGCTGTCAGTGATTCTGGAAGTGACAGGGTCAGAAAGGGAAGAAAAGGCCACAGATCACAGATATAAGAATGGGGAAATGCGGGACTAACTGAAGGGGGGTTGGAGGGCGGAAAAGGAAAACAAAAGTAAAAGAAGAAGGAGGATCAATAATGAGGGACTGGAGAAAGAGTACCAAGAGCTGAAGGATAAGAGCCAGAAGAAAGAGAAGCGGACGAAGGCAGTGACAGAGCCTCAAAAATCGGGCAAAAAAAGGGCAATTGAGGGATAGAAGCTCTTCCTTGCCAGAAGAAAGGAAGAGGAAAAAAGAGGGCAGGAAAAATAAGGAAAGTGCCTATGAAAGAGAAAAAAAAGAAAAATAGAAAAAAAAAACACGCGCGACGAGGAAGGAAATTCCGCTGGGGGGGGGGAAACAGAGCGATGACGCGAGGGGGGGAAAAAGGGAAACAAGACAAATCATAAAAAGAAAAAAGGAAAGGACAGCGGCAATCGCACGAAATAAAAATGGTTGGCGGGGAGGAGCTGGAAAGTGCGGAGTAAAGGAAAAGGACGATCTAGGGGAGACTGGGGGGGGGGGAGTTTTGGCTTAAAAGCCAAGGGGAAGGGGGGGCTGGGAAGGAAAAAAGCAGACACTCGAACGACCCGGAGATGTAAAGAGTACTTGGAAAAGACGCTAGAAGGTCCAGGGGAGCAAGGCTAAAAGGGGTGGTAAGGGAAGAAGGGTATCTTTGGGAGAACACACCAGAAGGGGGGACAAAAGGAAAAATGTGATCCGGCGGAGATCGCGGGCGAGGAGTAGAGCGATTAAAGGGAGGGAAAAGGGAGAACTTTTGAAGGGGGGAAAAGAAAAAAACGCAAATGAACGTTACTGGTATTGAAACTAAAGACAAACAAAAAAGGGGGGCAGAGGTACAAAAGATCAGCGGGCCGAACAACAAGTGTTGGCGAAGAAAAAGGGGAACTTGGAGGTCAAAAGGAGGAACCTTTGTAAAAATGGGACCAAAGAAGGGAAAGGACTAATTCCGCCAAGGCACAGCCGCGCTCGAAAGAGCAGGGAGGGGGACACGGGGGAAGATATGTGGGCTAAAAAGAAGAAGGTAGGACCGACAAAGACTCGGGAAGTCATGAAACAACTCCAAAAAAGATAAAAGAAAACATGAAGGGGAAAAAGGTCGACATTGCGCAAAAAGATAAGGGGAAAAAAAAAGTTCAAAAAAAAGAAACCGGAGTCAGAAGATCCGTCACCAGTCATCCATTCACAATGAGAGGGGGGGGATGGAGAAAGTGAACTCGCTCATGCATCATGAAAGGCAACCGTCAGAAAAACAACGGGAAGAAGTGCGAGAAGCAATAAAAAGTAATGACGCGCAGGGGATGAAAGAAAACTGTGCGGAAAGGAAAAAAGGACCCACTCTGTCATAAAGCAGCGGAAAAAAAGGAAAAAAATAGATAGGAGGACAGACTGAAGAGAATCGCAATACGCTGCGACCTCCATGAAAGGGGGGAAGGGAAAGGGCACAGAGCGTCAGCGTCGTCGTAATCCGAGCAAGGGCACCCGGAAGCGTACAGGGGTGGACTCAGACGTGAGGCACAAGTGGGGGGGGGGAAAATGAAGGGGGGGAGTCTTTCAATAGACTAAAGAAAAACGGAGATGAGGGTAGCCCCTACCATCGAGAGAGAAAATCAGAGGAGATTTGCGTCTTGGAAAAGAGAAAGAGAGGTATATGCTAGAAGGGGAAAGGAGAGGGAGACACACAAAGAGCTCAAGGAAAAAGGAAGAAAAGGTTACTGGGTAAAAATGCAAGTAGGGGGACGCTGAACGTCCAGTGCAGAAAGAATGGATTAAAGTGAACGCTGTCTTGGCGGTGAGGGACGTAATACGAGAAAAAAGAAGGGGTGCCCGTTGTTAGACGGTCGTAGAACATCGCGGAAAAGTGCAGCTATAAAACAAGGAATGGGGTCACGAAGACAGAAGAAGAAACTACGCTGTGACAATGTTGGAGGGGAAAAAAGGAAAAGAGATAAAAGAAAAACAAAAAAGGCGCGAGTGAACGCATTATCATCGGAAGATCACCGTAAGGGAGAGTCTGCAATGGGAAAGGTTTCTCTGACATTCAGAAAAAGAGGAGAGCTCGGAGGGAGAGAAACAATGAAATTTCGAAAAAGGCGGGACTGGGTCACTGGTATATCGGTCGCTGAAGGTCAATCAAAAAAAGAGGGGAAAAAAGGCCAGAAAAAAGAGGGGGGTGAGTAGAAAGTTAACCGGGAGGTGAGAACGAAGACACTCTGAAGGACGCTTGGTGACTCTGCAGGAGATGGGACAGGAAAAGTTGCAACTACAACACCAAAAAAGAAAAAAAACAGAACACCGGAAATGAACCAGACACACACCAACAAGACACCTTCCAAAAAAAAAGAGGAACCTCCTCTAAACTACGGGAGGGACCTGCTAACTCTTTGGGGAACTGTGCTGAAAAGTACCAAAGAGGAGGAAGATTGTGACAAGTCATAAAACCCCTCACCTCAAAGCGAAGACAGACTCGGGGGGGGGGGCAACCTCCCGACAATTCTAATCGAACACGCAACAATTAGCAGAGCCAAGTCAGGTTAACAAGTTCAATAGGGGGGAAAGGCTTTCACTACAGGCAAATGAGTAGAACAGGTTTACACGGAGCTTAATCGAACGACTCCAGAACGAGCTTGATGCGGCCCAAACCGGCAGGGAAGTGTGACAGATCGGCGACCTCATGGAAAAAAGAGGGTCGGAAAAAGCGGGAGGGACCCTATCGCTCATTCCAGTATACATGTGCTAAAAGTAAAAAAGAAACTTTTGGCCAAAATCACGGGACTAGGGCGAAAAAAAAAAGCCCGAGACGTGCGTACCTGGAAAGCAGGGTAAATGTACAATCTGTACAGAAGAGGGACTCAAAAACTAACAAAGAATGACAAAGAAAAAAGGTCGAGCACGGGGGGGGGGGAGTGCTGAGCGTCCGAGAGCGGCTCTACCATTTGTATGCTTGAAAAGATGAAGCGAGGATACATGACGCGACTCGCGAAAAAGTCGCAGAGTGAGAAGACTGAGAAAAAAAGGGAGGGAACATTGGAAGTGTGTGGAACAAAAATGGTCTCGTGGTGCACACAAGACTCCCTGAATCGCGCGCACGCACAGAAAGGTGCAGAACAGAGGCCCTTGCAACAACGGGGAAAGAAAAAAAAAACTTGCACGTAAACTCGCACCACTACCCTCACTAACAAAAAAAAAAAGGTACACGGGGGACAATACACAAACGCTTGCGACCCAGACAGAAAGACAAAAAAACCTGGCAGAGGGGACAGTCGAAGTGACCGCACACTTTCTACGAGGGAGAAACCACCCAGCGCGCACACGAGATCAGGAATACAGCCATAGCTCAAAAAAAAAAAGAGGGAAAAACACAAAGGAACAAAAAGAAGAACATGAGGACAGGAGAATGTTGTCCAAAGCAGATAGTGAAAAGAAAGGCTCAAGAATGATTGGATGCCAGATAGCTTTAGTCTCAAGGCAAAGAGAGAAAAACGGTAAATACAGAGAAGGGGGAAGGGAAGCAGGACAGTCCCAGGGTCCTCAATTGACCTATATGAGGAAAAAGGGCCGGGGGGCCGTATCAAAAAAAAAAAAAAAAAAACGATGGAAGGTGACGGAAATTCAAGAGGAAAAAGAAAAAGAAAAGGAAGGGTTGCACTACAGCCCCGCCCAGGATGGCGCGGACGAGGTCAGGGAAAAGAATGCGCGTTAACACCCAGCGAAGCGAGCAATAAAAAAAAAATGGGGAAAGGGCGAGCCGTAAAAACTGCGTCACAGAGTGGGGACGAGAGTTGCAGCTCTAGGAAAGGCCGGGACAACACCAGATGACAGAAGGATGAGGTGAAAGGGCCCCTCGGGCGAGGTAGAATTCCGTGCTATAAGGGAAAAACGGAAGAGGAAAAATTGAGAACTGTCATTAAAATCGGAAAGGGGGGAATCGTTTGTTACATGAGAAAACGTGCAAGCAACACCTGAACACGGATTAAAAGTGAACAAGGAAGCGTGTCTCCGTTTGCGGGTCCCCACGCAGAAAGCAGGTCGCAGTGGCACTAAGGTGACAAAGAAAACCAAGGGCCGGGCTACCCAGGGTCGAAGGAGGACACCGCTCCCGATGAACAAACTAAAAAAGGAGGGAAACGGCGCACTGCAGCCAGGAACCGGCATGGCCGCTCAAATTCAACAGAATCCTGGGGGGAGGATGATCACAAAGGGGATGGAGAACCGCCAGACCACACAGACGGAGGTCTTGCTAAAGCGGAGGATTTAGGATCACGCTTGAGAGGACTGATCACCGCGATCATCTGAACTTGATCGCAGAAAAAAGGGGACTGGAGAACGAAAAGACGTAGGCGAATGACCGCCAATCTCAATCCTAGAAAAGAGGGTCCCAAGGGGAGGAACTATAAGGAAGGCAAGAAAGTAAAAGGAAAAGAAAAAGGGCCATAAAGAAGGAAAGGGAAAAAAGAGCAACGAGGCAACAACGAGGAACGGAAATCATCAGGGGCAGGCTCTGAGAATATGACTGGTTGCTGAACGGTAGGCAGGAGGCAACACACAAGACTGAAGAAAAAAAAGAGGGGCAAAGAAATAAGAAGGCGACCCGACAGACACTCTGAGTAAGGTAAACCGTGAAGAGAACCTAACCGGGCGGAACGCACTGGACAGGAGGGAACAGAGGAGATGAAGCAAGCTCACAACCTTCTTAGAGATGGCGAAGACACACGATAATCCTGACTGAGAGAAAAAAAAGCTACACCAGAGAAAGAAGCTGGTTAGAGGGGACGCGGACACTCCACGATAAGTGATTCTTTCCTACGTGACTATGCAAAAGGAATCTCGAGGAAAGTGCGCGTATGAGAGAAAAAAAGGGCGAAGGAGCACAGAACTCCTCGAATAGAATCTCAGCGCGGTGCCTCTAGCGAGGAAACGGGTGCGCACAGAGGGTCATTCGCGTACCTGGTCGTGAACAAGCCTAGGACTCATTGAACAAACATGACTGTTGTGAGCAGTCGTGTAAGGCAGCAAAAGCGGGCTCGCGAAGACGACGCATACACATTCATAATCATGGAGGGTAGGAAAGGGGGATGGGAGACTCGGGAGGGAAAAGTCTAGACACAAGGGCAACGGTGCCACTAAGTCGGGAGTATACCTGAAAAACGGGAACGAGAAAAAGGCAAAAGGCAGGTAGCTCAGTTGCCAGAAAAGGCAGCGAAAATCGATCCCTCTGGAGTCCACCGACAGAATTGTCTAGAATGGCAAAGAAGAGACGAAGAAGGGACTTCACTACGAAAATGTGCAAAGTATACCGCGAGCGGGATGAGAGTGACGACCATCAGAAGGACGTACGTCCGCTGCAGCCAGGATGCCGGCATTGTAGCACGTGCGGAAGTTACGGGGAGGCACTGAGGTAACTAATAAAACAGGTACGAACGCATCTTCGTACCTCACTCACTACTCCAAATAAGGCGGGGAGTAACGTCCAGAACTGATCCGACGTGTCATCTACAGTCAATTAAGGCAAACAGGGAGGGAACTTTGGCATGGAGGGAAGGGGCGACTGGCGGACGAACATCGAGGGGATATAATGCGCTTAGGAACTGCAAACACGCGCCTAGTTGCAATCCTCACGGAAGCGGCAGAAGGGGAAAGTTACAAGGGGGAAAGGAGGAACGGACTCACCATGGGGTGAAAAAAACAAAATATCGGTAGTACCTATCGTCGACGGGTAATGCGCAGGGGGGTGATGCTGCCCGAATATACGCCGGGGGGAACAAGGGGTTGGAAACAAGGAGGAAGAGAATTCTTTCAAAGGACTGCGCGCTCGACCGAAATCTCAGGGAGCACAGCTGCTCCGACGTGCGATGCTCGAGGCCAGGGTATGATCAGAGGAAAAAATACGAGGAATGAAACAGGAGGAAAACTTTAGCGTCTGAGCCAGCCGAGTCGGCTTACTCAGGTTGCTTCAGAAAGCGCACGATCAACAAAAAAAAAAAGAATACAAAAAAGAGGTAAGGGTAGGGATTACCACGGACGGAGAATAGCATACTCCAATATAAAAAAATGTCCGTAACTGTGCCAGTCAGCGACGCTGGACTCGAGGCAGGTCCGCGCGCCAAAGAAGATAAGTAGAAAAAGTGGGGGGGGGGGAGAAAGGCTTCAGTGAGCTTGCTTGTCCATGAGAAGCATAAAAACAACTGGTCGAGCACCAGTTGTTCCGAGCTCGTAGACTTAGCAGCCTAAAACGGTTAAGGGACTTCACCACGCTGGACAAAAAAGAAAAATACATCGATACTACTGTGGCTCACAAGCCGTGAGAGGGAGCGAGTTCTCTGACAGGGCCAGGTTACTCTCGGGTGCCACAGCTTCTTCAATAAAAAAAAGAGGGAGGAAAAAGGGAAAAATATCAAGGAAACAGCCGGTCTCGGGGCGAACAGCTGCGACCGCGTGGGCAAGGGGTCTCTGAGCCGTTCATAGCGTGGTGGGTCGACGTTCTGGCGAACCTGACCGCGCTTTAGTTCGTGGCATCGAGTGAAAAGGAGTTCGCAAAGAAGGAGATGACTAGCCGACAGACGGTAAACATGGTACCTGAGCTTCATGCCGGCGCAGTAGGGCAGTTCGTCTCGTTCTGGACGACGTGCTGGCGTGACGGTAGCGGCAGTGCAAAAAAATAAAACCAACAAAAAAAAAAAAAAAGAACACAAAAAAAAAAAAAAAGACTGTGGCTGTCACTAGGGGCTGGAAGTAATGAAAGACCAGTCTGTTGACCGGTCGTCAGGCCTTGACTGAGGCAGACATCAAAAAGGGAGGAAGACTCTCGACAACAAGAGACCTGGAACTAGGCATAGCTTTCGGGAACGTCGACATCGAGATGGATGCGAGTGAGCCAGCAGCGCGGGTAAGAATACGAGGGGTGAGAAATTTTAGGTAGGGAAAAGGGGAAGCCAGTGCGGATCCCCGACAACCGCAGGCTCGCATGGAGTGTGAACATACGGGAATCTTTTGATTCTGGGGGGGGGAAAAACTGGCATACGACAATGGGTCTATAGTAGTGAGAGGGACTTCTCCATCTGAACTTCGACGGATAAAGGACCAACTGAACGACCGGGGGTGCGTAAGCGTGCGTTCGCACCTTGAAAGGAAATTGGATTCGACGTCAATCCGTGGGTAGCATACGTCGACTAAGAAACAGTTGTGAAAAATGGGGTGACGACAAGATGGCGATGAATATCGCTTCGTCTCTGTGCAGGACAGCCGGCTGCGTTCCGCCAATGGGGGGGGAAAAACGGGGTCTGCTCGAATTTTGACCGTGTGCATGGGTTCCGAGAAGAAAAAGCGCCATCGAAACCCAATTTCATTACCAAAGAACGGGAAGAACGGGAGGAGCACAGGGCAGTCTGAGCCTGTCATTAGCTGCTACAAACCAAGTGGCGTTCCAGGGGGGAAAGGATTACGGTCAACTAAGAAATAATAGTCTAATATCAGGCACGCAGGTCAAAAAAAAAAAAAAAAAAAAAGAAAAACCAACATAGCCCTTAAGCGACTCTTCGGATCCAAATACACGTCATGCGTACATGACGAGAGGAAAGCTAGAGGAAAGTCGTTTAGGTGCCCGACTGGTAACAAATGGGGTCATCTGCGTAGACGTTCGTAAGATAAGCAGGGTAAAGGGGTGAACAGGAGGGAAATTGCGGGGCGGACAGTACGGTTCGAGGGGGAAAGGGTAGCTACGCAGAGCTTCTTCAGTGGGGGGGGTGGGAAAAGAAGTTGGAAGGAATTATCAAGCCGGGGGGGGCTACCGCTTGCATGGGGCGCTTGGGAAAAAATAAAAAGGAATGCATGTGTTTAGGAAAAAAAATCTAGTTCTTACATTGCACTCTGGCGTACGGCAGGGGTTGGGGGGGGGGTGGGGGGGGGAGTGGGGGCGGGGGGGGCGCAAGGTCTGGCTGGGGGGGCAAAAAAAAAAAAAAAAAAAAAAAAAAAAAAGAAAAACGTGGGCAGGCGGCAGGGACAGGTTTGGTCGACGATCAGTGGCAGTCTCCTTAGAACGATTGGGCTGCGGGAGGCTGATAACAAGGTAGAAAGCAGGCAGTACGACAAGGGGGAATGGGGTACGAAATTTGTGCTCACCAGAAGGGAAACTGAATGCTCTCCTGGGGGGGAGGGGGGAAATTGGGGGAGGTTCACAATAAAGCTCAGAATTTAACAGTGCAATGAAAAGTTGTACCAGGTCTAAATGACTTGAACAGGGTAAAGAAAAAAGTAAGGAAAAAAAATTGGTCGAGGGGGGGGGGAACAGCTATGGGAATTGGTCTAACGACGGCACTAAAGCTATCCGGACGGCTCCACGAAAATAAACGGGAAAAAAGACTTTATGCGAAATACGCGTGCATAGGAGTGGCGCTCACGAAGCAAGGCGTAATCATTCGAAAAAAGGGATGCCGACGATGCAGGGCCGCGCGCAGCATAAAGGGACAGAGGGAGGGATCGGGGAGTCCCGAAGTCCTACACTGTGGAAAGGGTACTAGGGGCACTTCCGTAGGAGTAAGGGCAAAGGGAAAAACGTTGGAGTATGCTCGTCTCACCAAGCCTTTATCACCAAGGAGGTTCAAAGGGGACGGCCGTTGTGTGGCTGCTTAGGGGAGAGTGACTTGAACGCAGCGTATAGGAGGAGGCTCTACAGGGAGGGGCAGTAAGAAAATGGGAAGGGTGACTAGGGGGGGGACCAACACCTAATGAGCTGGACGAAGACAAGATATCAACAAGTCGATCATGCAGCGAATTTGGAGGGGCCGGTTTCAGAACTACTAGCATCTACAAGGGGAGGAATCGGAAAGAG
>Ga0179593_1172607_pt1 | contig 14168 bp, 12 predicted proteins | sample CZODoug2_1_08_16_FD_185931 | JGI IMG/M metagenome (GOLD analysis project Ga0179593, IMG submission 185931) | Vadose zone soil fungal communities from Angelo Coast Range Reserve, California, USA - CZODoug2_1_08_16fungal (PacBio error correction) | ecosystem: Environmental > Terrestrial > Soil >...
GCATAGGGCAGAGTCCTGTTTTCGAGGATTAATTTCAAAGAGCGCCTGAAACGAAAATCTGCTCAACCCTACCAGACTTCCGGCGCAAGGCTATATTTTCTGGCCTGAGACTAATCGGTGCATGTCGCGGAAATCTCCTCAGTAGGGAAGTGGTGTCGAGGTGAAGGGGGAAGAAGGCTCTCGACGGACTCGCGCCCGGGGGTGGTGGGTCTCTACCTTGCCAGGGACACCCGACACGCGCCGAGATTCGGGTCCTCGGGAGGGAAAAAAGGGCCGGCGGTCGGGGGACCGACTTGAGAGCATGGGATGTGCGCCGTCGGGCTTTCCATCGCCAGATAGAAGGGACAGATCCTAAAGAGGCAGCTCTGCTGATCGTGCTGCCGTTTTTCAAATCGGGAGAATGAGAGAGTCTCCCCTTGCGGTCACGGAAAAATCTCAGCTTGAGAGGACGACTCTTCAAATTATCACTGACGCCACATCGCATATAGATCAGAGAAATAACTTCTTTCTAGAGAGAAGCCTCCGGGGAAAGAAGTGGGTCCCTCTGGTAATATAGCGAAGAGGACTCCAGTCGCCCTATGCCTTCAGCGCTTCCTCTGGGACCTGAAAATGGCACTTAAAAACTTTAGGGGGCCCTCGCCTGCAAATCGCAAATTCTGCTCAGCTGAAGAATACGGCGACGCCACGTAATAACGACCTCTTCCTATGGCTGGGGATAAGCTTCAGACGCTTAAAATAACTACGCGGGGAAAGGGCTACGAGGGTTCAGTTAAAGGTGAACGCTTCTCCCTCCTTTCCCAATCAAGAGAAAAGGGGACAGGTGGGAAGACAAAGAATGGTCCTTATATAATCGCATTGGTCAAAGAGGCTTGAATCGGAGAGGGGTGTCAATCTCTGGCGTGTCAGAGTGGGGGGCCTGGTTTCGGGATCAAATCGCCATCGAACTAGAGGAATGGAGAGGGAACACGTTGCTTGTCTATGAAGATAAAGTAGGGAAACTAAAAGCCTTTGTCACCTGGAGCGCACAAGTCAATAAACCTTGTACATGAAAGGACAACCGAAAAAAGAAGCGACTGGGTCACTTCCGCGATGGCTTCCTAACTATCCCATGCGGACCGACTGGAGAGGGCGGGCAAGGGCCCTCCTACGCAGATCAACGGGTGAACGCTAAACCGAGAATGTTTCTACGGCGGCATCCGACGACCAAGGGACAGGCCTTTATTAAGGTTGACTCGATCATGAGGCATACATTCGTTCAAGAGGAAATACATGCTGAAAAAAGGCGTGCGGAGTGATAGGGGAAACGGACCCGAATATGGGGGCAAGAATGTTCGTTTTGCTCGTTTTCTGGGATAGGAACGTTTTTTCTATACTGACGCTGAAAACTGGCGGTTACTTGGGGAAAAGAAGACGTCGAACTTCCATCGAACTACAGGAGAGCAAAAGCCCACCAAATTCAAGTTCAGTCCACGGAGAATCGAACGGTCCTAGGACAGGGAAGTCAAGAGTTGAACTCTCTTGGAATGAAAGGAAAAGGCCTTTAAGGACAAAAAAGGAAAGGGGAAGGATGCTTGTTCTTTCTGACAAATCACGGAAGGGCTGAAGGGGGAAACGAACTATAATCTTTTGAGAGGAAAAAAGACTGATCGAGAAAGGAGTCCCATAACCTAGCCGAATACTTTTCTCCCGGCCGTCGGCGGTGGGGTTTCGGCTTCGCTGCCCATTACGGGGAAGGTGGCTGCGGGGTGAGGCTGGGGGGGGAGTTCTCTGCTTCTCCCTTTTCCTAGAGGGCTCTATGGGAAGAAGTTCGATGAGTGGACGGGATCAAACCGAGCGGCCCACGTTCTTTATCAGCGGCGGGAAAACGTTCCTCGACCGTTTTCAATTAGTACCTTCGCGTCTATGGGAAAGATCGGGAAAATCAGAGGAGGAAGACCCTCTGACGCTCGTACCTTCAGAGTAGAGAAGGGTGCGCTGAGACCGCGGGAGAAGATCGAAGGAAAAAGGGGGGCGCGTTCCCCGCTGAAATCAAGCGCGTCGTTCAGAAGGAAACTGAGGGTCTCGAGCGATGTCTTTAGGGGCGGAGGTAGCGTTGTCTCCGGAGACGGCTTGGTTGTTTAAGCTCATGAGCGAGGGGAAAAGGGGGTTGGGCCGGCACTACTCTGACAGAAGGGGGGGGACTGCCGTCGTCCGTGAATAGAGATCCCTTTAAGGCTCTCGACTGGATCGTGAGGGAGGGAGGAGAGCAGAACCCTGATACTTCAGTCGGATGAAGGAGGCTTGAGGAAAAACAGGGGAAAAACTACTTTCTCGTTGACGAAGGCTCGCTCGTCCTATTATAGTTCCCTTCGCTGGTCCCACTGACCAAAACGGAAAGTACAATAGATCGAAAGATGACCGCGAAAAGCAGTGCGCAACGAACGGAAATAGGAGAGTCCCTCCGGACGAACTCGAGTACGCGAAGAACACTGGCAAAGGAAAGGCCCTACTTGGCGAGAGCAAAGAAAGAAAGGAGAGATCGCGCGCTTCCTCCTTTTGACTCCAAAAAAAGACTCTCAAAAAAGAGGTATTATTAAAAAGAAGAGGATGCCACCGGGGACGAACAGGAGGAAGGGCGGCGGATATCTGAAAAAGAGGAAGGACATGTGCTACTCTCCTTAGGGAAGGAGTCATGGGGAAAAGTAAGAGACGGAAACAGCCGTCTTTTAACTCTATGTATCGTGCCATCTCTGTCCTCGGGCCGAAAGATTGGACGGCGGGGGTTGGTCACGACAATCGGGGGCAGGGAAGGGGAGACATCGGCGAAGGCGCTACATGATAGAAAAAAGGGGGAAGAAGGGAAGTGAACAAGAGGGTTGCGACAGCTCGTTACGAATCTGCAGTCGCGGGTAGTCTCCTAATCCCCGAAGGAAAAGACGCTCGAGACCGTTGAAGGCGGGGGAGAGTAGAGAGAAGGGAGCTTCAAGCTTATTTCAAGGAACTTCTGAGAAGTCCCGGAGCAGGGAGGAAAAACTCATGCTGCCTCTCGAAAACGAGTCTCTGACTCCCAGAGAAATACAGAGCAGCCCCTCAAAATTAAAGGGGGGCGGGCACAGGACAATCCTGTCTGTAATCGGTGTCACGAGCTGAGGGGGACCTTAGAGAAGTCCGAGGGCTGGTATACTAGCACCGGCACAGGGAGAAGGGGACTTTCGCTGAGCGGGAGAAGAACAAGATAGATTTGGACCAAGGAGGCATGGGAAGCAAAGCCTATGCCGCTCATTTAAAGAAGGACCACGGGAGTCTCTGTTCGCAAGGGCAATCCGCGCAGAGGACTCGGGACTTGGCTCGCCGTTGAGGACAAAAACGTCCACCTCCTCGCCCGGTATGCCATCAGGAGAAAAGGAGGGAAATGGAAAACCGCGAAGCTGAAAACACCCCAAATAAAAAACAGGGACACAGCCTCTGCCAAGGGAAGCGCACGACTCAACACCTCAAGGGGGACGAAGCACGATGAGGGGTCTCGGTCTTGCTAGGAATCTTCCAAAAGCAGCTCGATCTCTACCCCGGGATATTCAGGATGCCCACGGACAACGGGGGAGGGGGGGGGGGCTAAACGCACCACTCCTTAAGAAGGAGGAAGGGCACGTGCCAGGAAGACACAGGCCCATCGGGCAAACTCTCTAGGTAGGGACCTCTGCCGGCCGAAGGAGACCAATCAGGGGAAGAGAGTTGGGGTTGTTGTAGTCGTAGCTCGGCTTCGTGGGGGGAAGGGAATGGTGAGAAAGATGATACGAAGAACAGGGGGGGGAGGTCAATTATATAACAAACGTTCTATCAGAAAAAGGAGCAAACAAGACCCTATGCCAACCCCGTCTGATTCCTTGGAAAAGAGCGTCCAGCAGACTGGCCTCCGTCCAAATTGACTAGTAAGCACTAGGCTCCGGATCACTCGGGTTCAGCGAACCATCCTAGGGCCTCCTCCCGCGGACTGGGGGGACTTCGAGAAAAGGGCCACATCTTCTCATCCAAGGGAGAGGTCCACCTGGATCTTGGAAAGCGGGCCCTGTAAGAACATAGAGAACAGGGACTAACCGCCTTTTAGAGGGAGGAACACGGCGCTGGGGGGAAAAAGGAGAGGAGTTGGGGGCGACGGGGTCCTTTCCAATTTCTCAGGAAGTAGGCGCAAGTTGAACCACGTCCGTGCCTCTGGGAATCCAGTAGAGCAGCGGACAGAAAATTGGGAGAGACTACAAGGGGGTGTACTCTGGGAGATGGGGGGAGAACGACACCATTAAGCTTCTCCCCTCAAATCTAGGGAAAGACTAGCCGAGGAGACGTCACTAACTGAAAAAAAGGGTCTGGAATAACTATCCGAAAAGCTGTATTATCCACGGCTTCAATCGAAAACATGGTTTTTCACGGATGAGACGCGTCAAACAAGGGGGAAAGGAAGAATCATGCTCCGGTCCAGTAGGTAGGTAGGACGGCGCCTCAGTAAGACGAAACCGTCTACGAGGGGCGTATTCAGGTCGTATAAGGAAGGTCGAGGGGAGGAACAGAGCTGAAGGCGGGCTAGACCCGTTGCGGGGAATTTTGAAAACGAACAAATCGGCAAGCAGGGAGGGGGCGGACCGAGTCTCTGTCTCCCTGGAGAGACGAGCTTCCATCCGTGCCACGGCGGGGAGAGGACGTCCGAGCGATCCAGCAAGGGAACTAGGAGACATCCGATAGAGTGGGAGGGGTCTCTGGGGGGCGAAGGGAAGCGTGTCCTACGCTGAAAGAGCAGGGAATTGGAAAGTAACCGGCTAACTCGGATCCGGGAGCAACGAGGCGAAAACGGTAACAAGCTCCGAAAAAGGAAGCGTGGAGGAGGGTCGCTATCCTGGGGCTGTTCCCTCCACCTTATCACTAAAGAATTATTGAAGACCAGCTCGCAGGGGAAGGCTAAGGGGCAGCCAAGAATTCCCCTCAAGCTAAAAGGGGTGTCAGGGCATTAAAAGAGGATCGACCGAAAACCCCTCTTGAGGGACTCCAAGATTCTCGTCCAGGAATCGACAGAACCGGGGGGCGCCACCGATAGACGCGCGAGGGCCGCGACTGAAAGGGCGTAGCAATGAAAGTCTCATCACTTGCAGGGGAGAATTCCTTTTAGGGGGGGTTATTAGCAGATTCTTGTTAGCGCGCTAGGAACAAAAACGCGGGACCTCCATCTCCCTAAAGGGAGAGACGAAGGGTCTCCAGGGGGCGGGGAAGCTGGTTGCATCCACCGGGACGGCTAAAAAAATCTTTCCCGCCTATTCCACTCGAGGGGAGGGCAGGCAGCGAGCTTGGGAAAAAATCGCGCGGAAAGAAACCGAGTCTCCCCATGAAACAGGGGTTAGGAACACTAAACCCGACCCTTCTACCCTGGGCCTCGAGCAGGGACGAAAAGCCTACTTGCTCTCTCTCAAACAAAAAAAATACGAGTCGGAAGAAGAGAGCTACTTCGCGTGAAAAAGCTCGAGCCCCGTTCGACGGGCTCAGGGTCCGGGGGGGGGGGGGGACCGAAACAGTCATGTTCACCTAGCGGATCGAAGCAAGAACTCATATGCCCCTCGAGAACGGAATCCCTAAAGCCGGGGGGCATCGGCCGGACACGCTGAGGGACCGCACGGTTTAGGAAAGAGACGAGCCCAAGAAAGAGGGAAATCGTCTCTGGGGGTACCGAACTGGAAATTAGGGCCAGCGTTAAGCAAACGCGACAAGCAAATCTATGCTACACCCCAGACCCGGAGACGGCGTCAAAGGCTGTCTACACTGGGAGGGGGGGCCTCGACTAATCTTTCAGGTGATCGGAATGACGCCTCGTCGGGGAGAGGGGGTCGCTTGGAGGCGAAGGAGGGAAGGGCATCGTCTGGCTCCCGAAAAAGGGGGGGGGGGGGAGGTCGGAGGAGTTCCGGCACCTCCTCCAAGCGCTAAGAGGGGATTTTCTCGGGTCTTCACCATACGATCCGAAACAGGCCACGAACTGAGGCAATCCGGGACAGTTGCTCACAAAGAGGTGAGGGAAAAGATCCCGAAAGAGAAGCCGAGCACTACAGCGGCCGAAGGCTGCTCTCTCGGCTTTTTCGGGCCTAAAGGTTATAGAGATCAGCTGGAAAAAAAAACCGGCGGTCAAACGTCCCAGGAGCTAAAAAGTACGTCTAAAGAGGACGACAAGGAAAAACTTCAGACCCGCAGAAAGCTATCGGTCTGCTCCATCCTCTCGTGCTGCGAGCCTCAATCAAGGCCGCCTTTTCCCTTCGGGGGAGGAGCTCAAGAGGAGCCATCGGAACTCGGAAGCCAGAATAAGGCCCTGGTTACCCCTTCACTTCCAGCGTGGGGGAATCTAGACTCGTAATGGGAAAATATCGCCCGGACTCGCTGAAAAACTAAGGGGAGACGGGAAAGAAATCCGACTCTTCGATGTGCAGGATCCCCCGAGTCTCATCTTCCATAAACGGGACACTGGACCTGCGCGAGGAAGGTCCAAAGTACGCGAATCCTACGTGACAACACGGTAGACGGGAAGTGAAGACTAAAGGGGACGAAGAATGAATCGAAGGGTAATGTCGGAGTGCATCGGCGAGGTTTTCAATCGCTACGGGGAAAGATTCCGTTTTGACGGGAAACATCGAAACGACTACTTAACTTTCGTCTGAGGCCACTTGATGGGCCTCATGAGAAAAACTCGAAACTGAAGTCCGCAGGACGTGTCACCTGGTAGCGCCTCCTACGAAAGGGAGGGCCAAAGTATGAACCCAGAAAAATGGGAATTTCCCGACGAGGGGAGGGCACCGAAAGCTCAACAGGCGTCGAAGGTCGAGGAGGGACACAGGGTCCCAACGGAATCGCCAGACCGGGTGAAACGCTCCGTTATCGAAGTGACTACCGGCTGCTCAGCCAATGCCGCGGGAGAGGAAAATATTAGGGAGAACAGAGAGAAGGATAAATCAAGCGGATGGCCTCTGTAAAAGGGCTTCCAGGATGAGTTAAGTCTTGTAAAAGAAAACATACTGGTGAAAGAGGTCGTGTGGGGGGGGGCGCGTTTCAGGAGAATAAGTTTGTTCTGCGGGGGAAGGACACCCTAGGTTCGGGGGGAAGGAAAGAAGGGAGGACATCCGAAACTACTAAGGGCGAAAACAAACAAAGGATAGTTCAAAGCACGGCGACCTCGCGGTCGATGGATGGCCGAGCTATCTTCCGAGCTTGTAAGGGAGGCAAGGGAAGGGGAAGAAACTACTTTCTGGACGGAGTTTTGTGATTTTAGAAAGAAGGCCTACGGGACGTGTGAAGCAAAAGAAGATCCATCTCTATATGGATCTGGTCTTTACCGGCCGCTCCCTAAAATAGGCGGCTACTACCTGAGAGACTGGGTGGAGGGGTGGGCGGCTCGGCCCGGACAGATGATGGGAGGAGGGGGGCAAAACTGGGGGTTTATGAAAGATAGCGGCAGGCCAAAAGTGGACTAAGGGCAAACTCTTGTCCACTCCCGTGTGGGGGGGAGGCGGTGGACTGGAGAAGCTCTTCCACGTCCCGAAAAGCGGCCTGCTGACGTTACATAGAGAAGGGTAAGTGGGAAGGAACGCGTCATATTCCGATAGAAAGAGAGGTAACAAAAAAAGTGACTTGCTCTCCAATCAGACTAGAACCGAGACATGTGCAGGCGCATTCTCCAAAAAACGATCTCAGGAGGAGCTCTGAAAAACGAGGTAAAAAGGAGAGGAAGGATCTCCATACCGGGAATTGGAGGATAGAATGGTCGGTCTTCGCGAGATAGGAGGAGGCGCGAGCCTTCGGGTTGTAGAGAAGGCGAAAAACTTCTCTCTCGTCCAGGAAGATGCACGACGGGCGACGATGGTAGGCAGAAAAACCATCTAGCTCCAATTGAAGGATAACGGGGGTGCCACCACAATCAGAGGGGAAGATGGATACTCCCTCCGCAACGGCCCTTGCTTCCTTCATCGAGCTGTTCTCACTAAATCTTGTCCCATAAGAAAAGATGAAGGTTGAAACAGGTCGCTCAGAAACGATACATAGACTGCAGCTGGGGTCGTGACCAACGACGTCCACTAAAGCAGGGTAAAAAAGAGGACCGCTAATCAGAATACTTCTTACCTCGGGTTTCAGTTGTTTGAAAACGGCAAGGAGCTAGAAAACGATAAACTGTCGCCTGCCCGACGTAGAGGATCACTGGGTAAGGGGCGAACCTATATCTCCGCGCTCCCTCAAGGGGTGAGAGTAATCTCTCTAAACAAAAAAAAAAGGAGGTATTGGTGAAAGAGAGGGGTCTGCCTGGCCGAAACCCGGCGGGAAGAAACTCTGGCGGACTACGAGCTTAACTTGAAAGGGGAGAATAAAGTCGTCACGGAGAATGGATCCTGACTTCATAGGGAAAAGAGTAAGCCGGTGGAAAATCGAGGTCAGGAGCGTGACATCTCGGTAAGCTTTCCGAGCAAGGACGTTCTTTTTCGAACAGCGGACAGGCAAGCTCATCGGCGAGAGCTACATCTCGAAAAAAAGGCAAGGATATGCTGAAGGGTGTGTGCGTACCAGATAGATGAAGCCGAAGTCCGCGGGGGATGAGACCGAGACAAAAAAGAAGGGACGCGGAAGCCTGGAACGTTAATCTCGGGTCGGCAGACGGCCTAACAGGGGCTTCGCTTAGGAAGGACTGAGAAAGAGAGAGATAAGGGAGGGATCTCCCCAAACGAAAGGGCCCGCGCGAAAAACTGCAGGGCTCCCTCAGAGACCTCCCTAATCTCTATCATCCACCCTCGTCTGGGAGGTCAAAAAAAAAATAAAACAGGTATGAAGAGGGGGAAGCTCAAAGGAAAGTTTCCTCAAGTAGAGAATTCTCGCGGGATTACGGAGTACAAAAGGCTCCGATATAAGTTCAGCTTCTCGGGCTAGCCTCCCTAAAAAAATATGTGGACCGAGAGACTCTAAGACGGGAAGACGGGCATTTCTCAATCCTTTACCACGGGGTCGAGTCGGGGGAACAAGGAAAAGAACCGCAAACTCGCTCGGAGTGGAGTGGGGGGGGAAACTCTCCTTTATCCTCCAGCCTCGAAGGAAGGCACAGAGGGACTTCCAACGGGGAGAGGAAAGGAGAAATAGAAGAGAGCAAGAACACCCATCCGCCCCATCCGAAAAAGAAACGCCGGGGGCCTGATCGCTGTGAACAACCCACCCCTCCTCGCAGCACAGCAAAATAGAGGGGTAGGGAGATTCCTCGTAAAGATAGATATAGAACTAAAACCGAGGAGCGACCTAATCCAACGGAATAGGCAAGGCGAACTACCCACGGCCTGTATCAGACAAGTCCTTTTGGAACACGGCAGGACCTTACATGCCCAGAGAGCCGAGATCGGTCGGCCATGTCACTAGAAGGGCGAAAAGGTCTTCCTTTGGAAAAGAGAATTTTTTGTTTGTCCTGTGAGCTAAAACAAAGGATGTAGAGGGTCATTTAGACCGAGTTCGAGAAGACCTCGTTTGAAGGGAAGTATAACAAACACTTATATCAGAAAAAACGCGAACACTAGCCCGACCTATTTAAAAAGCTGAGGTCCTTTTCATAGACCGGGTGGTGAATCATAATGGCCGGGAGGGGATTGAAGAGGGAAAGGGGGGTCCAGGATCGGGAACTTATCGCGGTGGAGCTCACTAGATCGAAGAGCACACGGCGGAATGGAGTAACCCGGTATCCAAAAAAGATTCGAATCAGGGAGAAGCAAAAGGGGGAGTAGAGTGCTTTCCCGTTGAAAGCCATAGAAAAGTCGAGAAGAAGGGTGAGCTTGGGATTCCCTAATCGAGAAGGTAAAAAAAGGCTTCTGTTTTTCTACTGGTAATTTCATGGCGTCGTTTATGAGACGGACAGGGGGGGAAAAAGGAATGGGAGAATTGGAGGAAATTAGATACAAATAAAGAAAGGGTCCTTACGACCTTGAAGTAGTCACGGGGGAGGGCTAGTGGTCAGACACTACAAAATGAATCGTCTAAAAGCCATTCCGTTGAACAGCAAAGAGAAACGATGAACGGACCGACCGGACACGATCAGGACCGTCCATCCCCCAAGAAAAAAAAAAAAAAAAAAGAAAAAAAAAAAAAAAAAAAAAAAAAACCGAGGAGGAAAATGTCAATCTAATTTTTTCCAGGAGGATAAGCAGGTCACCGTTGCCGCTACCCATACGCTCCATGGCAATCGTCTTTCTGTGGCAGCTTCTCCTAGTTAGTCTGGAACTCAGGAATCATGGCAGGAGAGCTGGGAAGAAACCGGCAATCTGGGAGTAAAGGGAAAAGACGAAAATTAGATGGAGAGCCCCTTGGAGGGCCGGGGGAAATGAACATATTCGAGAACTGTCCTGGCTCTTCGATGGGGACTCAGATATAGAGGGAGATCAAAGTTCCCCGGAGGGGCCGACGTCGGCTATGCGCTCAGCATCACGTTCTAGGGTGAGCAGCCTCTCTATGGCGGCCGGGGTCTTCGGTATACTGGCGTGTTCTAAAGAGGGAGATCAAAGGTGCAGTGCAAAATTTTAAAGAGGAAGAGGAGAACAGAGGGCTCCAACCTTCATCTATACAGCGAGATGCCGCGGCTTAGACGTCTAGGGAGGGGATGTGACAAAGAAGCCATGAGCTAACCTATTAAACTCAGAGATTGAGAAAGAACCGGCGATAGGGCACCCGATGACAAGAGACAAGCTACGGAGGAGTGAGTTCCAGGAAAAGTTCAGAGAATAAAAAAACCTCTTTATCTCGACCGAATGCGGAAAAAAGGGACTCGCAGAACCGGGGGGAAAACATACTCCGTACTCTTCGATGGCAGAGGAAGACTATTTCGACGCGAAAGGCGTCGAATCCAGGGGGAGGTCTGGACAGTACAGGGTCGGGTTTATCATAGATGCTGAAAGCAGGAAAGAGAAGGGGTAAGAGGTCCGACTCTCACCGGATAAACAGATACGAGGGCGACGTGCTGGGCCGCGAGGCATCACCGTTTTGGTGGGGGATTCTAATCTGTCCATGATGGGCAAAGACGAGGGGGGCAGGGTAGAGAGTATGGGGGGGGGGGGGTCCCGCAGAACGAGGGAGGGGTTCTATCCTCTCGAAAAAAAGGCTGGGGAGGTTTCCCCAAACAGGCAATAGAGAACGATAAGGGAAGACTAAGGTCTAAGGGGCGTATCTAGCATCAACCCACAATTTAGATGAGGAAAGAGAGATGGAAGTAGTGTGAGGCCGTCAGAACGATGCCCCAGGTCAACGAAAGGGCTCGGAGGGGGAATGGTTTTTCCCGTCAAAACGGGAATTTTCGAGCGTTGATCGGAAGAAGGGACGCTCTCATTGCCACGCGCGCCGGGCCCCACCAAAAAAACAAACCCAAAACAAACTCAACTCTAGGCTGGGCATAGGGGAAGGGACCCTCTTCTACGTCCAAGGGTTCTTCCAGATCTTCGCCACAGCCAATCAATCTTAGCGTGCGCCGTCGGATGGATGGAAGAGGAATCGAGCCGCTCAAAGAAGAGCTGCCTCAACAACCGAAAAGAAAGTAACGCTCCTGTCTTCTCGTCCTGTTTCGGCCTGCGCCGAATCGTGAAATTGAGAGGGACAGATCTGATGGAAGGGTTGCACGGGAGGCAGGGGAAGGTTCGCATCGGGTAGGGAGTAAAAGGGGTTGAGGTTAAGTCAGTACTGGAAAAAAACGCCGGATCTTCTTTTCAGAGGGAGGGCCCAAAGAAAGTCGGTTAACGAGAGGGGGGAAGAGGGGAGGGCTCACATCTTCTTCCATCGCCCTCGAGAGGCCAAGAAGCAAGAGAAGACTCGGGGATTATCTCTGCCTGGTTTTGCTGACTCGTGAGAAAGGACAGACTAGTGGGCGAAAGGGAGGGGGGGGAAAATGGAAAAATGTGGAGACAGGTCCTTACAAGATTCCCGGATCCAACTGACGAAAACCAGAAGACAAGAGGGGGGGACTGCTTCTGCCTCGAAAAATGGAAGAGAGGAGGAGACGACTGCCGGAATTTGGCAAGATATCTAGATCTCAAGGAGGGGAAGCGAAAGAGTACCAGGGAAAAAAAATCTTCCTCTTTTCTGTCCAAAGGAACTTCCGGGTCGCAAAGAAGGGGGACTCGCCTTATCGAGCATGAAAAGAGAAACTACCTCATCCTCCGACGTCGAGGGGGGGGCGGTATAAACCCTGGGAGGAAGAGAAAAAAAGAAACTCTTTCATTTGGGGAGAGAGGTAGCGGCCCGGTGACGCGGAGACAGACAGTGCCCACAACTGAAAAGGGGGGGGTTTTTTTGGGGTGTGTTTGGGGGGGGTTTGTGTGGGTGGTGTGTTTTTTTGCAGTGGAATAAGAAGAATGGGCGGATCAGATCGACTGGTCCCGGGAGGAGGTGAATAGGGGGGGTCGAAAGGGGGTTGGCAAGAGGAGGGGGCGGGTCGACTAGTCCTTGGAGGGGAGCAAGAAGAAAAAAAAAACTACGGAAGGGAGGAAGCCAAACGGGCGGAAAGGGAGAGCTGGGTGAACCCCGACCGGAGCGCCTGCACGTGGCCCTTGAAGAGGGGAAAGCTACGCCTGCAGTAAATTACCATTCAGGGTCCAAAGAATCTCCTTTGGAAGAACGATGTCGTCCGCCCGCTCCCAGGGAGGTCGACTGGTAGGCTGGAAGAGAAGAAGAAAAGGAAAGGTGAAGCAGGATCGGAGTTGGGGAGAAGGGCTATAGAAGGCATTCGACGGGAGGAGGACTAGGAGGAAGGGGAAACCAGGGTCAGTTAGCAAGGGGGGCTGCTGGGGGCATATGACAATACTGCTTACGGCGGAGGAAGGCGATTGACAAGGAAAGCTAAAGGGGTACCTCGGGCATGGGTCGCGGGAGGGAAACGTTTGGGTGGGTATCTACTTACCAGGACCCCTCTGTTTCTGGAGGAGACAAAACGGGAAGACAGGAAAGACAGAAAGAAACGCCTAAAAGCGACCAAATAAACAACAATCTTCTCGTTAACGGGCACGGGCGCAACCTACGAAGTGAGGAGGACATGGCCGGGAGGAGCGACATAGGGGGGGGAAGGTCAACGTCCTGCGTTAAACTTAAAACGACGGGATGGGACTGCAGTGGTTCGTTTCGAGGAAAAAACTCCTCCTATTAAAGTTTTCATCCGTCAGATAAGCGGGGGGAAAGGGTAAGAATGGCTGCAGGGGGAGAGGAAGAGACAGGACCAGAAGAGTCCTCAAATGAGAAAAAGGAAGAGGTTTTGTTCGGCGCGCAGTCCTCGTACGATTAGGGGGGAGAGGGTTCTTCTGTGGGGGGACTGAAAATTCGCGGGACCTCCACGGGGGGGGAAGGAAGCAGGGGGAGACTATTTCCTCCCTTTCTATGTACTGGGGAAATAAGCCCTGACCTTCTCGGCCAAAGGAAAGAGAGAAGGAGGACTCCGTGACCAGAGGGGAAAGGGTCCAAAAAGTATTACCTGACGAGGAAAAATCTGAGAGACTCTAGGGGGGAAAATAGAGGGAGTTCGCTCCCCACTCTAAGGGAGGAGGGAACTTTACTTCTCGTCTCCCTACGAGAGAGAGAAAAGGAACTAAAAAAAAAAAAAAAAGGGGACAACCAAAAAAATAAGGGGGGAGGGGGGAAACTCTTCATCCAGGCGCTGCTTTCCCAAAAAATAAAGAGGGGACTATCGACGCTGGTCTTTCATTTCTCTGAAGGAGAAGGGGTATGTCTTCTCTGCTGCCTTAGGGTGGGGAAAGGCTAGACGGCGAGAGGAGGAAGGGGGAAATAGCACACTCTAACTCTTGTATTCACGAAAGAAATCGTCGCTCAGTGAAGGAGAGAAGGAGAAACTTCTGCTTCAAAGTCTGAAAGAAAAGCGAAGATGCCCTTTTCTTCAGAGGGCTTTAGCAAACCTCGTGACAAGGAAGAAAACTAATGGAGAGGCCAGCAGTCTCAAGGGAATAGTTATCTCTGCCTGCCGCTTTTCGTGAAAAAAAGAAGGTCCACTGAACTACTTCCAAAAAAAGGAGATCACTACTTCCTTACCTCTATCTCAAAGGACGGAAGCTCCCAAAGACTCTCGGGGGGGTAAGGAAAATAAAAAGGGAAACGTAGGAGTCTAACTTAAGGTCCGCGGCCTATAATCGGGCCGCGCGGAAAATTGTTCAGGCGGC
>Ga0179593_1344392_pt1 | contig 14168 bp, 12 predicted proteins | sample CZODoug2_1_08_16_FD_185931 | JGI IMG/M metagenome (GOLD analysis project Ga0179593, IMG submission 185931) | Vadose zone soil fungal communities from Angelo Coast Range Reserve, California, USA - CZODoug2_1_08_16fungal (PacBio error correction) | ecosystem: Environmental > Terrestrial > Soil >...
CGACCGGCTCCCTAACTGGCCATAACTAACAGGAAAAAGCCATATTTTATTCCTGATCAGATTTTTTCTAAATCAGAAAAAGCAACTTTACCTATTAAAAGAGCGGAACAGTCTCGGTCTGCCGGGCAGTGAGGGGGTTCGGGGCGCTCCTTCCTGGTCTATCTCTCAAAGGGGTTGTCACAACGAAAGGGGCGCCCTTTATGAAGGTAAGCGGCCGGCAGGGAGAATCAAGAAACTCTGCAAAAACACTGGTAAGTTTGCGCCGAGGAGGAAGGAATTCTATCGATGGCGCAATCAAAGGGGCAAACCTTGTGTCAATCAATCGCGCAGAAGAAAGACTACATCCCAACATGCAATTCCTACAGTACAAGAAACTGCAAGTGTCAAAACGGAGAAAAAGTGATTTTGCCGCACCATTAGAGCAAGTCCGGAAGGAAGAGCGACTGGCGGCAGGATCTGAAAGGAAAAAGAAGAAAAGGAGGGAAAATTGAACCATTACGGAAAACTATACCGAAGCATCAAGGTAAAAATACACCGGGGAGCCGCGGAAGAGAAAAAATCATCGGACGTCGATCTATCTCGAAAAAAAAAGACGAAATAGATCTAGGGAAACCACAGAGCTGAAAAAAGGGTGGGAGATTCAAAAGGGAAGACGCCTGAGTAGAACAGACAAAAACTCTAAGTCTGGGTAGAAAACGGCATCAGACCGCGAAAGAGGGATCGCTGGCAACGCCTAGAAAAAAAGCTAAGCCGGGGAAGAAAAAACATGTGGTGGCTCTATGGGGGATAGGGAGAGAACCTGAGGGACATGGGCCGGGAGGGGCAGCATCCTAGCAAGAATAACTAGAAATATAACTTCGTCGAAAGGGTCGAACTATGCCGAATAGGAAGGAGGTCAAAAAAGGGGAGGAAGGAGGGAAAGGACCGCCCAACACGACGGAGCGCAGTTCTTTGGGGGCAAGAAAAGATTAAACTCTTGCGGAGAGAAACCTCAAACCTACCAGAAGGAAGAACCCAATCAGAGCCAAGAAGGAAGAAAGGAGAAGTGTTCAGGCAATCCAAAATGTACACGGGGGCGTTACCCGGAAGAAAGAGAACAGAACTAGACATCTAGAAAACGAAAAGGGGGAAGATCCGACTAAGCTTTAAAAGGCTGGGCCGATCGCCGTCAGGACATCTCCGAATAACCGCATATCTCGTGGGTGGGAGATATATCCATGGAAAGGGAGAAAGTGGAAAGAATGACAACAGAGGGGGCAGGAGGGCGGAGAAGAAAGACACGAAAAGAGGGGTGAAGAGACTCCCATAGGCTGCGGCTGGAGTTCGGTGGTTAATGCGGACTGCAGAAGGGGGCGACTGAACGAGAGAAGCAAGCCAATCTCAAAACTTGAGGCGGGAACGTCCGAGATGATTAGGGAAAAAGAGAAAAAAAGGAAAGAAAAGAAGGAGGGGGAAGACGACCAGACTATTAAATTAACCAATGAAGAGGATTAACCTATATCTAAAAAAAAGTGGTTTTCAGAGAAAGGTCGGTGATCACATGTTCTTCATATAAGTAGGAATTAAAGTTTAGAACAAATAAAAAAAATAAAAATTTCTTCCAAAACAAGAAGGAGAATAAAAGGCCTCCCAAACAACAAACTATATACACGTCGTCTGATCCCGCATCAGGTCCAGCGGAGAGGGCGGTCGATGGTCGGAAAATGAATGGCTAGGAAGTCAAGGGAGCTCTCGTGAGGAAATGAGAAGCTTCTCAGCGCGACCGAGAGGGAACGGCGCCCCGAATCTAGCCGGGTCGGCAGAACCTCAGGAAGCAAAAAGTCGGACGGGAGAGGTCACATCTTCGCGAACTTTTTCTGCACGCGGGGTTGACGTAAAAGCGAAGAAGAGAGCTGTAATGGGGCAGGTGAGATAAATATGTCCCTGCCACCCCGGGGAAAGGATTCGGACATTTTCAGTAATTAAGGAAGTCAAGGGGAGTGAAAAGGATAGGACGAGGCAGCAACAAAAGCTGGAGAGGGGGGAGGACAAACAATGAACGAGATCTGTGGGGCAGTCTAATCATTGCGAGCAGATTCCGAATTTCCTCCCAACCATCAGGGGGGGCCTGTATCCCTTTTTGGGAGCGTTCTCCTCAAGTTCTGGAGGCATCTTGCTTCAGGAAGTTTTTGATGTTAAGGGTATTAAGATTTACCGTAAGATAGATGGGGGAACATAAAAAATCGGATCGCCGCAATTGAGGACCCCTACCAGGGAAAGGGAGTCGATGTGAAAAGTGGGTGACCTGAAGGAGGTCATGGCGGTAGAAGCGGCAAAAGCGCGCCTTCCGTGAGTGTCAGAAAGACGCTTGGAAAAGCTGGGACCATTTCGTTTTCGGAAGGGAAGAATGTCCTTCGCGACGGAATCCTATAAACAAAAGCAAAAGAGCTGGGAGAGCAGCGAAATCATCGTCGAATTTCAAATCGGAGAAACCACGCCTTTCTCAAAGTCGAAGGGCAGGAGGGAGATGACGGGAATGAGAAGCGGACTCTAACCGCATGAGGAGGACATAAAAATGCGTTCGACGGGAAAGATTCTAAAACGGAGAGAAAAAAAGAGAATGGCAACCAGGAAGAACGTCGGCGCTCAAACGGCCCACAAAAAAAGGTCAAAAGGCATTCCCGCCTGAGGCTTCAAATATAAAGAAGGACGATCTGAAGCGAGTCTCAAACTGGATGGTTGGTAAACGGAAGGGCGTCGATGTCTGAAGAAAGAAAAAGGGGCTCTTTTTCTCTTGGAAAGAGGATTGGCAGATCTAATGTGTACAGGCGGCCAGACGGTAACCAGGCACGACATATTTGGGAAATTCTAAAGTTTACAATAGGGGTTCACAAATCTTAAGTGAAGATGACGAAACTGCGCAAATTCTCCAGCGGACAAAAACTTACAAACACCTAGAGAGACCTTCCAGCCCTTTTTAAGAGAGACGCATAGATCAGAGATAGTTTCAGGGCAAAATCGAATACAAACAGCCTAAAAATCAGAAAAAAGGGAACCAGAGTCCGGACGGAACAACAGGGCTTCTAAATAAATGCAAAAATGTGACATGCACAAGCAAGTAGACGGAAAGCTGAGGCTAGACTCATAGTAACATCGCAGGAGGCTCAAAGTTGTCTAATAAGAGCAGTCTTTTTTCTGGAAGCTTCCGGAGACGGACGGCGTGGGACGCGAAAAAAACATGGCGAAGTTGGGGGGTGGGGCGACCAGGAAACCAAGAGTCGCGTAAGGAATAAAGGGAATATCGGGGTGAACCAATCCAGGAGAGAAAAGCCATAGAATCTAGAGGTCGAACAGTTATTGAATTAACGTCGAGTGTAAGGAACTCTCTTCCATCGACGGCTGAAGTGAAATTGGAGGGGGGGGAGGAGGACAAAAGGATCGGAATTCCGAACGAAAAGGGAAGAGAGGCAGCTATCCAGGGAAGGACCTGCTCGAGATCGCGACCTTCTCAAGACATCAAGGGAAAATGAAAGGAGGATCGACATACTCACTGCCGAGACGGACAGTCCCACCCATCAGTTACTTAACCGGGGGGACACAAGGAAAAGACTCCGCGATCAAGACCGTCTGAAAACTAGAACACTAGAGGAGCAGAAACCGTCTCCGGAAGAATTTGACAGCTAAAGGGGCACGGGAGGGACTCAGGGACCAAGTTCATAGTCTAGGACAGCAGGAATTGCTATGCCTGGAAAGCAACAAAGTTGCAGGGGGGGAAAAAGAAGGGGAGGGGGTCCTCCTCTAAACCACGCATAAGACTGGGCGATGGGCACTCTTTTTCAGAACGCGGGGGGTAGGAATGAGAATCAGTAAAGAGTCTACCTTTTTTCGGCTAGCACCAAAAGGAAAAAAAAAAAGGGCGCAAATCGAATAGTGCCCAACCCCGTATGGAGCAGTGCATGGTTACCAGAAGCGGTCGGGAGGTAACGAGGGGACCAGCTCCTCGCGGGCAGCGCTGGGAGCCGATCAGGGAGTTGAAAGAGGGAAGTAGACGTTCTATAGGGGGGTCGCTAAAAGTGATCGGGGGGGGGAAGAACAAGAGCTGCACGGACCCTCAGGGGCTTAAAAGCAGGGGGAAATAGAGGGGGGAGTGGGTTTAAAAAGCACTTCCTATGTACAGGTGAGGCAAAATCGGCACGAGTCGGGGGGAAAAGGGACAGCCGATAGCACTTCCGGGGGACAAGAAATTAAATAGAGAGAGATGGTTAACAAGGGAAAGCGGCCGGGGAGACCGGAATCTCATTTTCTGATAGTGACCATTGCTGCAGTCGCAGGTGAGGGAGGGAAGGAAAAAAACCTCAGAACGAAAAACACCCCCAAAACACCTGTGGGGAACAAACCAGGCAGGAGCGCAGTATCAGAGCAGACCCAGGGCGACTACGCCGGAGGAGATGACCTATCTCCGCAGAAGAGCGGGACTTCTGTTGGTCGCCGTGCCAAGGTCCGCTGGAAGAGACCATGCTCGAAGCAAAGGGGCGGTGGCGTATCAGAATTCTATGGTGACTAAGGGTTTCGTTAGAGCGACGTCGAGATCTCGGCGAAGATCCGTTGATAGGCTCGACCTTGATAGGCTGTACTCTAAGCAGGGGGAAAACTGCTGGGAGGGGGGGAGTTGTGCCATGTCCTCACCGGAGGAGGGGGACGAATCGAACGAACAAACGCCAGGGGCAGCAATGGAGGGGGTGAAGTTCTAAGAGAAGGGGCGGGGAACAAGGGGACAAAAATACCTTTTCTCTCAGGCAGGAAAGGGGCCCGAAGGTCGTGTATCAGGGCCCAGTGGGACTGTATTGCTCTGCTCACTGAAATGGAGCGGGGAGGAGGTCAAAAAAGGGTCGGAATAGGAACCGTAGTGGGAACGTCAGGAGAAATAGTATAGCCGGAGCCGATAGAGATCAGAAACACAACGAGTAAAAGCAATTAGTAGGGAGGCAGACGGGAACGGCAGGATGGAATGAGAACTGGGCGGCATCGAACCAAGTGGAAGTGCGACCGGGGAGTCAATACACTACAGTCCATTAAGTTCAGCACGGAAAAAGACAAAGGGGATACTACACTAAGGGAGGGCGCAGAGAAAAAGGGAATGCCTTAAGAAAAAAAGTTCTTAAAAAAACGCCATCACCCTCTCAACGAGAAAAAGGGCCGATGCTTGTCTCTCCTTTAGGGTGGATTTAGGCCAGTATGAAAAGATGGGGGAGAAGGCAGAAAAACCGGGTAAAGGGTCACGGAAAAAAAAAGTCCTAGTAAAGCCGGCATCAAAGAACCTATAGGGTTATCTGTAATGAACTCCCGACTTATATCGACTAAAAAAGAAGAAAAAAGGAGAAGGTCCGGAAGAGGAAGCGCCACACGCGAAAGAACTGGGATGGCTTTTTAACTGAGAGACCATCCGGACGAGAACAAAAAAGGCGCTCTCCGCTGGGGTCATCTGGAACGGAATCAACGGAGAGTCGCGGGAATACGCCGATAGAATCTTGAACGCGAAAGGGAAAAAGGGGGTGGTCATTCCGACCGAGATGACCGTGCCGACTGATTAGCCAGGGAACAAAGGAAGCAGGCCAGAAACGAAGCAAAATTTCAAAAAATCTCCATCCTCCTATGACCGATGTCCGGGGCAATAAAGGATCTCAAACAGAAACAAGCACGACTCGCGAGTGCTCTAAAAAGAGAAATACGGAAGGCATAGAACTAAAAATAGAAAGCACCCGTCGGAGGAAGAATCACGAGACTTTCCAGCAGCTCTTGGTTCAGGGTAAAAGACAAGAGTAGCCACTTCACCGTGAGCCGAGGAACGAGAACCGAAACTTTATAAACGCGGATCGGGGCAGCCGGAAAGATAACCTTCCGCAGCCGAAACGAGAAGAGAATTCATTTCACAAGCAAAAAGCCCATTTGGGAAGAATATCTTAGTTGCTAAACTTCGTGTGCATATCAGAAAAAGGTTACGGCCGCGAAAGGCATTCCTCCCAGCTCGCCAGACAGAAGCTCCCGAAGGGAGATGGTCTATTCCTCCCCGGTTAAAAACGAACGCCGCGCAGAAAAGCCCCCTCCAGTCCAGAATGGGGACGGCTAAAATCGCTGATCGTCCTTCACTGGGCATACGACGGTGTGGAAAGCGATCTCCAATTGAGACTAGAGAGACCAGGAGAAGAGCGACTGGGTGGCAGGAGTGAGGCAGAATGGTCAAGATGATTTTCCAGTACCCCTGAGAAGGTGGGCATCTTCCTCAGGCCCTTCGGATTAAGCCTAGAGAAGAGGACGGAATAAAACCTCGGTACTCCTCCCGGCTATCAGGGTAAGCTAACGTCTCCAAGAGTAACCGTCATACGCTGTGGCGGAGAAAAAGGGTGAGGAGTCTACATAAGCAATGAAGCCCAACCTCCGATGGACTAGCCATTAAAGACGGGGAAAACCTCCACAGGCAGAAATCGTCAGGACAAGTGGCCTGGGCGGCGAACTACTCGTACAAATTCAGGATCGAGAGCGATTAACTTTCGAAAGAAAAGTGGTCTCGCCACAAGGGAGCAGATTCTTGATTCTACGAAAGAACAGGAGGGAAGGACGCTTTCCGCAAAGAATGAGGGTAGAGAATTCACCCATATCTAGAGAAAGGGGGGCGAAGGGGTTCTCAAAACAGGTTACATCTGCCAGCATGGCTCCAAAAGTTTCGGAAGACAGGGTTGACCTCGCAGCGAAAGTGAAAGACGTCTTTCTTCATGTTGGAGTACTGCGTGCCGGGGGGGGAGTTCATTGCCGGAGCCATCGGCGATTAGGGCCCGAGAACAGGGGAAAAGGGGGAAAGAAAGGCTGACGTGCGTGACTCGGTTAAGAGGAGGCCATTTGCGCTTGTCATCAGCAAGAGCGAATCCGGATACGGGGCCAGCGGAATTTGGCAAGGAGCAGGGGAAACGAGTTCGCTGAAGCGCCGACATTTAAAAGAGCACATAATCTGAAAGAAGCACCAGCTGTTAGGGTGGATATGCGAGAAAAAGGAAACAGAGGCGATAGTGATCACACCAGCGTGCTTGCCAGCTTACGGGACTAATGAGCGACCATGAAGAAGGCTTGAAGCCTGAGGAACCCTGCTGAACATGAAGAAGAACGGAAGGCTTCCGGCCGAACACAACAAAAGCGGAGGATATTAAATATATATATGTCTTAAAGGAAAAGGACGGGGAAGGAACGCCATTTTCTCAGAGGACCCTCCTCATTAAGGCCAGGAAGCAAGGAGAGAAGATCAAGCCGTTTTTTGTCATCAAGGAAATATCGCTATTGAAGTGAAAATATCACATAGGACCAAGATTTGGGGCCCTAAGATGAGATGAGTAGACGTCAAAAAATATACGCGTCACCTTCATGCAAGAAGACAGATGGGAAACTAAAATGTCAAAAGCGGGACTCGGGAAATTAATTCGCCAGCTTAAGAGGGGACAACGCAGCGAAAGGAAACTTCTAAGGGCACCTCCTATCACTTATCATTTATTAAAGGCAAATAGAAGCTCTCACCGGCCCTGTAAAAGAATGGAGGAAAAATCGGAGGCAGCTTCGAAAAGGAAGAAAACACAAAAGCCTAAAAGGGGCGATACGCAGTGGCCCTGGCGCCATGCCGTACTCACCGGAATCGTCTCATACATGCGATCTACGAGATAGCCGGGCCTGGACTATCGAAAGGAGTGGACTGAAGCTGTCCTAACTGTATGCGGCTCGTAGGACTCAGTTCATATTCGTCACAGTGGTTGCTGCAATTAACGATTGAGGCGGAGCCGCAAGGAAGGGGGGTAGATCTAAGAAACGCCCGAACCCGGACTGATCTATTGAATAACACCCGGAGTAACCGGGAAATAAAGGTAAAACTACTCTTCAGCGACATCAGAAGTTGGGGCAGTCTAATCAGGAGGGACAACTTCATAAATGAGGACGCGAGCTCCTTTCTACGGAAGAAAAGGTGGAAATTTACGAGCGGGAGGCAGAACGACGCGACTCTAGACCCTTGGTCTTAGGGAGCGGCCAGACGCACCGTTGGCACAAATGCCCAAAGGATAAAGGGTCATTCCTGTACAGAGAAAGAACCGTCCAGAAGCCAAAGTACTGGGAAAAAACCGGGACCACGAGGCCCGCCCGTCTCCTCTAAAAGTGGCTAGAACAACACAGCGACTTGCAAAAAGAGGACTACAAGAGACAGGATTCAAAAGCCCTGACCGTGGGGGCTATAGGAGCGGGCGCGCAGTCAGTTTGGGGGGGAAAAACCACCTTCTGAGACACAAAAGCAACCTCTCTGAGTGGGGGTGCGGGCTCATAATGGTCAACTGACGTGGTAGACTGATCATATGACCAAAGGCAAAAAAGTGTAATATGCCCCGGGGCAACTAATAGTAGTCCCGCACGTTGCTGTGGCGGCGCGATTGAAGAACTAGATTTCCGGGGCACAGAGGAAGCGACGTCGAGTGAAGGGGGATGGGCGAAAAGTGTAGAGATAGTTCGGTCAGTCGGACCGTAAAAAAAGTGTGCTCACTCCATTGAGTTTCTTAAGACTAGGGTGAAGGCAAGCAGTGCCACTTTATGGCGGAACAGATCGGCGGGTGATACATTGTGATATTGAACATCGCTGGGAGTTATGCCGAAACTCAGCGCGCACGATGATTGGGAAGGTGACAGGCCCGGAAGGGAGGATAGAACCTTGGCAACACCGTCATAGGGCATACAGGGTAAAAAAGCGTGGTTCTCGCCTTTTAACTCGAAGGAGTCATGGGGAGGATGGCTGCCCGCTGAGCAAGGGGGGGGGGAGATTCCAGCTCGCCCGCCAAACCCTGTGTAAACTCGGCTGAATGATCGTCAGATCGGCGTCAGGTGGTGCCCGCTAGCGGGACGCCAAGAGTTGCAGATAGACAACAAAAGCGGAAACCGCGCCGTGGTTCGAATCAACATATCCTTTTGGGGAATAATTCACCAAGGGAGCGTAGGAAAAAAGGGGGGGCTGACAGAGGGGCGACAGACTCGAGTGGTCGAGCGGGCTGGGAGAGTCGGAGATCTAACGGCCGAAAAAAAAGTGGGTATGCTCAGAACCTTAAATGCGGCGAAGGCGTTGGGCACGAAAGGAACGGGATGGTTCCAGGACGAAGAAGAAGTCTCTGTCCTACGCACGAGCCAGTCAGAGACCATCGTCCATGAGAGAGGTGCGTCCGCTCACAGCACCGGGTACGATCAGCTGATCGTGAAAAAGAAAGAAAGTTGGGCGTGGAGTAGGAAGGGGGGGGGGTTAGAAATCGATCTGCGGGAGCGACTATTATTCCCATGTGAGGATCTTACACTGGGAAATGGCAGCATTCATTCAGGATATTGTAAAAGCCGGGGAAGAAAAGAGCGAAAGACATCTCCAAAAACGGAGGGGAGGAGAAGATGTACACCGTTCATTTAAAGCCAATATCAAGGGCGCCATCGCACCCATCTATTCCAAAGGGGGATCGGGGATCAACCCTAAACGCAAGGAGCGCGACCAGACCAAGGCGACTAAACGAAAAGGGACGGGGTCAGCACTTTCCTGCCGAGAAAAGGGGGGCTTTGTTCGCACTTCCATCTCGCGCGAAGGAAGAGGGACAGGAGCCGCCGGCGGACTTTCTGAAGCCTGAAAGTAGGGGAGAGCATGGCACATAACGTTCAAAAGCAGGGGAAGACCCAAAAGGAGTAAATCCAGTCATCCCTATAAACCGGTGGATCGAAAAAAGAGATTCAGACTTCAGATCGAAAAGAGAGGGACCACATGAAAGAAAGATTAAGTGAAGATATCACCTGGTGAAATCTTCTCCCGAGAAAATATGATAATTAACAAACAGAATGCGCTCGGCATAAGTTTTCTGCGAATAGGAGCGAGCTTCAGCAGGGCAAGAGCCGAGATGACCTGAAAGGAAAACCACATGTTGGCCAGTGAAGGAGGGCATCCGAAATACTGCAAGTCACAGACATCGATGGGCATCAATCATGCAAGAAAGACTGACGGGAGACTGGCGGCGAAAAGATTTAACCAAAACAGCCTCTAGTCAGGACAATTAAGGCCTATGCGACGGAAGTGAAACCCATCACGAGCGCGCGCGTCTTGACGGGCCACATCTTCACAAAGGGGGGGCCGCGAAAAAAACGAGAAAACAACTATCCCAGCCGATCGAGATCGGGAGTGCAACGAGACGGGCCGCAAGACTTTGTGCTCAATCCCTCCCTAGCCAATCAAAGGGCGTGGACCGCGACCGAGACGGCATAATGACTAGAGAGCGCGATCTTCCACCAGAAGGAGAGACGCAAATTCCGCTGGCTCCTACAGAAGCGCCTGCTGGGAAACGTCGCCAGCCCAGCAGAAAAAAAAGGTTTCAGACTAGGGTGGCACGGGAATCTGGCATAATCAAAACAAAGTGCCGCCCTTGAGATCCTCAAACCGAACACAATCTGGAGGTGCCCATAGAAATGCGCCCATCCAGCCTCGGTCAATTTCGTGGGGATAAGGTCAGGAAAGCCTGCGATGTTCCAATTCCCTCATAATCAAGCATCCCAAATAGAGACCTACGTACGTTACTATCATCGCTTATGTTTTCAAATAGTGTTGTCAAGTCACGACGGTGTGAGCTAAACGCCAAGTGCAAAACGAGCAGTAGGACAAGTGGCAGGAGTGCTTCAAAAGGTCCCCTAAGTAGTCCTGGGGTTGCAGGCGTGTTACAGGAAAGGACCCTGGCAGGGGAACACGTGCGTCGCGGGCAAACGGCTTCTAGAAACCTCGAGAACGTGCAGAAAGGGGTCCTCGCAACGAAGAGCTCGAGAAGGAAGCAGCGATAAAGGTCGAGGAGCGAATCGATACTCTCTTTAGGGAAAATTGGAAAGTAGCTTCGAGTCGCCGAACATGAAAGTCCTTGCCCAACCTCACGCTGAGGGCAGCGGTGAGCGCCGCTCTAATCCACACTCCAGGAACTCGATCGAGTCCCTTTCCTTTTCTGCATGTCTGACGCCAGCATGTGCGTCACCCCTTAGTCGAAAAGGTTGATTAAGAAGGTAAGCCGAGTGGTCAGGGCCTCCCAAACGAAAAAGCGGTCTTCGAAATTTTCGCTACTATACGAAGCAGCGGCAGGACAGGACCGAAACATTAACTTCGTCATAGCAAAAAAACAGGAGCTAGGATGTTGTCCTTATGGCTGGGGAAGAGGGATGATCCTGTAGGAGGAAGGGAGTCGCCAAAACCCCATGGGGTTGGGGCTACATTGGGTCTTCTTAAACGCTAAGAACTTCGTGGTCTGACTTTGTCTAAGTGGAAGGCCGGGGGACTGTTTTCTTGCCGAAATCTTTTGGACCGGCGCCTCGAGATAGGGCTAGTAGGTCGACAACTTTGCCCCCTGGAGGAGGGGAGGCGCGATGGGACGGTCAGTTCGCGTGCAGAGGTCGTGATTCATCGGACGCTCTGCGCCAGCCCTGTCTTCGTAAAAGAACCAGTGTTGGACACATTTCATTTTGGGCCTACAGATTTGGGGGGTTCGAGGCAGGAACAAGATTTGAATGAGGCCCGCAGATCATAATCGGTCCTCAGAGCAAGACCGTAGATGGTCGGCGAAAGATCAATGATTTCCGCGTATTCAATCGAAGACAACAGGGCTTTAGCAAGGAGATACGGCCATGCTACTTGGCAGAAGAAAGCGGCGGGGCGCACCCTGCTGAACGGAGCATGGCAGAGCCCCGACTTCTTACCTGGCGACAATAGCTCCGAAACCCCCCTGAGATTATTAAAAGAGAGATTGGGAAGACAGGAAACGGCAGGGGGAGCATCGGGGGACATCAGAAGGTGTGCGGCGTCCCGACCTTAATGAGAGTAACAGCCTATAACGTATCTCGCTGCGCCAACGGGGGGGGGGGTTGATGAAAGGTGAAACATCGAAAGCGATGAAAATGAGACGCATCAAGAAGCCAAAGCTGGCTCCTTATAGGCTTAGGAAAGGCACGATAAGCGGAAGGAGTCCCTGCACGCCTCAAACAATGGGGGAAAAAGCGAAAGGCAAGCGGCCTGAAAAAGGCGCCTGAGATTATGGCTAACGCAAGAATTCCTGCAGAGCACAACTGACAGCACCTATAGAACTAAGCAGGATGTGAATTTCCACCTCGAGAAGATAAGGGGGGGGGGAAAGGGTCTGTGGGAAAAAGATAGTTCTGCAACATCATCCACCGGCAGGGGAGGGGGAACGTCTAGCGAACCCGATCGCCCCCCTCGACAGTCGACTTCAGAGGGAGACAACGTGCGCGCGGAAAGGGAACAAAGCTTCGCATACATTTCCTTGTTTGGTCGCCTGCTCCCGTCTCTGATGGCCGAAATCTGAAAGCACTCCTATAGGCCGTGGTGTCATGAACGCTCAGCAGGCTGGGTGCTGGGGGATGGGTCCTGCCGAGATTCTACAGGGAAACATTCGTTCAGAAGATTATTACGGGGGGAGCCAAGGAACAGCGGGAGCCTCGGTACAGAAGAAAGCCTAGGGTGATGGAGGGGTTGTTAACTGAACCTCTTCCGTCAGCCTACGCATACCTGGACGGAAGAGGGTAACGAGACTTTGAGGTGTACGGAGGACCGCAACTTCTACGGCCATCATTAGTTGGGGGGGAATGGGAAGATGAAAGGAGCGGTTACGGGACGAGTGTTCCGCAAGAGCTGAACGTATAGCTGGAACGTCGGCCAGCAATACTAATCATGCGGCGAAATGTCTCGCGGAAAAAAAACATCGGGAGTCCGGGGTAACGTCAGTCGAGCAGAGACGCACGTTGTCAGAGAGATGTCCCCAGGCATCAGGTCATGGCCGGAACAGAAAGCGACTGTGGGCCTTCCCATGGGAACGAAGATGGGGGCTAAGACCAGAAGGAAGCCTCGGTCCTCTCGTCCAACGTATAAATTTTCTGGCACGCAACACGAAATGTCCAAGGAAGAGAAATTAGGCCGTCAGCTCATGGGGGTCTCATGAATGACCGTTATTTAGGTCTGAGGAGGGGGCTCGATAATCTCTTCGTAGACGTGCGTCATCGAACAACTACTAACACCTCGTAGAGGATGACTAGGCTGACCGCTTTCAACTATCTGTGTGAGGACTTTCACGAGAAAGAGAATCTGCTTAAACGTGGCGTATCCTGATCACCCGATTGCCCCGGGCGAACAGACATAGGTTCCCCACCGGGGGAAAAATGCTTTGATCGATGGGGTCCGAGTCTATCGGATGACCAGAGACAATGGAAAAAGGGGTAGTAGGGCTTTCGATCCTCGGTTAAGAGGAGATCGCAGGGAGATAAGTGTCTCGCTACATTACGTGGAAGGAGCCGAGTACGAAATATTGCTTAACGGCGGGAGGGGCGGTACTACAGAAATGCATTGTGATAAGGGGAGGTTTCTCTCAGCAGGACGAGGAAAAGGGAGGGGCCGAAACTCTCTGCAGTCGTGATGGGAGGTCATGCCGTAGAGATAGGATCATCTGGGTAAAAGAAGCGGTTGGTGCAACAAGCGTCGCCGGCTGCTTCGCAGGATATTCATCAGGATTTAAACGAGGAACTTGGAGAGTGAGGTCAAATAAACACAGCTTATCACCCCTGGGGTCTTCGAAATGGAATCCGTCATCGAGAGGGGAGGGCTATCGACGCGCTAGTGGATTGGCGAAGGCATAATCGCAAAACTCCAAAATCTGTTGGGAACCGTCTATCCAGGGTGCAAACCTGGGGAGAAGAAGATAACCATGGGAGTATCATCCGTGGCGGGATCATAGTCCCTTACATGTTGACCTGTAAAGAACGACGTCGGAATCTCAGCGAAGATCCCGTTTTGAGAGGGCTCTTTCTGAGTAACAGGAAGAGGGGGTTCAATGCGAACGGGGACTTGTTACAAATGGCTCATACACGTCCTACGCCGAAAGAAAAATCAACCAAACAGATAAAACGTGGGCAGGAGGATGGAGATGTGTGCTTACAGGGAGGGCAAGCAACAGGGGCAACGATCAACTTAATCATTCAGTAGGCTGCAAGGCGTTAGGGGGTCTGTCGGCATTCAAAATGGAGAGCGAGGGATCTTAGCACCGTCGTCAGAACGGGGGAAACAGGTGTAGCGAATTCCATCAGAAGAGAATTTGAAGCTAAGGGAC
>Ga0179593_1526465_pt1 | contig 14168 bp, 19 predicted proteins | sample CZODoug2_1_08_16_FD_185931 | JGI IMG/M metagenome (GOLD analysis project Ga0179593, IMG submission 185931) | Vadose zone soil fungal communities from Angelo Coast Range Reserve, California, USA - CZODoug2_1_08_16fungal (PacBio error correction) | ecosystem: Environmental > Terrestrial > Soil >...
GAGAGAGCCGGCGACGGCCAAGAAAAAACAGCTGGTTTGGGGAAGGGGTAGGATGTGGTCAGGCAAGAGAATAGGAGAGGATGACCCAGCCGTCGACCGGGCGTGGGAGGTCTGAAGAACGCGGGGAGGGGGATCAGACGGCGGACGAAAGAATCAGACGCTTCCAGGAGGAAGGGAAAAGAATAAATTATTCTGGTAGAATTACGGGCATTTGCTACGCCGATTTCGGAGCGGCAAAAGCGGGTCACCATCTGAAGAGAGGTGAACGTTAATGTCCTTTACAGAAAGGCCTTGCCGAAAAAAACGGCACCGAGGTGCGGCGACGAAAAAAAGAAAAGGGCAAGTCCGATTTGCGGGTAACCAAAAATCCCGCGATAAGGGGGGGAAACTCGTCCCCGTCAGGTTCCGGGAGCGGAAGGACACGTCGAACATAAAAGGGGGTCATTGATGGGGTAGCCGATCACGAAGTGAAAACCAAAATGGGATCCGATGAGGGCAGGAAGGGAAGGACTAAAGGGGAGTCTGACAGGTCGTCATAGACCGGAGAAAAACAGAGAAGCCGAGTTGTGCCCTAAGGCATACCCGGAAGAACAAAGGACAAAATAGTCTTCCGGTAAGGACAGCTTCGATGTGATCTCACCGTGATGACCACAGAGTAGGTCATCTGTCTGGGGGGTTGGGAAAAAGGGGTGGGTGTGTGAGAAGTTGACAACGAGCTAGGAGGGCCAGAACATACTCCCCACAATGGCGACAAAATCGCGGCTGACTTGAAGAACGAGAGGTAGCCTGAGGGGGAAGAACTCTAGCTTGTCTGCGACCCACGATATGAAGAAGGTGACGGGCTTACCAAGTACCTCAAAGTCAGGTAAGTATGGGGAGAGAAATTGGCTTCCCGAAAAAATGGCAGGGGCGAGCTTCTTGTTCGGGAGAGAGACTTCCATCTCTAGGCCTTGACCAACTGTTTCAATCCGCCCGACGAAATAGTCCAGTTCCTGCTCTGGAAGGGGCTGGGGTTATTCTTTCGTGGGGGTGGGGGAGGACGTCTGTGATGAGTGGGCGGGAAGAGAGGCACAAGTAGATTAGGGGCCCGAAGCGGGCACGGTCAGCTTGCTTAAGAGATGGTCTGTATGATTCACTAACTCCTTTGGAGAACGAGAACGAGTCGACAAGAGGAGTGCGGGGCCTCCGGCAAAACCTGTACGAGTACATTTGGGGAGAAGGAGAGAACAACGGAACGCAAGGCGACAAGAAAAGAAAATCAACAACGGGGGAGAAGGGATCGACAGAGAAGAGGGGGTTCAAGTCGAACTGAATACCTGTCGTCTAAGAAAGGAGCTTCCCACACGGGGGCAGTGGACCAGTAGGATCGAGAGATCAGTAAGGGATACCTCGACCGCATTCGTCCAGTGGCGGACAACTACATGGGGGGGGGGGAGCGGGCCTGCTCGAAAAAAGGAATGGGGCTATAGGGGGACCTGGGGCTTTCCATTGCAGCCACGGGGGAAAGAGAAAGGACTAGACTCCTGACGACTATATCGCGAGCAGTTATTCGAATGTGTTAGAAAAAGATAGGGGGAGCTCAGCCTCAAAAACCTTGGGGAAGCATAGGGTGAAAAAGGTGCGAAACGAGTCGTAAAAGGCATCGGAACCGAGAGAGGGGATAGTGACGTCAGAAAGGGGGGCTGCCCACTGAACTCCTTGTCGAGAAAAAGAATCATAGAGCAGGCAAAAGCAAAATGGAGTAGACCAACATGACTAACGGAGGGGTGACCTAAAGCGCCTCCGCGAACGTGAACCAACTTAAAAGGTGGAGATACATTGTTAAGAATGACGACAGAATAAGGATGGAACCGCAGGATCGAGATAGAGACGGAGGTGTGAAGAGGGTAGATTCCCCTCAAAGACTCTCTAGAGTCGATTCCGGTGTGCGGTCGTTAGAAAGAGAGAACCTAAATGTCCTCTATAATTTGTTTGGGCCGGGGACCCGCCTAACGGGGTCTACTCGTAGGAGAAAGGGAACAGTCGGGGGAATACGAGATCAAAGGTACATGAAAAAGGCAAAGGGCGAACGGGGGCCCGCCAGTGAGAGGAAAAATCAGAGCGACTTGCAAAAGAAAGTTCCCGAGGCAGAGGGTGCACGACGACCCTTCGAGAAAAAAACCAAAAAAAATAAAATTAGCTGCCGGCCCGAGAAGCTGTAAGAGGAGGGCTCGGGAGGATGAAAAGTTTGAAGAGAAAAGGAGGACCGTCTCCTGCTCTTACAGAAACACACTCGGGACAGGAGGAACAGGGAGCCTCATGATCTCGCAAGGGGGGTACTTGTACTCCAGGAAAAAAAAACTTGCTAGTTGTGGAGAGAGGAGAGACAAGCGCGCCTCTAACTATCGTCAACAAGGCGGAGGGGCGGGGTGGACAAAGTGGCGGCCTGGAAGGCTCGAGCGCACGTGAAGAGAACACGATCCCCAACCGAAAAAAACTTTGGAATCCACCAACCAAGAGACCAAACTCAAAAGGAGGGTCCGATCACGGTGAGCAGACCGGACAGTGACGCGGGTTAGAGGGACTGCGGGTCGGCGGCCCGTCGGGCGGATAGGGGCAAATAGGGAAAGAACTCGGGCGGCTCGGGGGAAAACCGGGCAGTATGGAAGACATGTAAAACTTACACGACTCTAGGCGGGCGAGGAAGAAGAGGGGGTGGAAACTGTTCTTGCTCTAGGGGGCAAGACAACACTAAACGGACAAAATCCTAGTGTGGAAAGACGCAATCAAGTGGGGAAAAAAAACCACTGGAGCGGTCGGGAACCTTGGCTTGGAGAATGGGGGCTAGGGCGGCCACATAGGACTGCCTTCGAGGGTTAGATAGGAGTCGTAGCAGAGGAAAACATTCACAGGTGGGTGTTTCCATTCTCGAAAGGAAAAAGTCCGACGAAAATAATTCCCTAAAAACACCAGAGCCCCGTCCCTCATCTTTTCGGACCCGAAAACCGACACTTTTCTCAAGAAAATGATTCAAGGGAGATGCCTCAAGAAGTCGCCAACATCCGTCAGGGGAAGCGGCGGTCGTAGTCGCTGCAGCCGTGGAATCCACCGAATAAAAGGGAACAGGTATCGCGAAAAGCCCAGAAGATAGGGCGGCACCTCTCAAGAGATGCAGGTAGGACAGAAAAAGACACTCTAACTTCATAAAAAACCTTGGGGCAGGGGTGGCCGGGGTCGCAAACAGCGGAAAAACGATCGGTAAAAAAGTGGAATCACGTAGACCGTCAACTAGAAAGGCGCTGCCTAAGAAGTCTTTAAAGCGATAGGCTGCTCGATGATAAGGATTTTAAAGATCTAAGGGGTCTTTGAAAGTCAGATGTACGTAAAATGAAAAAAAAAGGGCAACCGAAGTCACGGTGGATTGGCACAAGAAGAAAAACGTTTCTCCATCGCTAGCCTCGAAGTGTGAACAGGCGACAGGAAAAGCTATAAAAGAGGAAGAGAGAGATTGTTCGTCGAAATTTGACTGCAAAAAGAGAAGGACATGGACGTAAAGTTTGGTGTGACCAGCCCAACAGGTGACGGAAAAAAGTAAAAAACTGGGGGGGGGGGGGGGGGGGGGAGGCTAGAAGAGTACTTGTCAAAGGGGGAAAAAAGCAAAAAGGGGCGGGGGGTGAAAATCGGGAGAAGAGCAAGCGCCGGGCGCAAATGGACCGCGCGCCATCTTGGGGTTTCAGAAGGAACGGTAATAAATCGATGCCACGTAAAAGCGATGGGAAGCACGCCGTCACAACACCTGTTCTGGAACAAAGGTCATTCCATATCGACTCCGAGAGGGGGCGGAGGAAGAACTTCGAAAAGAAGGCTTGGGACGTCAGATCGGTTTTGGAATAAAGGCTTACGAGAGCAGCCTACGCCCGGAGTCGCCCGAATCTACCAAAATGGGGATAAGTCTGGACGGAAAGCATGGCCGGTAAACGCCGGATTTCGGTTGCTGGGAAACATTTCAATTACCAGCCTGAGGGTAGAAGGGAGAAGGGGACAGTGAAGGGCTTGTGCATCTTGCCGCTAGAAAGCCTGAAATCCAACGGAAAAAAGAAAAAGAGAAAAGGAACGTTGGCCGACGAAACTCGAGGAAGAAAGAAGAGGGGAAATCCCAAAACACTTCCCAAAAAAAAAGCAACTCGTGGCAAAGAAACGCAAGAAGGTGCGAGGCTACGCACGGGTCCGGGGGAGCAATCGGAACTCTCACTTCATTGGAAGTAGTCCTTTCTGAGAAGAGAAGGAAAGAGGAAGAGCCGGTTGCAAACCGGCGCATTACTCAGTTCCTCATGGAAAAGAATTGAATTCTTCACATGAGGAAACGTATGGGCAACCCCGAGGAAAAGATTTGGAAAGATGACGAACCTGATAACCCGAAGGGACCCTTGGATTAGGAGCGGAATGAGAGAGCCGGAAAGAAGAGAGTGAAAGGAGTTCGCACCTAATTCACTATCTCTTAGAGGGGGGAATCGGGAAAAAAAACGGTGGGATGACAACAGTGTAATAAGGTGGGTGTTCTCGTCCACGGAACCGAGATCATCGGAGCAAGCAAAAGGGAAAAACGCACCCAGACGAAAAGAAAGTGGTGACGACAAGCGAGGCCGTAGGAAAACTCGAGCGGCTGCGAACCAACTCTCAAAGAGGAGGAGAAAAGTAACACTGACCTGAACAGTAAAAAAAAAATGAATAATAGGCTACCTCCACCATGGTTCCTCTCGGTGAGGGAACCGCGCTCACCACTCGGGAAATGCCGCAAATCCTAAAAACCACCGCATGAACGAGTCAAACAGTGAAGTGCACGCAGACGTAGTCGGTGGTGGGGAGGGGGACCGTAAAGTATAGGAACAGGTCGAAATGCGGCAAACTTCGATAGAGGAGTCTATCATTTGCCAAAAAAGTGAGAAAACAAGTTCGTGGCGGCGGTTAAAAAGTCACGGAAGAGGGGAGGATGGAGATAAAACGACTTTGAGTGGACCCAAATGGGGGGGGGGGCAACGAGCGAAACGAAGGGCCGGGGGAAACTCCGGCCAGCAATGCGAAAGGGGGATTGGAAGGGGGACGGGGGCTGACACCAACCCTAACGCTCTCAAAAGCATCCGCAATAAACATCAAAAAGGGGAAGAGGAGAGTGAGAAAAAATGGGGGAAAACTACAGAAGAAAAAACGGTCGTCGAGACAATGATCTTAACCCGTTGCGGGGGAAAGAGTGGAACAAAAGGCGAGGGAGGAAATGAGAAAAAAGTTGAACCCGAAAAGGCATGCGTCATTGGCTACTCTGGGAGGGCCTCATCCGGCGAAGAACAATGACTGTCAACTGCGTGGGAAAGAAAATGGACAGGGGTGAATACTCGGGTGCGAGTGAGAACACTAACATGGACTCCGATAAAAAAGGCCTGGCTGATTTCATCGTTTAGGGAGGGGGAGAAGATGTGAAAACAAAACTGATGAGTGTATGAAGAAGGGGGGCTCCAAAACGAGAAACGATTCGAAAGCAAAGCAACAGCCGCGCCGGCGGAGGGGAGGGTCATCTGGGTCGATAGGCTTACCGTGGGTGCCGGGTCGACCAAAAAGCGGGGATCAAGAGCTCCTGATGACGTCAAAAAGAGAAAGGAAACCCGTAAGAGGTCCGAGGAGATTCAGGCGGGGAGATCGCCTCTACGCAAGCAATGGTGGAGATATGGGTTAAAGAGAAGGACAAATAAAAGGGACTGGACCATAATAGACGGGAAATAGGTGGATGGAGGGAGAGTCCTGCCGCCCAAAGCGCTTCCGGGGGGGGGCGGTAAGAATACGTAGCATAAAGAGGAGAGGGGTGGGGCCATGGTGCCCGACGACGAAGGCGACGTCGTGCTTTTAGAAAAAGCAAGGAGCTAAATATCTTACTTGTGAGTGAAAGACAGCAAGGAGAAAAACGTGCCCGCTCATGATAATCCCGATCCGCCGGGATTAGCCAGAGAGGGGGAGAAAGGAGGATACGCGTAAACACCACCAAGGGAAAGCCAGCAGAACTGGGGGTGCACATCTTCGAAAGGGAGTCAGGGACAGGGCGTGCTCGACAGAAGAGACCGTCGCTCGTACTGGCGGAGACGGCGAACATCGGCGATGGGCAATCGTAGAGAACATCATCGCTGGGCGTGTAACTTGTGCGATACGCCACTGCTCGAGTTGGGTCGCAGAAGCGTATCAGGGGGAAGAATGCGCATCCAGGAAATTGACGAGAGACTCGTGTGGTGTCGAAGCGGACGACGAGGCGCAAGGGGTAAGGGGGACCTAACACGGAAAAAAAGGCATGCAGAACACAAACACGTGCCTCAGCAGGAGTCGCATCATTGTGAAAAAGATACAATCTGGCGCGGAAATTACAGGATAAAAGGGGCAAGAGGGAGGGCGACCGTCGAAAAAAAGGTTCGTAACTGGAGTGGGAGGGGAAAATAGGCTTGTGTGGAAATCAAAACAAGAAAAGAATTAAAAAGTGGAAGACTGGCCTCGACCCAATAAAGCGCAGGCGCCGTTGGGGGGGGAAGGGTCTAGGGGAGTAAACGAAAAGGTGAAAGACGCCAATATCGGCGAGGACCTCAGCAACGGAAATGTAGGGGACAGAGGTCTTTGGGGTCACTCATTGAAAGGGGTGGCTGTTGCATCGTCCGGATTGATTTTGCATCGAGGAAGGGAAAAGCGTGGAAAGCATCTCGGAGAGTGGAGGAAAGGCGAGGAAACCACCAGAGTAAGCGACCACGAGCCAGCAGGAACTAGGAGGAGGGAAGGAGCAGACATCAGCAGAAAGCGAGGCACGCTGCAGCAGAGCCCCATCAGCGAAGAGGCAGGGAAGTCGACAGCCGGCTGAGGTGAAATATAGAGGTGAAGAGATGACTAAAAACTCCAGAATTCGCAAGGTTCGACACCGTGGTGCTGGGAGCTCAGGAGAGGAGGAGGCACATAACGGGACAATGCTGCCATTAACCAGAACCCCGGTGTGGGGGTGGGGCAGGTGGCGCAGGGCTGCTGGTGGAAGGAGTCAGGAAAGGGGGAGAGAGGATGAAAAAGTCTGCTTTGATGAACAATGGTGCAACATCTTCGGTAATAGGAGCGAAGCGAGCGCGGGTGGAGATAGCGATAAGTGGTCGCGGCGCTCGTAACGTGACACGCAAGGGAAAAAGAAGTCAGTTCGTTGACTGGGGAGACGGCGTCCAGAGTAATCCGCCTGGGGGAAGGACGAATCTTCGAAACCCCCAAAGGGGGTAAGAGAAAAGATGGGGTCGTTCATGAAAAGGGAAGGCTATAGGAGGATGGGAACAGGCTGTTTTTGGAAAGCAAAGAAAACGTGTCGGGGCAAAAAAAAAAAGAAAAAAAAAAAAAAGGGGAGAGAGGACTGTGTTAAATGAGAGGACACTTAGGGATTGGGAAAAACTAGAGCCGACACAAACAGAAATAACACTAAGGGGTGGCGGCCAAGTTACGTAGCTACGGGTAAAGAGCGGGGAAGAAGCACTCTACAGGGATAAGAGAAGACCGAAAAACAGGCACGGTTTCTGGTGAGGGTCAAATGTGCAGGCCATAGAACGCCGGCAGGAGAGGATGAGGGGAAGAAAGGGGACCGCTTTGGTAGGGAGCAGGGGGGGGAGAGAGGTTGGGGGTCATCGTCTGCGCGAAGTCGAAGTCGCCGCCGAGGGCAAATAATAAAAAAGAGGGCTGTGATAGGGGAAGGGGAAGGAAAGCTAATCGAAGAGGTCCGTCTCGGCGACAGGTCTCAATATCGACTATGGGTCCGGGGGGGGAGGGGACATAGAGTTGGTAGATCCTGGCACAGCGGAGACGCCTGCGCTGGGGAAACCGGTTGGTCGACGATGAAAGGGCGGCAGGCCTATGGACCAGAAGGCAACTATCGGAAGGGGGACAAAAACTCGCGGGCGCTCAGTGTGGATGGGCCGAGCGAGATCAGGGACGGGTAAGGATGGTAGCCTAGGCCCTAACCGTGTAGGAAGCGCTGCCAGAGGAGATGAAGGGGAACAGTCGGTAAGTCACGCAATAGACAGGCAACCGAGACGCCCGAGGGTGGATGAAAAAAAAAGCAGGTAACCCCGGAATGCCCCGTTAAGCTGAAAGAAAAGAAGAAGGCGAGGGGGGAGAATCGCTTCGAGGACTCACGTTGAAAGAAACAATGTGGGGATACTTAGGGGTTGGGGAAAAAGATGGGGGGGGGGGGATCGGGGTTAGAGGTCCAGGGGAACTCTTCGGACAGAAGCCCAAGGTCTACCCAACCAGAGCCTTCTAGTGAGGAGAGTAGAAGGCGCCGAGGAGGAGCCGACCCCTTCGACTTGGAAGACAGAGCCATAGGGGCGACACGGGGAGAGACGAGAACGATTCTTAGGAGGAGGGGGCATGGAAATCCAAATTGCGAGGTGTGACAGATCAGGATCGCCGGACTGGGAAAAAGCGAGGAGGATACCAAGGGGGAAAGAAGAAGAAGGAGAGGATAAAGGGTCCTGGCCTTGCTCCTGATTTAGTAGGGCGGATGGGCCGAGTCGAGTCCTGAATTGAAAAAAAAGGAAACTGAGGATGCGAGAGAGGATCACTTGCCGAACCAATTGGCTTGCGGTGAATCAATTAAGAATTCGGACTGAGAGACGGGGGGGCATGGACTCGAAAAAAACAAAAGAGAAGGAGTGTGGGGGCCAATAACAACCAGGACGACGATGCACAATGGAGGGGGGAAACATATGGACAAGGATCGACGAAGGGGGTTTGCAGAAACCGACAAAGAAGGATCACTCGAGAACCGGAGGAAACAGGAAAATGTCGTCAGACGAAAATAACACGGGCTGGCGGCTTGTTAAAGGAGTCTCAGAAATCGAGAATTTCATTCAAACGAAACAAGGGGTTGGAGAACGGCATTGGAGGGGGACGAATCGGCGCGAACTCGGCTGTGCTCGCATGCGGGAAAGGGGGCCATCAGAAAGGAAGAGGAATACAGAAGAAGAGGTAGGTCCCGAGAGGAAGTCAGGGGGGGGAGACAGGGGAGGGAAAAAGAGGTGTCTCCTCAAAACAACGACATGATGGGAGGCCAGGTGTCGACTGTCAACGTAATTCAGAATAGAACCAGAAGGGAGGTCCGAAGAGAGTTATTCAACCCTTTAGGGGTCAGAGCCACTAAAAGGGGATGGCGGGGGAACGGGGACCAGCCTGAGGCGTAGAAAGTCGTATAGGAAAGAAGTTCATCAGAGCCGAATTCCCAGCAAAATGTACCCGGCGTCATTACCTTGTCGAGCCGACGATAAAAGAAGGGTGTAAAAACGAACCAGTTGAGAAAAAAGCAAGGGGGAAGAGAAAAAAAAAAGAGGTGGCGGAAATTGTGACCGCCCAAGAATGGAGTCCTTAGCGTCCGTGGTTAAGGTTAGAGAGGGGGGTCCGAAATATCGAGTGAAAGGTGGGCGTCGTAAGCATCATCGCGAACAATGTCATCAAGAAGGGGGAGGGGTGGGGGGCAGAAAGGGAGACGTAGAAAGAGGGGGTAAGTCGGGTGGAAACGCCCTCGGGATAACTTGAGTTACAACATGCACAGGGGAGGGAAGTGCCAAGAGGGAGGAAACAAAGAAAAAATCCCTAACGAACAGGAAGAAAAGCAAACGGGAAGAGTCGTGGCAATACGTCAGTACGCTTACTCAGCCCACGGTCAATAGCGCATGGTAAAGAAAAGGAAGGGGAGAGCTCGAGGAAGGGGGGAACAGTGCAATAAAGGAAGAGATGGCCGTCAACGTGAAAGAGGGCTGCAAGCACATCGTGCCAAGGGTAAGGGGGGAAGGGAAGCTACATAGAGAGAAAAGACCGGACGGGACTTGTACGACAAATCGAAAAAAAACCCGAGGGGAGAATATGGTCGAAACAAGAATTCAGGGAGGGACAGGGGGACGGGAAAACATCGCGCCAGTCGTCAAAAGCAACATCAACTGACAAGGTGGGAGGGAGAAAGGGAAGCCTGTGCGAAGAAAGGGAAAGGATTTTGGAAAGAAGGACCACACCACCGGTCTTTTATCCCCACAAGTAAGGAAGACGACGGTAGATACCCAGAATCATACGTGCTTTTCTAAAAGGTGTCGGGCTCGTACTCGAGGGTAGTCTGAGGATAGGGCAAGCAGGAAAAAGGGGACAAAAGGGAGGAATCAAGTGCTTGCAGCGTGCTTTGCAAAGTCGGTCTTCTGGTGTCATCAATTTAAGCACGAGTGATACCTGCTAAAAAGAGAGTGTGAACAAGCGAGAGGGAAGGATGGTAGGGACAGAGAGTCTCCGGGTTTGTGATTAAGTGTGGGTCTCTTTTCTACCACGACGACCAGGCGGAAAATGGAGTCGAAAGGTCGGAGCAACCTTCCCAGCGCAGTTCAAGGGCCAGAAGATTGGGGAATTGTACTTCAACTTGGTGTCGAAAGGGAAAAAAAAAAGGGATGCCGACAGGTAGTTGTTTAAAGCAGGGACGAAAGGGTGGAAAACAGGCGTGGCAGTTTGTTTGCCAACCTGATGTTCAATAGGTTAAAGGAACCAAGCCAGAAGGACTCAAAGTATGACTAGGGCGCCGCAATCGTAGGCGCAATAAAGGAACGTCAAAGGCGGCCAGAATCAAAGGCGAACAGGGGGGACTTATCGAATTCGAGGCGGTAAGTCGATGGGAATCAACAGAAGGAAAAGAGCAGGGTGAAAAAGATCGGTCTACCTCGGGGGGAGAAAACAAAGGATCGTCTTGTAGTCATGCAAAAAAAAAAAAAAAAAAAAAAAACACAGAACTGGAGATGCGACCCAAATTTTCAAAGGGAACCAATGTACCTATATTACTGTTTTCAGTGTGAAGATTGAAAAACGGATACTGGGCAGTGGTACATCGTCTGGTTAGCCTCTTCCCCCATATAAAATAGAATTGGCTGGGGAGCGACGCTACTGAACATCGAGTAAGGCCGTATAAAACAGGCAGGGAGAGTGTATAGACAAGATTGGGTGTGCTCAACATCAAGACAAAGTGTTGTTTGTAATATGGGGGGAGGGTGGTCATAGGGCGGGGGGCTGGCAGGTTGGAAGCGTGTTCGTACAATTGTACTCGACGGGTTGTATCATTTTTTTAATATTCACAGCTTGCGGAAGGGAAGTTCGTCTACACTTCATAATCTGTTTTCGATGACAGCGATGGCGCCTGAGCACGGGATTAATCGAACAGGTAGGAGTCCCGTAGTGCGTTTCGGGGGGGAAAACAGGATAGATTACTCGTATGTACGCCCAGCGCGATGGCCTGGATATACATTGTATGCAAAAAGCTGAAATTACATAACAGCCTCGCACAAACATCAATCAAAACCCTCATGGATTGGGGGAGAGGAGAGGGGGGGCTCTGTATTAACTGTGACGAAGAAAAGATATCCGATGGATGAAATCTCATTTCTGTATAGGTGGTGGATGCGTGCCTGAAAGCAAAACCAAAAAAAAAGAAGGGAAGTCTTTGAAAAAGCCGTGCCATCCCGGCTTGGGTGGGGTGCTGAGCGCCGTACAGGCCGCCGTGAGAGCAGCAGATGTCTCCGGGCGTGAGCTGAGAGTCATTCGCTTGTCCGCAGAGCTGTGTGAGCTCATTTCCTTAAACGCTTGCCAGTAAGGCAAAGCTGCATGTAGTAGATTAAGGCAATCGGGGACAGAAATCTGGAGCGGGCGCACCCCGAATATGTAGGCGGAGTGGGTCTTTTGGTGTCGTCATGTGAGTGGTGAGAGTCCGTCGGCGGTCCGGGCCAAATAATTTCATTCCTTTAAGTTGCAAAATCTGTACCCGCGAAACTGCCGGGCGATCTTAGTCATAGAAAAGGCCTGGGTCAAAGAAAAGAAAAAGGACCGTACCTAGGGAAACAGAACGATACAGGGGGTATTCAGGGAGATAGGGCACGAGTGAATACGAGGGGGCGTAATAAAAAATAAGTCCGAAGGGCCTAAAAGCAAGAACGTAGCGGGGGAGCCTAAGAGGGTCAGAGACTAAGGTTGAAAAGTGAGAGGTCAAAGAAGCGTGGAGGTGCAGTGTACAGCCTCTGCTGGATCCGAAAGGACACAGTGTCGACTGAAGGAGCACGGCCACAGTGGAGTCTGTATAATAAAAAAGGGGAAATGGAAAGGGCTGAGCATTGAGCATGGGTTGTGGGCGAGAAGGAAGGGTGGCCGCGGGTGTGGCTGAAGAACAGCATGCGCCGGGCCATCACAATGAAAAGCTTAAAACTGAGTTCCGGGGCCGCTGGGGGTGAAACGATACCGAGGAACAACCGGAAAGGCCGTTGTATTGTAAACGACGAAGGGAGGCAGGAAGGGTAGCAAGGAACACCGTGGGGAACTAGCGGGCAATAAACTAACTTTGATTACAGGCTGGGGATGCATCAAACAAGGGTCAGGGAAAAGGAAGAGACAGGGGATAGACGAAGCACTCCCTAGCCTCCCGACAGATATGGACAAGACATGCGAGTTGGAAAGTGCACAGGAACAACACGTAAAAGACGGGGAGGAGGTCTTTCGCTTGCCTCAACTAGGTTGATCATGACGGGCATAAAGGCGTGGGGAAGACTGGTGATAATGTAAAAACTAAAAAGCCACAAAAAGAGGCTTCCGGGCGTAGGGCCTGGGAAGCTGGAAGGCGTGCAATGGGAATAAAAGTACGGCCTGTTATGCTGGCCAAAGCGGGGGGGGGGCAGGTCGAAGCAGAGAAGTTGTTGGACAGGGACAGTCAATCACGTGACCGGCATCGGATAACGAACAAGAGAAGGAGCGGGTGGCGTAAAATAGCGGAAATAAATCAAAGAACAATTGCCCGAATTGCAGGGGAAACTCGGGCGCACCGAGGAGGCGAAGCGACATTCGCGTTCGAGGTCCTGCGCGGTATCGGAACTACAGGGTAAACAGAACAGGCAGTAAGCAAAGAACAAGTAGAGGTCACGGGGTAGAGCAAAAGGTGGTGACTACGTTTTGTGGCGCCACGGGCGAAAGGGAAAAGGGAGGACCTCTTTAGGCCCACAATTAGAACAGTTGGGAACAGAAACACCGAACCAAATAACTGCAGACGGCGCGTAGGGGACGACCGAAAAGGGGGGAGTGACGATCTGGACCCGAAGTCATTCGTGACGGAGGAAATAAAAAGGGGGGGGCAGCGGAGGGAGAAAGAGGCGGCGGCGAGGTGTCGCGGACCAGAGAAAAAAGGGAAAGGATCCAGTCCAGGAAGATGGACCTTGCCCCGCGTAATGAAAAGAGAAACGTAGGGGCAAGAGGTCTGGCAGGAGTCAAAGGAAGGTGAAAAAACTGAAGGAGACGGAGCAGCAGCCACTGTGTTGCCATCCGAAGCAAGGAAGCGAGATGCCAATTCCAGGCAAGGGGCTGATCGAAAAGGGAATTTAGGGGAGGGGGTCATTTGTACAACGTCACTGAAGGACTAGAGAGTGAAGAAGGTCGTCAGGGAAGAGGGCGAATTGAGAGTTATACATGGCACCAGTAACACATGTCGCGGGCTAATTCGAGCGTGGCTGATGTGAATCCTAGTCTCGATGGTCTTTAGGAGACGGACAGTTGGGTATTCGAGGTAATAAGGACTGAAAAAGAGTTATCAAGATAGGCGGAGTCAGATCGCCGCCAGTGCCAAATGAATGCAGCGGGGGCCGCAGGAACCGGCTAAGGGATGCCTTGCGACATAACTAGGGATACGAAAAGAAGGAGGAATTAGACTACTACGTGACTGTAGCAAAAGCGACAGTAAAAAGACATACAGGAAATCAAAACACGCGGAGGTGCTAGCGCGACAGTACCTTTGCAGAGCTCAAAAGACAACCGAGGGTGTAATCTATCAAACGATGTGACCATATCGCACGAAAAAAGGGTCTTGGTGAGAAGGGAAGAGAAGTCGCGAACGGGCAGCTTCGACACCGGGGGCACGGTAAAGAGCGCAAGTATGAGGTGGTAAGAATGGCGAGGAGGGTAACTTTGAGTGGAAATGGGGAGGGGGGGAGGTCGCCGTTTGTAAGACCATCTAGCGGAAAGGGAAGGACTCCGGGAAAAAAAAAATAAAAAGGCGCTCTCCGGACGAAGATGACGTAGGGAGGAAAGTAGGAGAATGAAGCTGGATGTCGTGATGCAGGGCGGGATGGGAACTGGGA
>Ga0179593_1651485_pt1 | contig 14168 bp, 12 predicted proteins | sample CZODoug2_1_08_16_FD_185931 | JGI IMG/M metagenome (GOLD analysis project Ga0179593, IMG submission 185931) | Vadose zone soil fungal communities from Angelo Coast Range Reserve, California, USA - CZODoug2_1_08_16fungal (PacBio error correction) | ecosystem: Environmental > Terrestrial > Soil >...
AAGGTACCTTCTCAAGGTCGGCGGGGTGACTATAGACGCACGCCGGGAAACAGGGAAAAGGTCTTTAAAAGACTTCTGAGGAGGTGAGAACCGCGTCGAACTGACATGCGTTCGACAACATCTCGTGGTCTCGGGGAGGGAGGGGATCATCTTCGCTTTTCAAAAACGAAGCAAGTAACGAGGTGGCTCACCCGACGGGGGCGCGGAAAGCCACTAACGGTCGGAAAAATGATGCGAGAGAAATTCGGGTGTTCAGGATCAAGAGCCAGAAGAACAGCTAAGGGGCGGGCCTAGAACATGGGCATAACACAGAGATACGTCGACAGCAGTAGCGGGGCGAAGAGCTGCTTCAGAGTTGTGGGAGCTGGGGTACGACGACGAATCCCGTGAAATTAACCGACCGAAAAGACAGAGCCCTGCTCAACGTGAACCTGTTCAAGCGACGATACGACAGCGGGCCTCGAAAAAAAACCTCAAAAAGATCTTGGATTTATCGCGGGGAGGTGAAAACGCGACGAGCACGTGACGGGTGTTTTGAAAGGGAAACTAGGAGGAGCGGAACGCGTCTGCAACTGGAACACGAAAGAGGTGAATGGCACTGCGGACAAACCGGCAGTCGCACTCTCTCAGATCGGTAAGGAGCTGACCGGTGAGGCAGACACGCAAGCGCCGAAGGAAAGCAAGGGGGCTTCCCTGGAAGGCTGTCTATACCCTTTGGCTAAATTCGGGGGGTTTTCAAAAGACGCGCTTCCAAGTGCTAGCCCAGCCGACCCTGTTCCTTCGGGAGGTGACGGCCCACTCGAAAAATCAAACAGAATGCATGTTTCTGGCGCCCTTCAAAAAAAACTATGGGTCATCCTGAAAAGGGAGAAGCGGGGAAAAATATCATCTGGGACCGGAAAAAAGGTTTGATTTCTGAGGTAAAGGCCCAAAGAAATGGGGCTGCTCACGAGGGCAGTCAGGAGAAAGTCGCTCGTCGTTTTCGTCGGCCCTCGCACGTGATAGGGCGCAGCCGTGCTGCTCAGAAATTCGAAGGGAAAAAACGAAAATGTGCACAGGCGATCTGCAACTCTCCAGGTTGGGGGGGGGAGGGCAAAGACACATTTAGTTCAGCTGATAATAACAACTGCCGAGAGGACTGGGCTTTGAGAGCGCTCTCCCGGGGTAAACAAAAAGGAAAATTGTGAAAGGTAAGATAAGGCGTACGAGCAAGGAGGGGTGGTCTCACCAAAGTTTCGGCTTTCGAAAACCGACTTGGGACTCTGGGTCCCTTGCGATACGCCTCGTATCAATCGCTCCTTTTCCCCAGATGGGTGTAAAGGGCAATGAAGATTGAGGGAAACAACCCTCACTGGGAGGGTTCGAAAAAAAAGCGAAGGAAACCGAAGGAAGCTGACGAAAAGGAGAAGGCGAACGCGCGACCGCTGTGATCACGACCAAAAACGAGGAAGCGAGTTCAGAAGGGTGAAAGGGTTGGTTAATTACCAAATAAATCTAGGGGGCAGGGAAGGTAACAAAAGAGGAGTAGATCGTTAGAAGGACTGCAATGGGACGCGGCTTTTCTTCCGTCCTATACCAGCACGCTACGTTTCAGTCTTGTAGAACTTTTCGGTACTCAACAAGATGACCTTGCTGGCCCGCCGTACTCTAGTTTAAAGGTTCAGTCTAGATCTACGCACAAACACGCAGAGAGTAAAAAAAAAAGCAAGAAAGAAAAATTCTCAGTACGCTCGAGGTGCAACAGGCAGAAAAAATGTGCATCCGCAAGGACAATCCCCAGAAAAGGAGAAGACTGCAGCCACTTTGAACGATCGAACAGCCTCCGGAATCGGTCCTGGGCGCAGCTCAATCTCATGTAATCTTCTGTAGTATTTCAAGGTGGGGGGTGGGTGTTGTGGTGTGGGGTTGGGGGGGTGGGGGGGTGGGGGGGGGGGAAAAGGAAGACCAACCTCGTTCATAGAAAACCATGGTTCCAAAATGGCTAAATGTGGGGGGGGACTGTGTGGCGAAGATCGGCCGTCGCATTCGCCAAGAAGAAAGGCCAGGTCGTCGTGAATCGGCAGCGGGCGGTGGTTCGGGGAAAGAGGGGCATCAGGGTTTTACTAAGGGGTTCAGAGGGGTAACTACACTCGAGAAAGGGCAGATCGATAGTAGGGAAAATCGGACCGGGGGGCAAGACCGGCGGAAAAAACAAGGGGCGACAAAGTCCTCAAAGACGACGTAGATGAGGCGGGGGAATGCCAACAATCGCTCGGCAGGTCTAATGAAGATACGATAAAAAAGAGATCGCAGGGGGATTTTGATCACATAGGATAAAGCAGTCACTGCAACACGAGAAGCGGCGGGAAACGGAATCCTGTGACATGGATCCGAAAAGAACAGAGTCCCATCGGCAGGCAGCAAGAGGACGCCTGCCGAGGCCTAGGGAGCAGAATTCTCCCCGAAAAAGTGGATATCCGATCGTTTCCCAAAGGTAGGTGAGCCGCGAACCAAGGTGGTCCTTAATTCAGAGATAAAGAGATACGCGAAATACTGCCCAAAGGAGCCCATCTGAGATGGGGGCGACTGGAAACGTAGGAGGGATTCGGGACTGAATGTGACATATTCCCAAAAACAAAAGGGAGCTTCCGATCTGCGGGCGCGCAGTAGCGAAATCTCTGGGATGCTCACCCACAATAGAATTGAAACTCGGCCGCGCCAACAACTTACGCGGAAGGAATGCTCTCCCGGACCTCCCGATGCTGTGCCCGGCAAATGAACGCGTGAAGAGGGGTGCAAAACCCGCCAGCGTTTCAACATGCACTAAAAAAAAGTGTCTTGACCAGAAACGCGTTTAAAGCCCCCAAAACCCAGAAAACTAGGGGTTGACTTTAAAAACACCCGAAGCGTCGAAAAGCAAACAAATTCCCATATCTTGCGGGTTGGGTCTAAAAAAAGGGGACGTCTCGGAAAGTAGGATTAGGCCGTTTGCTGCAGGCTGCTATTTTCCGCCTGGAACGCCGAGAACAAAAGTTTGAACGTTAGAAGCGCAACCACACCGACGAAACAGAGGCAGCTTGAGCTCTAAAGGAACCTAGAGAGGCCAGGTCGGCCCGACCTTCAGCGGGAAAATCAACTGAACACGATGCCAGGCTCGAAAAGCCTGGCCGTGTCGTGTGAAGAGCCGCCAGATCGGGCGTGAGCACGTCGGAGAAAGATCGTCCGTGGCTTTCCTGACCTTGGAAGAAAAACCGAAGGGCGACCCTGATACGAAGATGGTGGTCGAACACTGGGAGATCGAAGCGCTTTGACCGAAGGCGGGCCAAAAAAGATGGGGGACGACACTTCATCCTCGTGGTCTGGTATGAACCCTGAGCGACCGGCGCAGTACGAATCTACAACACCAACAGTAGTTGAGAAAGAGAGGAGGAGCCATCTCTAAAAGGTCGGCTCAGGGTAAGAACCAGAGCAGAAAGGGGACATGATTTCGTGCCGGGAATATTGAGGCCGAAAGCGCTTCGACGGCTTCACGAGTCAAAACGACAGGAAGTGAGGATTGGAGAAGGGAAAGGCTTTCTCGACACCAAGGGCTCTGCAAACGACTATTATGCTGACGACTGTGCTAGAAGGAGATATGGGCTGCTTCTCGTCTAAAAAGAAAGGGCAGCTTCTGTCAGAGCCTTTGTCAGAGGTGAAAGCTCGACGACCAAGCGAAACATAGCTACCAGAAGAAACGGGAAAGCGGGTATAGCTCGAGGACGAAGGCTGCTCTTCGTCGGCAGTATCTCAGGGAAAAGGAAGAAGCGTCATGCGCAGCGGCTGTAAATACGCCCTTCCCTGCAGCACGAGAACCGCGCTCTGAAAAGGAAGAAAAATCGTGCGAGGACCAAACACCGCACCATGATCTGGGGGGAATTAAGGAAAGGAAAAAATCCAGACGTTTGTAAAGACACAATACATGGAGTGAGCAAACGGAGAAAGCGTCAAAGACCAGGGGCGTGTCAAATGAAAAGCCGCGCAGGAGGACCGGCGGGCACGCTCAGTAATGGCAAACAAAATGACAAGCTCCGCCGAGGAGCAGGGCGCATATGCACTTGGGCCGAAAGCGGGCCGGTTATTTAGAAACGTGCTTTGGAAGTAAGAAGTATTTCCGACTCCAAGCAGGGATAAAGCAAGCCAGCCGAACTTTCGATGGCGCGCGGGGCGGGTAAACAAAAGGCCAGAGACGGCAAGAGAAGAAGGATGTTCTAAAAAAGCAGGGGGGGACCGAGGGGACTGGGACGACCGGAGGAAACAGCGGACGACCTGGAACTCATCCAATCTCGGGAAGAAGGAAACGCTGGTGGACCTTTGGGAAAAAGGAGTGCTCGGCAACGATAACCGGAGCGCTGAGGCAATCAGGAGTCAGTACTACGACAATCGGGTTACCGGACAGGGGGGGGAAAGCCGAAGCGGAGTTCACTGGCTTGTTCTTCGGGAATCTGCCGGGAGGCTCGTGCAGGACAATGAGTGAAGCTGATCATCTTCGTAACTGGATCGGCCTTATTTTCAGGGCGCGAGAGTACGTGCCGGGATGACGGGGAATTCGGGGAGGAGGGAAAGAAAAAACAGCAGCTACGGCGTCTACGGGGGAAACAGCGTAGTTACGGGGCGTCGCGACCGACGGCTTGGCGGCACGGAGAAATCAGACTCCGAGAAGGGGCTGAGGTTACTCCTCGGGGTTTAGCCGTAGACTCAATACAACCCAAATGAGGCCCCTATGAACGAAGATAAAGAGGAAAGGTATAACGAGCAAGGGGCGACTCTCGCGAAAGAAGATGGATATTATCCGACACACGAACAAATCAGAAAGGCGACAATTGGTCGTCAAATGAGAGTGTTGGAAAATTACCAAATAAGTAAAGTTTTTAGTGGACAGTGTGACACCGAGTCCGGTCTTCTGGGCTGTTGCTAGCTGGGGGCAGGTCCTTCACGTGGGAACGGAGGAAAGGTTAGGCCTGGGATACACAAGATTATGGGCCCTCCAAGAAGTAAGTTTAAGTTAATTGATCTCTCAACAGGGGGGAAAAAGAGATAAGTCAGAAAAAAGAAGGGACGAAGGGCCCATCCATTGTGCATCCTCAAGTCCCCAGCGGGCGGAAGAGAACGCTGCGAAAAAGAGGGAAGCACTGGAACGATCATAAGAATAGACGCTCGGTTTAGGAAAGAAAAAACAAGAGTCTTTTGAGTATTAGAGGGGGTAAGTACCCATGTGCCAGGGGTGATTCAAGCGAGAGCAATCTGTGGAGGTTGTGGCTAGTAAAGAGGGTCTGGGCCGCCGCTGGAGGGGAGTCGCGGTCGGTGTCGGCAGCGGGGGGTTTTGTCGGAACATATGGCCCAAGGTTAGTGGTCAATCTGGCTAGAAAAAGGGGTGGGATAAAGAAGCCTGATCTAGTGGGTGCGGGCTCGCCAAACGAGGTCCGCGACGCCGAGTCTACCTCTTGGGAGCACACACCCCGACGCCTTCAAGGCTGAGCGTGTGCGACGAAACAGCTCCGTCAAGGGAAAAAAAAGAGCGCGCTCAAGGAAGAGCATACGAGAAAGTGAGATGAAAACTGAAATGTCCGGCAACGGTTGCACATCCGAGGGACAGAAGGGGAAAGGCACATCATTGGAAGCGGGAAAAGCAGCAGCGCTGAGGAGGAACAAAACTTCGAGGCAGACCGATTGACAACTGGATCCAGCGCGATTGGCAAGTTTGCAACACGGCGAAGCGTACACAGGGTTCCAAAGTAGGAAAGCCTAATTTGAAGGTCCCAGATGATCTCGGGATGCCAGCGAAGGATAGGGGAAGAAAATGGGAGGCTTTCACCGAAAAGGGGGAGTGTTGACCGAAGGGGGGGATCGCAAGAAATTGCGAGGAAGCCGAGCGAGCCGATCATTCCTAAGAAGCGGAAGACCTTTAATGGATGAAGAAAGAGTTCAAAAGGATCCGCCAAACCGCATCATACGATAAGCTCCGTGACCTCATCAAGGATGCTGTGCCAGGAGAATGAGAGTCCTTGACCGAACGTCTGACATCCTCACAACGCCGCAAAGGAAGGAAACCAATCAGGCCGTGGGGGGGGGTCTATTCAAACGGCGAAGCTTCCTCAGAAAAGTGAAAGGAAACTCACGTCTCGGCAAGCCAGAACGGATAATTCCCAATATCTGTAAAAAAGTGTTTGTGGGCTGGGGAAAATCGTCTAGAAAAGGGGAAAAGGCCGGTGCTGCAGGATTTCAAAGAACTTAGAAAGGGTGTGAAGCAGTAAGGGACACAGGGGGCCGAACTAATGCAACAGCGCCAAAGACGCGAGGGGGGAAAACTAATGGCACTCCTTAGAGTACTACGGGGGGAAACATGTTCTCGGCGACGAGGAGACTACGTGATCCGTAAAGGCGCGGAAAGTCTCCAGGGGGCCGCGAAGCCGCCTCGCAAGTAAGAGAAAGGGGACATCATCTGACGTCAGCCGTCGCCTTTGGGTAGGATGACTCCCGCCTCCACCGGCTAATGAAAAAGGAAAAGGTGAAAAGTCTACGGGAAACTGAGGACAAATATCGGCAGCCGTCATTCCCGATTCCCCTGCCATGTTGATCCGCCTTCAAGTGTTTTATAATACCTGACCTGATAAGGGGGGAGAAAGAGCGCAAAAAAACATTAGGAGAAATAGATAGATAGATTAGTAAAATCTCAGCTAGGGAAAGAAGCACCGAAGCGAGTGAAATTCGGGGGGTCGTAAAATAGGACTGACATCATTAGGCCTCGATCTGGTCAAGCGCGGAAAACGAGGTCACCGCGGATTCAGAGGGAGGAGGGGTCTCTTCAAGGTCTTTGGCAGAAACGGCCCAACGCTCCGGCTACTCACTGACGAAGGGAGAACGAGGGGCGGTCTCGCCCTACCACTGGGATGTGGGGGCGCCGGAGTGGGTTTCAGATCTTACTCGGGACCACTGACGCGGGAAACACGTTCAGTGCCGCGGTGGGGAAGAGGCGCCTCGGCGGGGGGGGCGTCCGGATGCTGCGCTTCTGAAATGTGGAGCAAAAACGAATCGGGGAAGGAATCGAGGAAATGGGAAAAAACTGCCCTGCATCACCGGTCCAAAAAATGTTTCAGAAGGACGCCGACCGCGATCAAAAACGACACATATCGGGGGAGAGTGGGCTAGAGCGTGACGGGGTGGCCACGCCAATAAACCATTCAGGAAGATAGCGGTCATCGACCGCCTTACATGGCACAGGAAGGGAGGCGGGAAAAAGGAAAGGAAAAGGTGTCGCAAGAGCATGCAGCTTAAACGCATCCGTAGGAAGTCTACGCAACGGGTAAAAAAGGAGTCAAGTGTTGCGCGGCGGCGTGAAACGCTGTAGAATCCTAGAAGGGTTTTCCGAGCTCCGCATTAAGGAGAAGGCCAAGCCTACCCTAGACGGTTTCGGCTAAACGTTCGCCCGACGCGGCACACTTCTTGCAGAAGCATAACGCGGCAGTCTTAAAACATCATCCTGACCTCGGATTATTAAGGGAAAACGCTGTGGCCCCGGTAGGGGGAAGAAAAGCGTGCTCGGGCAAACGCGAGCCACGGGAAAACTTGGGAGCAGGGGGAATCGGCTTCTAACTTACCTAGCGCGGCTCAACGGCCGGGCGCATAGAAAGGCTGCAGGGAAAAAGGCAGGGCAGGGGAGGGATCGTCCATCATGTGCACAGATCGTAAGTCACTTCACAAGGAGATGTTGGCATTTCTTAAAACATCAAAATTCATCGTACTCCGAAAGGGGAGGGAGGATCTTCTTCAATGCCCTGAAGGGGCGATGAGGTCTATTGGCTCAACCCGCTCAGCGACGGACTCGGGTTTAAAACTCACGCGTTGGCGGCGAGGGTGCTTCCGTGTCGCCTCTGCCGCGTCCGAGGAGTGCTTACCTGTTCTCATCGATGTTGGAAACAAGGTAAAAAAGGCGTGAAAAACCGACCGGAGGGGCCGGATACATAATCTGACGATCGTCGAAGGTGCGACGACGAGACTCTGGCCCGAGCAAAGAAAAAATGAGAGGAAACTCAATTTTTTACAAAAATGGATGAAGTATTTGGGGTAAATACAAAGAACCATTGAAATGACTCGTGGGTGAGCTGGACAGTGGAAAAACCTGCGTTGTTAGAGGGAGGCACGTGGGAGTCAGTCTTTCCAGCTGAATTTCGGGCATGGAGGTCCTGGTTACTGGGGGGTGGCCTCCGACTCCCATGAGGGGGAGATCTCACAACCACAACAGAGAAAGAGAGTCAGAAATGATCTGTACTAAAAACATGGCGGAAAGCTAGAAAAACCACCTCAAAGGAGAAGGAGATACCTAGAAACACTACCGTTTCGGATTATACAGGAATGTCAAGAAGCTAAAATAAAATAGGACAAGAACTGTTAGGTCCTTGGGGGTTACTCCCAACCTCGGAAGTCCAGTGACGAAGTTCGCTCGCCCTCTTTTTGCGTGTGGCTGGAGTCCAAAGCAAGGGGCGCATTCTTCAGGGAAGCTTATTTCCGGTCGTGGGGATGATCGGAGAGTCGGTTTTTGTAGGAGGCCCCATGTGGATCTCTGTAAGAAGACATCAGTGGAGAACCACTGACGATAGGATCGCGGCGAGGGAAGGGCCAAGGCGGAAAAAAGACGCCGAACGCGAAAAACGCATAGGAACCCCCCGCAGGCCGTCGACAGCGAGAGGCAACAACGAACCGGTCCCGGACCGGGGCCTCAGAAAGAAGAATGCCGGCAGTAAGGGGGGAAAAATCTGAAATCCCTGCACTGTCCTTCAACAAAAGGGGAGGAGAAAGACATTATGCGAAAAAAAAGGTTCCACTGCACAGAGGCTCCGGATGGATACCTTCGACTATAAAGATGAGAAAGATAAAGGACAGTTTTCTCTCCTAATAGGGCCCGAGCAACGAAGAGGAACAGTTTGAAACAAACGCGTGTTTCATAAGCCGAAGTGGGGGTGAGTCCCATAGATCGGGTAAACGAGACGAAATAGACTATTCCGGGAAAACACAGTCGCCTGGAAGGGCTTGTGGGAGTTTTCAAAAGGGGGAAAGCAAAGAGGAACAGGGAGGAGTCCTAAGGGAGGACGATATGCGGGCGCGCCCGGGAAAGTAAGTAATTGCCGCAGAAAGGAGGTAACAAAGGAAAGGGAAAAGTTGTGGAAGTCATCATACTGCATGCAATAAAGACCGGTCTAGGGAGGCGGGGCCGTCCCAAGCCATGAACGCTTAAAAAAGTGAGGAACGCCGGTAGAGAGAGCATCCGCGTGGCACGTCCGCCGTGGGTACGATAAATCATCGCCGTTGCCGCAAAGAAGGGTTCGAAAAACACCTGTCACCTTTCTCGTCTCTCAAGAAACGATAATTTCCCAGATCTGTTTTGCGGGAGAAACCGCTCGCTCTGACAGTATTGCCATGCCTGAGGCCGCTATTAAACGCCAGTTTACAGTCAAAATGCCGAAACGAAGCGACGCAACGGACCTCTACCCGCGGAACCCGGTGGCAATGTTTGAAAACAGAGGGGGAGGACACTAGGTAAGAAAGATAAGGCGCGGGACACTCAAGGAAACCGGGGGCGGGCCGGGAGAACTGCCACCTGCTCGGAAGGTCCAAATCATCTGTGAGGGGAGGAGTCTGGGAAGCGCCGTTGGGGCCGGCGCAGGAAGAAAACGGAGGCGTGTGGTCGCGAGCCGTAAGAGGAGTGACAAGATCGCGGCCTAAATTCGAACCATTCCCCGGCCGAAAGGTGTAAGGGGGGCGGTCTTTATACAAAAAAGGGGAGCGAGGTACTAATCGACTCTCAACAACAACTTGAGGAGAAATATTAGCGGGGACTCGGGGAAAGATAAGGACCACGGACGAAGCGGATCAGTACAAACGCGGCCGAGGAATTGTGTCTAAGGATCAGGGCCCGCGATCTGGGCGCTTAGGCGGGGATTCACCGCGGTCGACCCATCGTCAGCTTCTTTGATGGAGAAACCGACCCCAACGGGAGCACGGGAAGATGCACAGGAAAGGAAAAAAAAAAATTCAGAAAGAAGACGAGGCGGGCGGAAAGAAAGGGCAAAAGTACCGATTATGATCGTTGGGGGCATCGTGACACGAAGAAAGAAAGAGGTGCGACATGGGATAAAAACTACACTTCTTATCTAAGTCGCCGGGTAGAAAGAGGCCGCCCTCAATCCTCGGCTAGAGAACGAGAATCAAACGTGTTCTCGCGCAAGCCTAAAAAACTTGCAGCGCAACGGGCATCACCTGGGCCTTTCCTCGAAACTATCCTACCATGTTCTAGGGACCCAAACGCCCCCCCCAACACAAGGGTGTTTGCCCCTCAACACCAACCCCCCCCCCCCCCCCCCCAACCCACCCCCACCCCAACAAAACCCCCCCCAAACCCACCCCCCCCCCAACCCCAAAAAAAAACCCCCAAAAACCCCCCCGACCCAACCCTCCCCCCACCCAATAACCCCCCCCCACCCCCAAACAGAACCCCCCCCCCAACCCCTCCCCCCCCCCCCCCCCACCCCCCACCAACACAAACCCAAAAAAAGAAGAAGGATTTTTTTTTTTTTTTTTTTTTTTGTGTTTTTTTTTTTTTTTGCACACAACAAAAGCCCCACACCCCCCCCCCCCCCCCCACCCAAACCCCACAACCCACCCCCCTCCCCCCACCAAACGCCCCCCCCCCCCCCGAAAAGTACCTCGCCCACACCCCCACACACCCCACCCCCCCCCCCCCCATCCCCAAAAAATAAACCACCAGCCCCCCCCCCCCCCCACCCCCCCCCCAACCCAGAACCCAACCACACCCCCCTCCCGCCACCCCCCCCCCCCCCGCCACCAACACCCACACTCCACCACATAAACCCTACACCCGCCCCCCAACCCGCAATTTTTTGTTTTTTTTTTTTTTTTTTTTTTTTTTTTTTTGTTTTTTTTTTTTTTTTTTTTTTTTTTGTTTTTTTTTTTGTTTTGTTTTTTTTTTTTTTTTTTTTAGTTTTTTGTGTTTTTTTTTTTTTTTTTTTTTTTTTGTTTTTTTTTTTTTGTTTTTTTTTTTTTGGTTTGGGTGGGTTGTTGTGTGTAATTGGGGGAGAAGGGAACCGAGAAAGTTATTTTTTTGGGGGTCACGACACACTACATTGAGGAGGGCGTAACAAAAAAAGGAGCGGAGGTACAGCATCGGGCAAAGAAAAACCGAGCGCGCTGGGAACGCGGCGGAGCAAGACGGAAGATGGATACCGGTCAGGAGGAAAAAGAGGAGACTAGGTAGGGCTCAATGATGCGTCAAAGTTTGCTAAAGATCCTGGGCTCTGGAAATTATTCGATGCAACGGCATGATAGGTCGAAAAAGAACCGAACAAGGGTAGGTGTAGGGACTCTGCCAAAATACCGCGCCGTACCTCTCAAGGGGAAAGGAGGGAATCAGCTTCACGATGGTATCCCGGGACGAGTCCGTGAACGTCACAGAGAGAATCTGGACGCCAATCGAGGGGGAAAACTGGGGGGGCCCCGGTTTACGAGGACCGGGCAAACGATAGGGGAGACGTAGGATAAGATACAGCTCGATTTCTCGTCTAAAAGGCGGGAGGCTTGAAAGGCAGCCGCTGCTGCTCCTCTTCACTCATGCGAATCGGAAACAAAACAACGGCAGAAGTGAGACGTGTTGCGTACATGAAGAATTTCAGCTGATAGGGGGGGTACTGGCTCTTCTTATTCGAGCGGAGGATAGGGCCCCGGTGAGGCCTGAAGTCGGACTGGGGCTCAAAAACGCAGCTAGCGGGGAGGTTGTGACCCATGCTTTTAGGGGGTCGTCGGCGACGGCGACTGCTCTTCAGAAGAGAAGGAGAGGACTCTGCGTCAGTTGATTAAGGGGAATCACAATAGAGGGGGGGGGAGACCAGTAACACTCATTTGCCAAATATTTTCGAAAGCTGCAGATCACGACCGGGGAAAGCGGCAAGAGACGCGAGGAACTCGCTGAATCCAGACACAAGAGTGCGAGCGCAATTTCCAGGATAGAAGGGGTGGGGTAGCAAGAGAATCAGAAATGGACTAATGGGGGGATGGGAGGGGGGGAAGACAAAGAAACGTGTTGAACGGCCTTCCACGGGGGGGGGGTCGAAAGGGACGGCAATGGGGGTGGAACCTTGCGGAGTCCCCGAATCAACTGTGGGGTTTCATTTCTTGTACTCAAAACGAGGAAAAGGAACTAAGAGTACGGCGAGGGGCGTCTGGGCAATCTCAAGGAACAGAATTCAAGACCGCTGCGACACTACGTTCAAAAGACGACAGACTCCTATTACGAAAAGATCATCAAAGGTCATTTCTTGGGTGTTTATTGGGAACCAACAAACTAGCCATAGTCCGTGCCGGGAGAAGCCACTCTTGTTTTGTCGTGAAAAGAAAGGAGGTCGCGCCTAGGAGTACAGACGACGGTGATGAGGGTCTTGGTCAACAGAGGGGCCGTGTGACTAAGTGTCAGATACAACCTACGGGGGGAGACATGTATCACGTAAGAATCGCGGCGAGGCCGCAGTACCTCGTTAAAAAGAAGAAGGGGACCAAACCGGTCTGGTAAAACCCAATCTGGAAGAAGGGAGCTTAGGGAGCCACACGACCCGCATGAGGGGGGGGACCGTTAAGCGGGGGGAAATAAGAAGGGCAGTAAGATGATTTGGATGATCAGCGAATCGTCTTCTTCCAAAAGGAAGAGCCGCGAGCTCCGTGAAGGAGGGGCACGTAAGAGCCAAGAGGCTGCTCGGATTACCGGACGGGGAGAAGAGCGAGAAAGACTATAAATAAAGATCTACCTGGATGAAAACAAGAAAAAAAGAGACTTTTTTCCCGACTATCGTTATCCCGAAAAATTGAACCTGGCCTTAGAAAAAAAGAACAAAAATATCCGGAAAGGTTGCGGTCCCCAGATGACTTTCCAGGGAAAGGAAACATGATTCGAGGCCGCGGAAGACACTTCACTGGGTGTGATTCTAAACGGTATCCCCGAAGAGGGGAAGGAACAGGGAGGCTTCAGATCTTATCAGGAAAAGCGAGCGGAAATACCATTGGAAGAAAAAAGAGGTAAAAGTCGCATTAAAAAAGCATTCATACTCATGGACACAAGAAGGGAACTCCGTCCCTGTTTCCCTTCCAAAAAATGACCGAGTACTTCGAGCTGCTAAACGCCGGTCTGTATCGGATCTAGACGGTGCGCATCCGGCCCAATAAAGGAAAAGAAATCAAGGGTCTGGCGGACGAGGGAAGGAGACATGGAGGGGGGGCTTGGAAAAACTTCAAGTCTAAAGAGAAAAAAACCACGTTCCCAGAGCCTGGGGGGGGGGGTCAGGGCAACTCTTGTCGGGAAAGTCCGGAAAACGCGGCTTGGTAGGGGGAAAAGGGGGGGGCGATTTACATGAAAAAAGAGAACCGTTGGCTTATTCTTGAAGAAGCTAAACCACAGCCGACGAAGCCCGAGCAGCGCTGGGAGAGTCCATCTTAAGCCTCTACCCGTCGGACGAAATAGAGAGCCGTGGTAGTCGGTTTAGAAGCTCAGCTGAATTCCTAGGGCTCGATCAACAAAATGCAGGGCGGGAAAATCTAAAACGGGTCGTGGAAGGACGTCGAACAAAAGTCGCTCGGCGTAACCTTCATCAAGGGGAAAAGTAAAGGCCGGCGCGAGAAAGAAAAGGCTCCCCTCCACACGAAACAGAGGTTCCAGACCGCGGTGAAGCCGTACATCACCATCGCGCGGATCAGGGTGACCGGAAGGCCTGTCTGGGGGATCCCGCTGCGGCGGGGGGGGAGGATAGAACCTGAGCCGCACCTGAGCCTACTAAGAAAGGGGGGAAGGGAAAAAGATAGAGATTGATAGTTCAGGAGAAGGGGTGACTATAAATACCAAAAGCGGAGGGCGTGGGCGGGACAGAGGAAAAATTGAGGCACAGAAGCGTCTAGAGAGGAAAGCTGGCGACCCCGAAATTTTTGAAGGGAGCGGTGATGACATCAAAGGGGGGGAAAGCAAGTCTGAACCGCAAGACGACTGTATGAAGGAATACGTTGCTCACGCGTCGAGGGAGATCGCGCCGGACAACGAACCTTGGGTAAAGGGGGCGCTGCAAAGGGTGCTCACCGCGCCGGTGGGTCAAGTTTTTTTCAGG
>Ga0179593_1695344_pt1 | contig 14168 bp, 21 predicted proteins | sample CZODoug2_1_08_16_FD_185931 | JGI IMG/M metagenome (GOLD analysis project Ga0179593, IMG submission 185931) | Vadose zone soil fungal communities from Angelo Coast Range Reserve, California, USA - CZODoug2_1_08_16fungal (PacBio error correction) | ecosystem: Environmental > Terrestrial > Soil >...
CTTTGAGGGGATTCGAGGAAAAAAAGGAGGGCACGCTTTGTCCCAGAGAGAGCCCGCAGAAAAAAAAAAGAAGACTCAAAAAAGGGGGACTGCAAAAAAACCGATAGTGAGCCAGAGGGGAAGAAAAGAGGGTGGCAAGTGGCTCTTCATATAAAGTTGGAAAAACAAAACAAACTGATGAAGGAGGAAAAGAAGATATGAGGAAAAGGGAAAGGAGGGAGTACGACAACACGTGAAAGACTCCCTTTTTTATCAATCGGTGTTTTGAAGGACTCCATATGAATAAGGGGAAGGGATTGAGTGATTTTCTTTCTGAAAAGAGGTAAAATCCATGCTTTACGGGTTACGAAGAGAATCCAAGATCAGAAGCCGAGAAACTGCTGGATGCGGTTGGCCATTCTCTCACTCGGACAGGGGGCGGGGGGGATGGGGTGAAAATCAAAAAAAAAACTTATGGGGAAGGAGCGACTCGGCAGCGTCTTGCAAATCACAAGGGAAACATGGAGGGGACGCCATACGGGGGCGTCTTTGCGGAGAAGGCCATAAAAAAAGGAATCAACGGGGGGGAAAAAACGGGTGGGTGCCAAAGAGAATGTCAATCAAGAAAGGGGCTACTTTTTTTCCAGAACGCACTCTCTGTCCGGAAGGAGGAGAGGAGGAAGAGTGGAAAAGGCTAAAAGGAGGGGGAACGTTAAAAAGGGGACTTTAAAGCGCCTTCGCTACTTCCAGAATTGCCGGTGTCGAAGGAAAAAGGGCTCCAACCATTTTCAGGGCTAATAAAAAGAGAAAGGCGTCAAAAGTCCCTGCAGAGAAATGGAAAAAGTATACGGCCCGGGGGCATGGAATAGAAATGGAAAGGGGCTGGCTAGGGGAAGAGAAAAAGGATAAAGAGGAAGCTGGCGACCAGGACTTCTGGGGAAAAGGCGGAAAGTCAAGCATCAAAGCCCAGTGAACGCCAACATGGAAAAAAAAGGCCATAACTGCTTGAGGGCAATGAGGAAAATGATTGGCGAACTTGGTCAACAATTTTTATCCCCCAGCAGGGGAAAAGGGGGGGAACCGTTGTTGTGTTCTTAAGGGTAGGAGGGGGGGGGGGTTGCGCTAAAAAAAAAGGACGCCGTTTGGGCGAGGCACAGAGGGTCCATCAAAAAAAAGGGGGGGGGAAGGGGTAAGCCACGAAGGGTTTCTAAAAAAGGTGGGGACGTAGAAAAAAAAAAGGAAAAACACATAAAAACTGGAGAAGCGTCAAACCGGGTTCGACACCTTCCACGAGTAGGAAAACTGGGAAGGGGTGTGGTCGTCTTTCGAGACCCTATCAAAGCAGCCAAAGGATGAAGCTGGGCAAGGAATCGTAAACAAGAGAAGGGGAGGTTCGGGGGGGATCTGGAAGACGAAAACTTGAATGAGAGGTCGAGGGGGGAGCAGAAGAAGGAATGGAGGACCAGGATGATTCAGGAATGGCCCGTAAAGGTAAGATCTCCTAGACATCCACATGGGGAAAGAAGTCAAAAAAAACAGAAGTCAAGTGACTGTCTTGGAGGGGATAAGGTAGCGCAAACATGAAAGTCCCCCACGTGGCAGCGCTCACGAACAAAACAGGGGGATTCCGCAGGGAGCCGCAAGGAAGGGACAGGAAGTGGAAAGAAAAATTTAGAAGAAGGTCAGTTAGTAAAAAAATGGACCGAGGAAAACATCCTTGGGAACAGGAAGCCGTGGCTTGCATCCAACTATCCTTATAGAAGGAATTGTCGCCAGAGGGGGAGAAACTAAAGGGACCAAATCAAAAAAGCCCCAGCAGCGAACTTTAGGGTAAGAAAAAAAACGTTGGGGGTGGGAGATGCAACATACAGTCACAAAAGGGGAATAGAGGAGAGGAACAGGTTTCATCAGCCAAAAGCAGACAACTTAACTGTAAAGAAAATAAAACACCCAAATTGCAGAGGAATCAGGTACGGAGAGAATCGAAGAGAAAGAATAAGGTACTCTATCCCATACACGGATACCTTGAAAAGAAGGTAGCGTACCCATCTTCCAAGACAAAAAGAAAAGGGTTTTGGATGTGACGATGTCGAGGGGGGGGATAAACTTTTGGCTGTATCCGAGGGTTCGAGAAAGATCAACAAACAAAACAGGGAGGTAAATATAAGAGAAGGGGAACCCCTAGGATGAACATGGACAAAAGTAGAAAGAAGGCCGCTCCAAAAACAATTTCATTTTGGGGTAAGGAGACTGGGAGACATATTTTCCCGGGATGGTTATGGGACCCGCTCTCTCAATGGAGATTGCCCGAGAGACTGATCGAGTGCTGGCCCGGAGAGCATGTGTGTGGGGGGCGGGGAAATAGGTCCGGAGTGAGGGGGTGGAGGGCAGGATTAAATGGGCAAGAGCCATGTCACGGTCGGGGGCCTAGAAGGAGTGAAGTGGGGTGGCGCTAAACACACCAAAAGTTGGGTCAGACGTAAAATTTCCTCCTATGGTTTGGCTGGGCGGAGTTAATCCAGATTCGGGAAGGATGAGACCAAGGGCTCTCCGGATAGGAGTCCAGCCAAGGAGGGGTCCACGCTTCGCGTTCGCGGTTTGGAAGAAAAGGCGAGGGGGCGCATTGGATTAACACAGACAGGGGACGGCGGAGGAATTGGAAAAGGGGGAAGGGGGGAGGAAGATGGGGAAGCGGGTGAACTTGGGGAGGGAAACAAACATGGGGGCTCTTTCCAGGGGGAGTTGTTAGGGCGGGTTTTGGGAGAGGAAGTATGGAAAAAGGCTATAAATGTTACGGGCCAATACTGAAAAGAAGGAAGGGGGTCGGGGAGAGGCGGGGGGCGCTCAATCCGGCCGGCAGAGCTCGGTGGGGTCAGTTCGCAAGAATCCTGAAAGAAAAAGGAACTAGGGGGAGAAGAGTCTGAGGCCATCAAGAGAAAAAATGACGAGGGAGGCGCTCGTTTTTGATCGACGCAACAAATGGAGCCGAGGGCGACCAGGGTGTGAAGTAGAGAGCGGAGTCGCTTTAAGTGGTGCGTGAAAGGGGATGTGGGGGGGGAAAAAAAGGGGAAGAAAACGTATAACCAAAGTCTTAAAACTGAACAGCTTAGGGGGGAAAGCGGGGAAGCGATTAAAGGAAGAGGACCGGGGAAAAACCGTACCGCGCTAATAACACGGTCGAGAATCATTCCCCTGAGCCAGTGAAAAAAAGGGGGGGGGTGAAAAATCTCCAAGGGAGTCTAATAACCAAAAAAGGAAACAGCTTGGGAAGGAGGGTTGTGGAAGCGTATGTAAAAGGCGAAATAATATTGGAAGGACGAGGGCTGGATAAAAACCAACGCTTCTTTTCATACGGGATCTGAGGGAAAAAAAGGACGGGGATAAACGCGGTGACTTCACATCAATGGGGGGGCGGAGGTGATCGTCCGAATCGGTGGAAATTCGCAGAAAGGTTAAAATGGGGGAAAAACAAAGGAAGGGACGGTTCACAAGTAGAGAGCAGATCAAGGGGGAGGTACAAGGTAAGGGTGGAAAGTAAAGCGCCTGCCAAGAGAACGGAGTATCATCGGAGAGACATAAGTCAAACTAAGAAAAAGAGCAAGAGGGAGATAACTTCAAAAGGTGGGTGGAAACAGAAGGGGGGGCCGCATGCGACCGCAAAGAAGGAGGAGCGCGCCTGAAGGGGGGGGGGGCAAGAGTGGGCAAGACTCTGCGATATCGCTACTGGATCACTTTGATGGCACATCACCAAATCAAGGGGAAAGAGGTGAGCGGGGAGAAAGATGATCAGGGGGATAGTAAAAGGAAGGGCGCTGGAGTCGCGGGAAAAAGAAGAAAGGAAAAGGAAAGATCTGGGTTCCAGGAATGCATTCGGTTGGGGGAAACAACAGAGAGGACCAACGGAGAAGGTGGGGCTCGTCGAAAATCATAAGGTGAAAACCACCACCTCAACAAAAACAGGAATAAAGGGACCCCTTATTAGGGCATGAGATCTAATGCCCACACTCAGTGGGAAAACGTGGGGTAGAAAGAGAAGGGGTTGGGAAAGGAACCAGGATAGGAGTTTGAAAAAGGGGGTGCGTGAAAACGTCGAGAAGAGGAGGGGGGAAAAATGCAGTGACTACTTTTAAAGCGAATCCCTATCGAGGCCCAACCATTCGGGAGGAAAAGGGCAGAAGAAGACTTGGGGGGGGAAGGAGTGGTATGATGAAAATTCAAACCGTGATGGCAGGAGAGCAGGATCAAAGGAACTTGTAAACCATCTTTCTCCAGCGGGACAGCTGCGAGGGGGGGCGTCTAGCTCAAGGCGGACGGGGTTAACCAACAAGGGGGGAAGGAGAGGCAAGGCCTCCGCTGCGAATTGCCTTATAACCAGAAGAGAGAAAACCGATAGGGGAGAGGAAGGGGAGGGGGGCCCTCTAAAGGGGGAGAGTTAAACCATCTTATCTTTGATCAAAGGAATAGGGCGAAGGAAAAAGGCTACTGGGGAAAGAGGGAGCTTTGGGGAGGGGGAAAAGGTTCTCTCACCATTGCGGCTGAAAGCAACAGATATGCAAGAAAGAGAAGAATCAGCAAGTGAGGGAGGAACTGAAACTCTAGGGGAAAAGCCAAATTCTTCGTGGGGGGGTTCAGCAGCTCAAGGGAAATCCATTGAGGCCCGGTCCTCTTCAAATGCTTATTTCGCAGGAGGAAGCATACCGAAAAGGGAGGCGCAACATGAACTTTAAAACCATAAGGGCGGGAGTCTTTATGGGGGGGCACTTCAAGACATGATGGAAAGCAAAAAGGAAGCCAAACGCAGGGAATGTGATCACCTGTGGAGGAGCGCGGGAGGTTTTCAAACCCGGGGACTTCTCTTATCGGGGAAAGTCATCTCCTGGGGGATAAGGAAAGTCAGGGAAGACATCTGGGAGTGTGCGGGATAAAACTTTGTGTCTGGAAAAAAAAGAAAAATCACAAGAGGACTTCCGAAAAAAGTCTTGCGACACATTCCAGGATTTCAAAGAGAATGGTCAGTAGTTGCTATCCACCCGAGAAGCATCCAAAGGTAGAAGGGAAAGAAAAAAGGAAGAGGCAAACCAAAGGCGTATTAAAATTTTCATGCTCGTCAGGGGGAAAAAAAGGCTCTCCGAAGGGGGGGGCAACAAAGAGCATGGCAACCAGGAATGATGCCATTAAGGGTGACCCGTACATCTTTATAGGAAAGAGAGAGGATACACCAGTTAACTTCTCACAAAAAAAAAGTACCAATAACAATTTAACAAAAAAAAAATGGAGGTGACTTAATGGAGGCAATCCTGAGCAACGGGACCACCTATGGCAGCGGCTCGCTCCACCCCAAAAAACAGGAGGAATTCTCAAAACAGTCATGTACATGGGGGGAACAAAAATGGGGACCAGAAAACGGGGAAAACATGGACCAAGGAACAGGAAGGACGAGAATTTGGCTTTCAAGGAACCAATAAGAGGAAGGGGAGAGAAAAATGGAGAAAGCGGGGAGACTGGGGGAAGGCCCCAAAGCCCAGCAGCGAAATGATCCAAGGAAAAAAAAGGGGTTTTTTTTGAAGAGGCAACATAGGGAACGAACGTAATGAAGAAGAAGCCAAGGGAGATAGTCACGCAAAAAGAGAAAATTCAGGGCCATCCACCCGACATAAGCCACCAAAGTAGAGGAAAGACAAGGGAAGATCATCTCGGCCTTACAAGAAGCAGGAAAGAGAAAGAAACCAGAAAGAAAATATTTCGAGAAGTACCCAAATAAATTGTTTGGGCGTCGCTCATTTGGGAGAGAGTTAGTAATCCTATTGGGGGCTCTAATCATCCACACAAAAAAGAGGATAAAAGGTAAAAGGGGGGCCCCAAACAAAAACATTTGCGCCAGGCGCCCAATGAAGCGAAAGGGGAAAAAAAAAGGAGTTTGTGGATTCTCTGGCGAAAAGAGTCAAAGAGGGGTATGGAAGAGGAGACATTGGATTGAGAAACGCGGCGCGGAAGAGAGAAGGGAAAAAGAGGATAGGTGGTGTGTTTGCTGATTAGTCGGATGGTACAAAGGGTGAGGGATTTGCGTCGGAGGGAAAACTTCCATGCAAAAGGGAGGGACGTTTCGTGCGGTGAAGGGAGAACAAAAAAGGGTTTGTCAATGATCACAGGTGCTCTATTTTGAATTTTTGGCGTGCGGCTGGGAAAAAAGCCCAGTAGGAGACGAAAGTCAAAGGAAGAGAGGGGGTGGTCGGCAGGCAAGGCGGCAGGGGGTCCACAGGAATAGGGTCTGTTGCCGGACTTGAGCCGATGCTTTGGCGGGGGGGGTATGTCCAGAAAAAGGTACAAGGGAGAGGGAATCAAGGAGTGATCGAGAAAGCAGCGTGGGAAGCATGTTTTCACGAACTTGAGGGCCAGGCGCAAAAAGGTGGGAGTTGGTGGCGGTGTGAGGGTTCCAATGTGATTTACGAAAAAGGGTAAGGGCCAACCTGCAATCATTTGGTGCTCTAACTGCTCGCGGTGACGAGGAGGGAAAGAAGGCGGAAGAGATTACGTTTTGGAAATGCGCAAAGAAGAAAAAGAAAGCAGGCTGTAAAAGGACGATGGAGGCGGGCGGGAAATGCTGGCTCGGGGATCGAAAAGGCAACTGAAAAAAGCGTTTCGAACGAAGAACGATTCTAGTGAGGGTTGCGGGAGGGGGGAGGGTGTTGAAGAGTTGGGGGGAGAAATCAGACACCATGACCTGAGGAAAGAGGGGCACTCGCCAACAGATGCGTCAGACTCCCGGCAAGGCGCGGTGAAATCCATCGCGAGAAAAGGGAGACACAGGCCTCAGGGGGAGAAAGCGGGGCAGGGGGAAAAGGGGAAAAGAAAAAAAGCGAGAAACCAATAAAGAGAAAGCAGCTGGGGCCGTGCATGGTGCGAATAGGGGAGGAGGAAGGGATGGGGAGCTAAATCCGCAATGGTTAATATTACTCTCGGGAAATACAAAGGAGAAAGGTAGGAGTAAGGGAGAACCGCGACGCCGAGACGCTTCAAAAGGAGGGAAGGAAAAAAAAGGGGGGGATGACGGAGACTTTGACATATCTTTTGATTCCGCAGCAACTGGGGGGGGGCGCGACAGGAACAAAGAAAAGGGTGGTGGGTATCGAAGGCGCCGATCAATACAAAGATACCGAAAAAGCCACAAAAGGTAGGAAGGGAAAGTCAGGCTACGGAGATCAATCGCGGAACATATCGAAGGAGTGGCTAAGCATCAGAGCTAAGGAGGGGGAATTACGAAAAAGACCGGCAAAGGTGGGGGAACGAAGGACGCAAGTACTCGCTGTCGCGGGCGCAAGATGTGGTTTCAAGCTGTGGCAAACAAAGGAAGAGAGAGAAGCCTTTTGAAGGGCAGCAAGCTAACAAAGAAAAAGGGGGGGAGGAAATTTCAACGAATAAACTGAGGGATAGGGAACGGGAACGCTGGAATTTTAATCTATGGCAAAGCATCAACGTCACTACGAGGACTTAGGGATGTTACTGCAAAACACCTGGAGATGACCAAACGGGCAGATGAATGGGGTGTGTGCGAGCGGAAAAAAGGGTAAGAAAAAAACCAAAAGGGAGGAGTAGGAAAATAGAGAGATACCACTGAAGGAGGGAGAGAGAAAAACATTCATCTGCCAAGTGGGGGATAAATCTAGTTTGTTTTTCATGCAACCAAATTCAAGGGAAGAGGTTGAAGGAAGGCAGGCGGAGAAATCCAGGAGGAAGTTTAACTCCCGATCATCGAAAAGAGAAGCTGTATAGGGGGGGGAAAGACTAACTCTCCTTTGCGGATTTGTTGATAATGGGAAAAAAAGAACCCTGATGGCAGGGGGGGAATCAAAAAGGGGGAAATCCGGGGGGGGGCATGGGGGGGGGAAACCATCTTCCAAGGAAAGCTTTGGGGGGGATCACTATAGGGGGAAGGGGGTCTGCCTAAAGGGAAAAAAAAAAACTGGGGGGGGCCAAAAAGGGAGGGGGGGGAGATAAGAATCCGGGAAGCCGCTCGAGCTTGGAAGACCCCAAAGGGGAAGAACGGGGAATGGGCTTCCGAGGAAGAGGCAAATGAAAAAGTCGTGGCGAAAAAAAAGGGGTATATGTAATAACGATGAGATTTCTCGGCGAGGGAGGGAGTCGTCAAAAGGAGCGCAAGATAATAAAGTTCCTCCTCCTCCACCAAGGAGGCAAAGGACACGGAAAAGCTAGGAAGGGACGAGTTGTTTTGCAGCATCTGCGAACGAAAGACAGGCCTGTAGAAAAAAGAAGAAGGGAGGAAGGTACTTCCAATAATGCGGATGGTCAGCAGCACATAAAGAAGGGATATAGCGAAAAAGACGAAAAGAAACATCACTGAGGGAGAAAAAGGGGACTGAAAGGAAGGAGGACTGGGGGAACAATTGTAACCAGCCCAAAATGGCGAGTAATGGGGGAACGGATCTTTTTTAAAGAGCCCTTCGGAGGAGAGGAAGCAAGAGAGGTGGGCAGGGACACCGGGGGGGGGAAAAGGTTCATGGGGAAGAAAATTGGTTAGAAACGGTGTGGTTGAAACAACGACACCGAAGGAGGGCCTTAAAGAAAGGGTTCCCGCAGGGAGTCGAACAAACCTTCCAGAGGCCAGCAAGGGGGTTTAAGGTTGCGATGCCACCCGATCCAGCAGCCCGAAAGTAGCGGAGAGAATAGAGTCATGCACCATCAGAAAGGGTAAAAGTCGGAGGAGCCAGCAAAACGCAAGGATTGCGCCATCCACCGACCGAGACAACAAGGTGGGGCAATAACAGGATTAGAGCCTCAGGAGACGTCATCACGGCTCACAAAAAAAGGGTGGGGAAAAAGCAGCCAGTGCTGCTTGCGTAAGGAGGACAATCCTTCAAGTTAGGCGCAACATGCTCCCCACGATGGAAAAGGATCCCAATAAAAAATGGGCCATAAGGAGAAGAGCCAGTTTAAAGGGACAGACCAAAGCGGCTTCAATTCGAACAACAAACATGGAAACAGCCAGGGAAGGGGGAAAAGTTAGAGACCGTCGTCATCAACCAAAAAATCATGGGCCGATCGACTGGGATCCCTCATAAAAAGAGGGGAAAGCAAAGAAAAAGAAAGAGGCGAAAATGTGAGTCCCGGACAAAAGGGTGTGTGGGGGAGGGAGGCACATATCACTAAAGGTAATAAGACATGAACATCCCGGGAAAGGGGAATCAATCAGCCGCAAACAACGAAAAAAAGCAGGACAAAACCAAAGAGTCGTCGCCAGCAATTGAATCAGAGAAAAAGACAGCATCATTAACGCTGGACAGAAAAAACAGAAGGAAATCGGTCCTCGAACCCCGAGACGGAAAGAAGGGGGTTTTACTGGCGCGGCAGGGCTCAGAGAAAAAAAACGTTTCTTTCAAAAATATGATCGCGAAAAAAAAAAAGAGGAGGAGGAAAAAGGAAAGGACCACAAAACCCCCCTAGTAGGAAGCAACGGTGAAAGGCAAAATAAAGGCTCAGTAAAAAATGCATTGGTTGGGGGGCGGAAGTAAGGGGGAGACCTATTGGAAGGGTTGTGAAGCAGTCTCATTGCTGCAGGCTCCGGCGGCGGAGGGATCGAGGATGCCGACCTGGGGTGGGTGTCGTGGGGGTCGTCTGATTGGAAACACGTGCCTGCTGGGGGGGAGGAAAGATTGACAATCCCGGGGGACGGAGGATTAAAAGTCGTGCTGTTGCGCTAGACAAAAGGGGGGGGGGACCGAAATGATCACATTTTCGGGAGGGCTGGGGGCTTGGTTTCGGGAAGCTGTCAGAAAAAAAAAGTCCGTAAGGGAAAAAGGGGAAGGAAGGAGTGGGGAAGGCATGCCCCCCCAAAAGGCGGGGGAAAAAAGGGGAAGGAGGATGGGAAAGTCCATTTGTGGCAAGGGAAAGCAGGTTCGGGGAGAAAATTGGGGGAACTCCCAAAAATACTGGAGGAAGAAATCTGTGATCCTATTGGGAATGAGAGGAAGAGGCCATCAAGGTTTCGCGAACGGGGAGGGAAGGGCCTCCCTTACGACGAGAAAGTCTTCTGGGTTCAAATTGGGAGAGGGGGGCTGGGTGTAAAGAGGAAACATTGGAGGGAAGAGGGATGTACGACAATTACTGCAGAGTTGCCTAAGAAAAGGGGCGATTGGCTCAATCCTTAGAGAAGCTTACTGGGGGGACCTACGGGAAGACGGACTTGGTAAAGATGACTGGGGCCAAAAAAAAATGAGCCTCAAGAAGGGGGGAGGGCTAGGGGATCGCAGACGCAACATTGCACGAAGGAGATTAGCAGGTGGATTTAACTCAGGGGGAAGAGGCGCTTTGGGGTTTTCTGGGGGGGGTTGGAAAAACCTGGGGGTCTAAACTCAATACGTGGCTTACGACCCAGGGAACGACGGGGCACTCGCCCACAGAAGGACTTCCTCTCCGCTGAAGGACGGGGTAAAAAACCGGAGAAAAAAGGGAAGAACAAGGGAAGAAAGGGAATTCTCCGTGGGGGAAAGTTGAAAAAAGGAGGCCATCATTTCGTCGGCCCATAAAGAAGAAGCAGGGGACGTTAAATGGGCGGGAAAGGGAAGGCGGAGGGGCAGGTAATGAAGCGAATCCGAAGGGAGGGTCAAATTAAGAAGGAGGGAATACAGCGGTCACCGCCTGGATTCGGTCAGGCAGAAAAAACAAGGATGGGGAAACTTCAGCGCGGTTACGTTCATCTCGAGGGGGGATGCAGGGGGGGGGAGGAAGGTCTTTTTGATCCGCATGGGGCTAAATGGGGACACCGGAAAAGGAACACGAGAAGGAGGGTCAACAAAAGAGAGATAATTACAATATCCGATTGTTAAGCTTCAAAGCTGTGGGGGGCAGAATAAGGAGAAAAAAAAGAGAAACGAAAAGGAAGGGGTCAGAAGCACAAAGTCTGCAGATGCTAGAGAAGGAAAAAAGTTTTGGGAAAAATGAGGAGGAGGAGGAAGACTCCAGAGGGCGCTCCTGGCGAGATGGGGTCAAGAGTATGTCAAGAAGGACGATAGGCGAAAAAAGGGACCTCCTGGGGAATTTCAAGCATAACACTCCGGAAACAAGTGACGTGATAGGGGAAAGGAAACGAAGAAAGAGATTGGCGGAAGGTAGGAGGAAGGAAAAAACACTCTGGATTTTACCTCTCGGCTCGACAGCAGGGAAAGGCAATATAGGAAAAGGTCGTGGACTTCAAAAAACGGCTATTTGTCCCAGAAGATGGAAATTGGGAGGAGAAGGAATAAAATCATAAGGGAAAAACGAGGAGGATTCCAAAGTGATTCTGACTAGCTAAACACACATGAAGAGGAAGGGGGGGGATCAATCTCGGGGGGGAAGGAAAAATTCAGACCTCTTATTTTAATGATTTAGGGGGCTGTCGGAGAAGAGGGAAAAGAAAGGAAGAAAAAGGGGGGATCGAATCCAAGAAGAGGAAATTCAATAAGGGGAGAAAGGATCAAGGGGGTTCACCGGAGTTGGTTGATGGGAAATTAAGGACTCGGAAGCGTAGGGCCATCCCAGCTTTAACCAATTGGGGGCCATTCGCGCCAGAGCGGGGAATTGGAGTCGGCGAGGAGGAAGAAAGTGCTGGGGAAGTGGGCCAAGCCCGCCGGCTGCGCGTGCTGCCGTAGAAGCATAAGGAGAGGGGGAGGAACGGAGATTTCCCTCGAAAGGATGAGCTTAACCTCTTATCGTGGGAAGAACTTATAGGAGAAGTAGGAGAAATTTGGGGGGAACATCGGGCAAACTCCACCATTTGTGCTGCGAAGACAACCGAGGTCGAGAAGGAAATTAAAATGATTATCTTTCAAACACCTCTCTTGAAGAGAGCAGTCTGCAGGAGAGGGGTTTTCAGAAGAAGGTCTAAGGGGAAACATGTCTCCCGCCGCAGTCCTGCGGAAAAAAAGGGCGGGGGAGAGGAAACAACATACTCGCCCTTCTATAGGGGCCCACCATTAAAAGGAAACCAAGGGCTGGAGACTTTATGGGCAAAAGAATGAGGAGAAAAAGGAAGCGCGGGAAAAAATTTTTCCAGCCCCGCCAAGGGCGCAGTGAAAGGGAAGAACGTTTTCTTCGGGTTAACTTAACTGGGGGAGCCAGCTCGGAGTACGTGACGGTTGGGGGGGGAGTTAGCACTTGTAAGGGTGTAACAGACTTGAAGGGGGGCAATGAAAACCGCCCCATTCAATCAACGGAAAGTCGCCCAGGGGATGAGACAAAAGTAGGGGAGCCACTCCGGGGGGGGGGGAGGGGAAGTGTGGAAAAGGGGCGGCAACCAGATGCCCTCATCCACATCCATCTGTACGTATTAATCAGAGGAGAGTCCGGACAAATTGGGGGCAGGCGTCAGTCAAAACATCTTCGCAGAGAGGAATCAAAAAAGAAGGGAGAGTGCCAAAGGAATGATGAAGTATGTGTGGGGACAGGGAAAGAAGAAGAGCTCTAGAATCACAGGGAAGCTCAAAAAAAACTAAACACGATCAATGGAACAGCCAGGCTGAGGGGAGGACTTTCAAGAAAGAAAAAAATGGCAGGTGACTCGAGAAACAAACTCCAGGATTCCAAAAAAGAATTGACCCCGAAAAAGTTGTGCAAAAAAATTGCGCACCAAAAGGCGGGCTTCAAGTTCGCAAACGGACCGAAAAGAAGAGGTGAAAATTTTCTTTTCAATAAAAAAAAAAAATCAAAGAAGATAAGCGACTTGGAACCATCGGCTAAGAAAGGGAGGATCAGGAGATAAATGTGATCACGAAGACAACTGGGGGGGGGTTTGAAGAAAAAAGAGGAACGAAAAATTAACAGCCATGCATGGGAACAGGTAAATCATTAAGAAAGAAAAACTTCAAAAGGAGAAGCAGGAAAACTCCACCAAAGAACCAAGTCTTCCATCAATGTAGAAGCGGAAGACGCCTGGAGGAGAAGAGAAAGTCCATACTAAAAATATGGAGACCAGAGAAAAAGAAGAGGAGAACAAGAGTTTGGTGACGGGACATTGTTCGACTGAACTTTTTGCAGGGAATCCGAGAAATCCAACAAAAAGGATGGGGAAGATATAGAGGAAAAAGAAATTACAAAAGGAACGGGAGCCAATGCCCAATTCTCAGGGAACAACAATTTAATTTTTTTAAGGAGCTGGGGCGAGACGGAAATTTTAAGAGGGGATTGTAAGGGGAGAGCTCCGGCTGCGCGCTGATCGAGGGCTGAGGCTGGGGGGGGTTTCTGCTGATGGGAGTTTCTTGTTTGAGGGTTATGGGGGAAAGGTTCCTATCAGGGAGGGGAGTCGGGAAAGGGTAGTTAAGGTGTGCACCGCGAAACACCAACCAGTTTTGGGGGAAAGGGATGATCAAAAAGGGGGGAGGAGGGGGCTTGGTGGGGTTCCTTTTCTATCCCCAATAGTCCATTATCCTAAGGGCCAAGGAGAGAGAATTCTCTGAGGGGGGGAAAAGCCGGGAATTTACGGTTCGCGTCCGTTTTGCCGGAAAAGGGGGAAACGAGGCGAGGGTGGTTTAAGACATCCCGGGGAATACGTCTTATGAGAGATGGGGATCCGGGGGGGTAGGGAAGGGAAAGGGGAACTGCCAGAAGGGGGGGGGGCCGGGAGAGTGCAGATACGACGCATCCCTGGCTGCGGTTCCATTGATCTGGTTAGGTGGTTTTGAAGGGAAAAGGGGGGGAAATGGGGAAAGGGAGAGCGAGGGGTAGACTTGCCAAATTAAGGATCATCTTAAGAAAGTCGAGAGACTGTCGCAATCCGGGGGCTAGCTTAAGGGTGGGGCTGCGAAAAGAAAGTAAGGTTTAATAAAGAGTGGGAAGCAAAGGTCGACAATGAGCCAAAGGAGGGGAGGCTGGCTCTGTTGTCGCAAGCAGCAAAAAAGAGGGCAAGGAGAGGGTCCCATAGTTTTAATTTGCAACTCATTTCTTACATCAACAATTGGGGAGGGAAATTTGTCAGTGTTGTGAAAGAAAGAAAGGGGGGGAAACAAAAGAACGGAGTACCATGACCCAGGGATGGAAGAAGCTGGACGGAAAAGTGCTTCCTCTCGAGTTCTCGTTACACCTATGACCATCGCAACACAGGGAGGAAGAATACACCTTAACGGAAAAGCTTGAAAAAAGCCAGAAAAGGAGGCGAAGTCGCCCAATAAAGAGAAACAGTGCGGGAGATGGTGGGGAAG
>Ga0179593_1287608_pt1 | contig 14167 bp, 7 predicted proteins | sample CZODoug2_1_08_16_FD_185931 | JGI IMG/M metagenome (GOLD analysis project Ga0179593, IMG submission 185931) | Vadose zone soil fungal communities from Angelo Coast Range Reserve, California, USA - CZODoug2_1_08_16fungal (PacBio error correction) | ecosystem: Environmental > Terrestrial > Soil >...
AACAAAGAAGGAGAACATCCCGAAGCGATTGAGATACACACACAGACGGGCGATATGCGGAAGAAACACTACAAGCAGACAGCAAAAATGAAGGGGGTCAAAAAAATAAAACAATAAAAAAAAATAAAGAAACAAACTTGGGGAGGAGTTTGGAGGCGGGTCATGCATTATACGGAGCGAACGTAAAGGGGGAGCAAGCGGGAGTGCGTCTTTAGTTGAACGTTGGAGGCAAGTTGAGGGGGCGAAAGATTCAGTCCATCTGCGACAGAGACGAATGGGAATGGAGCAAACCAGCTGTTGCACGGTACACGCGTGTATTTAATGAGGAAAGACATGACACACAAGGCAAGCAACGATGGGAAATGGCATCCTTTCCCGAAGTGGTGCTACAAAGCACCCGTAATACATCATTATCTCCTTCCTTGGGGGGCCGGAATGTTCTGAAGAAAAAACATGGCGGTGGAACGAAGGAAGCAAATAGAAAGTACCTTCACGTGCTCGATGAGCTTCAGGAAGAGGGGGGGAGGGGGGGGGCCGCGGGAGTAAAAAGGATGAAATGGCACGGGGGTCTAGAAGACAACAAAGAAGGGGGCGGTGGGAAGAAAAAGCAAATCAACGGGCAGAGTTGTAAAACAGCGTCAAAAAGGAAAAAAAGGAATAAGCCCCAGCTCTAATATACAGGGGGGGCAGCCAGGGGGAAAGAGGGGAAAGGAAAAAACGGTTCCTTCCAACAATCCTGGGGACTGGGAAACCATGACGACGCGCGTAGTGGTCACCAATAGAAAGAGAAAAGGAGAGAGCGTAAAGAGATGTCATCGTCACCAGAACGAGGCGCTGTCCAGGGAAAGCAAAAGGTGAGCAAAGAAAGCAACTCATCGTCAAATGGTCTCGCGCAAATGCTTTGGAGACTCGCACGGCCAAAAGAAACAACGTTAAAAGGAGCATGCAAGCGTCCAACTTGAAAAGACATTCGGACGTAACTTAGCAGGAAGAAACTCTGTAAGGCAAAAGAAACTAAAGAATAGATAAACCAGCAGGAGAAGGGGAGACACGGCTCCTTCTCCAGATCCTGGAGATTACTTGTGGGTCTAAAAAAAAAGGAGAAGAAAGAAAAAAGGGCTTTGGGGAGGTAAGTTGCCGGTAAGAAAAGAGGTCTTTATAATGGAGGGGTACTTCTCAAGACTCGGAAGACCTTGGAACGTCGTTGAAGGGATATAGAAGGGGGGGGGGGGGGTGGGGGGGGGGGGGGTGGGGGCCAGAGAGAAGAGAAAGGACGGGTTGAATGGGGGCACGACGTGTGACATCATTCTCTTCGCCTCTCCAAAGGTTCGGCCGGCGAGAAGGCAACAGGGTTAGAAAACGAAAACGAGGGCGCTCACGATGGAAGGTCCAAAATCAGGAGCGTGACCGCGGAAAAAGGGCGCCTATTTCGCAAGAGATTCTAACTTGTCCTGGAGAACACGTCGGGCACAATCTTCAAGAGTAAAGAAGGGGGAAAAACAGGTTGCGGGGAAAGACGATTCAAGAAACGGAGAAAAAAAGGGGTCGAAAATGGGCGCTACGACTACTCCTCTCTATGGCTCGTTGGCGAGGCAAGACCCGAGAGAAGGAGTAATGGGGAAAACGCTCCTTCCAGTGAGAAGCTTGGGTGACGGAAGGGTCGAGATTAAGACAGCCACGTACCCCGCTCCGTTGCAGTCGCGGCCCAGTCTCGAAAGGCCGTAATCACCATCGGGTAAGTGGGGGGTGGGACGGTCAAGGCGCGGTGAGCGAATTCATGGAAGGGGCAAGAAAATATGTCCGTGGTCAAGAAAACGCCGAGTCGCCGCGGGCGCCTGTCCCGGAGAAGTGCACGATTAGCGGGAGAATGGAATGAAGACGAACGAGAAAAGTCCACTTCCCGTGATACCGGCAAATCGAATTTCGGTGAGGGGAAAGCAAGGGAAAGGAGAGGAGGACCGACGCAAAGGAGGTTCGCCGACAGATCGCACTTGGGCAAAAAGCTGTGGTGTGCGAAGGAGTTAAAAAAGAGGGGGCAAAAGGTGAGAGGCAGCTCGCACAGTGAGGATTCTAAGATGGGAGGAAGGAATCAGAAGGCTGAAGGGGGTCGGATATTCAGGAGCCAATTGCCAATCAGGCAAGTTTGGAAAAAAAGGGTGATCATCGCTCCGAGGGAGGAGAACGTGGACGTCAACGGGCCGCAAGGAAGCGGAGAAACTTGGGAAAGGGGGGGACATAAGTCTGGGGAAGGCTCTGAAACAGATTGCAGGGAGACAGTGAAGAAACTACAGGCGAAGGGTACTCCGGTTGAGAGGGAGGGTGGTCAAAAGACGAGTTCTTGCATACGCCATGAGGGAGAAAAGGAAAGAACGAAGAAAATCACGTATTCGCCGCCTTTACATACACCCCGAAAAACCGGCTGACGACTTGGGGAGGAAGTAAAGGGGGAGGAACATGGACGGAAAACCTGCCATGTCTCGGCTGGGAGCGCTAGGCAAAAAAGAAAAGGATCGAAGGGGTGAACTTGATGAACGGAACCGGCTATATCACGGTCACGTGACTTGGGCACGTCTTGGGGAGGAGGGGAAGCGGAGGATCGTCTTATCTCGATAAACAAGTTTGTGATGAAAGGGAGACATTTGCGCATTGCAACAAGACCAAAGAAAGCTTATGGCGAAACATTTTCTATATCCCATTGTCCTCATCACGTGGGACGAAAGGAGAGAATTTCGAAAGGGGAGGCCATCGCCCACAAGATGACTACCGTCGGAGAATGAGAAAGATGCACTACAAACCACTCTTCATCCCTGGTGCAAGCTTTGGGGGCTTATTTACGTGGGGGTGGGCAGGGACGGGCACGGGACGTGAATTTAATCAGAAAAAACAGGAAAATGAAAGAAGGATGCGACCGAGGCCCCACATTTGGCGTCTTGTCCTACGTGGCGTCAAATATCGCGTATAATATCTTGAGCGTTTATGAAGAAAAAGTGAGAAGGGACGAGGGGGGCAAGAAGGATCGGATTACACGGGAAGAGTGGAAAAACCGACAAGTCGAAGTGGAAATTTCGGCGCACGTACGCTTCATTGGAAGATAAGAAAACGAAAAAAAAAAAGATCGATTGCGGAATGCAACACTTCTCGGCAGAAGCTGGCCACAGGGCAGAAGACGCAACGAAACGATTGGGGGGGGTTGCCCATACTAAGAAAAACCGGTGATAACGTGGGAAACAAACGCGACGAGGCGCCGAACTGAAGGAAGGTCTCTGGCGCCCCAATCGTCGCGAAAGCGCGTAGGAGGTTAATTCCGGGGGATTGGGGGGCAAAGGGGGGAAAATATGACGAGTAGAAACTAGGAGAAAATTCGGCAATGAGTCGACAAGGGATCCATGACGCTTCAAGATGACGGCGCGAAGGGGCTGTGAAACAAGCTATGAGTACACTTCCTGAATAAAAGACACGAAGTTGAAAAACACCCAAAAGACTTCACGCGATGGCTATCAACGATGAGAAGGGGCCCGCGAACGTGCCCTATCTAACGTGTGCGAAGGCCTTGAAAAAAAAAAAACAAGAGGGTCGAGCACGACGGAGAAAGAATCCAGACCTCGACAAACAAGAGAGGAAAAACGCACGCGAGAATAGGGTCGTCGTCTGCGCATTGGAAAGGAGTCGAATCACGCCAAATCGGCGGCCGTCTTTTCTGCCGCTAAGAAATTGTCGACGTATAGAAAAAAGAGAAGATTATTGCCTCTCTGGGACTCTGATCTCTGCAAGAGAGAGGCTGTGGGGGGGGGGGCGGCACCGCGGACGTCGAGACTGTGGTGTAACCATACTAAACCAAATTCCCGTCGGGAGTGGAAGGGGCGCGAACTTGCGAACGAACTATAATGCTTAAGGAGTTAAAATGAAGTAATATATGCCGGCGGGGAAAACTCTTTATAATCTGGGACATCAAACTCAAGTGCCCAATTCGGACCATTACGCAGGAAAGAAGAAGCCTACGATTAAAAAAAAACCACGGGAAAACCAGAAGTTGGCATCAAACATCATCACAGCTCCAACCCTTATAGGGTGGGTTTTGGGTTTTTTGTTCTAGGGCTTTGGGGGGCAATGCTATTTCCTATCTGTCAGAGCAAAAAAGAAAGATGCCGATAAACTAGGACTGTACAAGGAGCAGGCTTGGTGATTGTAAAAAAATAGAGATTCAAAGCCTTGCGGCTTTGTACGAATTTATTTTATTCGTAAGAGGCGTTACTTACGAAAAGCAGGCAAGGCAATTTGCACTTCGCAAAGGCAGGGTTGTACGTTGGTCCGTGCGAAAGATCTCGAGGTGGGACTACTCTAAACGGCTCGAAAAATCTGAAGGATCTTATTTTAAACAAAGGAAGGGGAAAGGAAATAGAAAAGTAGCGTATGAAAAAATAAACGAAGTTAGAATTAGCAAAGATTTGGTGAAACTGACGCGCTTCTCCCAGGCCTGCTGAGTGGGGGGAGAAAATGGGATTAAAAGGCACACCGCGGAAAACATCACCGTTATAGGGCTCCAGCATGGAAAGATTTTCGGGTTTGACTACGGAAAGGGGGACCTCAGGTAGAACTCAACAAACAAAGGAGAAATAGAGAGAAAATAACGGCGCAAAGGGCAAGAAGTGGACAGAGAAAAAAAAGAGAAAAAGAACCCCATCGAGGGCCGATTGGGCAAGCGCCATGGTAAGAAAGGGCCGGCCCCAAAGGAAAATGTCCTTTCTCCGGAGCACCAAATAGGGAAAGGAGTAAAGCCATTGTTTCAAGAACCGAAGAAAGAAAAAGAGCATCACAGGGAAACTGCAACAAAGGGTGAGAAATTGGCAGAACTCATCGAATCGCACCTTATCTTAGGTTCCAAACTAGGCTAACTGGGCACCAACAAAGAAAAGGATAAGGAAGACGCCGTCGAAATTGCCTGCGGAAATCAGCGAATAAGGAGACGCAAGCCGGGGAGGAGCTGACCTAAGAAAAGCAGTCAATCTTTGTTAAAAGCCTTGCCATCTAGGGGGAAGAGAGACTGGGGTGGCGTCGCGCAAGTAAAAAAAAAACGAGGTCAAACTGGCAAAAGCCACGGGGGGGGGCTGGGGCATTGTGGGAAATAGTGTATCAGGGGGACTAAGATCACCAAAGAAAGTGAAATAGCGGCGTCTCTAAAAAAAGGGCGAAATCGTCTATGAGTAAAAGCTTACCGCCTAGCCGAGAACGGTTTGCGAAGGGTGCTTTCCAAAAGTAGACTCGGCAGCCGTGAGCGGACGCCGAAGAAGGGAAAAGCAAACTGTTTCAAGCCTACAAACTGGTTGGAAAAAAAAAAAAAAAGGCAAAAAGGGACAGAGAACAAAGCAACTACCAACATGAGCCGTAACAAAAGGACGATTCGAAATGGCTGAACGACCGGCGCCAATCTTCGCGGCAAACTAAAGCCGATTCGCAGCTGACACGCTCAAAGAGGGGGGGAGAAAGGGGGCCGTACGATAAAAGTGTTGTTGCGCGATGGACCTGGACCGGAAACGGCCGACGGCTGCTTGGGTAAACTCGTTCCTTCCTCAAAGATTGGTTCTCCGTAGGGGCAGGAGGCATCAAGCCGTACGCGCTCGTTCCGAAAGAAGAAGTTGCAAGGAAAAATCACGGGAAGGAAGGGGTGGGTGGGCAAGCACGTGTCCCCAAAGCATGAGTCAATTAAAATAGGGGGGGGAGGGGGGTCCACCGACGCAGAGTTTTAATGTGGCGAAGGAAAACGGGTCGGCGGGAAGAGAGAAACGGAAAAAATCGGAATAGTACGAGAAAAGCTCAGGCGCCAATTCTTGACCTCAACTTAACTCAAAAAAGCAATTTCAGCAGAAATGGAAGAAGAGGGTGCGCATAAAAGCACTTCCGTTGGCGAGTAAGGAGCTGGTTAGGTGCCGAGAGCAAAAAAAATTTAAAAAAACACTCAGTCCATGAAGAAGGACGTTCAAAGGTCAGGATGTAAGGCGTTCTGAAAATAAAAAAAAATTAATCGAGGGGTGAATTGGCGGAGGGGGTCTCTGCGGAAAAGCGAAATTGTCACTTGTAGAGGATCAGGGTGGGCTGATTGGACAGGGAAAAACGGCCTGAGACAAGCGGTCAACTGAGAACGTGGGGTTCGTCCATAAACAGGAAGAGCTCTCGCGATATTGCCAGACCACTGTCGTACCAGCGAGGGGGGAGGGAAAAAGAAGGGGAGGGGAGGGTCTATTCGAACGGGATCCGATTCTGGGAATAAGCACGGTGAAGCAGAAGCGACGCACGTATTCCGAAAGGAATTTCACCAAGCGAGCGAAACTTATCCAACGTAGGGGAATCGATCTTTGAAAAGGTACGCCACGCCATACATATGCGGGCGATTCCAGAAAAAAGAAAGAACATTGAAAAAAGGCAGGGCAAGGACAGTCACCTTGAGGAACAGGAGCAGGCAAATATCCGACCACCGGTTTTCAGCCGACATGTATTTCTTGGGCCCGTCAAATCGATGAGCGATAGCAAAAGAAAAGGAGGAGGTAAAGGGTGGCGTATCCGAAGAAAAAAAAAGGAAACAAGCTGGCCCAAAACGCCCAGACCGGACGGGATGGCAAACCGGATAGAAGCCTGCAGGTCCTGGTTCAGGACCTGTAAGAGAAATGCGAATAAAAAAGGTGCAGATGCGCAATGGGAAAAACAATAAAAGGGGGAGATGGCCTCGTACAAAAGACCCATGAGACAACTTCCTACCGTTGAGGCGGGGCGTGGTGAAGATGAAAGGCGGAATAACGTGATTGACTTCGCGTGCTCCTGTCCTCGTGCGCATCAGAAAGAAAAAGGGAATAGCTAAAACGACATCAAGACAAGCAGGAAAACTATCGCCTCCCCCACAGGGCGATTCGAAGTGGCATGACAGGAAAGAGAGAGATGCAGTAAATTGGCAGCTAAAAGATAAGGGAAGGCGAGACGGGCACGTTGATTCACATGAGAAGAAAGGAGCATAATGAACCGTCAAACGTCCTCTTCAAGGTGGTCGAGACCGCCAAGGCAAGCGGTTCGCTGCACTGCGCAACTGAAGTCAGCAAGGGGACGTCCGCTGCGGAAACACCGTGGAACGATGTTGAAAATGAGAAGAGCACAGAACGCGCTCCGTCAACAAAGAGTCCGAAGGGAAATAAGTCGTGAAAACAGCAACTCTGGAAAAGGAGATTGGAAAGTGCCTGAAGACACGTTGGAAAGTGAAAGGGTGGCGACGCGATATTTACATAGGACGGAGAAGAGTTCTTCGGAAATTCTACGGACAGGAGCAGACAGCGCTTCAAAGAAGGCGGGAGAAACTCAAAAGTCCGCCAAGTGAGTAAAATGAATTTCTAGGCGACCTGCCGAACAAATTCCGCTTGAGGGAGAGGCACACGATTATTGACGCCACATTTCAAAAAATCTCTCCCAAAGATCCAGGGAAAAAAAGCGATCATTGAAGAAAGGGACAAACACAAAGGGTCACCACTTTCACAGTAATACATCTGGTTGGAAACAGAACAATCGGAGCATTAAAACACGACCAGGCTGAGGGAAGGGGATTGCAGGCGGAGGAAGACCTTTTCGAGGGGGTAATCAGTCAAAAAAAAGGAGACGTCTTTGGGCGGCGAAGATTGGGGGGATAGGGAAGTCAAGAGTTCGTGCTACCGAAAGGATCTGCATACGAGTCAAACGTCACCTTATATAGGTGATGAAAAGAGCTGGGGGAACCCTCTTAACCTGCAGTGAAGGAAGAAGTAGGAGGGAGGCGAACGATAAGGCGGGGGCTGCAACGAATCATGAACCTCTCCGGATTAAGTCGTAGGCATCGACGTCAACCAACTAGGCATTAGCGACCAAGCAGCCTTCCAGATGAGATCCAATAGGTGCGGTTGCCCAAGAAGGAAAAAAACAGAAGAAAGGCGGCGATGGCCACGTGCCCTCAACGGGAGCCTTCGCAAAAAGTCAATATGGCTCAGGATATTAATCTGTGTGCTACAATCATTATACTGAGGGTCGTTGGGGCCATACAGAACTCCGCGTAGGCAGGAGGGCTGTGACACGACTACGTAAGCAGCGCAGTGGGGAAAAAAGTTAGCCTGGGCGGCATTTGCCGGGGGCTTTGCAACGGTGGTGCACGGGCAAGGAGATCTAGTTGAAACCTAGTCCGACATCAAGAGTTGGAAAAAGTTCAAGGGACATTTAAAACTAGTAGTGATCGGCCGTCTTTCACTAGCTGGAAGGGAAGGGGGGGGGGGGGGGGACGGCCGGTACGGTGAACACAATGAAAATACCCGACGGAAAATCCAGCCCAGTGCCTGGACTCGTTTTTGGCCGCTTTCAGGTAGATGCAAAAGGTAAGAAAGCAGCACTTCACAGATAGCAGGAAGGACGGGTGCTCGGAGTGACGAAAAGCCCTGGTTGAAAAAGCCGTTGGTATAGCTAAAAAAAGGACAAAAATGGCAAATAAGAAAGCGGAAACCAGGGGAAGAGGGGTGATCAGGCCACAAGGGCGGAAATTTCAGTGCGCCAAAGTGAAGCCGGGTTCTGGGGGGCGCGCCATGGAGAACTGGCCGTAAAAAAAAAAGCTTTCCTTAAGTTGGGGGGGGGGGGGGGGGGTCTTCCTGGTAAAAAAAAGCTGCGCTAACCCCAGCACAGGGCTGTATCCCAGCGTCAAAATCAGGGCGAAGGTCAATCAACAGCCGGGCAGTCCCGGCAATCACGTATAGGCTGGTAACGGCGTCAACACCTATAGGGCCAAGACACAACAGGAAAAGAAAGAAGGCAATCGTCCAGTACACTCTGAAGACTTAAGTAATCTCGTCCGCACAAAGGTACAATTGTTGGCAGGGGAAGAGCTATGGACCAACTCCCTCAAATTAGCAGGAGGACCGAGTATACACAGCTTTGGGGAGCTGAAAGGAGTTAAACGGCGTCTGGCATGGATGGGGGGGATTAATGGATTGCCATGCCCCAGTTCTGTGTTTACCTATAGCTCGAGAAAGGACAAGGGGAATGGGTGGGCGCGGATAGCACCGGTCCATAAAGAAACGTTCAATCAAAAAGGTCATTCACGATAGTGACACAAAGGCGGCCCGGCCGAAGAGCAAAGCCTTCTTAGTTGCGTGGGGAAAAACATAGGGAGGAGCGGTTTCGGGGGGAGATACTAACAGCAGAAAGGGGGTTACAGAGGAGCAGTAGACGTTTACGTAGGAAAAAGAAGATGGCTGAAGGGTCTGTTTCCCAAGAGGTGATAAAACCGGCCGAAGGGAAGAAACTTCACTAACAGCCAAACGGAAAAAGCCGAAGAGTCCTCGCAGGAGTGCTGCTCGATGTCTAACTGGCCAGCTGAACGTTTTTTGAGGACGTAAGAGAGAACTCGTGGGGCTGCAGGGAAAGGCAGGATTCCAAACTAAAGGAGACCTGGGGGCCTGCATGGGAGTCAGAGGGCAAAGAGAAAATCAAAAGTGCCGTATCCCATCAGGGGGCAGCGGGCGAATGTAAACTTTTGTGTGCTTCTGAGGGGGTTCAAAATTGCAGGAAAAAAAAAGAAAAGACGCAAAAACCCCCGCAAGGTCAAAGACAAGACGAAGTGTTAGAGAGGAGTGAAGTAAGAAACGAGAGAAAGCTGAATAGATCAAAGGAGCAATTGAAACGCACTAAGAGAAGGGTAACAAAATTTCGAGGGCCATCTAAAATTTGGAGGGGGCTCGCCGGACAAAAGGGGGGGACATAAAGCCTGGGGCAAGAGCGTTCGTGTGAACGAGATCGAACTGTCTTGAAAACGGGTGAAAAGAACGGGGGCTGCCTTGGAAGAGGGGAGAGGGTTTCGCATGAAACAGAGGGAAGGTGGGGGGGGGGGGCGGATCTCATAAACAGCAATTGAGAAATCAATCAATGGGGGAAGGGAGACTCGGCTTCACGTGTAATCACGGAAAAAGCAATTCAGAACCGAAAAAGGGGTTTCGTGCAAAGAAATCAGCGCTCTCAGCAGATATTGCCAACACGTCGGAATATTTTCGGCGGGGGGGGAAGAGAGAAGATTGAAGTGGCATATTCACGAGGGTGTAAGTGCTTTTGAATGGGGGAAATGAACGGAGCGAATCAACGCTAACGCCCGAGAGTTTAACCATCCAGCAAAGGGCGGGAGTGGGTGGCGTTCATGGATCATCTTATGAAACAGGCGCAAACGAAAACGTCAGCATGTCAGGGTTGGGGGGAGGTGCGCCATGTAGGGAAGAGGGACCCAAAGCATAATTTACTCGGAAGCCGGGAACGAACTCCAGCTATAGACAACGTTATCCAAGCATCAGGTATTTTCCTGTTTGCGGGCGGTCTAAAGGAGCGAGAGAAACAACAAAAAGGAGGGCGAGAGAATTGCGACTGAAAGCCAAGAGTGGGAAAAATAAAGGCGGAGACCGTGGGGAGATGACCGAATTCACTGTTCATCAATACCTATATAAGGAGAGAAAGCAACATGGGCGGGAGAAAGGGCAGCACAGCAGGGAGGAGGGGCTGAAAGTGAAACACGGCAGACGACAAAACAACGGAGGGAAAAGCCCCCCGGTGCGAGGGCTTTGTGCCGTCGAAATAGGGGTATTTTGACTCCGGAAAAGGGATAATCATCAAAAGCAATTATTAAGACAACAAGGTCAATCTTAAATGGGGAGCCAACGGGCAGAAGGGAACTGGGCGAGTGCTGAGGAGGCGAATTCTTCGTTGCACGAAAAAAGTTTGGAAGCTGGTCGAGCGCACGTGAGAAAAAGGCTAAGCAGGAGTACGGAAGTGCCCCGAAGTGAGGCGACACTTGCTGCATGAATATCGTGTAAAGGAAAATTCACAGAGGGAAGGAAAACACTTTCGGAAAACGGGGGGATCAAAAGAAACAGGTGGACGGTTTGGAATGGCGCTGAAAAAAAAGCGTATCCGTCCGCCATACGAACTAAAACTGCAGGCGAGAGGGTCGCAGAATCAAGGCGCGGGAATTGACGAGAACTCATGTGTTTGTGAATGGCGACCGGACGATCGGGACTCTAAACTACTTCAGCGAAAGAGAAATTAAAGAGGATCCGGTCAATGAACTTCGGATTAAGTCGGAGGGAAAAGACCAGGTGCTGGCTCAGGAAAGTTCGAATTCTCCACTCGACTTGCGCAAAAGAGGAAACAGCCGGGGATAGGAGCGTCTCCTTGAGACCCAAACAGGGTGGGGGGGTGAGTCGAGCTGGGGACACTCGACCGGCAGGCCAAAATGAGTGGGGGGGGAGCATGTAAGAGAAATCCTCGTCCGAGGTGGCTGACAGAAGACGCCGGCAGGAGCGGGAATTAAGAATGAGGAGACCGTTTTGCTGGTCAGATGGACAGGCGTGGTTGCAGGGATGGGTCTCAGGAAAAGTAAGAATCTATGCGGAGATCTACCTGCTGAGAAGCAAAGGGAAAAATGATGTGTGGGATAGTATAATACACCAAGCGACTCCTAGTTTTTGCCACGGAAATGACTGAAAAACAAAGGACAGTGGATTCAACAACCGGTCAGAAAAAAGAAAAAAGGAGTAAAGTAAGGGGATGGAAAGAATGTCGACGAGAATTAGGCGGTACGACTAGGTAAATCTCGTCTAAGTCCGAGCGAGTTAGGGGAAGTTTAGCAAGGGGGGGTCCTGGAAGGGGATAGTTAAAGAGGGGGGCATCCAAAGTTAAAAAAAAAGAACAAACTCGCTGCCGGGGTGAGCTTCCAGTAGTCTTCAAAACACTCAAAATGAATAGAGAAAAAGGGAAAAAAGCAAAAGGGGACTGCTTGTGCGTTGGGCCAGAGAGTTTCCCCCCTTGGCAATTGGGATCTGGGGATTTCTACGCGGTAGCAACTGTGAAGTGAACCCAAATGGCCCGCACACCTTTTGTCAAGGGGACCGGTGCGTATCTGACACCGGCGAAGCGAAGAAGTTGAGTGACACCGGCATTTTGGAAACGCGAAAGCCCTCGTGATTTGGGAGGAGATGATAACTTTTATCCCTAGGTAGAAGGGGAATGGGGGAAGTGCAAGACTGGAAATAAGCGACGCAGGCACGACATTCCTGGAAAAGGCCAGGGGGGACTTGGGGAGATTAAAAGATCCCCCACGAGGGTCTTCACCGCAAATGCAGGGGCGAGGGTTGAGCTTTGGAAAACGAATGGCAAAAGTAACCCTTCAGTGAGAGAGGATCAACAACAACAACGGATGAAGGGGAGGGAACAAAGATAACAAAAAGATCGCTTTCGCAGTCAAGGAGCAAAAACAGCGAAAAGATCAAAGAAACTAGAGAGTCAGGGTGAAAAAAGTGCGAATGGGGAATCTGGGCATCGCCAAGGGTAAATAATCCCGTGAAAAAGACTCAAGACACTCTGGCGACGGCGTCAGTAAACGGAGGGGTGCGAAAGAGAAAGGGCTTCAATGGGAGGGTAAGCGGCCGAGTCAAATCAGACTGCTTGAGCATGTGCAGAAACGCAAAGTGTAGCTCGACGAGGGGAGAGCCGGGGTAAGACGGAACCAGGGACAGAAAAGACAGTGGAAATCAGTCACTCAACACGAGAACAAAAGACGCTGCGTAGTCAACGGATCGTCTCCAACTAAGCAGCAGCAAGGGGGGATCTATGCAAAACCTCAGGAAAGAAAAGTGTGAGAAGGAGGAGCGCATCCAGTGAAGAAATTCTTGGCGCTGCAAAAAAACTATGCAAAGGGCAGCCCAAGAACCTTTGAGGGGGTCGGGGAAATTCTGGGAGAAAGGGCAATAAAGGGATGGGGAATGACTTGAGATGCGGCTGAGGGTGCGCTAATACAACAGAGGCTGGGAGAGCGCGAAATCGGAACAGCGCGTGATTCAAATTGAAAAGGCCGAATTCGTTTGAAAGAGACAGAAGGGACTGGAAGGGGGAAACGAAGAGGAAGAGCAGTAGGGGGGTAATCTCTCTTTGCACACAGCTAAACTCTGTGAGCGACTAAAAAACCATCGGTTTCCCGGTGAGAAAGGGGGGGTACAGATCAACTAAAGGGAGGAAAAGAAAGGAGCAAAGAGGCCGAGGAAAAAAAACGGGAGGAAGTTGCAGAAAAATTAAAAAACCTGTGATATCTTAATCGCAGCAAGATCAGTGCTTTGAGTTCTGCTAAGGGCTGGGAGGGGAAGGAGACGAGGGTAGATGGGAGAGGTGAACCAAGGGAAAAAAAAGATTGGCGGACGACTCAATTATTCTCGGAGACGGGTAAAAAGGGGGGGGGGGTGGGGGGAGTGGGGGGGGGGGGGGGGGCGCTGGGTCTTTGGTGTCTGCGCATCCACGAGGAGCAATAAAAAAGGGCACACCATCGGCATTTGGGGGGCAGAAATTTGGGGATGAGAAAAGGACGTAGGGGAGGGAAAGAAAAAACTGAGGTTGGGTAAAGACGCGCCTTTCCCTACGTAAATGGTCATCGTCCGTATTTTCTCGAATTGCGAACCCGAGGACGGATCAAAATAGAGTGAAAAAGAGTACGAAAGGGGAAAGTGACAGGAAATAGGAATTGGGGGAGAAAAGGCTCGAGAGATTGGGGAGGGGGAGAGATGAAGGTAAGCACGTAAAAGTAGCCGAACGCTTGTAATAGACGGTGATGGGGGAAAAGCTACTTCAAAAGGAAGCGGGGGAGGAAAGGGGGACGATGTAGGGTTTGCGCTGAAGAGAGACCGCGTTTAGGGGAGAGTAGATTTCTCATCAAGTTCGCCTTGCAATAAAAAGGGGACGTCTTCCGTCGTCTTGGGAAAGTGAAGGGTCAAGCGAATGAGGAAAATCTAAGTGGTTTAAAAAGACGATCTCGCGAAGATGGAGATGCACGTCGTACAAGAATGGAACAAAATTTGTTCCTTTCCGACTAGTATGAACGACGGAAGGGTGTGTGGGTTAGGGTACTGGTGAATGGAGGGGGCACGTGGAAGAAAGAACTCAAAGAAAAAAGGAAAGGGAAAAAAGACGAAAACGGGCGACGACAACGGGTGGGTCGTATTGCTCTGATCTCTGGAGAAATGGCGCGTCCAGTCCGTGAGACCGCCATGGAAAGTCCTCATCTCCGGCCTTGTGACATAGGAGAGGAGGGGACACGGGGAAGACCATAATGTATTCTTAGGGGGGGGGAGGGGATTAAAAGTCGCAA
>Ga0179593_1559043_pt1 | contig 14166 bp, 15 predicted proteins | sample CZODoug2_1_08_16_FD_185931 | JGI IMG/M metagenome (GOLD analysis project Ga0179593, IMG submission 185931) | Vadose zone soil fungal communities from Angelo Coast Range Reserve, California, USA - CZODoug2_1_08_16fungal (PacBio error correction) | ecosystem: Environmental > Terrestrial > Soil >...
TGAGGGGATCGACCGCGGTGGGGCGGGGCCCGTGTGTCAGGGGCAAAGAATGGGGTCGGGTATCTAAAACAGGGCGCAAGGCTCCCTCGAGTTTGGGGGCACGTGTTGCGCACAGTCTAAAATGTGGGCTCGGGGGGGGTGCTCCAAGTGACAATCAGCACAGTGATGGAGAAAAAAAGGGGGGGGTGCCACAAAGACATAGTCGGGAAAACACGACGGGGGGCCAAAGCCGCAAAAAAGCGGCAACGAAACCCGTATTCGGTCGGAAGAAAAACGAAGAATGCGTGGGGCGTACGAGGGCGGGGGGGGACGGGGAACCCAACGGGCCATTGACTAGGGCGGGCGGTCATAATGGCAAGACAATTGTGCAACGACCCGGGGTAAAATAGGACAAACTTGGGCTAGTCAACTGTGGACAGGCAATAGTACGTATCATGACGGAGAATGTGTACTAAAAAAAACAAAAATGTTGGACACGACCCGCCTTGTCAGGAAAAAAATGCAATATAAACATACAGTCCCCGTCAGGGGGAAAGAAAATGGACGACAGAACTTGAAAAAAAAAAAGAGCGGCGTATGGTCTCTCGGAGGAGATTACAACCGAATGACTAACGCTTCGAAGAACACACACCGGAAACGAGAAAAAAAAAACCGCCACCGAACAGCGAACGGGGAGGATCAGGGTAAATTGGGGGGTCTCTGGAGTTACTGCAGAAAGAGAAAGACGGGGAGGAAGGGGCATGGACATCAGAAAGACATCAAAAAAGAGTTGTATGGTAACCGTGTTCGCGCACACTAAATCGCGGCAGCGGGATCATGAGAGCAGGCGGCACCGTGTCCAAGCAGTTACGACAAAACAACGAAAAAAGCGAGTGGGTATAGGAGAGAGGAAAAAAGCTCGCGACCACGAGAGTGAGAAAATAAAGCAGGAAGTATATGACCGAGCAGAAAGGCGGGAAGCGTATAGGCACGTAAAAAGAAGACCGGCGTAAGGAAAAGACCTGCGGGGGTGAAACGTGCAGGATAGGGGGCCGTCGAAAAGATTGCAATGGGAACGGGCCAAGTGGCACGAAGGGGCAAAAGCAACGTTGAAGATCCATGCACGGGCGAGGTCAGAGGCAAAGGGATAAAAAAACGGCTACTCCATGAAGAAACTAGGGCCCGATATACCGGGGGGGGTGGTGGTGGGAGGTAGACGCTCACGCCCGACCACAGCGGCGGAGAAGAAAAGTCCAGCCAAGTTGGTCCCGGCAGGGGCGAAGAACGCACCGTGCCATGATATTGCGTGAATGAAAAGGGGGAAAAAAAAAGAATTCCCGGGGATAAGACAACCGACGGCTCAGGCATAAAAGGAAAATACTTTCCGTATCCAGGAGAAAACAGAATTCAGGGCCAGCTCTTAGGCACCGAGACGAAGCGTCTGACGAAGGGAAGAATCAAAAAAAAGGAGACGAAAGGTGGTAGAAAACCCGTAAAGCCAATAAAAAGGGGAAGCACCGATGACGCCGTACACCTTCGGCACCAGCACGAAAAAGATAGCAGGGCATGATATTAATTAGGAATGCTAAGAAGGTTGCCAAATGGGGCCTTCTCGTCGTGAGTGGAAGAGGCCCAACAACGAAACGAGAAATTTCAACGGACTTGCGCCTAAGGCTAGGCCTAAAAGGAAATGAGCCATCACCACAGCGTATAAACTGGGCAGAACATGAACGGGGCTAACAACACATCTCGACAAACACGGAGGAGATGTCTCCCCCCAAGCGGAGAGGCGAAAGGCGATCTGGGGGAGGGAAAGGAACATGACGATAGAGTCATCCAGCGGTAATAGTCGCCCACGATCGCCATCACGACTAACAAAAAAGCCAAACGATTCCCCTACGCCCGCCAGAGGAAGAATAAGGAAAACCAGCGCGGTGGGGGAGCTACTTTATATAAAGCCAGCTTATGTGTACCGGGGAAAAGGGAAACAATTGTCATGGCTGGGCAAGCGTAACTCATCAGCTCAGCAAGGGACATCTATCCAACTCAAAGTCCCGAGACTCGCAGTGGGGCAACGGACAGCGCAGGGTCCCTGACGAGGGGCGGGGACACGACTCCGGCAGGATTAAAAGAGGGCTGCGAAATCCTTAAAAATCACGCGCTGACTTGTTGTTAACGGTGCGGAAAAAGGAAAAAAAGGGCTGCTGCTACCGGCTTGAAAAGTCCCTCGGTGGTCGTCCCGTCCTGACATCGAGTGGGGGTACGTGTCAGGGGAGAAAGAGCAAAAAATGTCAAGTTCGTGAATTCGGGTCTGAAAGTTCCAGGGTAGAAGCAGGCGCTGAGAGGAGGGTTCGCAGGGGTGGCATCGGAGGGGGCGGTGGAGGAAAATGCTTTTTTGTGCCGTGCCCGGATTTTGCGACCTCTTCTGGAATGTGATCGATGGCGGAAAAAGAGCGGGGCAAAGGTTTCATACGTCCGGGCAGCTTCTTGAAAAGGGAGTACCGATCGACGCTACAGAGCACCCGCCTCGGAATCTGAGAATAAGAGATGGGGAAGCTGATATCGCTGATCAGCATACAATCGCCAGGGTGGGCGGGGCGAGGGGGGGCCAGGGGGCTCAACAGCACTGGTAGACCCAAGGGTGTTCGCCACTTCGCCACAAAAGGGGCTGTACGAAAATCGAAAAACCGATGCGAGGAAAGCTCGCCTGCGACCAGGCAGAACGAAGGCGCGAATTCCCAGGGGTAAACAGTAGAATCATCGTCCCTTCGCGGGGAAGGGCTCTGGGCCGGGTGTCAGTACTCTTCCGCTCGGCCACCGAGCGGAAAAAAATACGCGACATGGTCAAAAGCTGCGGGAAATCAAACCAAAGGAAAAAACCCGGGACTTGTATATGAAATAGGCTATCGTATCAATTCCTGCTGCAGAGGAAGAAAAGCAAAAGATTAAGGTCGTGCGAGAATAGAACGTCCAGGGGACGCGACAAAGCGTCCGTTGGACGAACTGAGGCAAAAAAAGTGAGCGGCGACCTATTGCCACAAAGACAACTCATTCAGCCACATCAACGCCGTCCGGTACGAGGAGGCGGGGAACGGCATCTGCGCGTGAAAGCCGAACTTTCGAAGTCAGCATTTGACTCTGAGGGGGACGCGGGGCAGGAAGAAAAAAACGCGACTTGATCGGGAGGGCCGCTCGCCCGTAAAGCAAGAAGAAAAGACAAGATCAATTTCCACATGTGCTGGGAAAGAAATGGAAGACCGGCCACGATCACTGCACTACAAGCGGGCGGCACGAAAAAAATTCTTACCATGGAACCTGGGCGTGGTCTGATAGTCAGGTAAGTGGACTCTCTGAAATCGACGGGCCTGTCTCAGCCCCGGGACATGACGCAAACGGGAATATGGCGTTTATTCTGCACGCAGGGAACAGGGGAAGGACAACTACGGCGCGTCCAAGCCCCAAAACCAGCACAAAGAGGGCGCCAGGTTCTGTGGCCCGAAAAATCCGAGCGATGAAACTGAGGGAAAGCAGGAGTTGAGGGAAATCTAAAGAAAGGCTCAAAACAAGGCACGGGTTCGCAAAAATCAAGGTAGTGGCTTGCGTAGATGAGGCATCAAGGGAAAGGACGACTGAGAAGGCTGCAGCCGCAGACTGGGGCCCGAAGCGCCCCGAAGGGGTAGAAAAAACAGAAGCGGCGGATGCGATCAAGCCCGATTTCAACGGAAAAAAACATAGGGGCGTCGTGGGCTTCACGAGCGTGGTAAAGCGCGCTCTGGGCGCGCAAATGGCCCGATTAACAAGGGGCTTTGGAAAAACCCACAAAAAAAAAAAAAAAAAAAACAGACCTACAACCGTGAGGCTAAGGATAATGCCCGAGGGTCCTAAAACAAACAATGGGACGAAGAGGTGGTCAGTTGCGGACAAAAGCAGCGGCTAGAAAACCCGACAGAGGTAGGTGGCCTCCGAAAAGACAGTAAAAAACCGCTCACATCGCCGTTAAAAATAAAGAGGGAAGAAGGGTAGGAATCCGGTGGATTCTGACCAGGAGCGGCAGATAAAAAAGCTGACTAAGTTGCCGCTTCCAAGTTGAAGTAACAGGCATTCGATACAGGGAATCCCTTTCGAATATATCGCGAGCAACACAGTTCGTCGCCAACTTGTGGTCAGATGAACGTGCCGGGGAGTCTAACGAAGAAGGAAAAACGTAGACGTGGGGAAATATCAGTCCAGCATCGGCACGGAGGATATTCGTCACATGCTAATTTTGGACCTCGATTGCGACAAGCCCTCAGGAGTAGTCTGTGAGGAAGGTAATTAAGTTGGGGACGGGGCGACGTATCCTCGAACCCATTTTGAGAGACTGCAGCCGGGGTCGGCTATGACAATGCTACGTCAGAGAGCAAACGAAAAAATTCAAAGGGCCTAAAGGGTCTCATCAAGCGTCCTAAGATATCTCGTCCGGTAGAGCATTCGAAAAACATCAAGGGGCCATTTCACCTTCGGGGAAAGGGGAGACGAACGAAAAAGTCCTGGGAACAGGCTACGACCATCCTATAACAAACAACCAAGGAGAAAAGAGTATTGGGGACGTAGCGCATGCTAGGTACAAAGGACGAAAAAAGGGATGGGAGACGCCTCAACCAGGGAAAGGGATTGCCTGAGCGCCTGCCCAAGCGAAGAAAAGCCTAACACTGCCGAAAGAACCGGTACGAATATCGAACGAACGTGCGGCTGGAGAAAAAAACGATAGAAGACACTTGCGCCTTAAAAATAGTAAAGACTCCGAGAGGAAGGGGGAATACCTCCAAGATTGAGCAAAAAAGCACGCGCGGGGTACGAATGTCATTCCTGGGACGGACGACGCAATCCTGACTCCGGGAGGGGGAAAACGAGTCCCAAACGGTCGAGATGTCGGGCGAAACCGAATCAATCAAGGAGCAGGGATCGGGAATCGGAGATTTCACCGCGCGACCAGTCGGGAAAATCGATAGTAATTACATGGAAGCACTAACGGGGAGGCGAAGACTTTATCCTGACGGACGCCAAGGTGTGAGAATTACACTCTTCTCTAAGGCAGCAACTATACCGATGTAAATTCATCCGGACAGGGGAAGAAATCAGAAAAGGAAAGAGAGTCGGATAGTTTAGGGTGGAGCAGCGCAAGGATATCTTGGAACGATCGGTGCTGGCGAGATAAAACCGCATCCAGTCTCGTACCAGGCTTGCATCCAGGCGCTGGAGTAAATCTCCACAGGGAATAGAGCTACCCGATGATCTTATCGCGCAAGCGCCAAGACAGGAAAGGGCGTAATCGGGCAGCCGGTAGCAGACTGGGAAAATCGCTCTCGGATCGGGTAAAGCGAATCAAAAAAAAAGAGGGAAGGGAAAGAAATGTCGGCTTGCTCGCACAAAAAGCGATATGGCGAGAGGCTCGAGGCGGAGGGGAAAAGGAATGGAGTCTTCGGCGAAAAGGGAATGGATGGGGATAGGTCCCGAAAGTGCAAAAGGGAGGGCAGCGCCACATCAGCAGGGATTCGGGTACGAAAACTGCTTCGAGAGGGTTTTGTAAGCAAATCGGCGGGGTGGACGCAATCTACCAACCCGCATTCTCAAACAGAAAAAAGAAACTGGGGAAAATTCCCTGGGCACATCACTGAAAAGAGGGGTGGTGCCATGGCGAATAGGAGGTGGGAGAAGCCAACAGAAAAGTATGGGGGGGAACATCGATCTACCCGTCCCTAATGCGTCGGCAATACAGCCGATAAGGAGGAAGTCAATCCAGGGCAAGGGGAAGCCCGCTCTCAGAAATGGGAAACTGCTAACACCTTGCCGCAGCAGCCAGAAGAGGGATAGCAAGTGATCGGCGCGCCGAAGAGGCTGGAAAAACCACCCATTTGGTTAGTCGTGGGGAGTGGCATGGAACGCTTGGCTAACGAAAGGGGGAGGACACGGCATTCGCCAAAAAAAACATTGGGAGGTGGGAAATATATCACGTATCTAGAGGGAGCCAGGAAAGCGGAAGCAGAAAGGTCTACAATGGAGGACCACGAAACTCTTGAGCAACGTACACTGGATAATCAAAGAAAGAGCCGGTAGCTTATTAGAACTCTGGGCTCACACCTAACGCGACACTTTTGATTAAGTGAAAAAAAAAATGGACCAAATAAACAAATGGGTGTGGACGCGGGGGAATAGATAAGGTGGCCAGGGTGATGCTAAGTATTTGCTGATATCCTGGTCTGTCACTGCTCCGGAAGAGACACCGTGGGAGAAGGCTTTCGGGAATGGACGCTGCAAATCAGGGAAGAGACAGGCAGACTAAAAGTTCTTGATGTGGTGCAGCGGGGTGCTGCACGCTTCTAAACATAGCAGTCGCTTGTCTAGGATCTCGCCAAAGTAGCGGGGAGTGTCGTTCATCCTATGGGGGGGGGAAAAGTTATAAAGGCTGTAATGACCCGCCTATCGGGAAATCCCCCGGAACGAGAGAAAGCGCTCCACCATCGTATACCGAGTCGGTAAATTTGACTACGGGGCCTCTGGGGGGGAAACTCGGCCAGGGGGTCGATACAGAGGGAAAGCGTCATAAAAAAAGAGAGGCTTAACTAGACTCCAAACGACCTAGAACGGGGTCCGATAGGAGAAGGGTCCTGGGACCGTTCAAGCTTGGCTGGTTCGTGTGTTGGGGTCAGAGTGTTAGCGGGTATCAGGAATTTCTGAACGGACAGGGGGGAAGGGGAAGAGATGGGGCATCAAAAGAGAACATAGCGGGATGGAAATTCTAGTGCTCTAACAAAAGGACCAAAGCACGCTCCGTGGACGATTCTAAAACAAGGACAGTGTATGAAGGCGAAAGGAGAGCGCGAGAAAGACAAAGCCGACGCGAGGCCAGAGTGGTGATGTAAAGGCACATTGAATAAGAGCGCCTTAGGCATCGCAGATCGTCCGCCAGGATGAAAAATATCCGAGAGGGACCGAGGGCAGAATTTAAGAGTGAACGGCACGCGTCGGAAAAAACGAATTTCCCGGCGTAAATGGAGAACGAAGCGTTCAAGACGTTGGTGCAAGGAGACCGAGGCGAAGGTGTATTCCCATGCCCAGGGAAAGAAGGTCAAATATGAAAGCAAAGCGCCGTGGTCCGTCATAGGCGAAACGCCGGATAAAAGCGCCGTACTCAAGTGATCACCCCGTTGAGACCGGGACCGGAACATACGAAAGAGATTGGGCCGCGCGAAGGAAAAAGAACACCGACGATGGCTATACAACTTCTGATTAACCGGAACCTGTGATGGGACGATCAAGTAAAGGGGCAGCTGTAAATCCCAGAATATTGTCAATGCGTAACAACAACGGGGAGTGGGAGTTAGCACATGATTCGGGAGCGACTCTTGACACGAGAGGAGGATCAGGCATACCTTCATTGGAAATACGAAAAGACAAACGCTACGCTCCTCGGTAGGGGGAGAAAGACCCACACTCGTCGTGAGAGCGCTGGTTCCGCAAGCAGCCATCAACAAAATAGAATAGGACCATTGACATAATCGAGAGATCACCGAATGACAGTGCGATAATCATTTAAACACAGACCTTCCAGCAGAAGGCATTGAACAGTGCGTCCACGGTTGGGTGCGCATTTGAAAGAGGTCCGAGCTTGTCGGGGGTATTTGCTGATCGGCCTACGAAGGTGGGGTGTAGACGTAACCACGCGGACGTAGCGTAAGCGCGCTTAGCCACTTGAAGAAACAAATCAGACGGGAGGACAACAGGATACATCAAGGGCTGCCGCGGGGGAAAAGTCTACAACATACAACACGCCCCAAGAAGGGAGGAGGAGGTGGGGGGCTGGGACCAAAACCCGGAAGGGTGGTTTCGCAGCGTCGGCCGGTATCAGCGGGGGCGAGGGGCGATGCACATAAGCGACGGGAACATAAGACCGTTGAAAAGGAGAAGATATATACGACGATCGGGCAAGGCTCCCCATATCACTCAAACAGGTGCAGCGGAGAGTACTAAAATGCAAAAAGCTTGAACTCATATAGGCCAAAAGCGCCGCTAGACGGGCGAAGGAACGGGGAAGGCGGTTGAGGGAAGAAGCGGAGGGGCCCAGCAGTCTCGTCGGCCGAGGGAAAAGGACGCCGTCGGGATTAAAGAAGGGCCGAGGTGTCAAAACGCTCTACATAGAACATGAGGAAGATCGTGTACTACTGGATCACTGGGCCCTATTGAAGACGGCGAAGCTCGGACATACTTTGGACAAGGGTAGAGTGTTGGGGAAGTGGAAAAAGACTTGGGGAAGGGGAAGGGGGGATTGGCCGGGTTCTTCGCCGGACCTCCAAACAGCGTGCTGGCCTTGACTCGAGAGGTGGAGTGTACGGGAGCGCGCGAACGCGGTCCAGGGTACTTTCGAATTCGTTTGAAGCCCTGGATGGAAAGCAAGACGAGGACTAAGGGGAAAGGAGAGAGGGTGTTAGCAGATAAGGGGGATTGATTGGAGTCCAAGTGGAAGATGAAACTTGCCATCAGAGGAGGACCGAGTCGATCTGGGGTCGTACTATTGAAAAACATGTCAAAAGAGATATCGGGTTCAGTGACCGGCAGGATGCGCTCCACAAGGTTCTTCCGTCGCTACGCCCCGGTTTTCGCTTAAAGAACATAAGCATCCGACCGCAGCGGGCGAAAAGACCGCGAAAAGAGTTGCGACGCGAGCTGGTGCGAGGCTAGCGACTAAGCAGGCATACAGCACATCGGAAACCATGACGGTGGTGGGCCGAATGGCTGGCGAGATAGAGACGGCAACAAAGAGGGGGAAGCATTGGCGCCTAGATGCGGAGGTATAGAAGAAATTACACCAGGGGTCTTTTCAGTTGCCGGGAACTCATGAAAACATGAATGAACACAGCGCGAAAAAGGAATCTGGGCCTCGATCATGGTGGGGGCATGGCTGGATGATAGACTTGCCAAAAACAAGAAAGCAAGATTAACCACCTTTCAATCCAATCGACGTGACGGGGCAGGCGATGAATCTAGGTCTCAGATGCGAACGGGGGGTGGTCAACGGGCCGATCTACGGCAACTCGGACTGGCGCACCTGCGACGGAAGAAGAGGGTCAAAATCAGCAAAAGGGCCCGGGACAGGTGGTATGTTGACAGCATCTTGAAATGATACTGGAAGGTCGGTTTGTTTTCGGGAGGGCCAACAGGAATTCACATGGAACAGGAGGCGGCGCGCAAGGGTGCTAGGCTGTCCCCGGAAGCCCCGTTGTGTGGCAGACCACGGAGAAAAGGGAAGCCGGCTTGGGGGGAAACAGAGCCGAAAGGATCGCAGAACTATCCGGCAGAGACAAGCTAAACAGAGCCGCTACCTGGGCAAGTCATAGCATTGTAGAGCACAAAAAGAAAAGTATCCGACATCATTGTTCGCTGAGTATCCACGCGAAACGTCGAGGAACCACCGTCTTTCTGACTGTGCGTTTTGTGTGGTGAGGGGTGGGGTGCTGGGTATCTGGGGGTCAGAAGACAACGGGCGCTCAGGAAAGCCGTCAAATGCGATGAAAAGCATTCGGAAAGGTGCTTGAAAAACTGGGAGATCAGACAAGAAAAAGCGTGAGGACGCTCCCAGGCCGGAGGAGGACGCAAAAGGGGGGAACATGAAGAACGGGGCTTGGGCAATTAGAAAAGTGAAGGCAAAGATTGTTTGCCAGGGACAAGGATAAAAGGCTATACAACACCACTTTAATCTCGCTGGATGTCAGGGGGGAAGAAAAAAAAAAGAATCGGGAAGGGAATAAACCGGGCTTGCTCAGAAACCGCCTGACTACAAAGAAAAACAAAGAAAGAGGGAGCCGGGTCTTTTTTAACAGGGAATTTGGGAAAGGGGGAAGAGCTCGAGACATGCGTTGGGGGGCGCCCAAGACTAAGGGAAAAAAAATCCTTAAGTTGGGAGCAGCAAAGACAAAAGGCTTGTGGGGCAGAGGGGTAATTATGCCAGCGCGAAGGGGTGTGACCCTGACGGTCATCCAGTTACATTCCTGCTAAAGCCTTGCGAAACAAAAAAAGAACTACGAGTAAAGCAGCCAAAAAAACAATAATGCCCACCCCCACACCCACACCGAGGGCATGGTGCGATCAATTGACCGTGGGGAAAGTCTGTCTTGGGAAACATCCCTTTCGTCGGTATAGACAGGGGTAAACCGCTAAAGGATCGGCTTGGAAAAAGGCCTGGGCGAAAGGCACAGAGGAGGGAGGGGAACGGGTGAGTGCTCATTGCAGTGAAAGGCATGTATTCTAGCTGAAAGAAGATAAGTAAAAGTCTCTTGGAAAGGCAACCAGCATAGTGACTCAAGCAGGGTCTGACAGAGTGGGACCGGAGAGCCGAATGACACGACTATGAAAGTGCAGGGAAGCTACCGGATTGCCTCAAGAGGCGCCCTAATCCGGGCTCGCGGACTGGCCCTGCAGACTGAAGCGGCTGGCGCTCAAGACTCTATCGTAAAAAAGGAAAAGGGGCCCATGGGGGTCCCGGGGGGTGGGGGGGTGAGGGAGGTGGGGGGTCAGAAATCGTAATGGGAAAGTATATTATAATGGCGTCACGTAACGACGGTACTTTTCAAGGAGAAACCGCCGCTTCGCCAGAAAGTTCAGCTCGTGGTCTAAAGATGACCAGATCTATAGAGGATCCTGTCCGCGTGGGGGTCAGAAAGGGGGAGGCTCGGGGAAGGGGGCAGGATGCCTACTCGACTGATGTAGAAATACATGACCACGTTGGGGGGACCTCAGTTAAAGGCAATGTCTATTTATTCCCAGGGGTGGGGAAACCCGCTAATTTAGGCGACCGGCACGGTTGGAAGAACTCGGGGGGTCGAGAGGGAGACGCGCCAAATAGGACGAACCCAAAGCAATGCCTCTTTGTATGCAACGAGAGTCTGACCGATTTCCTGCAAAAAGAGGGGAGGTTAGGGCGAAGCCAGCCTGAACTAGGTGAGGACCTAGATGTCTGCCTGGAAAAGGATTCGTGGAGAAAGAGCATGGGAAAGTGACATTGGGAAAGACGGCGGGTCTGAGGGAAGAACGGAATTCCTCACGGGGGAAAATAGACACTCAAATCAACACCAACAACAGGTTAGGGTTCTGTGAGATGTAGGACGGGTGAGCGCAATGGCAACAGAAATCCCCAAGGCTAAAAGTCCACAGAAAACGAAAGGGAAAATTAGACAACTGTCAACCGAACCAGGAAAAAACGGAACGCCCGACAGGAACGGACGGAGGACTCACGCTAATAAAAAGTCGGAAGAAGAAGATAGAAGAACGATGGGGCGCCTGATTAGCGAGAAGCAGAGAGAAGGGGAAAAGCGCTAGAGCGTGAGAATGGGCTCGATGATACGTTGTGGGACACCGCACAATGGGAAGGGAAAAGTAACGGGAGTAATACACCTCCGGGGACGGAGGCGCGGCCAAGAAGTTAAGGGGCAAAAGGGGGGTAAAAAGGGGAGAGGCACTAAGGAGAAAGGGGCTCCGTCGCCATCAGGACCTCGGGAAATCAAAGATATTTCAACGCGCCGCAGGAGTCGGAGAATAGGAATATTGATCGGGGAATGAACATGAACTGGTGATCACCTAAGCGGTTAAAGAGATAGGAGAACCGCCCTGAGTAGCGCGTAGTGGACTGCAAAGTTAAGTGACGGTGCCTCGAAGAGGAATAGTGGATGAGGGGCCAGAACGAATACATGGGGATGTCATCAAGGATCTATCGGCGGATGAGAATCCCTAAGCTCAAAAATAAGGTTGCATTCGGCGAGGAGTTCAGATGAATAGCACAATCAAACTATATTCAGGAAATGCGGCATACAAAAAATCGGGGAGGGGCGGAGAAAATTCGTGGAAGGGGGAAAGCAAACGGAAACCTAGAGGGAGGGGCCATGGCGCGCTAAGCGAACCGGAATAAAGTCAGCCTCCTCATGTGTAGCAGAGGAAATGAGGCTCAACTCATGGTCACACCCGGCCGGATACAAGCGTGGTCGCAATTGTGCTAAGGCCAGGTCAAATCGGCGAAGCTGGGGGCAGAGGAGGGCAAGTGACAATAAGAAAAAATCACATGCAGGCACGCCCCCCAGGCGCCTAACGGTGAAAGGGCTGGAAAGCAAAATGGGAAGCCCGTTGGGAGGTCCTGGCGAGAACCGCATCGAGGGGAGCACAGGGTGGGGGCTGGCAGGCTGAACAGGGGCCTGGGAATCGGGCTGGCGTGGCGAAAGGAATCCCCGTAAACAGCCACATCAACAGGTAACAGTACGAGGCCGAGATTGGGGGGATAAGAGCTGCGCATTCCAGCAGGACGAAGGCAAGAAAGGCATGGGCCAAAAAAGGCGACCAAAGGGGGCCGAATGGGCAGCGGGGAGTTTGAAAAGGAAACGGACGCGGGGTATAAGCGTCAATGCGCATAAATCGTCGCAAGTCAAGGACAGTAAGCAAGAACGGCCTAGAAGGAGGGGGGAGGTCATATACAATCGGAACCAGCACAAAAAGAATGAACTTCAGTAAAAGGGGGGGGGATACTTACAGGCAATGTGGCAGCGAACCAGAACCTAGCAAGGGGCATAAATGCGCGTAAGCCCAAATGGAGCGCCATAAAAACTATTACGTGTACCAGAAGGGTACCGGAGATACATGAGAACGTGCAGGATTGTTACGTCAGATAACGTGACGAGCGGGGATGGGCACGTTATGTCACATGATCCGGAACTGACCGGAGCTTGACCGTATATCTGTTTTCACATAAGTCGAGGGCGGGAATCCAAAAAAAGAAAGCCTTCGCCGAAAAGAAAAAAGGGGAAGAGTAGGGGATAACATACTGGGATCGACGAGAATATGTTGGGGCCGTGGTCATTCCTCGAGTACGATGAGGAGAGTGATTTGAAGTGGAGGGAGGTGAACTATCAATAAATGAGTGTCGAATATCCTGATCGGGTTCTAAAGAGAAAAATTGGGCCCTGGCTGGTCAGCGCGACTTCGTAAAAGGGGGGAAAATCGGTGCAATCCGACATGGAAGACCCGTAAATGAGGAAGGGAACAGGAGGTGGAAAGGGAGGGTAAAACGGGGGAAAGGTTGCAGATGGACCCCAGGGGGCAGGGGGGCATCGCCGCGAGGGGGCAAGAGTGACGGGGGACCACCACGAGGAAAGAAGGCGACCAAAGCAAGGTCCGATTAGTATACAGGACGGTTAGGGGGGTCCACACAAGCCAGGGCGGGGGGCTAATCTATCATTAAGGAACGAGTGAGTAAAAAGCAGCAAACAGGATGACGGGGTCACTCAACGACAATGGAGGCAGAAACAACGTTAATTAAACGGCTCAAGCCAAAGGCGTCCCCGCCTCCAAAAATCAAATGAGTAAGAAAAAGAAAGAGAGCAACAATCGCTCGAAGGGATGGGATTGGCCGAAAGAGGACCGAAGACTTGCTCGGCAGATATCTAATCCTGGACCCGGAGGGGAAAGAAGAGGGACCGGACGTATTAAAACGATGCATCGACGGGGGAGAACAACAGATAGAAAAAGGCATCGGGTATGAAAGCAATAGTAACCGAAAGCAAAGAATAAATTAGTTCCGTCGGACGGATCTCAAAGCGGAGGGACGCATCGTCCCAAAAGTGTCCAGAGAACGCTTTGCCAGCGACAAAAAACAACGGCGGGGGGAGATCGAGCAGCAGCGTTTAGGTAGGGGTGGGCGAGCGCTGAACGGAAAGCAAAGGGGAGACTTCAGCAAGAGGTGGAAGCGGACCCAAACAACAACAGTAAATTCTCGAATTCAAGGAATCAGCAATTATGAAAAATAAAAAGACGTTGAGGCCAAGAGCACATCGTCGTGCGTCTTAGATCTCAAAATCTCTCGAAAAAAACTAAAAAGAAAATTCAAAAAAACGAAAGCGCGAATGATTTTCCGCAAGCCCGAAGTCGGCCAGAATACCTCCTGCCCGGAATTATGTAGGGAGCGAACAGCGTGGGGCTATTCGACTAAGAGCCAAGAATGGTAACGGTTAAATGCGGAAGAAGGGGGGGGGTCTTTTGGGGAGGTTGGACAAAAATTGGGCCCGTTATGCTCTCGACGAGTAGAAGGTCAAAGCCGACGAGATACGAGTAATAGGCTCAGCGCAAAGAAAAAAAGGGAATAGACCTTTCAAGAGGAGGAGTGGGGGTACA
>Ga0179593_1334608_pt1 | contig 14165 bp, 14 predicted proteins | sample CZODoug2_1_08_16_FD_185931 | JGI IMG/M metagenome (GOLD analysis project Ga0179593, IMG submission 185931) | Vadose zone soil fungal communities from Angelo Coast Range Reserve, California, USA - CZODoug2_1_08_16fungal (PacBio error correction) | ecosystem: Environmental > Terrestrial > Soil >...
CGCACACACGTAAGTGGGAAAAAAAGGGCGGGGACTGAGTGGAAAGGTTGGAACGGAAAAGAAACAAGAAGAAAATTATTGAATCCGCTGTTTTTTTAGCCTAAGGAACATGAAAGCCTCAACAACTCGAAGCTGATTAATTGAGTCGACGGCGTGAGACGGGGAGGAGGGGGGAATTCGTCGAGGGTTGTGGGGGAGGGAGGTGGGTGCTTGACTTCTGCGAAGGACGGGGGTAAAGATACTTTCCCTAACCAAACATAATTAAAAACTTCTGAGGGGAAAAAACACTGGCCAATGAGCGGGCTTGTACAAGTGTGGAAGAGGTAAAGGCATGGAAAAACTGCAAAGATTTCTTGATCCGAAAAACAGGGGGAAGTGAGGGGCCTCCCTGCTGGAAACGGGGGAGAGTCAAAAAGGAAGAAAGGCGTGTTCAACGGTCGAAAACTAAAAACAAATTGGCTGGGGAGAAAGAACCATGGCCTAACAAAGCCCACCCCGGCGGGTGTCGACCTGGCTAAAATCTAGCAATCCTAAAAACGCTTTTCAGTTAGATCAGGCGGGGTTCTTATGTGTTGAGGGGGAACGACAAATATCGGTTTTGGGAAATTCGCTAACAAAAAATAACTTGGGAACTGGGAGCAATACTTAGGGCACGAAGGGGGTAGAGGGTTTACAAAGGCGTCCATCTCGAAAAACGGGGGTCCCTAAGGGATAGATTCCGGGGGAGATATGATGACGCGAAAGGGATGGTCGACGACAATGACTTTCGAGAGGACGTTTGGGGGGGGCGGGCGAACCAAAGGGAACTTTTATCAGTAAAAAAAATGGTGGGGAGGACCGAGGAAGGTGGGGGATGTAGGGCTTCCGCGGAGAGTCGTGATACTACCTATTCCAAACTCCAGAATCCACGTAAAATGGGTGCATTGCAAGGATCAAACTGAAGAACAGGGAAATAAATCTTACGCGGTGAGGTGTAGGGGGAAACATCAGATTGGCTTCTATCCAAAGTAAAGAGATTGTGGGTTCGTGTGCCACAGCATCCGAATAAGGGTAAGGTAATCGGTGCGCCGACCGCCCATTTTTGAAAAGTTCCCGGGAAGGGTAATACATCTGTGCTTTCATGCTGTTGGCCTGTTGGGTCTTTTTGAGAGGTGCATTTGGCATCACTACCTGACCGAAATAACCTGTACGTAGGTTTTTACCTGGCAGGAGAGTTGATTTAGCGTCACGACTCTCCTCTGATTGGGGTCTTGGCAAGGCAGACCGCAAGGCTTTGCTCGGTTGCCCGACCGGGGACAGAGGGTCTTTCCGGAGGACAGGCGCTAAGGCTTGGGCCGCGAACCGTTTGTCCATACTGACTCCGGTGCTCTGTAGCTTATAGAAAAAAATGTATGATTAAACCGTGTAGGTCATAATCGTGGAGGCGGGGGGAAGAATTTGACTTGACTTTTGTTGTGTCTATCTGAGGCTCCGTCGCTCATCTTCCAGAGCCGGTAGCCAGGGGATGAAGAAGAGGAGGTTTCTTGTTTTCACACCCAAGTTTTCGAAGCTTCTCGGCTTCGAGGTAGGGAGAACACCGTGTCACAGAATAGGGGTCTTCCTGGATGGCCTCTATCCATACAACAGATAGGGTCAAATGTTAATTACAAGTCCAGGGGGGGGGGGGTTGGGCTGCCTGTCGCAATATGACAGGCGGGCTCAAGCTTGCGGGAAGAGGACGCATCCAAATCCCTCCGGCAGAGGTTTCTGCTTCTTCATTTTTGACTTCCTAATGGGAAAAATGCGCGTTGACCTAGGGGGGGGGGAAGCAATTTTGTAGTGTCTTTCTAAGCTTGGGGTCTTCACCGAATAAAATGGTGGCTCCGGATAACTGATCACAGACTGGTCAGGATAAATCTTTGGGTAGTCTGAAAAGAAAACTGGGACTGACAAATGTTGGTGGGACGAGAATAAAGGGGAAAGTCCGGCATCTTTGGTTGAATCGAAGACTCAAAAGAGGTATTAAAATAGAGAGAAATAAAATCATCCGCCGGCTCGTCAAGGATTTAGGGCAAAAAAGGGCAACGCATTATCTGGATTAAACCCGTCAGGCCAAAAGAATGCGGCCAAAGTTCGTATGTCATTTATCCTTTGACGACGGAAAAATGGTGGGGGCCGACCCCCGCGAGAGGCAGCACTTCAACCTTCGGAAAAAGAAGCTCAAGCTGATCTATGAAAAACCTCAGCCATCCTTCACCTTCTCTAAGAACTTTGAGGTCCCAGCCAAAATACGACGAACAAGCATTGCGAAGGATGGATATCGCTGGCCTCTTAAGACGCTCAAGGCCCAAGATTCCAATAAAACAGCCCTAGCTACAGGGGTGGATAGCGGGGAGCAAGAGTCTCTAATAAGGGGCACTCATGAACTCGAAAGTGGAGGGACATTGGGTGTACGCAAGACCCTACAAGGTAGGGAATAAAAACCCTCCTAGGGTTCTGGCAATCAGAGGAGCCGGATGGAAAGGCACACACCGTCAACGCAGGCAAAAAAGAAGGGCCAATAAGACGATTACTGGCGCCACACAAGAATGACAGCTCGTCTGCCGCTCCTATGACCGGGGTTTCTGGGAATCCAGTTTCGCGGGAAACGGGCAGAAAGATAGTACTCCAATAAAAGAATAAAACGAGAGCAGGGGTGGGTGAACAAGAAGGGGGGGAAAGCCTGTCGCCTTGCAACACCACCCTCATATAATCCGCCACCAACCTGATGTCTGTGTCCACTCCGGGGGACGGTTTCCGTGCTCCAAGGCATTGAGTAAACACCTACGAAAAAAACAATCCTCAACAACGTGCCGACAACAATGCCTGCGAAACGGTCGTCCAAACGGATTAGGGGATCTTCGAAGAAAAAGAACCCTCAAGGCGCCTGTTGGGGGTTGAGGGGACCCATAGCAAGGGGAGTTGCAAATACCGCGATCGCGTGGGAAAAAGGGGCCGGAAGTTGCCGAGGAAATTTCAAAACCCATGACGGGGAGATGGCGGCGGGCGAAAATGAGGAAACACTCAACCTCACGGCCGCGGACGAATGGCAAATCAAAGAAACGACACCTTGGAGAATGGCCTCTTCAGAGAGTCCCCGACCTTTCTTGCTGTAGAAACCCGAGGCCCGGTAAAATGACGGAGGGCAAAAAAACTCACCCCCACGGCAACTGCGACCCGACAAAGCTCTTTGCCGGTCAGGGTAAGTTCACTAAACGCCAGGAAGAAGAAAGAGGAAGAAAATTTAGGAGAGCTGAAGGCAGGAAACCCCTCTCAACGTGAGGGCAAGGATGCGACCACCCCAGGCACCCGTGGTTTGTGGATGGGAGCGACTGTTGACACCAACCCGAGAGCCCCAAACGAACCATCCAAGCACGCGCCACGGGAGGGGCAAACAACCTCGTTTTGGAATCTTTGTTTAACAAACAGAAAAGGGACGACCCCCGCAAGGGGGGGAGAGGCGGGGCTGTGAAAAAGCAGCCAAGGGTGGAACGCAGGGAGGCACCCCTCAGTAACCCTGCCGAGGAATGGAGGAAGAAACAGACAACTTTTGGAAACACAAGACAAAAGGGGGGTCTAGAACGGGAGATGTTCTCTTTAATGGCGTGGAACAGAAAGGGGCCCCACTTGCCCATTACTAAAAGTTGGGAAACAAGGGGGGGGCCCAGCCGACCGTCCATCAAGGGATGTCAGACGTAACTTACTACTAAGAGGGGGGTCCTCAGGTCGCACAATTGCAACCTTTCCCCCAACCGGGGAATCCAAAGGCTGAAGAAGTCGCGCACCAAGCCGTCCTTCTTTGAAGAAACTGACAGGACCAGCAAGGCGCCAAGAAGCACGCTGGCGTTGTAAATAAAAAACCATCTTAAAAATCGATAAACCTCCTCCTGCGCAAATTATCAATTCCAGCTACGCGAGTTGGAAAAAAAAAAAAGATTTCGGCGAGCGCGGGAACAAGAGAAAATGGGGGGGACTTATTCTAAATACCCATACAGTTCCGGTGGGACGCGGAGAAAGTGAAGTGACCGATTGTGCGAGAAACGGATGGAAATAATCTGGATCAAAAACCGAAGTTCAGCGTACACTGCTCGCATAAACCACTCTCTGGAAAGGGGGGCCAGGGGTACGATTCAGGAGAAAATGCTTCTGTTAAACTCTAGGGGGCGGGCTCAGGTGTATTCGGTGTGGTTGCTGTGGGAGGGGGGGGACTTCTGCGCTGTTGGCCTCTTCTTCTGACGGTTTTTCCCCCGGCCCACTCATCCTAAGGGAGTCGGGACGTGCGGTTGCAAAACCACTGTGGCCCAAAATGCGGCATGGGGGGAAAAGGGTGGACAGTTCACGGCATTGGAACCGTCTCAAAGAGGTACTTTCAACGAGGGGAAAGCACACTGGAGTGCCGGAAGAACGGTCGGGCCACGGTTTGCTTTCTATTCAGAGCCAGGGGGCGAGGGGGGCAAGACAACCGACCCAACCTCGGCGAGGAACTACGACAAAACCAGCCGAATCCCGCGTGAGGTTCATTCCACGGGTTCTGGGGTAAAACCTAGTCAAGTCGAACCCTCTTGAGTGGAGCGAAAAGTTGTTCTGGATGGGGGGGCTGTTGGGGCCAACCGAGAAAGGGGGTGGCAACAGTGATCGCCCCATCCAAATCAAAACGTTTTCAAGGGGGTCACATACTTAGGGAACAAAAACAAGGGGGGTAATGGGGTAAACCGACGGAACAAATTACTGGGAAACATTAAAAGAAGGGAACCTAGGCGTTCCGTCGGTGATGCGAACGGAAAGGGGTCAGAACAGATCGGTATATGTTCTCAGACTGGGACGGGTGTGTTCAGGTGTGAGAGCCGGCCTTGAACCTTTCCTGGTTAGCAGAAAAAAATGTGGGGGAAAGGAAGACTGACGGGGTGGAACAGGTCGTAAGGAGAGGGGGAGGGGGAAGCTCCTTACAAAACATCTGCGCAGGGGGAAAGTGGGTTACCTTTGCAAAGGGGGGGGGAAAAAAAACAAAACAGAAAACGGGCTAACAGAGTAGATTCGTTCCAGAGAACTGTCGTCTTCTCCATAAAAAGACGGTATGGGGGTGTGTTGGCGTTTAGAAGTAGAAGATGCCGAATAGGGGTTCTCGAGACAGGTTTGACGCATTGCCAGTGTAAGGGGCAAGACAGTAGGTGGGCGGACGGGAATGTGCAGGGGGAGGAGGGTGGTGGCGCCTTTTGGTTTCTCAAGCCGCCACAGGAAACGAGGCAAAGGGGGAAAATCCGAGACCGGTGTGGTGCGGGCAAGGCTCAAGGTCCTTAAGTTTGGAGGGGAATAAGCAACGGAGTTCTCTTTGACCACCGGGCGCTGACGGCGGAGGAGGGTGAGTTATTGTCTTCAGGGGGAGTTTTGCACACGTAAAAGGGGGTAGCAAGCCGACGCTCCTCTACAGAGTCTTCTAAAAATAAACTGATTGCAGGAACTGGTGGTAAGGGCAGGGCGAGGGCCGTTCCGGCGGGGTTGGAGGAAATTGGGGTGCGATAAAAAAAGGACCTTAGCAGCGTTTGCCCAGTCAGCTTGATTCCGACGAAGTGTAGGTGGGGGGGGAAACAAGGCGAAGGCTCTCAGGGCGCTTGAACCCGCGCTAATCGAGTACAGTTTCGTCAGGGTCTACTCCGTCATAGAGGTGAAATTGTGGTGCGTGCCCGGTTAGAAGGGGGGTATGGGCGTGACCAGGCTAGTGAATCAGGAAATATAGACCTGATGACCCAGATGTCTGTGATTGAGGTTCTCAACGACGTAATTCAGGGAAGCATTTAGACAAAAGATTGGGGGTGCGGTAAGCGATCGTTTAGGGATTCTGACACTAAGGGTGAGTGCCAGTTGAGGAACCGCGCCTGGGGGGTCTTCATCTCTCTTGTGTTTGGGGGGGGAGTGGCGTGAAATGGGCTCAAAGATCGAAGGGGCCGCTTTTTTAAAGCGGAATCCGCTCCGTGGCTTTCCAAAACTGGTTTTCTACTGGCAGAATGGCGAGTCAACCAGAGCATGTGGGGTGACAAAACCTCTAAAAAACACAGGATGAGGAGGAAGGGGGGAGGTCACCAATACTGCCTCCTACGAGGGACGGAAGAGAGGGGGGCGGCAAAAAAAGTGGGCAGCTCAACTGATATGAATGTCCGCACACTCTCTCTTACCAAAGGACTATCTTATCGCCTCAAAAAAGAATGGTTAAGGAACCGGAGCTGCAATAAAGGACAGACAACCCCGCGAACCAGAATCACATCGAGGATCTCGGAATCACAAGGAAGAAAAAGGGGAGCCAAATCGCGAAAAAAGGGGGGATTCGAAAAACCTCATGAATTAAAAAGAAGTGAAGCGGAGATATCGTACAACGAGGGCCGAAAGCAATCAAGCCGGGTAGAGGTTAAAGACAAAAATGAAAGAGGCTTAGTTAAAATATAGGCCGAAAACGGGATAAGAATAGGTAGAGTGTACAGCCATCTCGCAGTCGAGGGTGACCAACACGAAAGGTCTTATCTCCATCAGAGAAACTGGGATGGATCCTTAAGCGGCAGTGGGCGAAGTACAAAAATCAGGCAAGAAAAACTCTTACTGATTATTAATTCATGAACACCGGGGATAGCATCACAGATCGTCGGCGCCAGAGTAAAGGGTGAAGGAAGTATTCTGATCCCCCTGTTTCTCGGTCAAGACGAGCGAAAGGGCAGACGCAAGTTCAGAAAGCCCTCAGTCGTATTAGCAATAAGGTGAGTCAATTAAAAAGACCAGAAGATCTGGGCTGAAAAAGCACGATGATAGTTCAAACGGCATGTAGTTTTAGGGCTTGGGGCATCAAAAAGGCACTTGCGGGGACCTACGAAAAATGCACCGAGCCCTAACCACAAGTCGCCACTTTTCCGCTAAATACCCTGTTCTCGGGGAGTTTTAGTAGGTTTACTCTGCACGCGGATCGCGGGGCTCTCGGTTCTGATCTATCCCACGTCCCGGGCCCTTCCCGATCATGTTTCAGGGAAGACCGATGGCAAGGGCAAGTTGCAACAGGAAAAGTCGATTCGCCAAAATGTGTGTGGACCGTCGGGGGGCGAGGGAAAAGGGAAAAAAAAAATGTGAAGGTTCAGGAGTCATGGGGGGAGGTTGGAGCGGGCTCCACATATACTAGTTCCTAATCTCCATAACAAGAAAGGCCTCTGGTATTTGACCTCCCAGACAGGTCCTTGCCTTCCAAACAGGCTAGAAGGTCCTAACGGGAGTTCAAAAGAAGAAAACCCACTGCAGGCTGCCTGCCAAGAGTCGTGGCATTCAACGTGTCGGACCGAGAAAAGACGCACCGATAACTCAGGGCCTTGGGTAAGGGGGCGCGGGGAAGCAGGTGTCAAAAATATACAGTTCGTGCTGTTATACACGGACAAGGGGGATTGGTGGGGGAAGGGGGGGCGCTACAAGTGTAACAAAAGAGCAGGTTGGTACTCCTAAAAAAAAAGACAAGAATCACCTCAAACGGCGGCTATATGAAGGCCACGAAGTGGGATCTCGCTAGGGGGTGAACTAAAAAAAAGTACTCACACCCCTATTGTGGTAATTATGCTATGGCTGAAGGGGACAAGCATACCACGGGGTCGTCCTGATGAAACACCTTAAAAAGGGGGAACTTTGAAGGATTGGTATAAAAAATACATACTTTATTCGAACGAAGTTACAGTTGTTTTCTGATAACTTGCATCGCTTGCTCTCTTCAGAGGGTAGACTTGAAAACAAGGCTGTAAACACTGGACCAAGGCGCCAGTTTGTAACAGGGTTTGGGTTGGACCCTCCAACGCCGGAAATATACTGGTCGGTTCCCGGCTCCTCCTCGCGAACCTACTCGGAGCAAACAGACCCCAAACAACCGCAGCAAAAAACGGATCGGCACAGAGACGGACGACTTCTCGAAATAGAAAAAGACCATCAATAGGGAAAAACAGGAAGAAAGAGGGGGGGGAGGGGGACAGGAAACCCTTCTTCGACCTGAGACTAAAAAGGAAGGGGGGGGAGGCCAGGCTCAACCTCTACCAGTTCACAATAGGTGATTTGCGACTCATCCTTCAGAGAGGACAGAATGGAACGAAGCTCAAAAAGACAAATATGGAAAGCGGGGGGCTGTGTGGGGGAAAGTAGTGGGGGGGGTCAAAGTGATTCTATGTGAACTATTACAATGGGGGACACAGACTAGGTGAAATCAAAGGGCTGGGTGGAGCCGAAGCCGAGGGGAACAGGATCGGAAAAAACTCTGGTAGGTGCTTTACGTGTCGGGGAAGAGAGGCGTTGCGCGAGTGCCGGGGAGAGGGGGCTGGCCGGTTGGTGGTGCGTTAGTTTGGTAACTGAAGGCCCGTAGAAAGGAACAGGGACCAAAGAGAGGCGGCGGGAGCATTTGCAAAAAAACCTGTGCAAACAAGGGAGCATGTGTAAGGTGACGAAGGTCCAATGAAGTTGAACAAAGTCCTCCGCTGTGTAAGGGAGAGGGCAAAATGTCGGGAGGGGGGAAAAACCGAGTGAAGGTGTATAAGGTAAAGCAGTATAGGAAGTGGGGCCGGGGGGGTAGGGGCATCATCCAAGATTTACCCGGGGAGGAGCAAAAAAATCGAGAGAATCAGTCACAACGGGGAGGGGGCCCCTGGGACGGGGGTAAAATCTGAGCCCCTAGAAAAAGAGTGGGCGTTGCGACAGCTCGGATTGACTTTTATTTTTCTTGGGGGGGGAAAAAAGAGAGGTGGGGGGGGAAAAGGACTACCAACAAATCCACAATCCCTTTTGGGGGCAAGGTGTTCTACAAAGTGGGGCCCTCACTGGTATTGGGGGGTGACAACCGACGTTAAGGAGACGGAAGAAAGGGGGGGAAATCGTTAGAGTGGGCGGATGGGGAGATCTACCTAAATCAGAGCTGCGAACGAGCTGGACCGGGCACAGGGCGTGGGTGGTTGCCACTTGTTTTCCACGAAGGGCCGAGGGGTGAGAAGGGGGGAGAAACCTGGTTGTCGGGCCGCGGCCGTGTTGATGATCGGAGTCAGCGGCTTTTGCACGTCATGGAACGAGGGAAAAAAGGAAGCTCTCAATTCAAAGTGGGTAACGGGGGCAGAAACAAAACTGCAACCTTGGGAGACATCAGTGCTGTTTCCCATCAACTTGGGATCGTCAGTCCCTACATAAGAGGGGGAATGTGGGAGTGGGCCCTCCCTAATCGTGCGAAAATCGGTGAGAGAAGAAAGGGGTTCTCGGCATGGTCCGTGTCCATCGGAGGGGGCGTTCGGGGGGGGGGAAGGGGGAGGGGGCGTCACGGGGTCCGTTTCCGGGGCTCAAGCAAGGGGGGGAAACCGAACAGGTCGGAGGTGACATCGATCCGGGGGGCATCTATAGGGGCATGGTGGGACTTGGAGACACCCAGAATTGTCTTTCTCTATTTCTTCAGGGAGGGGATTTATAGAGGGGTCTCAGCGGACTAAGGAGTGGAGGATACAAAGTTGACAGAAGAAAGATTTCTCATAGAGATACTATCTTTAGGCAGGAACAGGTGTATGTAGAGATGAACATTCCTTCATTTGGAGTACGTTGGGGGGGGGGAGTAGAGGCCAAGAAGGGAGAGCGATGCAAAATCCAAGAAAGAGGATGAATAAGCCGGGGTCAGGTTGGGGACTAACACCGTGAGACGGTGCGTCCCGAGAGGCCCCCCGCTACGAGGATTACGGGGCAATGGCCTCGAGGGCGAAGAAAAACCAGAGGCGGAAAGGGAGTGGGTGGTGCTACCTTCTGAACTGGGGGGAGGGGCTGGAAAAGTTAGCCGTATCGCGGGCACCTGTTCTTCTATACTGGGGGAGAAAGAAAGCTCAGGCAGGGGAAGCAGGGAGCACGTGAGAGGGTGGGAGGACCTCTATCCGCTTGGGCAGCTGGAGCAAGCCGTTGCTGGCAGGGATGGCCGATAGTGGGGGGGTCCAGGAACATAGTTTTTTTCGGGCGGGACCGCGACTGTAAAGGACGTTGAAGATATCAAGGGGTGGGTAAAGCAGGAATCGCTCCGGTGGGCCCAAGTGGGGGAAGTACGAGAGCAGGCGATTCCGGCTTCATGCGTGGTAACAGAATTACAAAAAACGGGAGGGGAGGAGTAAAAGGAAAGGAGATGTCAAAAATCATTAAGCCGACAGGGGGCCGGATCAGTAGGACACCACTTTGGGAAGGGGATCGGGTCCTTCCAACTCTCAAACGTTCGAATCAGTGGGGAGACAAAAGACGAAACAACAGGGGAGGCAACTACCGGGAAAAGAGGCAAAGGGGGGGGGGGGGGGGGGGGCGCAGAAACCGGCGGGCCGAAGTCTAAGCTGAATCGCAAAGCAAAACGGACAGAAACGCCGGCCATCATTCATTCTAAGAGGGTAGGTCGGCAATCACGAAACGGCAGGTGGGGAAAAAAGGCGAATCGAGAACCAGACGGCCGCCCCTCAATCACAACGTCTACGGGCGCAAGCACCACCAGCCCCTCACTGGGGATGGGGGGGACGGGCGGGGCAAAGAACGGACGCATTCGAGATGTGGGGTCCTCGTCAGGCGCTCACGTCAGAACGGGGGGGACCAAAGAAAAATGTGAGGTGGGGGCTTAATCCTCTACTTTCTGGAGCTCTGGGACCAGCGGGCAAGATCAACACAAACCACCGGACTCCCCGTCCGGCAAGAGATGAAGATCCAAACGTCCGGCCATCAAACTCTTCCTCTGCTCTAAAGTAGATTCGTTCTGAAAACAGGGGAGCTGCGAAGAAGAGGTAAACTAAACAAAAGTTAAGTCCCTACCCGATAACCATGGAGGGGGGCCAAGCAGAATCCGGTGAGAAGTGAAAAAACCCAACCATCATATCTAAAAGAACGTAACACACGAAGCTGGTGAACCAAACTTTAGGTGTCTTGTTACTCGAAGGCACTGGCGGTAAAAGCCTACGGGAGTAAAATAAGAAGAAACAGGAGGGACTAAGAAATGGGCCGGGGGGGAACCCTTTCGTACGACTAAAACGATTCTTCCCTTCTTCTCCAACATAAAAAAAAGCACACTCTTGGGAGGGGGAGCCTAATATTGGAAAAAAACGGGGGGCGATCGGGTCGACACATGTTGGACCGGCTTGGCTTAGTACACCTTGCCCCATAAGTTTCTCCGTGGATGGGGCAGTCTAGAAGTCCAGAAAGAACCGGAGAAGCGGCCGATACCAAAATCACCACGCACGCAGAGTACTCCAACCAGGGGAGGTACCTGAACTCAACTTAGTTCCCCTCGGGTGCACCACCCGAACCCACTGCCTCTTTCGAAAACAAAGGTCAGCTCGGTAAAGTTAAGTTTGTAAGCTAAACTACCAAGGAGCAATTCGTCCAAGTTTGAGGGAAGTTAGGAAGGGGGGGACATTGTAAAACCATCTAAACCATGTGGCAGGGCCTAAGGGAAAAAAAAAAATTGCCAGGGTTTTATTGGTGTGGGTGGGGGTCAGGGAGGTGTTCACAAACACAGAGTCAGGTTGGACCCAAATCACAGCAACATACAGTATAGAAAAAAAAAAGAAACTGACCACTATGGGGGAGGACTAGATTTTTTAAAAAAAAAAAAATTGAAACAGACCCCCTCCATTTTGCGGAGGAGAGGTGCAGGCGGGGCATCAGCACGGGGGGTACGTTCTTATTCAACAAAAAAGGCAGTGAGTGTCTTACTAGCAAGGGAGAAGGTATGGCATCCCTTAAAAGGGGGGTCAGAAAGTAAAAAAAAAGTTAAAGAATGGGGAAAATGGAATTTAAGGCTGTCCAACTTGGCTAACAATTCTCCAGGGGTTACAACATTGTGGTTGGCACATCAGACCTAAACCTATGCTGGGTCCGTGAAAGTCTACTACTCTCAGGACACAAACTGCAGGCAAACTCAAAAAAAGAGAACCGAGGTTGGTTTCCAAACGCCGCAAGAAGAATCTTCAGACCTCTAAGACCTCAGAGGGAAAGGGAAAGCAAGGCTGGGGAGGAATTACACAAAAACGTCTTTGGACAGAAACTGGCGTAAAACCCGAGAAAAATGATAAATTCCCACGCTATTGAACTATGTCTGGGAATCGCCGGACGATCATGAAAAGAGGGGACCAGGGGAGGGGCCACCGTACAATAAAAGGTGCACAGGTCTTGGACGGGATTCAGATTGGGTAACTATAACCCTTCAAGACAATGTCCCGATGGGGGTGACGCCGAAGAAGGGAGGAACGAGTAGATCCAAAAAAAACTCGGAGGACCGTTAAGGAGAAGGAAATTGGGGGGGGCGGCGGTTGCGAGTGCTGATCTGTGGGGGAGTAGTGGGTTTGTCGATTGTTTGCTGTCTTACGCGGAAAGGGGGGGAGGGCTTATTTCACAGACCAGATATTGAGGCGGTCATGAGTTCAAACCAACCTGTGCCGAAAAACGCATGTGTACAAGTGGTGGACTCCTTGACCCTTCATGGGTCAAACTTCTAAAGAGGGACTTTAAAACGGGGGAAAAAAAAAAAGGGTACGACGTGAATAACCCGTTAGGGGGTAAGAGTAGAGTGGATCCGACGTGTGACATATTTTTCACCCACAAAACACTTTGGGAGGATACACTAAGAAAAAGACCCTCAATACCACCTGGAGGGGGTCGCCAGGTCTGTCAAAGAGCGCAGCACCGAACAACAAAGTTGGGAGGGGGGAATAACTCTAGGTTGTCGGTGATTTGGGGAGGGGTGGGGGGTCCAAACCTCGCTGGGGTGCAAATTCGAGACCCTACACCCAAGAAAACTGGGGGGAAATAGGGTGTATCAGAGGTAGGGGAACCGCAAGTAGAAAGGTTTGACCCCTGGATGTCCTATCTCCTGGGAAAACCATTCCCAGACGGCTCAGGAGGAAGGGGCAGAGCAGTTAGAAAAAAAACGGACCTGTCGAAAACGAGCTGGCGGGTCCGACCCAAACCGGTCCTGGTTTGTTCTTGGGTGGGGGTGAAGAAGGGGGGGGCGGAAGGCCCGCGGTGTCATGAAAGACCTGGTTGGCCAGCGGAAGTGGGTATTGCAAAAGTCGAAGAGGGATGGGGAGGGCGGTACGCGGGGGAAACGAAGCTCGAACAGGTCGGGTGTGCTTGGAATACTCCAAGAAGGAAAAAAATGTGTAGAAGCTAGATAGGGGCTTGTCACTCAAGGGTTCAGGAGAAAAAAACAGAGCGTTAATGTGGGGGGTTACTTGTGGGAAAGAAGATCGGAAGAAAATAGGTGAGCGACGGGGGTAAAGGTTCTTGAACAGGTACAGGTTGGGGGGCCTGCATCGTTGGTGCGTCGGGTGGTCCGGCTCTGTGGAAGGGGGGAAGGGGGGTTGCAGGGGGGCGCCTCCTAACCGAACATCCTTGGACCTCATGATCAGTGTTGCAGGCAGAGGAGCTTGTGTGAGGGAAGGAGCAAACTGAAGGGCAGCTGGCCCGAACCGGGTCTCTGCAGTGGGCGGGCACTGATTGGTGTAAGTGCGCGAAGGATTTGGACAAAAATCTCACAAGGGGGAGTACAATCCTGCGATTCGGGCGGATAAAGAAGACGGGATCCACCGGTGGATGAAAAACGTCATCGATAGCCGGGCAGTCTGGGGGTATTTAAACTTTTTTTTGATATGGTCCGGATCAGAGAGGCCATCCAAATCCGCGCAATTATGAACAGCGAACGGTAGGGGTTTGGTCAAACATTGCTAGGAGCGCCGAGCTCGGAAAAAGGGAGTATCTCTGTAAGTGACTGGCCGCTAAAAAATAAGAAGAGTACTTTCAGGGGGGGTGATTACAGTAGAAGGGGATTGGCAGTGGGCGGAAGAGGTAATAACTCAGGAAAACGTTAAAGCTGAGGGTAGGGAGCGAAGAACAACGTCTCTGCAGCGGTAAAAGAAAGGCGCGGGCTGTCCCAAGCGTTGGCGGCCCTCGATCCTAAGGTAATATGTCTGGAAAAAAAAACTAAGGGTGAGTTGCCTTATGGAAGCTCTGGAGGGGGGACCAGAGGTTTGGTCAAGGAGTCCGGCTCACTTGGAGGAAACGTTTAATCTATCGGTGAGTACGGAATAACATCATAAGTGTTGTTCCAAGGCCGGAAATCATCCGGGCAAGGCAGAAGGATCATTTCTGTTCCC
>Ga0179593_1439518_pt1 | contig 14165 bp, 13 predicted proteins | sample CZODoug2_1_08_16_FD_185931 | JGI IMG/M metagenome (GOLD analysis project Ga0179593, IMG submission 185931) | Vadose zone soil fungal communities from Angelo Coast Range Reserve, California, USA - CZODoug2_1_08_16fungal (PacBio error correction) | ecosystem: Environmental > Terrestrial > Soil >...
ACGCGCTCTAATGCGAAGCGTGGACGGCAGACGCCGCGCGAGTAGAGTGACCAACGTATGCGTGTGGGAGAGTCACCGTCGCAGAACGTTGCGGAAATGAGGGACTCAATTGAGGGTGGGCTGCACGACAGGAGAAAACGGGCTTTATAATGGGAAAACTCATACAGGCGCTCAGAGGCGAGGCAAAATAAACCTAACGCAAACGCTTTGGCAAAAGAAAAAGCAGGTCGAGCATAAAAGAGAGAGTTCATTGCAAAAGAGGCGAACCTGAGGATGAACTGGACCAAAACACGCATCCGCTAAAACTGAAGTCTCGGCGAATTAAAAGACGTCACCGGATGACCTCAAGTGGAAATCCGGGTTAATGGTTATAGTCGACCGCTCAGAGCACAGGACCTCTGCGGGATTGCGAATGCTCTGGGGGACAAAAAGACAATGACGTGGCAAAATAGCGGATGGCAATGCGCCTGGAAAAAACTAAACTACCGCCAGAGGAGGGGAAAAGCTTCAAACGCACAGAGGAGGCCCCGCAAGACGTGCAAGCGCTGGGCGCGGGGGGAAAAATTCCAAGCCTTTTCAGGGAGTAAAAACATCGAATTCAGGCCTGGGTGGAAGGAAAAGAGAGACTCAGGAAAAGTAAAAAAAAAAGGGGCTCGAAGAAGAATACTGAGAAGTAAAAAAACAGTCAAAGAGTAAGGGGAATCGATAAAGCAAGCAACAATCCTTCATGATGGACCGGCGGTCCCCGGTTGGATAATAAGGCCTGCGCAGGAGGAATGGCCCACTGGTTTCTTGGAAAAACGCGGTCAGAGCAAAAAAAGTCGAGAAGCCGCGGCCCCTAAGGCATCGCCCCGGGAAACGACTGTCAAGGCCCGTCGCTAAGTGACAGGGAATCAACTTCAAAAAAAGGGTAGGTCCGCAAGAAGACGCAGATGCGGGCGCTCGGTGGGCCGCGGGCGCGCTGAGCCCCTTACGCAGAAAGTTGCAAACGTACACGGAGGCGGCAACAGGCGGAAAAAAAAAGCGGAGGGGCCCTGAGACTCAAATCAGCTGGTTCGGTGCCCACGCACACCGAACGAGCGCACTCCGCCGAAAGAGTCACTTGGAAAAAAGAGGCACCCCTACGCCGCGATCCCTATCTGGAAAGACCGCCTGGAAACCCGGAAGAAGATCGATCATCCGTCTAATCCATCTAAACGACTGCGCGGCCGTGAACCTGGCCGACGGGAATCTTGGAGGTGGAAAACGGGACAACAGGCTTCAGCGACCGTCCTTAGAAGGACCGACTTTTGATACAGTCATAATTCTGGGTCCGATCAAGCCTAGTAAGGGTTAAAAAAAAAAGATTTATCAATACCAAAGCACAAAAGCGCGGAACAGCCTAGAAGAAAAAACTCGGTTGTGGGGGAGAAAGAAAAAAAACAAAGGAAGGGCAAAAGGATCGGTTAAGAAAGTCACGAGCAGACGGCTAACCGCTTAAAGGGAAGAACGCGTCAACAATCTCCAAAATCAAAGCCGCTAACACGGAGCCTCTGAGAAAAATCGTTCGTAAAAGCGGCCATCAGTGATCCATTCCCAAAGGGAAACAAAATAGCAAGGGGCCATGGTTCGCATCCTGGAGGTTCAAACGGCGGAACCCTAAAGTTCGGCGAAAGGGCGGGGGGGGCAACCCCACACAAAATCTCCGGCATGTAGGACGTGCACATAGAACGCTGCCGAAGCATCAAGAAAAGCAACCTGCGTCTGGACACTACAACGAATGCGGGAAAAAAATCGAACCGAGGGAAAGGGGGGGACAAAAGTATGCGACTTCAACATCTTGGCGGGTACAGGCCAACTTCAACGGGGCCAAGGACGGCTCGATGGAATGACCGGGAAAAGCAGTCAGGGAAAAAACAACCTGGGAACGAACGGCAATCAGCAGAAAAATAGAGAAGTCAAAAGGAGAGGAAAAGAGAAAGATGCGATGGCTTGCGGGTCGGGCGCGGGAAGCACAACACCATGTACACGGGTCGAGACGGCGAGCGAGCCAGGGTTGGCGGTTCAAAGGGCACAGACCGTCTGGGGAAATGGAAGGGCCTTAGGCGGCGCCTCGGGCGAAACAGGAGGCGGTCAGAAGACATACACCGCACTGCCCGGGCGACTACGCCGTGAAGAAGGTTGGATGGGCACACCCGACGCCTAGGTCGGCTTCAGCGGAAGGGAGAGCGAGCTATAGCCACGCGCAGCTGGGAGAGACATCCGGGAAGCGCGTTCAAACTTCATCCGAGCCCAAAGGGACTCCGACTCCTGGTTAGAGAAAATCCGATACTCAAAGAGCCAGAAAGCCGGAGAGAATTGCCCTTATCCAGCTACAAAAGACTGGCGCTTGAAAGAATTGTGCAAAGGAAAAAAACACAAGGAAACCGAAAGATCGACAGCTCTGGAGTTGATACTGCGCCGCAAAAAAAAACTCTCGCAGATCGGGCTACGGGGCGTACGACGCGCTCAAGCAAACTGAAGAAAAATGAGATGTCGAAGTTGGGGTCGCGAAAAAATGAGAGCGGGTAGCTTTTTCGAGGGATCTGGCTTGGAAGGGTTGATCATGGGGGAGGGTGAAAAATGCGTCAAGCTAAACGGTCGAGCACAACGATGACGAAGGGCAGGTCGGCGTAACGTTGAAACGCAGCGTGAACAAAAACCGTCGAAGAAAAGGAAGGACAAAGGAAGAAAAAAAAAAAATTGCGAACTGAGGCAAGGGGAAAGCGAGAAAGAGCTGCTGGATCGGCCCGAACGCGCAGCGGATCAGACGAAGGCGGCTGTTCGCTGTCGACAATAGGAAAAACCTTTCCAACCGGACAAGAGGAGCAGTAAAGCCGGTGAGGGTGCGGCACACAGAAAAATGCGACCGGGCAGGGACTCGGTTGGGGCGAATTCGACTACCAGGAAAAGTGGCCGGCAGTACGGCGCAGCAGTCGGACATAACAAGAGTCATGCGCGACCAGATGAGCCGGAAATGAAACAGCAGGACGGCCGGAGTGCTGAGACACTCTTGACGGCAGTGTTCGGGAAGGGCTTCCATGCTCAGCAAGGGCAGAGGCTCGGCGGAAGGCTGGCTCGAAAAGGAACAATACCCTTAGGACACAAATAAGAAAACTGCGCGGCCGAGAAGGAGACCCCAAACACAACCAAAAAACCCCAAAACACTGGCCAGCCGGGAAGAGAGTGCAGGCTCAGAGATTGCGCAAGCCGCAGCATTGATTGGTGCCGGGGAAAAAACTGATAGGCCTAGAACTTGGTGGCATGTTCAGCCTGCCGGCCGCAACTTCAGATGCGTCGGCCGACACCAAAGGGAAAAAAAAGGTCCCTAACTGGGTTCACAATGAGAAAAAACTCCGTAAAAAATTGAACCAGCATGACAAGGTCGGCGGAATGAAAGGGGGCATCGGATCTTGAAAGAGGATCGCCATCGGAAGAAGAGCGGAGGTCGGGGATGAGCCAGGTCGCCAGATTCATCGAAGGAAGCAGGATGTACGAATCCTGCGCACAGAACAGAGACAGGTAAGGGCAGAAGAACCGTCGAGAGTGGGAAAGTCGTCAACGAGGCACGTCAAGGAAAATCTACGAACCTAAGGGAGGTGCGGCGAGGAAAAGAGGGTCGGCGCCTCCCTCGAACGCCGAAGAAGATCGAAACTTCTACTAAAGAAAAAAAACTGAACAGCGGAGGAGAAGGAGCAGAGGGACAAAAAATGCTTTCGCTCAAGTCTTAGAAGGAGCCATCCCGAGTCACAAAAAAAAAAGCCTGACCGTTAGGGATGCGCGCCCAGCATTGCAAAAAGGCCACAGGAGCGACGGTATGTGCACAAGAAAGCAACCCGATCCGGGAGAAGGACGCGTGGAGTGAAAAACCCTCACGAAAGCTGGAGAGCCTAAAAGAGAGAGAAATCCGGCAAGCTCAGACTGAGAAACAAACCAAAAAACGGGAGGAGGAATGAATGCTCCACGTGGAAATCCGAGGGCGCGATCGCTGCGGCGAGACAAAAGGGGAAGAAAAAGGAAGCCAAGCCAAACAGATGGTCCTAGATGGGAGTGGCAACGACTGAGTGGAAGCAACGCGCGGCATTGAAGAGACAGTGGGGATCCCTGCCCTGGGAAAAGACGCTTGCGGCACCCCTGAAAGAGTAATAGAAGGTCGGAAAAGAGCAGACTCGGGCCGAGGAGGGACGCAAAAGCAAGGGGGGAAAAAAAACATTCGACGCACGAAGAAGAGAATGAAGGGGTCACGGGCTCCTCTAGTCAGTCGCCGACGCGCTGGGACAGTGACAAAAAAGCCGAGTGCTGGACGACAAGATAGAATGCGACCCTGTCCTGGGAAAAACTTGCCAGGAGTGCAAGCTGACGTTGCGAACGGCGCGATCATAGGACGTCTATCGGGAACGGGGAAAAAAGCAGCCAAACGCAAGCGACTGCCAGGAAAAAAGGAACGACAGATGCAGAGGGAGGGAGGGAGGTAAAAGGGACGCCATAGGAGCCCCAACACGGATAGTGGGCATGGGGGATCTGGGACGAAGAAACCGAAGGATTTCCGAAAAGAAGAGCAAAATGAGATCGAAGGAGAAACACAAAAGAAAAAAAAGAGCTTTTCGGCTGCGCAACAAAGAATGAGGCAGCGAAGGGAACCAACCAAAAGTGGCGAGAATCGGCCGGCACCTTCAGACGAAACGATAAAAAAACAAACGGTCGCAGCAGTGCCCAGTCGACGGAAGGCCCGTCTAGGGGAAAAGGAGCACCCAGCGGCGATGCCGCGCGAAACCTGACGGCGCACGAACAGCCGCGGGGGGGACTCCGCAAAGCCAAGCCTGGAACAAATCGTAAACCCAACTGCGGCACAAATCGCACCGGGATTGGCGAAAAATATCGCAGACGTACTGGACCGAAAAGAAAAACACCCAGACGGCTAACCACAGGCGGCCAAAATCGCAACTGATCATGAGGCCTTGATGCACCCCGCCACCGGCTAACGCCGTCGAATAATCACTTGTTGGGCGGCCACACATGCCCTAAGAAAGCCGAATCCCGTCATCGAACAGCCGCCTGACACCCAGCAAAGATCGATCGGGGCGAGTGACTACGCAAAGGGAACCCTCCGACCTGGATTCTGCCGGAGAACTGCCGCAAGGGGGCCTGGGTGGGAAAAAGGGTCAGGGGGGAGGGGGCCATCACAGAAATCACGGATTCAACAGGGCTACCAGTGTCACTGAATGCTGGCGTCGAAAAGAGCACGACAAAGGGAAAAAGGGATTGGAACGACACATGATCAAGAACCCAAGCATAAAGACATCAACCTCGGGCAAGAGGAAAAGTGGGTGTTCGAAGAAAACACACTCGCACTATGTCAAAATCAATCGCCGGTTAACGCGTAGAGAGGAACGAAAACGCGCCTGAGGACGGCAAAAGAGTCAATCAGCCGCCGCGGAGGGAATCGAAGAGGTGTCGAGGCAGCGTAACATTACAGAGGGCTTCGAAAGGAAGCTTGCAACTAAACGACGAATGGCGATTTGGCGAAGGCGCGAACGGACTGAAATCTTGTCTAGCGTGCAGCTGGGCAAGAACCAGGGGGGGAAAGCGCTCGCGGCATAAGGCGGGAGCGCGGTCAAAATCGGAATGGAGCTACGACATGCCAGCACCAGGTCGTTCTGGAACCACGCCACCTCGGAAAAAAAAATGTCAATGCTGCGACTGGGAGTGAACTAAAGGATGCGCCTACTCAATATTGGGAGAGACCGAAAGATCGAGGCAGGGGAAAATACAGTGCAAGGGACTCGATGGGCACCATGTGCACACAAACGCGAGCGCAAGAAAAAAATTAAATGGGCGGTAAAGGGCCACAAGGCAAAAGCACAGCAGAGAACTCGAAACGAGGTAGAAAGAGAAGTCGATCTTCAATAACGCAGGGGTCGATAGGGGAAAAAAAAAGGGACACCAATTTTTCAGACTTGACGCCGCGCGGCCGGGGGACATGTGAGACGCCGTAAAAAAATGTTAAGGCCTGCAGGAGACATCGCCGAACAAGCCAGAAAAAGCTCCAGAAGGCAGCCTACGAGGGTTGAGGTCACGTAGCGCATTTACGCCGTTGCGAGAGGGGGTGGCGTCTCCATAAACTCCTAGTCCAGAAAGCTCGCTCAGGGGTCTAAGAAACACCCAAACGAAACAATGAAGCGAGGGGACTGGTCTGCAAACTATCTGCCAAAATAAGGCGGCCGCGCCCGCGGTCAACGTCAAAGAACAAAAAGCCAACTAGAGATGTGCCCAAAGGAGGGACATCTGGTCGCTATGAAAAAAGGGGGGGTCCGGCATAGGGGGAAAAAAAGACGACGTCGAAGCATCGTTAAGGTTACGCGGCTACTAAGCTCGCGTCAAGATCGGGCTCGGACGAAGAGAGTGCGACAAGGGGGGAAACAGTCTGACGATCCGTTAAGAGTGAGCAGGGTGGCAGCAAAAAAAAGAGGGGTGGATCTTGCCGCGTTTTTCGATGTAATAGGAAAAATTGGGGGAAAGAAGGAAAATGTCTGTGCGCCTCCTGAGCCGACAAAAACACAATAAGAAAGGGTGCAATTCGCGCCGGCGGGGGGGGAAAATCCGAGTAAAAAGTACGCCGAAAATCCTTCCAAATGAAAAGCGGGGCACAGAAACCAGAAAGCCTCTAAATCAAATGTACTACGCGGATCGTCCGAAAAGAGATCGTCTTGCTGCGATACGGCTAGGGGCAGGTAACGTATCGGCCCAAGGAAGGGAAAACGCATTGGGCCGGAGAAAGCAAAGCCGGAAAGAAGGGAAAGAGCGGTGGGAACGTGGCAAAGAAAGGACAAAAAAAAAACGAACAGGGGCCTCATGATTGGGAGAAAAATGCCGCCCACCCCGAGTGACTAAACTGGGGCAGTACGGGTCGACATGGAGACAAGCCGCGAACGAGGCGATCAACTGGAATGAACCTGAGGCCGGAACGTCTAAAACGGCAGGGAAGCAACCAGGGGGCTAACGCGGCATGAAAAAAAAATGACGCGGATCTAAATGAAAGGTAGCGGCAAGACGGAAAAAACGTAAAAACATGCGAGCCAAAAAAAGATACGAAGCCGCAGGTAAAAAATAAACTTACGGGGGGAAAGGTCAAAAAACTGGCGCCAAGCCGATCAATGCTTAATTATAAAAAATTGCAACGACCACGCAAATGGCTGGGAAGCGAGAAACGCCGGTCGTCGGCAGCAAAACCGCAATGCCTTCACTCCGATTTTTACAATCTGGGACGAGGAACAAGGAGCGAGAAAGGAAGGGAAAGGGAAAACGGTAGAGAGGGGGCGGGTGCGCGAGACGGTTCTCCTTCCGGAGGAGAGGAGAACGTGCAGAAAAAGCAAGAAGAAACGTGGGACGAGAAAGTCAGGGGTAAGGAGGCACGGCCCGGCAATTTCGGGGCCACAGGATTCGAAGCCTCGATACAGGGGGATCCCGGATAAACACGATAAGAAATAAAAAAAAAGGAAGGAGCCGAAACAAACAGGAAGGCGAAATGCCGGAAAAAAAAAGGCCGCCTGGAGGGGGGGAGAACGACCGATGCATAGAGAAGATCTATTAAAATTCCTAAAGAAGGGGGTGAAGCTCGAAAGGCGCAGGCGTTGAGCATAAAAAAATTCAAACGTAGAAGGGAAAGAGCCGCCAAAGACCATCATGGAGACGGAGAAGATTATTCAATCAAAACGCTCCCATGCCTCCAAAAAAGGGAAGAGCGGGAACCTACACAAAGAAAGAGACCGAAAGAGTTCCGGGCTTGGCGTCCGATAAGCCGAAAAAAACTTCGACCCAAAGCAGAAAAAGAAAGGCTGAAATCGTCCTCGCCTCATCTCTCGACAACACAAAAAGGAAAGAGATAATTCTTCGGCGCGGCGCTCTAGAGAGGGACTCGACAGCGCCGGAAGGGCTCAAGGAACTAAAAAAGGACTCCTTTACAAGTCGTGGTTGGAGGCTGTGGAAAAAGGAAATCATCATTGGGGGGGGAAAGAGGGCGACTAAAAACCGGGGAGTTGCTGCGGGGGATACTGAAATTACGTCTCCCTGAGGCTGGACTCGACCATTATGGCGTTCGACCTGGCGCTAGGGGGCGGACACAGAAAACCGCAAAGAACGCTTCATCCATCGGGCCGCAAGAAGAAAGTGCTATAGGAATCGGGAACAACAAATCGGTGGGAAAAAAAAAGACCGCCCGCACGACTTTCCTGAGAGGGAAGCGAGGAGTCTCTCTTCTGAGCCGAAGGAAGCAAAGAGAAAAGAAAATCCAAAGTTTTACTTCGACTCGACTTAAGCTTCACCGTACCCGGAAGGAAGCATTGTCGAGCCATGCAAACGACTGACAGCTCAAACTTTTCTCTGAGAAGAATGGGCCATCTTAATTGGCGGACATCGATCACCGCACCCAGCGTCTAGACAACAGCGTCAGAAAGAAGGCCGAGAGCGATTAGCGGGAATAAAATTTGGAGCCCTGGTAAGAGGCCCACAACAGCGGAGGAGGGGGATAAAGGACGACCTCGAAAGACGCGAAAAGTGCATACGGCTTCTCAAAAAGCACGCGCAATGACGTCAAGCGGCCTAAGGCAAAAAAAAAGAAGAAGCATCGATTGACGAGAGACTCACGTAGAGAAGAGAATGGGCAGGCGAGTTGGGGGTCAAAAGAATCGTCTTTCGAAAGCGCGACGAATAGAGAGCCGCTCATAATACAAAGGCCCGCTCTCCGAGCAAAGAGGCCCGGCTTGAAGGGTCAGCACCAGAGGGGAAGGGGGCATGAAAAAAACTCAAGCAGGCGAGAAGACGGAAAAGTTCAGAAAAATCATGGAAGCAATTAGCATCATGAACTGTCTGAGGGGCGGGGAAAGGGAAAAAAGGATGCGCAAAGCGGCCGTCCACAAATTTGTTAAGACATCACTCCGGAGGGCGAAAAACCGACAAAGGCGAGGCACCGGGATCCTGTTAAAAAAGGCCTTTCTGCCCACGAAAACTGAACCGCGCACGCAAGTGGCTCATACGACAGAGGTCGTCAAAAGACGAGAAACAACGAGAAGGCGAACCGATCAAAGGAGGACAGTCGAAAGACTCGGGAATCGATCGCGCGACGACGACCGCTGCAAAAAGGACCCATCTACCGGCGGAAGGGACCGGCCGCGAAAAGGGACCATTTAAGGAATGGAAAAACAGCGGGCCAGAAAACAGAGCTCACCTAAGCAGCAAGGGTCTACCCGGCAAGACAGAAGCTTGCCTCTCGAACCGATGGCGAGAACGTCCAATACATTGATACGGAAAAGAGACGCAAGGGAATCCGAAAAGCGGACTCCCTCGGTGGGGGTCAAAAAGACCCCCAAAATCGAAAGGATAGTATCTTCTGTTCATCTGGGCGGTAGAGAGGGCTAGCCCTCGACCACGAGCAGAGTCATCCACCGCGTAAACATCATCATCAACTAACGAGAATCCAGGGGGGAAATATCCGCAAGGTCACACCAAACGGCCTCCAATGGCCCAAGCAACATCTAAAGCTCAAAGGAGCGAATTTGCGCATCAAAGCGCTGGCCCGAGACCTTATACTGACGGGAGGCACGGTCTCAAAGAAACCAGTTTTAAAAGAATCCGGCATGAAACGCTGAAGATCAATTGGGGTCAGATACAGACCTGCCATAAGAGGCAGCACTGAAAGGCGTGCGTCAGAGAGGGGAGCGGCCATCAACCTCGAAGAGGTCCATGCTCAAAAGATCGGGATGCAAAAGTGCGTAGTCCCTGGCACGCGTCATGATCACCGGGCGAGTACATAAAAGAGGGGAAATTGAAAACACGTCAATGAAGGCTGATGCCACGCCCGTATCGCTGAGTAGGACCGTCTCTAAAAAATGGACCATTGATTCCAAGAAACGCAACGATCCGCGAAATAAAAGCGATAGCTCCGACAAAGGAGAGAAAAAGATGCGTCTCCGAAAATGTAAGAAACGAACCCATGGGGAACCAGGTTTCGAGACAGGGAGCCTGCCCGGTGCTGAAATTTAACCATCGAGAATTTGGCAAGGAGGGGAATTAGGAGAAGAGGAGAGGGAGGGAAATGGCCTAACCTCGCCCAGATTGCTGTAAAAAAAACAGAGAGCAGCAGGCATTCAGAGTCGCGCAAAGGCTGACCTAAAAGAAAAAGCGGGTGGGAGGGCGTAAACCAGAAAGAAGACGTGCAGGCTCTGCATCGTTACGAAACAAGGGAACCAGTGACCGCCGACTCACTTAATGCAGCCAGAAAAGAGTGAACCATGGGGTATGGGAAAGAGAACCTGGAAGCACGATCCGTTTCGGCAGCGCGCCGGAGACCATCGAAGCCATGTGCGAAGGCCGAGGGCCATCGTTAGAAGCGAGTCGCGGGGCAGAGGTGTCTGAGACACCAGGCGAAGGGAGGCGCAAAACTGTTGATGTGGAAGGCTGCGTCCCAGGCCGTCAAAGAAGGGATCACTCGTCGACGAAAGACCCAGTCTGACGAAGGTGGGGGAAGGTAGCAGGTGGGTCTACGACACCACGGGTAGCTCAGAGCATTGACCGGCTGCGTTAAGGACTTGGGGACTTGATCAGGAGTTAGGGAAAACTTCTGAAAGAAAACTTCAAAAAAAAAAAAATGAGGACACAGGGTAGACATCTACTGACAGGCCGGGGAGCTGCAAGCATGGCTCGGGAAAGTGGCCGCCCATTCCGTAACTGAACCAGGAGCCGAACATGACGGGAAGCCCGACAGGGATGCGGGCCATTATATCGGTCGTGTGTCCGACGAATCAATCCGGCGGGGATGAAGCGACGGGTTTCAAAAGGGTCTACGGAGAGGCCTCAAAAAAACGAGGGAATGAGTGGCCGGCCACAACATATCCGCTTAGACAGGAAGGCGCTAGGCGGGGCGTGGGCCCTGAAACATAAGTCAAGGGCCTCGGGGGGTGGGAGAAGGGTGGACGACCCAAACGGAGTTAAGAAAAAAAGGTTGGGAACCGCATAGACAGGCAGGTAAGGACAAAAAGCACTCTAGCCAAATCGAGGACAGCAGCTGCTTTGACATTTGTCTGGAGAAGAAGGCAAATCCTGGAGTCCGGGAAAAAGTCCGGCAAAAGGTTAAACGCGGGTCGACTAGGACCCGGGCCGCGGGACCTCGGAAGACAAAGAGGACGACCATACTAAAGAGAAAGCAAACGCGCACGGGAAAGAGAAAGAAAGAAATCAACGGGAAAACGGGAAAGCGGCAAAAAGGGCTCGTGAAGGTTGGCGAAAAAGGGAAAACGATGCTACGTCGGTTGGATAACCAGGAATCCACTAGAGAGCATGTGGGGGTGGGCTAGCCGAAGTCACGGCAAATAAGTGATAGGTCAACGAGAAAAAAACCGCATGCACGATTAACGAATGGGGGCTGCAGCGAAAGAGGGGAACGATTGAAAAGAAGCAATAGAGGGACGAAACGCTTTTGCGCAGTCGAGAGGGACGCTGGCGACGAAGGAGACACTGCGGCGAGCGACTTTTAATCGATAAACACTTTTACAGAGGGGGAGAAGAAGGAAACGCGAAAATCATGCGAGCTGAAAAAAAAACAGTAGGAAGGCAAAAAAAAACCGGGGTGAGTCATCAACAAGGAAGGCGGTCAGGGGAAAATCGAGAAATGGCGCTGGCAAAAGATCGCACGAGCCTTCGAAAGAAGATTAGCAAAAAAAAACGCCGTAAAAAAAACTGGCGGAATGAAAAAAAAACCACCGTGGCAGCCTCCTGCGAAGATGAAAGATCGTTCGCTGGGACGAGCGAAAAGAGGGGCACGCTCGCTGGAGCGAAAAAAAAAGCCCTAAAGAGAAGAAGAAGTCGTGACCGCATCAAGGGAAGTAAGGAGGCGAAAAACAGTGCCTTGAGGCTCGACTCGCAGGGAACCAAACGTTATAGCGACGCCGTTGCACAGGGACGCCAAAAAAATCCGATGAAAAAGGGGGCTAAAAAAGACATAGGCTGGGTGAAAGGAAAAACAGCGGAAAAGGCAATTAAAGGGAGCAAAACGACGGGGCTCGACTCTAAAACTGAGGGAAAAGATATAGAGCTTCCAGAGAGCGCGTTGCGCGAGCGGCGGGGGGAGGCCGAAAAAGAGCGGACTCACAAACAACAAAAACGTCGGGCGAAAAGCGCGAACAAAAAGAGAAAACGTTGGCGGCAATGTAGAGATGCCCGGATGATGTTCTGATTGCTAAGGCACATTACTGGCAAGGTGGAGCAAAAATTAGCGGCAAGACGCCTTGCGCCGTAGACTGAAAAAACCACCCATCTGGAAGCGGATGGGAGCCAACAGGTCTCCGGCGAGATAATCTAAAAAAAGGAGTATCCGAACGAAAAAAAAACCCGCACAACACAATATGAGCCGCGGTGAAAAGCTTCCAGCGCGCCGACGTGACCTCTTGGAAGATCAAAAAAAAAAAATATCGGTGGAAAAGAGAACAAACGCAGGAGGGGCGGCAAATTAAACAGACTCAGCACGTGGCGCCGTCATCGCGAGGGCGCGACAAGGTCGCTCTCCCCAAAGAAGAAGTGAAGACCGACGTCGAAGCAAAACCGCTAAAGAGAGAAAAGGAAAGGATCCCAGAAGACACTTGAAAGAGGGCTACAAAAAATTTCGGCACCTTGTGATGCAAGAAAAACAATGAATGCGGGGCGGCCGCTGGGAAAATCGGACGACGTGACCCGGGAAAAGGCAGCTCGGGGAATCCACAAAGACGCTCTTTAACGCAGGGCAGGGAAAAAACAAGAAAATGGTTCGGCTTGCAAAAACTGACTCGCATCAGGGAAGGAAACGGGCCCCGTTGGATGAACGGGGACCCTAGGGAGCAGGAACGCCGAAGCCAAAAACTGTCGGCACAAAAAAACCAGTCAAGAGGGAAAAGGGCCCAGTATCGGACTGGCCCCGGCTTGTCCGTCAAGTAACAACGGAACAACCATTGTCCCCGAGGGAACAAACACGGCATGACGCGCCCAAAGGCAAACAAATGTCAGTCAGAAGGGGGAAATCCTGCAAAAGAACCGAAACAAGGGGGGACTCCCTATTTCGAGGCGCGCGCCCAGCGGAAACAGTGGGAAAAATCACCGAGGCGGCGGCACCAAAGAAACCGGCGAGGCCCCTGAAGGGGTCGACAGGAAGGGAACCACCCCGGGAAAAAAGGGGAAGCCGCGGCTGCAAAGAAGTGAAGCGCCACAGGGACAAAAAACTCCGAAACGTCGACAAGTGGAAACATCCGAACCGCGCAACCGTCGGAAACAAAAGCTGAAATGGAAAAAAGAAAGCTACTGAGGGGCCGGTGAAGAAAAACAAAATGGTGCAATTCGAACAAAGCTGGCCGAGCAAAAGAATCAAACCCGGGCCGGGAAGACGAAAGGGTTGACAGGAGGTAAATGAAAGAAAAAAAGCTCGGAAAAAGCTTAGATTACTTGCGTCGAGGATGATCAACGGGCCCAAGCAAGCCAATCAAACAGCATCAGCACCTCATGGGGCAGACAACACACCCGGCTCACTGAAAAGGGAGCGGAAGAAGGGTCCGTGGGGTCAGCCGGCGAAGAAGAGCAGCCAAGGGGAAGGCGAAAAGGGAGAAGCAGAATTAAAAGAAAGAAGACATCAGCACACCTGTCGATTCAGCGAAGAGAGACCAGAAAGGGGCTAGAAAGGCCCAGATAGGGGAGGGAGGAAGAAATATTAGCATGTCAAGATCAAGAAAAAGAGACGATGTTACAGGCAAAGGAGGAGCGTCTGGTGAACATATCGTAAAAGGTTAAAGACGGAAGACCATTTTGCACGAGCTCAGAGATCATAGAACGAGATCGGGAAAGTCTAAAGGAGCGAAAGCTCCAAGGGGAATCAAGAAGGAAGGAGGGGGGGAGTCTTGAACCGCATCCAAGACGAGAACGGAAAAAAATTGCGCGACGGGAGGATTCCTGCTGAGGCGGAAAAACAAGGGGGGGAGAAGGGGCAGGGGAGAACAGGAAGCGATATCATGAGAAAATGAAAAGGCCAGACTCGATGTTCAGTTTCACGCCAACCAGTGAGAGAAAGGGGACCCATGGTGGCCATTTGAAACATCAAGGAAGGGGGAACACGGCCGCAGAGGAGGCATCTAGAA
>Ga0179593_1569493_pt1 | contig 14165 bp, 19 predicted proteins | sample CZODoug2_1_08_16_FD_185931 | JGI IMG/M metagenome (GOLD analysis project Ga0179593, IMG submission 185931) | Vadose zone soil fungal communities from Angelo Coast Range Reserve, California, USA - CZODoug2_1_08_16fungal (PacBio error correction) | ecosystem: Environmental > Terrestrial > Soil >...
CGCTATACCCGGAAAAAAGAAAATGAGTTACGGAAAAAGCCTTCTTTCTCTACGGCACAGAGGAGAAAAAGAAAAAAAGGGTCTCACTCGAGAGAGGGATATGTGAAGGGGAGCATGCGAGGAAAAAAAAGAAAATTGTTCACTTTCCTACATCGGAAAGAAGAAAGAGAAACGCCCTGGTCTCCTAACTCCACGCCGAACGAAAAAGGGACTGACGTCTTCAAGGAAAAAAATTCCGCTTCAATCTCCTCGCCGGAGAAAGAGAACCCACCCCCCCCCCCCCACAAAAAAAAAAAACTGCGCTTGTCGTTGGGGAAAGGAGGGGAGGGAAGGCCATCTGCTAGGCGTACTTCTAGGGGAGTGCGAAGAAGAACGCCATAAAAGGGAGGAGAAGGAGGGGATTAAAATGGCTTAGGTTCGTTACACGACCTGTGGAAAAGGAAAAAAAGACTAGTGTGGAGGGAAAGAAGAGGCGGCATTGGCAGATGAGGGGAGAAAAAGTAAAAAAAGGGAAAAGGGGAAGCGCCCCGATAATACGGAAATTTCTAATTGGCAGAGAGGGGGAAACCTGAACAATAAAGAAAAAAGGGACCACCCATCACTTCCCGGAAGGAAAAAAGGGGGAAAGGGTTCCCGGATAACTAGTTTTTGGGGAGAATGGGGAAAGGGAAAAAATTCAAGGCGCCTTCTATTTTCGATAGAAGGAAAGGAAAACGGGACAAGGAAGCGGCTCTTTCGAAGAAAAACAGGAAAAGGAAGAAAAGGGACGAAAAATCCCTTCCGATAGAAGGGAAAGTAAAAGAAGAGGGGAGAGAAGGGACAAAAAGAAAAAAGGGGAAAAGACCAAATTGACAATCTCCCTTTACCGGAAAAAAAAAAAAGGGAGATGGCCTGTACGATCCTCTACTAGTACGCAGATCGAGGAAGAAAAAGGGGTAAGCTCGAAAAACGTTATGCTTTTGAGGAAAAGATCCCTCTCCTTCAGGGAAAACTGTCAGTCTTGCCGAATAAAGGAAAAGAGAAGAGGGGGGAGCTATCTCTCACGGAAAAAAAAAAAAAAAAAGAAGCACTAGGAGGAGGAAAAGGTCTTCTATCAATGAGAAAAGAAAAAGGAGATACAATCAAGGGAAAGGAAAAGTTTTTTCTGGGGGGGAAGAAAAGGAAGGGGAAAAAGGGAAAAAAAAAAAGATTCCGAACTCACCTCCCATGGCAAAAAGCCGAAACCTCGACTTACGAAAAAAAAAGTTTAAAAAAAGGAGAGGGTCTCTCCCTTTTCTCAAGAACCGGGAAAGAAAAGAAACTCTTCCTTTATTTTCGGCTCTTAAGATAAAAAAATTCGTGAAAAAGACTCTATCTCTCACGGCATGGAAAAGGAGAAGGAAAGAAAAGAATCCTTTTCTTTTTCCCGTAGGGGGTAGACGGGGAAGAAATCACCCTAAGGAGAAGAAGTCACCGTCTCGTAAAAAAAGTCGGGAGAGAAAAGCCCTCTCGTTCTCTCATTTCGCGGAAGAAAAAAGAAGCTTAAGGGAAAAAAGGGGGGGAGGAAGGAAAAAAAATGCCTTCCTGTCCTTGGAGGAAAGAGGAGGACATGCATACAACGTTACAATAGGGAGGAAGGGAAAGGGAAAGGAGATCAGTCTCTATTGGAAAGAAGAACTTCCTCACACTACAATAAAAAGGGAATTTCAGGAAGGGATTGTTTTGTCTGGGGAGGACAAAGAGGGGGCGTACAGCTCGTGAAGAGAGAAAAGTGGTCGAAAAAGAGACCTTCCGTTGAATCGCCGTGCCCAGGGCCAAAGGACAGAAAAGCCAGAAACCAAAAAAAAGGAAGAGGGGCGTGACCTCTCTTGCCTTCGAGAAGAAAATGGTGGAGGGGGGGGGGATTGGGGGGTGATCTGGTTTTGGGGGGGGGAATAGTTTCTTCTTGGGGGGGGGGGGGGGGGAGGAGGGACGAGGGGGGTGGTCGTGTTTTGTGGGGGGGAGCGGGGGGGGGGAGCGACGTTGGGGGAGGACTAGGGGGGGGAGACAGGAAAAGGGAGGAGGAGAGGCCTGTTTTTTTTATTTTGAGTGGGAGGAGAGGAAGAAGGCTAGGGTGGGTATAGTGGGGGGACGGCTGTTGGGGGGGGGACGAGGGGGGTGTTTGGTGGGGGGGGGGGGGGCTTTTGTTTTTTTTTTGGGGGGGGGGGCCCAAAAGGGAGGACGTCAATTTTAGCTTCAAACTATCCGAAAATCTAAATGAAGGGGGAAAAAAAAAGGGTTTCTTTCTGATACAGTTCGGCGCAAAAAGGTAGGGAAAAGGGGCCAACTTTAAAGGGACTCGAGGGAAAAAAGAATGCTTTCTTCCATCACTTTGGACAGAAGGGGAAGAGGGGGAAAAAAAAGTGGGGAAAAAAAAAAAAAGAACTTCTCTCGAAGGAGAAGGGGAGGAATTCTAATTGTTCTCACCATTTTCTCATCTGGGTGAGAAGGGAAGCGCAAAAAAAGGAGGGAAGGGGGGGAAGTTGTCCATCTTCCTCATGACGAAAGGAAGGAAGAAAGAAGGGCCGTTTTCAAAAAAAAAAAAGGGCGAGGGAAAAAAAAAGGACGCCCCTACTCTCTTATAGCAGGAAGAGGGGAGGAGAAAAAACATTGTTTTTACTCTGAAAAGGAAGCCGGGGGTGAAGGGAAAAAGGGCTTCCACTCTCGTGTGAAAAAAAAAAAGAAGGAAAGAGGGAAGTGCCCTTCTCTTCGGAAGGGATGGGTAGGGGGAAAAAAAGAAAGAAGAAGTTCTGCAGGGGGAAGAAGGAGAAGACTAAAAAAAAGGGAAAAAGAAACTCGACGGCGACATGAAAAAGGGAAAAAATTGAACCTGTGCCTTTTAAAAAAAAAAAGGGGGACCAGTGAGGAGGGAAGGGGATGGCTTCCCACATTCGCAGAAAGGGAAGGAAGGAGGGGGTAGGCCACGGTTGTGTCCCGGAGAGGAAAACGGTTTCCGACCTTCCGGAAGGCTCGGAGAACTCCCTTTTCTTTCGAATGCGCCAGCAAAGTGGTTGGGGGGGGGGGGAAAAAAAGAAGCTTTATTCCATCATCCTCCCCCCGGGGCAAAAGAACAAGAAAAAAGCCTTGGCAAATTTCTTTTCCGACCTAGAAAGGGGAAGGGAAGTTAGCGAGAAGTGGGGGGGGGAGGGGGAAAAAGTGATCATAACCCTTAATCTCGCATAAGATGGAGGAGGGAAAGGGAAGGGTGCCGACTCATCTTTACCACGACCGAAAGGGGAGAAAATAGAGTGTAAGGGAGAAGGGGAATTCCATTAATCCTTTTCCTTTCGGGGGAGAGGGGGGGAGGAAGGGGGGAGGGCTACCTTCTTTATTCCGGTTCTTCGACGAGCGGGAGGGAAAGAGTAAACGAAGAGGAAAAAAAGGGGGACATCTCTTTAATCTTTTTTCACAATAAGTGGCGGGAGGGGAAAGGAAAAAAGGGGCGCACTAACCCGTCCCCATTTCTTCAATAAAAAGGAAGGGGATGGGGAAAATTGAAAAAGTCGGGAAAAAAAAAACGTAATGCTTTGCTGTCTCGTCAGAATTGGGGGGAAGAGAAAAGGGGAAAAAGGGGGCCTGGCTTCCGATTCGCCTAACTGGCCTGAAGGAAAAAAAGGGAACTGGGTTTAAAGAGGAGAGAAAAGATGCCTGTGTTCATCTATCCGCCCAGGGAGAAGAAAGGGGAGAAGAGCGTCGGCAGCGGTTGCCCCGAAAAAAGAGAAAAGTCGAAAAAAAAAAGGGCCGTCTTCTTCCCTGGCAACAGAGAAGGAAAAGAGGGGAAAGAAAGGAGTGTTGGTCACCACCTGTTATTGGGAGAGGGGGGAGGGGGAAAAGTATTGAAAAAAAAAAGGGGAAGCCTTTTACACTGTTCTTCTTGTAAAGGAGAGGAGAAGGGAGGAGAGGGGGTAGTTTCTTCCTCTTCTGCCCGACGAGGAGAGAAAAACTGAAAAAAGGAAAAAAAAACGGTCGATCTTCTGGCCCTACTTTCAATAGGGAAAGGAAGGGGAAAAAGGGGGCAAGGGGAATATGCGCTCGCCTGCTAAACCGGCTGAGACGGAAGGGCGGGAAAAAAAATCGAGAAGCCTTAGAAAAAAGGGAAGGGGGGGGGAAAATAACGCAGCTTGCCGGTCACTATCTATATAAAAGAAAAAAGGAAGGGGGAAAGGCAAGGAGTTAATTCCGATAACCCAAGATAACTCGTTTCCGTAAAAAGAGAAAAAAAAAAGTCGGAGCTCGATAAGAAGGGAAAAGTTCGCAGGCTATGGCTCCCTATAAACATGAAAAGAGAAGGAAACGCGGCCTTCAAAAAAAAGAAGGAAAGAAAAAAAAAGAAGGAAAAGGGAAAGTAAAATGATAGCCCGCGTCCCACACTCTTTCAATCACCGGGAGGAAAAGAGAGAAAAAAAGGGAAGCGACCTACAATGAAAAAGAACGTCTGAAGAAGGGGAAAAGTGCTTCACTTACTTTTCAAAGGGAAGGAGAGGAAGCAGTCAACCCTTCTTCACAAAACAAGGAAAGGAGAAAACCAACACTCCGGTAGGAAAAAAAGGGGGGAAAAAAAAAGGACCGGTGCAGCATACTTTTCTTTTGCCGCTCAGAGGAGGAAAAAGGGGGGGGGGAAGGGGCAACCCGCTTCCAAAAAAGCCAAAATCCAAATTAGAAGGAAAGGGGGGAAAAGGAGCGCGTCAGCTCCCTCCTCGCCCAAGAAGAAGGGGAGAGGGGAGAACTGCTCCTGTCTTCCTTCGCCGTAGAGGGGGGAAAAAAATGAAGGCAGAAAGAAAGGGGAAAGAGGGGTCCTCCACCATCTCTAGAACCGAACACGGAGGAAAAAGGGAGAGGCCCCACCTGCGTCTTCACCGCAGTAGAAAGGGAGAGAAGAAAGGGAATGTCGTTCGCACCTTCTAGCGCCGAGAGGGGGGGGGGGAAGAGAAAAAGATACCCTCCCGGGAAAAATACCTCAAGAGGGAGGGATATATCCTCTCCCCGAAGGGAGTAGAAAAAAAATAAAAAAGAGAAACTCCCACTTCCTCACATCCTCTCACAACAGAGAAAAGGAGAAAGAAAGAACAAAGGGGGGGAAAGAAGGAAAAAACTCTCCTTACTCAGCGGAGAGGGAAAAGGGCAGGTTCCGCGATCCTGAGGGAAAAAAACTACTGGGGAAGAAAAAGAAAGGAAAAAAAAGAACAATATCGCTCTCCATAACTTTCTATCCTACTTGAGGGAAGGGAGAGAAAAACGAAACCTTTTCCAATGTGTCCTCCATGAGTAGGAAAAGAAGGAGATAAAAAAAAAAGAAAAAGAGGGCGAATCCCTCCCTCACCTTTCGTTTAGGAGAAGAGAAAGGAAAGACGCGGCACAACCTGTGTCCCGCCAAGAAGACCGCCGTAAGGAGGAAAAAAGACAGCCCGAAGAGAAAAAAGAAAAAAAGGGTCCAAAATAAGGGGGGGGGAAGGAAAAGGCCCGTCTCAATTCGCTTAAAGAAGGAGAAAAGACAGTAGTCAGAAAAAATCTCTTTAAGCGGGAAAGGAGAGGGAAAAGAAAAGGCACAATAATTAACGTATCATTGGGGGAAGAAAAAGGGAAGACGCACAAGAAGGGGGGAAGACGGACTTCTTACTCAGACTACGCAAGGGAAAAAAAAGGGAAGGTGGACCCCAGTTTAAATCTTGAAAGGAAAAAAACAAGTAATGACGAAAAGAAGAAAAGATTCTTGTCTTGGAATCAGGGGAAAAGAGAAAGAAAGAGCACCGTGAGCTGTGGGGCGTGCACAGAAAAAAAAAAAAAGGAGCTTAAAAGGGGGACAAAAAACGGCAATACCTTCCTGTTCTGGGGAGAGGAAAAAGAAAAACCCCACGATGCCGAACGAGGGAAAAAAAGGCTTGAGCAGGGGGGGGAAGAAAAGAATTCACGTCCGACCAGTTGCTTGCTTCAAGTGAATTGAAGAGGAAAAAAAAAAGGAGGAAAAGGAAATAAATGATTCGGATCTACTCGTCAAGGAAGAAAAAAAAAAGAAGAAATGGGGAAAAAAGAAAGGGAAAACGATCCGGACACCGCATTGAGGTGTAGGGAAGGGAGAAGAAACGTCATCACACGTCCCGGCATACGGAAGGAAGAAAAAAGATGTAAGGGAAGGGGAAAACGACGGCCCTGTTCGTTCCCTGCGTGGGGAGGAGGGGTCGGAATGCCTTTCATGAAGAGGGGGGGAAAAAAAACAAAGGGAAGGGGGTCAAAACCAAAAGAGAAAGGAGAAAATCCGTCAAGGGAGGGAAAAACTCCACAGTCTTTCCGAGTCCAGAGGAGAGAAAAAGGAAAGGGGAGGGGCACTACAAAAAGAGAGAAAAAAAAGGGAGGGAGGAGTCACATATATCATCGGAGGGGGGGGGGGGGAGAACCTACTCAAGATACTCACGAAAGAGGAAGGAGAAAATGGGATTTGGAAAAGGGAAAGGGGAGAGTCTTTAGCATATATTATCTCGAAAGGATGGGGGGGGGGAAAAGGGATCGCCTTCCAAGGGAAAAAAAGGGAAAGAAGGAAGGACACGAAAAAAAAGGGAGGGGGGAGAAGAGCTTTCCTTCTATCACTTAACATGCCGTAGGAAAGGAGGAAGGGGAAAGCGCCGCATTGTTATCGAACGAGAAAAAAAAGAAGGGGAGAAGACGGTACAAGGGAGAGGCTCTGCCCCCTCTTATCGGGAAAAGGGAAAAAAAAGCTCCTCTAGGAGAGAATGTGAGAAAGACTTTTCTGCCTTGGAAAAGAGGAAGGAAGGAAAAAAAGAGGACTTACGTCGGGCAAGAAGGAAGGGAAGAGGAGAATTCAAGAAGGGGGAGAATATTTGTGTTTATACATGGTGGGAGGGAAAAAAAGAAAAAGGGAAAGGTGCTTTGTCCATCTGCTAGTCCGAAAAAGGGGGAAGAACCAGAAGAAAAGAGAAGTCGGGCATTTTGCCAGATCTCAAAGAAAAAGAGGGGGAAAAGAGAAAAATCGTGTTGACTCTCCAAAGGAAAGAAAGGGGTCAACTTGGGAAAGGAAAAGGGGGTCGTCTTCTTCGCCTCCTTCCCTTCTGAGAGAGAGGGGAAGAAAGAAGGGGAGGGGGGGGTTCTTGCCCCACTGAGCGGAGAGGGGAAAGGAAATCAACGCAAAAAGAAGGGAGAAGGAAGGGTCCCTTTACTGCTCCGGAAAAAAAAAGGAGAAAAGGGGGAAAGGGGCCTTCTTCAAAAAACCTCTTTCATAAGGAAAAGGAGAGGAAAATGAGGTCCAAATGAAAGGAGAGGGGGGGAGGGGGAAGGGGTGCCCACGCGGCCACTTCTAACCTTGGGGGGGGGGGGGGGGGGGGGTTTTTTTTTTTGGGGGGGGGGGGTGGGGGGGGGGGGGGGGGGGGGTTTTTTTTTTGGGGGGGGGGGGGGGGGGGGGGGGTGGTTTTTTTGGGGGGGGGGGGGGGGGGGGGGTGGGTTGGGGGGGGACGGGACGGGCGCACGGGGCGCGCCCGCCTGTGGGGCGCCTTCGCCTCCTCGGCCAGGGCCGCCAGAGAAAAAAAAGATTGATATACGCATTTATGACACCTTGAAAGAGGAAAAAGGATCGGGAGTCGGAGAAAAAAAAAAGAGGGGGGGAGGAGAATGTATTTTTTCTAGGGTATCATAACCAGGAGAGAGAGGGCAGGGAGGAAAGAAAGGGGGGGGGGAAAAAAGCGGGACCACGACCGCGCGTCTATTACTGGAGAGAAGAAAAACCTTCCTGCAGGAGGAAGGGGGGGAGGAGACGTGTGAGTTCTTCTACCTTCGTGATGAAGGGGGAAGAAAAGGGGGAAAAGGACCATTAACCGACGTCGAGGGAGGGGAGGGAAGAAGAGAAAAAGAAAGTTCGAGATGCCCTTCACCTATCCTCTCTCGAAGGGGAAAAAAAGGAGAAAAAGAGTGCTTCTCCTCTGTTGGTCCTTCGGAGAAGAGGGAGGGGGGGGAAAAGGGAAAAGAATACTGGGTTGGAAGAGGGAAGGAAAAGCACGTGTGAGACTCTCCTACTTGCTGTCTGCAGGAAAGAAAAGAAAGGGGAAAGGAAAGAAGTCCGACCTAGGCGTTCTAGAAAGAAATAAAAGAGAATCCTATTCCAGGGGGGGAAAGAAAAAGGGGAATAGAGTTGTATCTAATTAACCTTATCTCGCAGAAGAGGGGGGGGGGAAAAAAGAAAAAAGGAAAACCGCCCCTTTTCTTCACCTTCACCCAAGGGGGAAAAAAAAGAAAAGGAGAAAAAAAAAAAAGGGGTATCCAGGGGGGGGGAAGACGTTGACGTTTCTTCTAGCAGCCGAAGAAAGAAAAAAAAGGAAAAAAAGGAGGGGGTCTTCTTGTATAAGATCCTGCGACTTATAGAAAAGTAGGGAGGAAAACGATTCCCGAAAAAGGAGAAGGACCGCGGCTCATGCTTTTAATTATCAAGGAGGGAGAGGGGGCGGCACTACTGCAATTATGCCGCGAAGGGAAAGAGAGAAAAGGGGTGACGCTCGAAAAAAAAGAAAGGGAAAAGTATTATCTAAGCTATCATCGTCCATCTCGCATAACAGTAAAGAGGGGGGAGAAGGAAAAATAAGGGGGTTATCTTGAATAACTCATCTTTTCCGTTTCACTAGCTAGAGAAAAAAAAGGGAAAAAAACTTCGAGTTCTCTAATAAAGAAAGAAAAAAAAGAAGCGTACAAAATTCTCTCCCATGCGACGCTGAGGGAGGAAAGGGAAGGGGAAGGAAAAGGGAAAACCCTCTCTTTCCTGCTCGCCGGTGTGACGGAAGAAGAAGGAAATCACTTCGCGCAAAAAAGAAAGGAAGGGAGGGGGCCTGTCCTCTCTCCTTTCCAGAGGGGGAGGGAGAAAATAAGAAAAAAAAAAGAGCCGCACAAAAACTGGGCAATCCATGGAGCTCCTCCTGAGGAAAAAGAAAGAGAAAAAAGGAAAATCACTATGGTCGTATCCTTGCCTATCTTCTAAAAGAAAAGGGGGGGGGGAAAGTTCAGAGAGGGGAAGAGGAGTCTTCATTCACATTCACAGGGAGGAAAAAAGGGAAGCAAAAGAGACCATACCTCAGTGTTTGACCAACAAAGAGGAGAAAAAGAATCGCCAGGAAAGGAAAAAGAAGGAAAAAGGGGGGGGGGCCGCTCATCTCCTTTAGAGAAGAAGAGGATGGAATTTTTCAACCCTCTTTCCGCGAGAGGAGAGAAGAAATTTCGGAAAGGGAAGAAGAAAGAGCCAATATACCTCCCTGGTGGAAGGGAAAAAAAACCGGTTTTCTAGAACTCCTCGGTAGGGGAAGGAAAGGACATTAGTTGAGAAAAAAGGAATAAAAGGAAGAAAAGTACGCGTTCCTCCACAATCGCGAGAAAAAGGAAAAAAGGAAGGGGATAAAAAAAAAAAAGAGGGAGCACCGCCTTCTTCTCCTACTGCACCGATAGGAAAGAAAAAAAGAGGACGAACCTTCTAACGAAGAAAGAGGGGAAAGGGGGGAAAAAGATTCCCCGTATTTCACTCTATGGGAAGAAAAAAAGGGGAGAAGAGATCTCTCCCCTAAACCGATCGGGAGAAAAGGAACAAAAGAAAAAAAAGACCCTAACTGTTCAACGTCTTCCTGCAGGAAAAGGGGAAAGGAAAAAAGGAGAAACTTCCGCTCATCGCGCAGGAAAGGAGAAGGAGAAAAAGAAAACGTTCTATTTCTAAGAAGAAGGAAAAAGGGATGATCCTCTAACAACAATGGATAATAAAATTTCTATCCTACTTAGGATGGGAGGAAGGGGGGGGAGGAAAAATTTTCCATTTCCTCCAGAGGAAAAAAGGGGGTTTTAGGGAAGAAGGAGGGCTTCATTTTCTAGGGGGAAAGGGAGTATCGTCAAAGGAAATAGAAACGCTCTTGGCAAAAAAAGGAAAGAAAGGGAAGGGGAAAACATCTTCTTCTCCATTTGGGAAAGAGAAAGGGGAGAAGGAAGAATAACTTTTCCCAGGAGGGGGGGGGGGGGGAAGAAAAGTGCCCCTTTCTCAATAAAAGAAAAAAGGGGATATTGGGGCGCCTTCCTATTTGCATGGAGAAGGGAGGAGAAGGGCGTGGCCCCTGAAGAGGGGAGAAAAACAAGTTGATCGAGCAGGGGGGAGGGAAGAAGGGTATTACCCCTCTCTCTCATACGGAAAAAAGGAAATGGAAAGGACGGTCACACTCCGAGTTGCACGAAAAAAGGAAGACCAAAAAAAGAAAATGGAATATTCACACTCTTGACTGACGAGCCGAGAAGGAAAAAAGAAAGGATCGTTGTAATAGGGAAAAAGAATAGGAGAAAGGGAGGTGGGCGTTCACCCTAACATTTGCTTAAGAGAAAGGGGAGGGGAATGCTTCAGGAGGGAAAAGAGAGAAAAAGGGGAGGTAGCTATAGCAAGGGGAACCATTTATAACCCCAAGATGAAGGGAAAGGGGGAAAGAAACTTAGGAAAAAGAAAGGAGGGAAGGGGGAATGACAGGGGAGGAAAGAAGGATCACTTCCTACCCCGTGAGGGGGGAAGGAGGGGAATTTCTCTTCACGTGCGAAAAAGGGAAAATTAGGGAAAAGAGCTTGCTCTCCCTTTGGAAGAAAGGGGGAAAAAAGGGTCGCGCCCTGTAGAAAAAAAAAAAAGGGGGTGGAAGGTAGTTTGCTTCTCGGGAAAAGAAAAAAGAGAAACGTCCGCATATCATCAAGAAAGAGGCTCGAAAAGAGGAACACTACTGCCGGGGAGGGGGGAGAGGTTTTCCAGGGAGGGGCAGGAGGGAAAAGTCTCCAAAAAAGAGTCCACCGGGATAGGAAAGAACCAACAATCCTTTCGAATAATGAAGAGCTGTGGGAAAGAAAAAAATAAAGCGACCAAGAAAAGAAGAAAAATGGAGAGGAAATTCCTTCCTTTCGTTTGCGGAAAAGAGGGGGAAGACAAAGTGACAATCGAGAGAAAAAACACCACGGGAGAAGGAGAGGGGAAGGGGCACTTTTTATGCCTCCAAGAGAAAAAAGACAGGGAAAAGGAAGTTCATCGAAATCTGGATCGGAAGAGGGGAAGGGAAAAACCGGCTGAGGGAGAGGAAAGGCTGTTTGTTATTAATCGCACTGTGAAAAGGAGGGGAAGGAGAAAAAGTGCTCATTACCATGCCTTCCGGAAAAAAAAAAAAAACCGACGTCGGGGAAGGGAAAAGGAGAGAAGGAAGGCCTTTAATCTCCAGGAGGAGGAAAGGAAGGGGGGAGAGAAAGAAACCTTCAGGGTCTCGAAAAAAGAAAAAAGGGGAAATCGTTTACAAAGGGGGCTTCTCCCCATGCTTTATCGTGGAAAAAGGGGAGGAAAGGAGACGCCGATTCTGATCGAAAAAGAAGGGAAAAGCAACTGGAAAAAGGGAAGCGACCTTCCTTTGCAAAAAAGGGAAAACGGGCAGAACGTACTCTTCTGAAGAGAAGGAAAAGGAAAGAGGGTTGCAGGAAAAGAGGGGGGGGATACATGGTGTCCCTTGAATCTGCGCAAAAGAAAGAGGAAGAGGAAGAGGGGGGAAAGCTGCCTCAGGCCTAACGGAAAGAGAAAAAGGGAGGGACGCCCACCAAGGGAGGGAAGCCCGCTCTCTTCTAGCAGTTTAAAGAGAAAAAAGAGGGAAAAGAGGCGGTCCTCTCCGCGTATCTTAAGAAAAAGGAAGAAAAAAGGGGGGGGGGTTCCGGTCCATCTCTGTAAAAAGGAAAAATGTTCCTCCGGGTCGAGGAGGAAAAAGAAAAGGGGAAAGGGGGGTTCCCGGAAAGGGGGAGGAAAAACTGACTCGATCATCTTGTGAAGGGGGAGAGAAGAACTGCCCTTGCACGGAGGGAAAAAAAAGGCGGGAGATGAACAACTCTAAGGATAAAAGAAGGAGACCTGTCCGGAGGAAAAAAGAGAAGGGAAAAAAGAGTTCTTCTTTCCCTGCTAACCGCGTTCAGAAAAAGACCCCATTTCAGAAAAAGACACCCAGGAAGGAAAGGGGAATAGGAGGGGACGGGCCACGGTTTTTTCCAGAAAAAAACTAACGGAGAGAAAAAGAGGGGGGGGGAGGGTAACTCAAGGTTATTTCGAAGGCACAGCAGAAAAAAGAATGGAGTCCATAGAAAAGGGGAGCCAGGGAGGGACCCCTTTTCCCCTTTCGTGGAAAAAAAGAAAAAAAAGGTCTGCTCTCCTTTTATTCGAGAAGAGGGGGAAAGCAGAAACAGTATCTCGAGAAAAAAAGGAAAGGGGGGAAGAAAAACGGGACCACTACCTCTCTCTTATTCTCTGCGCGGTGGGAAGGGAGGGAGGGGAGAAAAGGGGAAAGGAAGGAAGAACTTTTCCGTTTCTTCGCGGGGGGTGAGAAAAAAGAGGGGATACGGCAAAAAAAGAGGGGGGAAGGGGGGCGAGGGAAAGGAGAGAAGGCTGTTTCCCAGAGCGGAAGAAAAAAAAAATTCCCACACATAGAAAAAAAAAAAAAAAAAGGGGAGAGGAAACAGGAGTGCGTCTCTCTTGTCCAAAGAAAAAGAAAAGGGGGGAGTCACGGCCATGCCTCCGGTAATTTGCGGAAAGAAAAAAAAAGTAGAAGTTCTAGAAAATTCTCCCTAACGGGGAACGAAAAAAGAAAAAAAAGGGGCTTTTCTCGAACCCTTTTGGAAAAAAAAAAAAAGCCGGGAAAGAAAAGGAGGGAAAAAGAGAATTTTAGCCTAAGTAGACCTTATCTAGAAAAGGGAAAAAAAAAAGCCTCTTTAAAAAAAAAAAAACACGCACCGAAAAGAAGGGAAAAAAGATCGCACGTTCTAGAAGACCGGAGGGGGAAAAAAAAGGGAAGGAGAGGGGGAGTCACTTGTGGGGGGAAAGAAAACGCACCCGGAGAAATGAGGGGGGAGGAGGAATAGTCTCCTTATCTCCATCGAATTCGAGGGGGGGAAAGAAAAGGGGCGCTTCTCTCGGCTGCGCGGAAGGGGGGGAAAGGGAAAGGGGGGAGGGACCGGAGGAAAAAGAAAGGAGGAAGGAAGGGGAAGCGTCGCGAAGATCCGGGAGGAAGAGGGGGAAGGGGGGAGGAAAAGGAAAAAGTCGCCTTCACGAGCGGGTGAACCGAGTGCTCGAAGGAGAGGGAAAAAAAAAAAAAAAAAGTGAGGAACCGAGGGGAAACGAAAGGAAGGAAGGTAGATAAACAACCCCAACGGCTTTATTGATTAACACTATATAGATAGTTGAAAAAAAGAAGGGAGGAGAAGGACCGCCGCTGACAGTAGCGTCCCCTGCGACGGAAGGGAAGGGGGAAGGGAAGGAAGATTCAAACTCCTTAGAAGGGGAGGAAGGGGGAGCATTCTATCTCCTATAACTGCCCCCTCTAAGAAAGAAGGGAAAAAAAAAGCTTCCGTCCTACTTGCCATTCTTCCTCCGCTCGAAAAAAGGAAGACAAAAAAAAGGGTAAAGATGGCCCACAAAAAAAAGAAAAAAAAAAAATTCAGCTCAGCCGCCTAGAAGCCGGAGAAGAAAAAAAAAAAAAGGAGGGAATCCACGTCTCGTAGAAAAGGGAAATTCTTCCCTATTGGGGGGGGGGGGGGGGGGGGGGGGGGGGGGGGGGGTGGTGGGTGGGGGGGGGGGGGGGGGGGGGGGGGGGGTGGGGGGGGGGGGGGGGGGGGGGGGGGGGGGGGGGGGGGGGGGGGGGTGGTGGGGGGAGGGGGGGGGGGGGGGGGGGGGGGGGGGGGGGGGGTTTGTTTTGTTTGGGGGGGGGGGGGGGGGGGGGGGGGGGGGGGGGGGGGGGGGGTGGGTGGAGGGAAGGGAGCTCGTCGTCTTCTCTGCAGCAATTCAAAAGGAGGAAAAAAAAAGGAAAAAAAAAAGAAAGGGACCAAACACATCCGTTCTTCTTCTCGAAATAAAGAAGGGAAGTAAATGCAAAGGAAAGGGGAGAGAAGGGGGCGCTACAGCCGTCTTTATCTTGGTGGGGGGGAAGAAAAAAAGAAAGGGCGATCATGGTCTACTTCGGCTACAACTTAGAAAAGGAGGAAAAAAAAAAAGAAAAAAAGAGAAAGCTCCAGACCCCGTGTTTTTTCAAAAAAAGGGGGGAAAGAGGGAAAGGAGCCTTCCGTTCGTGCAGCAAGGAAAAGAGGGAAAAAACCTGAGTGTTGGAAAAAAAAAGGAAAGAGGAAGAACC